>Ga0315281_10002870_pt1 | contig 25454 bp, 20 predicted proteins | sample YL17G07_0_MG_FD_204540 | JGI IMG/M metagenome (GOLD analysis project Ga0315281, IMG submission 204540) | Sediment microbial communities from Yellowstone Lake, YNP, Wyoming, USA - YL17G07_0 | ecosystem: Environmental > Aquatic > Freshwater > Lake > Sediment | place: USA: Wyoming | collected... | reverse complement strand
ATCCGGATCGTTGCGCGAGGCTCCTGGCAGAGCGCCGGCAGGGCGGCAGCCAGGAAGACAAGCACGCGGCCGCCCCAGCGCTTTCGAACATCGCGAAGCTGTGCCCTCACAATTTCCCTTAACAATCGCATCGCGCCCAGCGTAAGATCTATAGTAGCTATAGGGTCAAGGAAATGTTCATCGAAATGAGCATCGGAGAGGTGGCGAGAGCGACCGGCATCAAGGTCGTAACCCTTCGCTACTACGAGACAGTCGGGCTCGTGCCTGCCCCCGCACGGACCCAGGGCAACTACCGCACTTACAACGACGAGGATCTATGCCGCCTGCGGTTCATCCGGCGCTGCCGGGACCTGGGATTCACGCTCCGTCAGGTGCGCGAATTGCTCCGGTTGTCGTCGCAGAAGAATCAGGAGTGTTCCGAAGTGGACCGGATCACGAGACGCCATTTGACCGACGTTGAAGAGAAGATTTCCGACTTGAAGCGACTCGCAAGGGTTCTGCGCCGCATCAGCAGTCGCTGTCGCGGCGACGGCCTGATAGCGGACTGCCGCATCATCGAAGCCCTGTCGCCCGGCACCATTATGGCTGACCATCTGCCACAAACCCGCCGGCTGGCGTCAACCCGCTCCGCGCTGCGCGCACGGGTACGGCAGGATGTATCTCGACCACATTCTCCAGGCGCACGAAGGCTGCGACTTTGATTTCCTCCGCGGCCGGAATGGCGAAGCCTCCGACCCCATGCGCCGCTTCCGCAATCCAGGAGTGTAAGGGCTGCCGCGGCTGGCGCGGAGCGCCCCGGCCCGTTCCCGGCACGAGCCGGGGCGGGCAGCTCTGCGTTGGGGCGGTTAGGAGCGACTGGGGACGCAGGTGTATAATGCGCCCATGGGCACTGAGGTTGTTTACAAGCTGAGCTTTGAGGAATTCCGTCAACTTCCTGTCGACGGGAAGCGGTACGAACTCGTGCGAGGAGAGGTGCATGTGACTCCAGCTCCTGCGACGCGACATCAAGCCATCGTTCAAAACCTCTCGGGAAACTTGTGGCCTTTTGTCATCAAGAACCATCTGGGGGAAGTGTGGACGGCGCCCCTGGATGTGCGCCTGAGCGGAGACACGGCATTACAACCGGACCTTGTTTTCATCTCGAACGCGCGCGCCGGAATCATTCAGGAGAACTGGATTGCAGGCGCCCCGGACTTGGTCGTCGAGGTCTTGTCTCCCTCCACTGCGGCTTATGATCGCGCTACAAAACTGCCGATCTATGCCGAGGCTGGCGTGCCCGGGGTCTGGCTTATTGACTCGCAGGCCAGAACGGTGGAGATTTTGAAACTCCAGGCGAAGAAGTACTTCGTGGAAGCCACGCACGTGGGCGATCAAGTCCTCGTCTCAAACCTTTTTCCAGGCTGGCAACTTCCCCTGCGCGACCTCTTCGATTTCCGCGGCCGATTCTAGCGTGATCGGCAGCCTGCTCCCCACTACACGCACGGGTATGGCAGGATGTACTTGGACCACATTCTCCAGGCGCACGAAGGCTGCGACTTTGATTTCCTCCGCGGCAGGAACGGCGAGGAAGCCGACCCCATGCACCGTTTCCACAATCCCGGCGTGTAGGGGCGATTAGGGGACAGGTTACAGCCTGTAGTGCGGACCTGATTTGTAGGTCCGCGGTTTGTCGCGGGGAAGGGAAAAGTCGCAGACGTACAGAACAGGGCTGATGCGCTACCTTGTTTGAACTGGGCCGATTTGGCGTTGCAGCCGTTCCATGTCTTTCGCCAAGCTGGCCCCTTGTCCAAGCGCTTGATCTGAACCCAACTTCTGGGCTGCCTCTCGGTTCTGGCGCATCTCGTGGAGATGCAGGAATAGTTTTTCTCCCTCAGGCCTCTGACGGGCAGTCCCAAAGGCTCGTGTATAGGCATCCGTGAGTTGCCGACGAGCCCGGTCCATTAGCTGGTATTGGTTGTCCAGGTCAGCCAATTGGAGGGCCTGCCGCTGGCCTTCCAAGGCTCCGCGCAGTGTCTGAATTTCCTCGAAGCCCTGTTGAAGTACGGCGACGTCCGCCGCTGCCACTGGCTCTCCCATTCCCTCCAGTTCCCGGTGCAATGATTGCTGGCGATTCAGGGTCTGTTCCCAGCGTCCCAAGGAAGTCATCTGCTGCTCCCATTCAGGGAAGCTGCCGGGCTTCCTTTGTAACTGCGCTTTGATCTGCCCTGCTTCCTCGGCTTCAGCGGTCAGCGCCTTCCTGATCTCCTCGGACCGCTGCTTCTTGGTTTCCTGGTCCAAGGCCGCAATGGTCTTCTCCAGATCAGCCGCCTCCCGCGTGTATTGGTCCTTTTCGGGATCGTTTAACGTCTGTGTCAGCGAGTCGTAGTCTGTGCGATTCTTCACCAGCGCCTGGAGCGCATTTTGAAGCTCTCGGGCACCCTGGAGTTGGCTAGGCGCGTTTCCCTGGGCGGTCTTAAACCGCCCCTGCGCGGTCGCCAGCTTCACTTTAAGCTCGGGATACTCGCTCCTGAGGGCCTGCAAGCGCTCGTACCGCTCAATGAAAAGCACCTTCGAAATGACTGCAATCACGGCATCTCGGTCGTACGATGCTTCGAAGCCTTTCCCCAGCACCAATTTTATCTTGGCATACGCGCCCGCTGGCCGACGTTGCTCACTCCCGTTGAGCCAGAACTCGATACGGTCATCCATCATTTCGATTTTGGTTATCTGCACCCTCCTGCCCACTGGCAGTGCCGAGTCCACTTGACTCAGTGGCACATAGAAGCCTCCCGCCCGCAAAATGCCCCTGACCCGGTACTGAATCCTCCCGTTCGGTTGTAACTCTGTATCTATAAGATGAGTCTCAACTTCCTGAGCACCATATAATGCGTACAAATGCCTGGTACTACTGCCCAATGGGACCTTCGTTGTGAACTCCTTACCCTGGAATTCTGCCCCCAGTTGGGTCAGGAGTGGACTCTCTTGTTTCGCGGCCAAGAGCGGCGATGTCAGGAGCAGCAGCAGAAGAAGATGCTTGAAGCGGATACTCATGGCGATACCTCAGGCGGCCACCCCGTAGAAGCGGCCGATACCGCGCTCCAGCCAAGCCAGAAGAATCGCGGCTGCCATACCCACCGCCACCTTAGCGTACAAAGCGAGGTCGAAGAACACATTGGGCGCGAAGAGTCCAACAAAACCCAGCCATAGAAGCACTGCGAAAAAAGCGAGCGACGGGTGGATGTATTGAGCGATGGCGGAGGCGACGAGTGCCATCAACACTAGCGTGACCAGTACAAGAAGATACTGACTGTGGAGCGGACTCCTGCCGTCAGGAGTGAGGGTGCCAGCCAGTGCGCTGCTGGGGAACTTCATCGTTATGAGGCCAGCGAATCCGAGAATGGCTGCCCAGAGGCCATCCCGCCGGCTGCGGTGAGCGACGGCGACGGGCAGGCCCAGATAGAGAGGCGCAAAGACGTAGTCATCGAAGGACAGGTGCGGTTCCACGAGGCGCTGCACCAGACCCAGGATGAGCAACAACCAAACGTAGGTCCAAACGGGGCGCCCCCAAACGAGATCCGTATCAACTTCGGGTATCGGTCCGACGGGGGGAGTCGGCGCAGGCAGGGCGTTTTCCGCGCGTACCCGCGTCCATGTTACCTGGGCGTTGCGGTAAAAGCGTGTGAACTCCACGAGGTGCCGACGGCCAAAGTCCTTCGTCGCGACCCACGTCCACGGCATCGCGTGGACGGGGGTATTGAAGAGCACGGAATAGGTTTTGCCTTCCAGCGCCGCGAGAACCAAGAGGAGCGCCACGGGATTAAGGCTGCCAACGAAGAGGAGTCCGAGGACCAACAGGACCCAATTCATCTGCCGGCGCCAGTCGATTGAGCGGACGTCCCGAAGGGCAATGGCAAATTGTTTTCGCCTGGACAGGAACCAAGTCAAGCGAAGTTGCAGCACCCGCCGGTTGGTCAGCACGGTGTGGGTCCGCACCAACCGGCTCAGAACTTCCAACCGGTCGATTACTTTCTCGCCGTCGAGCAGATCGGGATTGAATTTGTCCCGGCGCAACAGCAGGTAATTGTGCGTCCAAACGTAAAGGAGAAGCACTGCCAGAAAAACCAGCAACACAGAGGCAACGCTGATCAGTGCCACGGTACTGCCCATTGGGGGTGTGAGCATTTCGCACCTACCACGCGATTTCGTAGAGATTTGGCTGCATAGACTGCACGAGCCAGCGGAAGTCGGCTTTGCGTAGCGCCACCCGGACTTCCTGAACTTGCTTGCGTGCCTGGACCTTCAACTGGCATTCGGCAAGGTCCTCCCGCAGCAAACTTCCCCTCGTGTCCTCCCTTGGGAAGGAGCACGGGGAGATTTGCGGGGGTTTCGGGATCTTGGCCTTGGCCAGGTATTCCCTTGCCAGTGGTTCGCCGTACTTGAACTGAAACGTCGCCGGGTCATTCAGTTCGCTGCGCTCGATCCCGGCAATCTCTTGCTTCATACTCGGGTTGAGGAGGGGTAGCCCAATGCGATCCAGGAAAGCGAGCTTTTCGGGAGTCGACCCTTCGGACAGGGTGGCTGGACTTCCCAGGGCTGCGCGATCCTCCTCAGAAAGGAAGTTCCACGCCTCGCGTTCAGCAAAGCGGCCACGGTCACGGCCTTGGCGGAAATCCTCTGCACTGTCGATGCGAGCGCGTTCGTCGGGAGGGAGTGCCTCGAACCCCTTCTCGAACAGAAATGCGCTGTAACGGCTTGTGTCATCCATAAGTTGCATTCGTTCCTCAACCGGAAGGCGATTGAAGGCCTCCCGGCCTAGAGTTCTCACTTGCTCTTGGAGTCGCTCGTAGGCAACCATGGCCTGCTGCGACGCCCGCAGGCGATAATCCTGCCAGCGCGGCATTCCCAAGCGAACCACAAGGTCGTATATCGAGCTGACCCTTTGATATTTCTGCTGGCCGAAATGCCGCACAAATACGCCGTAGTAATCCGGAGTCGAGGCCTTCTGAAGTTCGTCCAGCTTGCCGCTGTTCGCGGCCTCCATCAGCCGGCCAACCGTGCCCTGCGGTGCCGAATAGGGCTGCTGGGTGTGCGACCAATACAGAAATGCTGCCGCCAGGATGGCCACCGCCAGCAAGCCGATCTCTAAACCAAGCGAAGGTGTCTTGTTCTGCATGGTCCCTGCTCCCACATGAGTAACACTGATGTTCGCTGTTCTCCGCGCCCGAAATACCGGCAGAGGTTAGGTTCCAATCGCAAATAGGTACGCCTGAGGAAGGATCTTGTCAAGAGCATTATCGGACGATGTATTAGATAGGACAAAATATCGCATATATCACGATGTGAAAAACGAGAATTTGGAGTGACCATGCCAAAAACCGCCGGTCCCAAATCGCGAATTTGAGCGATCGCCGCGTTTCACCGTCCCCCAAAAAGCCGTGGACCTCAAAACCGGAGGTCCACGCTACGCAACTTCACCGCATCATCGAGAAACTTGTGGGGGTGAGAATCATGTTGGTAATATTGCGCACGATCTCGCCGCCCTTGCGGATGGACTCGTCGCGGAGCTTGACCCAGTCGGGATTGTCGCGAAACGTCTGCCAGGCCTGCTCGCGCTGGGCGGGGCTTTCGAAGGGAATCAGGTAAACCATGTTGGGCTGGTTGGGGCCGGTGAGCGTGTCGGCATAGAAAACGGGATGGATGCCGCTCTTGTGGAAGATGTCGATTTCCCCGCCCGCAAAGCGGTCGTGCAGAAAGCCGAGTTGCTTCCAGGTGGGCGTTTCGTAGATTCGAAGCTCGAAGACCTTGTGCGTGGGATCGCCCGCGGAGAACGGTTTGATGGGCGGCGAAAAGGGAGTGGAATTCAGCAGGATCATGTCTTCGCGATAAAAAGCCGGCCCGTCCTTCTCCAGATCGGCCACGGCGGCGCCCCAGTCGGGGTCGGCAGTGAGTTCGCTCCAAACCCCTTGCCGGTCCGAGAGCGACAAGTAGATGCGCATGAAATGCACGGCGGGAATGTGCGCGCCGACATCAACCGTAAAAACTCCGACGGGGCCGAACTTGTGTTTTTGCCAGAGCGGCATGGCGCGCTTCTCCAGCCAGCGGAGAGCGTTGCCGACTTGCGGGCCCGATTGCAGTCGGAAGGTCACCCATTCGATAAGATAAGGGAGCGCGGGCGCGTCCGCGCCATCGGCGGCCGCAGCGAAACCTGACATCGCCGCTGAGGCCGCAGCTGCCCCGGAAGCGCTCTTGAGGAAAAACGAGCGACGGTCCATCATGGTCTCACCTCACAAGAAAGATGTATTGATGCGGCGCCTACAATGACCTGCTTTCAGCCACGCGTCAAGGGCTTTACCCCTCCGGTGTATGCGGCGCATGCCGGCAGAGTTTTGCCCCGGAATTTCGTCCGCCTTATAGTTATTGGCTTGCTCCTGGCGGAGCCGTCGTGGCACACGCCCCTCCATGCCGCAGAGCCGCTCCAAACTTATGTAAGGAGACTGATGCGAGGACGCCGAGGAGCCGCCCTTGTATCGAACCCTGTGACCGGAGAAGTCCTCGCCGTGTCGAACCCCGAGGTGGCATTCGAGCGAGCCTACCCGCCCGGGTCCACCGCGAAAGTTGTGGTGAGCGCCGTGGCGCTGGAGGGAGGAGCGGTTTCCTCGCGCGACCATATTCTTTGCCGACGCGTTCCGGAGTTGCTGGGAAGCGCGTACCATTGCTCTCATCCACCGGCGACCGTGCCGTTCACGTTAACCGACGCGCTGGCCAATTCCTGCAACTATTGTTTCGCCGCGCTCAGCACGCGGATAACTTCTGCTTCGCTTCGGCATGGGTACGCACTCTTTGGTTTCGGAAGCTCGGCAGAAGGCGTGGGTATGAAGTCCAACCCCGGCCAGGTTCGCGTGGGCGACGACGCTACGGCGAAAGGGCGCGCCGCATTGGGGGAAGGTACTGTATTAGTGACTCCGGCGCAATTATTGCTGGCATATTCTGCCATCGCCAATCGTGGGCAGGTGTTTCGGATGTGGAAGTCGCCCTCTCGTCAGAACGTAGTATTGTTGCGCCAAGTCCGCCTGAAGCTGGAGACATTCGATATTCTGCAAACGGGTCTCGAAGAGTGCGTGCGTTCCGGGACCGGGCAAGGAGCGGCGGTGGAGGGCGTGCGGGTTGCGGGCAAAACCGGCACGGCGGCAGCACTCGATGGCAGCAGGGCAACGCACGCGTGGTTTGTGGGTTTTGCTCCCATCGAAGCGCCGGAAATTGCGCTGGTCGTCTTTCTCGAGCGTGGAACCGGCGCCCGCGACGCCGCACCTTTGGCGGGGAGAATTCTGAATCACTATTTTGCTCTGAAGGGTCGAAAGCGGTGATCAGAGGTAACTTTTCTCTGGCCGTGCTACTCCTTGCCCATACCTCGGTTCAGGCTCATGGGCAGGAGCTTCGAATCGAACTCTTCTCGAAGAGCGCTCCGGCCAGCCTGACGGTCCATGCGGGCGCGGAACCCGTCCGAATCTGCGAGGCTGCCCGCGGGCAGTCCTGCCTGGCCGTGGAACCTCAGGCAGTGGCACACTGCGATTCCATCTTGGCAACCTTCCGTTGCAGGTCGGGAGAGAAGGCAAAGGAATTCCGAAGCGCCACGCTCTTCTCGCCGACACCCTTCCGCCTGGTGGCTGGGCTTGGGAAATCCACCCCCTCAGACCCTCCTGCTTCCGCGATGCTTCGTAAGGTTGATGCCGTCCATGCGAAGGGCGGCCTGCGCCTGATCGCCACGATGGATCTTGAGACGTATGTGCGGGGAGTGCTGGCAGGTGAAGCGGCAACGCTCAAGAGTCCCGAGGCGCTTGCCGCGATGGCGGTTGTCGCGCGCACGTGGGCCCTGCGGTCGCGAGGACGGCACCGCGCGGAGGGCTTCGATTTCTGCTCGCTGACGCACTGCCAGTTCTTCCGCCCGCCTGCAGAGCCGGGAAATTCTCAATCGCCTGTCCTCGCTGAGGCGGTGACGAAGACCGCCGGCGTGGTCCTGAAATATCACGGGCAACTCATCGATGCGTATTACGGCGCGCATTGTGGAGGGATGACGGCAGTGGCGCGAGATGTCTGGCCGGACCGCGGTGCGCCCTACTTGCGCAGTGTGAGCGACCCCTACTGCGCAAGGGGTGAGCAGGCCACTTGGCAACAGGCGGTTTCCCTGGCGGACTTGGGCAACGTGCTGCACGGCATGGCGGAAGTTGCTTTTCGAGGTCCGATGCGGGACCTCGCGATCGAAAACAAAGATGCGTCGGGCCGGGCTCGCACGCTGCGCATTGCAGGCAGTTCAATCGTGTGGGTTGACGCCAACACATTCCGATACGCCGTGAACCGGCAACTGGGTTGGAACACGTTAAAGAGCAATCTCTACACGGTTGAGCATCGCGGCGGCGAGCTGATTTTCACCGGGCGGGGCCTTGGGCATGGCGTCGGCCTCTGCCAGGCTGGCGCTGAGCAGATGGGGCAGATGGGCATCGCCTTTGACAAGATACTGGCACATTATTTTCCTGGGGCAATTCTCGACGGCTCGGGCGTTGATCACGCCGAACGAATTCTCTCCAGCGAACACTTCGAGATGGTCTTTCCTCCTCGCCAAGAGCGCCTGGCCGCGAGAGCACTCGAAGTTCTGGAGGCGCAGCGGGCGAAACTCGGGGGCCGCGCTGACCTGTTGCCGACACGCATCCGCGTTCGGACCTGGGAGACTACGGCCGACTTTATTCGCGCCACGCGGCAACCCGGTTGGGTGGCGGCGTCGAACGACGGCCGCGTGATTGATCTCCAGCCGCTGGACCTCCTGAAGTGCAAGGGTATCCTCGATTCGACCCTCCGCCACGAGCTGACGCACCTGGTAGTCCGGCGCCGGCGCGCGCCGGAGGCGCCCCGCTGGTACGAAGAGGGACTGGTGCTGTATCTGACCGGCGAGCCGGTCGGTGAAACGACGCGAAGTCTCGACCCGCGGCGCAGCTTGGAATTAAGCCTTTCTGAACCACGCTCCGAAAACGAGATGCGCGCCGCATACGCCCAGGCTCTCGACCGGGTCAAGGAGCTCGCTCAGCAGCGCGGCGAAGCCGCCCTCTGGCAAGTGCTCGAACGGCCCACGAGCGATGACCTACAGTGGTTCAAGAGCTCAAAATGAGATTAGATTGAGGGTTCGGAGGAGTGCGGAAATGCCTATGCGGCTGGCGGTTTTTCCGGCGGAAAATTGCAGCGCGCGAGCGAGAGCAACCAGAACAGCCACCCGCTGATGATGAGAAGTAACGCCCCGCCCATTCTCACCAGCATCTGTGCGTAATCCGAGAATCCGACGGACACTTTGGGATGCCATGTGGCGAGCAGCCACGCCAGGCTGCCAAACACTCCTACGCTCAAGAGCCCGCTCCAAAATGGTGTCCGCCAGCAGCAACCCCTGAGGATGCGCGCCGCCTGGCGGCGGGTTTCCACCCAACCTTCGCGGAGCAGAAGTGCCAGAGTGCTCAGCAAGGACCCTCCGACGATGATCCAGATCACCATCTGAATGACCCAGAAGACTTTTCCGACGCTGACTGGACTGACGGCCTTTTCCGAACGGAAGGTAAGAAAGGAAGCGACCTCGAGCGCGTGGTCGTCACTCCACCTGAAAAGGTAGGAAAGAACTAGCATTAGGGCGGCGCTGATTGCACCCCAAGCGAGGCAGCGCCAGTATTGCGCTCGAGTGAAGCCCAGCAGACTCCGAACCTCGATTCGCCTGGTGTCACTCGTCGTGGCGACAACGGAGGCCGCGGACGTCGCGGCGAAGAACGCGACCGCGACGGCGATCTGTACAATCGCCCAGATCAGCGCCAGAAGGAGAAGTAGTCCCGACGATTCCGGCAGCCACAACCATTGATAAGCGCCGAATCCCCACAGGGCGGCGAGCGCGGCCAGCGCCACGAGAACCGCGGGGCAACGGGCCACCACGCCCAAGCTCCATTTCCAGGTGGCGATGGCATTCTTCATTCGATCAACCTCGAACCGCGCGCGCTCTCATCGCGGTGTCACCGTGACCGTGGCGCTGCGCGTGGAAGCCTGCCGCGCCGGCTCGTACATGGGTAATACCCTCGCCGGATTTGCCTGAAACGTTCCGGGCGTCACGGCCTTGAGCATGTAATGGAAACGGCCCTGCCCCCGCGCGAACTTGGTAGAGAAGAGTGCGGCGCGGTCGTCGTGAAACTCCCGGCGCGTGCAGTAGAAGGCCCACCAGTCCGGCCTCGCCTTCAGCTCGTACAGGTTTTCCTGCTCGATGAACTCAAACCCCGCGGGAATGGGATCTTCGATTTCCAGATACGACTGTTCTTCCGTGGCGTTCACGGTGAGCCGGACGATGACGACGTCGCCGCTCTTCGCCGTCCCGTCGAACGGCTGCTCGGCGTAAACGATCCGGTTCGGTGCCGCCTCCGGAACCAGCTTGAAGTACTCGCGGACGACGTTCAGCGCCACGCTGCCGGCGGGCGCGGGCTTGGGTTCGCGCGTGTAGTAGGAAGCGAACGCCGACCAGTAGAGAACGCCTGCGCCGTTCTTCACCAGACGGATCTCGTTCGTACCGGCGTGGACATCGGGCGCGTTTACGTTCAGCGTGATGGGGAGCGGGTTGGCAACATCTTTTTCCGTCACTTGCCGCTCCGCGAGTTTCTTGCCATTGACGAATACGCTCAATGAGTAGTTCGGTTTTAGCTCGCCGGAGACTTTGAGGTAATCGATCAGCCCATAAATCGCCGTCGCGGTCTGCTCGGTCGAACTCCAGTAGTAGCCGTCGGAGCGTCGGTCGATCAGCCAGTGCGCGGCCTTGGGCAAGAGGTCGCTCTTTGGGTCGAGATTCGCCAGCGCTTTGGCCACATAGGCCGTGGTCTCGAAGGAATTGTCGGAGGAGAAATCGAGCATCTCCTGGCGCTCGGATTTCCACCAAACATAAGGCCCCTGAACTTTCGCGGACTGCTCGAGCAACCTCACAAATTCCTGCGCCCTTGGATCCTTCATCCGCGCGAAGACCAGCGCCATGAGCGCCTGGCCGTTGGGGGAAAGTTTCTCGCGTCTCTCATACAAGCCCTCCGCGAGGGTTCGATCAACGTCCCCGCTCAAAGCGAGCGCGTAAATCAGGTAGGCGCGAAGGTCGGCGATGGCGCGAGGGTTCTCTTGGATTTGTTTCAGGAGCGACTCACGCCCGCGCTTCAGTCGGTTCTCGTCAATCGGGTAGCCGGCGTCCTTGGCCTGAGCGAATCCCGCGACCACGTAGGCAGTCATGAAAGGATGCGTTTCGTCGGTCTCCCACCAACCCCAGCCGCCGTCCTCGTGCTGGAATTGATAGAGCCGTTGTAATCCCGCGGCGATCTTTTTCTCGAGCTCGACATTTGCTGCGGGCGGCGTCAGTCCCAGATCTTTGACAGCTTTCGTCACCAGGATATTCGGCAGGAAGCTCGACATGGTCTGCTCGACGCAGCCGTAGGGGTAACTGGCGAGGAAATCCAGGGCTGACATCAGCGTTCCGGCGACGGACGGCGCGAGGTCGATGCGCAGCGTGGACGCCTCCGCGTTGACTTCCGTTGGGAGAACGATCTTTTCGTTAATCTGGGCTTCTGGTGCGGAGTTAGAACCCGAAAGTGCAGCGTTCAGTTGCAGCCCCCAGGGTTTTACGGGGGCGGTCAATTCGAGCGCGTCGGACTCCTCATCGGTGAGCGCCTTGCTCAGGAATTTCGCCTCGCCGATCTTGGGCGCGCGAACCGTCCAATTGACGACCGCTTCGCCATTCTTCGGAACCGTGACTGTGCTCTCGGCCGCGCCCCCAAGCTCGACGCCCTCAGCCTGCAGCGAGACGCGCGCCGTCTTATCGTTCTCGAGGTAGTTGTGAACAATACCGATGATCGTCGCGGTGTCACCCTGCGTGAAGAAGCGCGGAATCTCCAGCCGCAGGATGAGATTCTTGCGCGTGATGACCTTTTGCGTGACCTGGCCGACCAGCGTGTTCTTGCTGACGGCGCGCACGGTGGCGCGCCAGGTGGTGAGCGAGTCGGGGAAGGAGAAACTGGCCCGCGCTTTTCCACTCGCGTCGGTCAGGACGGCCGGCGCCCAGTAGATCGTGTCGGGGAAGTACTTGCGCACTTTAGGCTGGACGGGTTGGCCGGCTTTGAAATCGGCGAGCTTGGTGGACGGCCGTAACTCGGCCAATTGCATCTTATTCCTGCCCGAATAGCCGGTGAACCAGTAACTCGTGGAAAACTGCGTGTAAACCTGGTCCCAGCGCTTCGCATAGAAAATCTTCTCGGGCGGACGGACGGAATCGGGCCGCACGGCGTAAATTGCTTCGTCCACGACACCCAGGCTCAGCTCCGCGCTGACCGGCCGGCCCTGCTCGTCCTGGGCGGTGAGCGTGTAAGTCACTTTATCGTTCGGCCGATACTGCGGCTTATCGGTTTCGATCGTCACCTTCAAAACTTTCTCGGTGGCGGGCACCGCGAGGTTCTTGCTTCCCTCGAAGAGCTGTTCGTTTTTCACGAACGTGGCGCTCAGGAAGAAATTGGGTTCATAGCGCTCCTCGATGGGAATATCCACGGTGAAGGAAGCCTCGGTGGAAGCGTGCACTGACCAGGTGTAGACCTGCTGGCCTTCGGTGGTGACCAGAACCTGCGCTCCGGGCTTATTGGTGACGATCAAAACGTGCGCAGTCTCGCCGGGGCGATAAGAGCGCTTGTCGGGATAGATTTCCAGACGCTGGTATTCGGGCCCCGCCTGGGCAAAGCTGACGCCCGAGACCCACAGACTGGTCTCGAAGGACGCTTCGCGCCGGTTGCGGTCGAAGGCACTCGCGTGAACGGTGACCCAAGGAACGCCCGGCACTTTGTAGGTGAAATGCGCCATCCCTTTTGGATCCGTCGTCACCCTGGCCTGGCTCAGCAGGCGGCGGGTCGAGTCCTGACCCCATCCCGCCCGCGCGGTGAACGTAAGCTGAACGCTGGTTGAAACCGGCTGCATGTCGTAATCGACCGTGCGGACGGTGATGTCTGCCTGATCGCCCGCACGGTAGACATAGCGATTGGTATCGAGCAGCACCACGATGGTGGAGTAAGTGACCAGCGCTCCGCGCCCCCCCACGATTTCGCGGTTGCTGGCGTCGGTGACGTGCGCCTCGATGCGGTAGTTGTAAGAGGTCTTCTCCTGGTCGATTTCCGTGGGCACACTGATCTTGAGTATTCCTTCCGGGTCGAGCTGCCCCGTGCCCTGGCTGGCCTCCTGCCCGTAGCCGTAGTATTCTCCGCCGCCCTCCTCTCCTTCATCGCCCTCGTACTCTTCGGCGCCCCAGAGGACCCGCCAGTAGGGAAAGTAGTAGCGCGATTTGTAGATGGAGTACTTCACGCTGCCATTCGCCACGGGCGAGCCGAAGTAGTAGCGCGCGTTGATGGTGGCCTGAATGGTCTCGCCCTGAAGGTAGCGCGCCTTGTCGGTCGAGACCGTCACCTCATATTCCGGCTTTTTGTATTCCTCGACTTCGAACGAACCGTAAACGGACTTCTCGCCGAGATGCGCGGTAATGGAATAGCCGCCCAGCGCGGCGAGCGGAGAGAGTGTGAGCTGCCCGTGGAACGAGCCGTAGGGCGAGAGATTGAGCTTCTGCTGGTAAACCGTTTTGGAATTGCCGTCGGTGATTTCAACGGTGACGGGCCCGGGCACGTCCAGGCTGTATTGACCGCCGCGCCGGGCGCGCAGGATTCCCTTGAATTGGACCTCGTGCGTGGGACGATAAACCGGGCGGTCCGTGTAGATGTATCCCACGTAGTTGGTGGCCGAGGAATCGAAAAAGAAGAACGATTCGACGCTCGTGGCGGCGACGTCCTGGTCTTTCGTTGCCACCATGATGGAGTCTTCAACCTTGATGTGCTCGAAGGTCGCCTGAGAAACGCCGGAGGCGTCGGTCGTCGCGCGCGCCAGCTCCTGGTGGTTGTTGAACACCACAGCGGTTGCGCCCTCGACGGGGTTGCCCGAGGCACGATTCGCAACAAAGAGCAGGATCTGTCCCGGCGCCGTCTTCGACACCAGCGCCAAATCCGTGATCATCACCACCGTGTAGGCGCGCAGTTCGCGGTTGGCCACTTCCACCAGGAAGAGACCCTTCTGGTGAAGGTCCACCGGAATCTCCCGGTATTCCGAGTCGCGCGTCTTGGGCAGAAGCTCGCGCCAGGCGAGCACCAGTTGCTCGCGGTTGAGCAGCGGAACCTGCGCGTAGGCGGTTACATCCAGGGGAATGCGGTTCAGCTTCTGTTCCTGCGTGCGGGAAGCCCGGAAGTTTGAACGCGTCTCATAGCGCAACTGCAGCCGGAAGAAGTCGCGGAGGGAAAGCCGCAGGTCAACCTTCCACGCGTGAATGCGCTCCAGCCAGGTTTTCTCGCGCGCCAGTTCACGCTTCTCGCTGCCGAAGGAGTGCGCGTCTTTGAGCTTGCCGAAAAATGCGACGGGGTCCTTGACGCGGTAGATGCGGAAATCCAGCCGGTCCACCTGCCGGAATTGAATCCAGATTTTCGGTTGTTGTGAAGGCGCAAAGGTCTGCTGCGACGAGACGGTAAAGAAGGGCTCGGTCGAGGGAGTCTCTTGAGCACGCGCCGGGACGAATGCCATGGAGAGCGCGAGGAGAATTCCGGCGGCGAGCTGTGCTCTGCGTAGCGAGGCGTGACGACGGTCGAGTCTCATGCTCACCTAGCGCAACAGGTCAAGCCGATAGACCCCGAGGAAACGCGAATTGGAAGCGAGTGGCCTCCACCGCGGGTCCGGGTGCTGCATCAAGAGGGCGGCCCGGAGGTGGCGGACTTCGCCCCGTCGCCCCTCGAGGTCGCCCGTGTGATAGACCATCCAGTCCGCGCCCTGCGGCTGGAAGTGCGAACGGCCCACAAAGAGAATCACGTGGAATGGTTCTGTTTGGTCGGGCTGATGAAAGAAGAGCAGGTCGCCCGGCCGCGCAGCCTGAACGTCCCGCGAAACCGGGAAAGTGTTGTACAGGAGCAGCGTCCGGGCGTCGGCGAACTCCGCGAAGGCGTCGTCCCCCAAATCGGAGGCCGAGAAGGGCCCGGGGCGGGTGCGAAAAATGCGGCGCCCCAGCGGCCACCGCGGGTAGGCGTATTTGCTGACGTTTCCGAAGCCCGGCTCGAACGGCAGCCCCGCCTCGCGATGCCAGGCGGGCGTATGCGCAGCGAGGGCGTTGCGATAGGCATAACGGATCAGGGCCGCGCAGTCCTGGACTTCGTCTATTGCAGGCGCTGCGGGATGGTAATACGCGGCTTCAGCCAGAAACGTCATCCAGCGCGCGAAGCTCTCGCGGTCCACGGGCCTGTCCAGGCGGATGCAGGCGGGGAACCCGTCACCAAAGCTGTCTCCCCATACCGCCGGTTCGGACGAGGTCTCGACAGCGAAAGCCGATGATGATACCTGGCCTGCCGACGCAACTGGCTTGTAGCGGCCGGGTGAGAGATCGAAAAATCTCCAATACACGCTGGCACAAACAACCAGCCCGAGGGCAAGGGAAGTTGGGATAAGACGGGGCCGCGGGCGGTGCTGGAATGCTTGGCGCACAGTTGGACTCAGTGTTGGTTCAGGCCGAAAGCGCGAACATTTTACGGGCCTCGCGGAGGGCGCGCAAGGCTTTTTGGCAGGTCTGCGAAATCCGGTTGAACTTCCGGCCCCACCCCGGAATAATGGCCAGGACAATCCAGACTAGAGGAGCCGAGATGACGAAGAGAAAGGGTTGGTGGATGCTCACGCTTTGCGGGCTGTTATTTGGCGGGCAGGCGCGGGGGGCGGATTCGATCTCCATCGAGGGCGCGCCCTCGGATACGGGCTACAACGTGGGTTCCGAGGCGACGATCCGCGCGACATTGAAAGGAGTGTCAGGCGATGCCACACGCTTTGTGGTCTTTGCCGATATTTCCTATATCGGGACGACGGCCGTGAGCAGCGTGCAACTGGACCGCCAGGCCGAGGTCACGCCCGGCGAAGTTCGCTTCGAAGGCGGATGGCCGATTCCCGCCGACGCCCCGACCGGCATCTACAGCGTGACCTTGCGCGTCGAGGACCGAGCGGCGCATAAGGCTTATGCCCGGCAGAAGATTCGAGGCTTTAGTGCGTACAAGAAACTCGTGCGGATCGCGCGCACGACGATCGACCGGACCTTCTACATGGTGGGGCAACCCATCCACTGCGAGGTGGTGCTGGAAAACCTCACGGCGCGTGACATGAAAGATTTGAGAGTGGAGTTCTCCAATTCGAACTATCCCTGGATCTCGCTCTTTTCAACCGAAGGGAGCACGGGCAGCCAAACCGAGAACCCCGAACTGGCCATCAAGGTCATGCGGGATCATCTCAACCTGGCCCCGCGGAGCGAAGTGACCATCCCCATGATGCCCGCCGGTACGGCAACGTTCCTGCAGGGCCAGCAAGTAGCCGTGATGGGCGCCGGCGGACCGGCACGGCACGAGAAGGTTCCTCCTCCGGAAGTGAACTCCTACACCATCGCCGTTTGGAATGCCGACCGCAGCATCCTCTACGACATGCAGTTCACCACTCCGGCGGTGGTGCGTTCTCCTGACCACGAACGCCCCACGCCCTATAGTCGAAACTTTACGCATCCCTACAATTCTGATATCGACTTCACGAGATATCGCGAGTTCTACCCGCCGGACCGGGTCTCACCTGCCATCGCCCTGGACCACGGGCGTACGCTCTTCCGGCCCGGTGACCATTTTACGGTCAAAGCCACGCTGAAGAATCCCGGCGAAGCCGCCTGGAAAGGCGCGGACTTGCGGGGGGAGGTTTTGGACGCCGACGGCAAGGTGCTCCACACGGCGAACCTCGCGGCAGGGGTCGAGCTTGCTCCGGGCCAGACGCGCGCCGTGGACGCCGAACTCTGGACGATTCCCGGCACGCTCGCGCCGGGCGTCTATTCGCTCCGGCTTTCGCTCGTGCAACCCGGCGGGGGGATCGTAGGGAGGATCACCTCCGACTTCGCCGTGAATCCATTGCCGCAATCTTTGCTGGTAATCTGCGCGCACGAAGACGACGAACAGCTCTACGCCGGGCTGATGCGCGCCGCGGTCGAGGCCGGCGTCCCCGTCCAGGTGTTGATTTTCACAGGCGGCGATGTGGGCGCCTGCGAGCGCTACTATTCCAAACCCTGCGGCCCGAACGAAGCCCGTGAATTCGGCATGGTCCGCATGGAGGAAACCATCGATGCGCTGGGGCACATCGGTGTCCCGCGCGACAAGGTGATCTTCCTCGGTCTGCCCGATGGCGGCTCGGGGGCAATCTGGTCGCAGCACATCAAGGTGTCGAATCCCTTCCTTTCGATTTACCTGGCCACGGACCACGCTCCCTACGAAAGCGTCCTGCGGCCCAACTTGCCCTTTGCGCGCGAGCCGGTCATTGACCTGGTCAAGCAGATCATTACGGATTTCCGCCCCGGCATGCTCGCCCTGACGCATCCCGACGAGCGGCACGTTGACCACCGCACTGCGAACTGGTTCGCGATGAAGGCCTGCCACGAGCTTTTGCGCGAGAAGCGCATCGACTCGAACACGATCGTCCTCGCGGACGTGGCTTACGGCGCGGGTGGTTTCAAGCCGGCGCCTTACCGCTATGAGAAGGCGACGGTCTACCTGAGCGGTGAGGCCGCGGCGCTCAAGCAGGAGATGCTGTGGCTTTACCAGTCCCAGGACGGAAACCTCTACGAAGGCATGCGGCGCACATTCCCTGAACTCTCCCGAGAGGAGAACCACCTCCGAATCATCGATTGGCAGGAACACGCCGGCTGGAATGAATGATGCTCGGGGGTTCGGGATTTGGATGATCCAAAGCTGGGCTGCGTTTCCGGAGCACAGCTTTTCTCCGCCTTTCCCGACAACGGACATCTTGACGAGTTGACGCCCGGAGTATGCGCTCCTATCATGGAGGCCGCTGCAATAGTGCCTCGTGTTGGTGGTGGCAATCCGAGTGTCTTCGAGGAAAGTTCGGAATGAGTGAGCAAGCAAGACTGGCAGCATTGGCAGAACCCTCGATTGTGCCTCCCCTTCACAAACGCTTTGCGCCCGCCGCGCTGGCCAACCGCGCCTTTCGCGAGATGGTGCGCAAGTCCAGACGAGGTGTTCCTCTGGTCATCGGCTTGGAGCGCGGCGACGGCTCAATTTCCGCGTACGGGACCGAGTGCTTCGACGAAGGCGCGAGTTCGTCCGCGCTGAATCTGCCGTATGCCGAACGCTTAGTCAAATTCCTGCTTTGGCAGCGCGGGGGTTGGCGAGTGATCGTGGGTGGCCCGGGCAGCGTGGGCGAGCACATCCGGCAAGTGTATTCACCCCAGGGCGCGCGCGCCTTCGACTACGACTTCATGGGCGGCGTCTACGAGCATACCTTCACGGTTGAGATCACTGACCCCGAAAGAGTCCCCGAGCCCTCCGAAGGCACGGTACGCCTGGGCGGGCATCTCGAGGGCAGCAGGATCGGTTTCGACCTGGGGGCGAGCGACCGCAAAGTGGCCGCGGTGCTCAACGGCGAGTCGGTGTACACAGAGGAAGTCGTATGGGATCCGCGCAACGCGACCGACCCAAGCTATCACTTCAACGAAATCAATGCCGCGCTGAAGTCCGCGGCGAAGCACCTGCCGCGCGTGGACGCCATCGGCGGCAGCGCTGCGGGCGTGTATATCAACAACCGCCCGCGCGTGGCGTCGCTTTACCGCGGCGTTCCCAAGGAGCTTTTTGACGCGAAGATTGCCCGCCTCTTCATCGACCTGAAAGAAGCCTGGGGCGGGATTCCGTTTGAGGTTGTGAACGACGGCGAAGTCACGGCGCTGGCCGGTGCCATGTCGCTGAGCGACAACGCCGTGCTGGGCATTGCTCTCGGCTCGAGTCAGGCGGGCGGCTACGTCACCGAGAACGGCGAGATCACCACTTGGCTGAACGAGCTGGCATTCGTGCCGGTGGACTACGACCCGGAAGCCCCCGTGGACGAGTGGTCGGGCGACCCCGGCGTGGGCGCGCAGTATTTCTCCCAGCAGGCGGTCTTTCGCCTCGCGCCCGTGGCGGGGATCAGGCTGGACGAGTCGCTGGGGCTGGCGGAGAAATTGAAGTCCGTGCAGGAGCTACTCCACGCCGGTGACGAGCGCGCGCGGCTTATTTTTGAAACGATTGGCGTCTATGTTGGTTATGGCATTGCTCATTATGCCGACTTCTATAAGCTTCGCCACGTCCTCGTGCTCGGCCGCGTGACCTCGGGCGAAGGCGGGAACATCATCCTTCGCCGCGCCCAGGAGGTGCTGCAAAAAGAGTTCCCGGAGCTCGCCAAGAAGATTTCCATCCACCTGCCGGATGAATCCAGCCGGCGCATCGGTCAGGCTGTGGCAGCTGCCAGCCTGCCGGAAATCAAGTAATTCCTGGGAGGAACGCGATGAAATTTCATAACTCCACTTCGGAGGTGTATGTCCCCGACGGCTCGGCCGCGGAAGCGGCGCTCGCGCGCACGACCCACCTGAGCGTTGGCGCTCATCAGGACGACCTCGAAATCATGGCCTGGCACGGCATCCTCGAGTGCTTCGGCAAGAGCGACGAGCATTTCACGGGCGTCACGGTCACCAACGGCTCCGGGAGCGCGCGCGAGGGCGACTACGCCCACTACACCGACGAGCAGATGCAGGCCGTGCGCCGCGTCGAACAGAAGAAAGCGGCGTTCGTCGCTGAATACGCTGCACATGTCTTTCTGGATTACACCAGCGCCGCGGTAAAGGATGGGAAGAACACCTACGTTGTCGAAGATCTGAAGCAGATCCTCGCCGCCTGCAAGCCCCAGGTGATTTACACGCACAACCTGGCCGACAAGCACGACACGCACGTCGGCGTGGCCTTGCGCCTGATCCGCGCGCTGCGCGAGCTGCCCAAGGGCGCACGCCCTCAGAAGCTGTACGGCTGTGAAGTCTGGCGCAACCTCGACTGGCTGAAAGATGACGACAAGGTGGTCTTTGACGTCTCCGCGCACGAAAACCTGGCCATGTCGTTGGTGGGAATCTTCGATTCGCAGATTGCCGGCGGCAAACGGTATGACATCGCCACCATGGGCCGCCGCCGCGCCAACGCCACTTACTTCGCCTCGCACGCCACCGACGTCGCCACCTCGGTGATCTTCGGCATCGACCTCACGCCGCTCATCACGGACGCGGCGCTCGATCCCTGCGCCTACATCCAGAGCTTCATCGACCGCTTCGCTAAGGAAGTTTCCAGCCGAATCGCGAAGTTGTCGTGAACTGCGGCGGCGTTTGCCGCACTGCCGGTACCATGGCCCTACACCCGTTCGGCGGCTTCGCGCGCGGCGCGGAGGCTCGAGACCGGATCGCCAGTGGGAATGAATTCCATCGCCATCGAGCCCGAAAACTTGAGTTGGGCGAGTTTCTTGTAGATATTCGTGTAGTTAATCTCGCCCGTCCCCGGTTCGTGCCGTCCGGGAACGTCGGCGATGTGGACGCAGGCCACCTTGCTGATGTTCTTTTCGAGCAACGCAATCAGATTCCCCCCCGAAATCTGCGCGTGGAAGAAATCATAGAGCGCCTTCACTTGCGGATGATTTACTTCCCCGACAATCTGAAATAATTCCGCCATCGACCAGAGGTAGTAGTGGGGATTTTCCTCGAGGTCGATGTTCTCAAGCCAGAGCGTCACACCCTTGCCTTCCACGACCTCGGCGGCGCGCTTCAAACCCTCGACGCAGCTCTTGTGTTGCACCTCGGCCGCTAGGTTCGGAATACTGTCTCCCGACATGACGATGACCGAGGGGCACTCGATCTTCTCCATAATCGGCAGTTCCTTCCGCAGGTCCGCCAGGAAGGCATCGCGTTCGCGCGGGTCGCCTACGCCGTGCGCAAGCCCGGCGGTAGTGTCGAAGCTGATCCCGAGTTCCCGGCGCTTGGCATTGGCCCGGCGAAAATCCTCCTCTGACCATTTCTCATACTCGCCCACGAGTTGGACGTATTTGAATCCCGCCGCCGCGACTTTCCCCAGGCGCTGCTCGAAGGGGAGGTTTTCGAACACCGTCCAGAGCATCACCGAGAGCTTGTAGGGCACGGAGCCCGCGTCGCTCGCGGCCGCCGGATTACCCGCACCGAGCAGGGAGCCCGCCCGCGTCGCGGCCCCGGCCAGCGCGCCGGCGGCGACAGTTCGATGGAATGTTCGTCGGTTCATGGGGCACTCCAACAGAGTCGACAGTTTGCAGTTGGCAGTCAACAGTCCGGAACGCGCTAACTGTGGACTGTCAACGGTGGACTGTCAACTGCTTCTAGATCTCGCCCTTACGAGCCTGCTTTACCAGATAATCGCAGGAATGGCAGACGATGGCCATCATGGTGAGCGTTGGGTTCTGGCAGCCGATTGATACGAAGCAACTGCCATCCATGACGAACAAGTTCTTGATGTCGTGCGACTGGCAATACTTATTCAGCACCGATTTCTTCGGATCGTCGCCCATGCGCGCCACACCGACTTCATGGATGGCGTGCCCGAATGGATCCATCTGCTTTTGCGTACGGACATTCTTCGCGCCGGCGGCTTCGAGCATTTCCGCGGCGTCGCTCGCGACGTACTCGCCCATCCTCTTTTCATTCTCGCCATACGCAGCATTGATGCGCAGCGCCGGCACGCCCCAGGCGTCCACGACGTTCTTATCCAGTTCACAATAGTTCTCCCAGCGCGCCAGACATTCGCCGAAACCGCCCAGGCTGATTCTCCATTCGCCGCGCTTCACCGCTTCCTTGAAATCCCTGCCGAAGCCCTCGGCTCCCATATTGAATTCCGCCTGGCTGCCGCCCTGGTAGCCGTAACCGCGGATGAAGTCGGGATGATGGTCCGTGACGTTGCGGAAGCGGATGACGTAAATGCCGTTCGGGCGTCGCGGCGGCCCCGCCCAGGGCCGCGTTTCGAGCATGGGCATCACGCCCTCGGCTCCGTATCCCGTGAAGTGGTCCATCAGGTAATGACCGAGCGCGCCACTGGAATTGGCCAGGCCATTCGGAAGCCCGCGTGTGGCCGAGTTGAAAAGGATTCGTGTCGACTCGAGCGATTGCGCGCAGAGGATGACGACCCGCGCACGCAGTTCGCGGCTCTCGCGCGTCACGCGGTGGACATAGCGAATGCCTTTCGCCTTGCCGGTTTCGAGGTCGGCCGTTACGTGGCTCACCACAGCGTCGGCGAAGAGCGTCATTCGCCCGGTGGCTTGCGCCGCTGCGATCGTAAACGTCGGACTGTTGAAGTACGATTGCGTCGAGCAGCCGCGCTCGCAGGGCCCGCAATAGTGGCAGGGTGGATGGCCGTTCAGTGGGGCCGTCAGGTTGGCGGACCGGCCAATGGTAATCGTGCGGCCGAACTTCGCATTCACCGCCTTGCGCAGCATGATTTCGCCGCAGGTCATCGCCATCGGAGGCTGGAACTTTCCGTCGGGCAACTGCGGCACGCCCTCCGCCGCGCCACTCACGCCGATGAATTGCTCCACCTTGTCGTACCACGGCGCCAGTTCCGCATAGCGGATGGGCCAATCGTCGCCGTAGCCGTCGTGGCTGGCGGCCTTGAAATCCAGATCGCTCAGCCGGTAGCTCTGCCGGCCCCAGACCAGCGACCGCCCGCCCAGAATCCGTACTCGAAACCAGTTGAACGGCTTTCCGTCGGCGGTTGTATACGGATTGTCGAAATCATTAACGAACCAATTGTAGTTATATTCCATACAGGCATAACACCGAGACTGAATAGGCCGGGTCTTCGCCACTTCGGGGGAGAAGCCGCGATACTTGACCTGATAGGGAATCACATGCTCGGTGAAGTCTTTCTCGGGGTCGAGATTGCGGCCGGCTTCCACCAGCGCCACACGCCAGCCCGCCTCCGTCAGTTCCTTCGCCGCCCAGCCGCCTGTCGCGCCCGACCCCACGACGATCGCGTCAAAGATTTCCTTGCTGCCCGGAAAACCACCGGCCATGAAGCTGCCTCCCTCTTCCAGAATTAATTGTTGCTTCGCCGCCCTGAGAGCCGCGCGAAAGACTCCGATATTTGCATCAAGTGGGGCGATGAAGCAAGGGCGTTCAGGGCCTTGCGTTGATGTGCCCATTCATTCATACTTTGCCTTCTGCGGGGTAATCGTCCACATGAAGAAACGGGAACGAGCGAGCGGCCTGAACCGCCGCGAAGTGCTGCAGCGCCTGGCGGCGGGTGCGGGAGCCTCGGCGGCACTGCCCGCCCTGGGACACGCTGCAACGCACGACGCAGCCGCGCGCGGACACGCTCAGGCGGAGGCGCCGGCGCTCGGTTCGGAGCAGCCTCCCGACCCAACGCTCAGTTCGAAAGACTGGAAACCGAAATTTCTCGACGCGCACCAGAATGAAACCGTCGAAGTCCTCTCCGACCACATCATCCCCGATACGGACACTCCCGGCGCGCGCGCCGCCGAGGTGAACCGCTTCATCGACCTCCTTCTGAGCGCTTCCGATGCCGACTTCCAAAAGCAGTACATCCAGGCCCTGGGCTGGCTGGATGGCTACTGCCTCAAGAAATATACCAACCCGTTCGTGAAACTTGAGCACGGCCAGCAGACCGAAATCCTCACCCTGCTCACCCACAAGTCCGACGATCCCGAGATCGCTCACGGCGCGGAATTGTTCGGCGTCATCAAGGGCTCAATCGTCTATTCGTATTACAGCTCGGAGATCGGCTCGGTACAGGACCTGAAGTACGACACGAACCCCTTCCATGCGGAATTCCCCGGCTGCCCCAACCCGGACGAACACAAAAGCAGTTGACAGTCGACAGTTGACAGGTCAAAGTTTTGCTCGGTTCTTGATTCTTGACTGTCGGCTGTTGACTTTCGACTCGCACAAATGACCCAATGACCCAATCCCACCGTCCCATCGTCCAAATCTCGCTCGACTTGACTTCGATCGACGAAGCGCTCGACCACGCGCGCAAGGCGGTGCGCGCGGGCGTGGACTGGCTGGAGGCCGGGACGCCGCTCATTCTCGCCGAGGGGTTGCGAGCCGTCCAGGCGCTGCGGCGCGAGTTCCCGCAACATCCCGTCGTCGCCGACCTCAAGACCATGGACGGCGGCTACCTCGAAGCCGAGATGATGGCCAAGGCCGGCGCCACGCACGTCGTGGTGATGGCGCGCGCGCATCCGGCCACCATCAAAGTCGTGGTGCAAGCGGGCAAGGGTTACGGCATCCAGGTGATGGGCGACGATCTCGGCTGCGAAGACAAGCCCGCCGCCGCGCGCAGGATGGAAGAACTGGGCGTGGACTACATCGTCCATCACGTGGGCTATGATGAGCGCCGCGACGCGGAGGTCGTCAAGGCTCACGGCGGGCGCATGCCCAGCCCGCTCGACGAATTGCGAGCGGTCGTTGATGCGGTGCGCATCCCGGTGCAGGCCGTGGGCGGGCTCACGGTCGAGCAAGTCTTGCAACTACCCAAGTACGGCGTCTATCATCTGGTGCTCGGCGCGCCGCTGACGGTCGATGCCGATGCCTTCAAGTCGCCGGCACACGACCTGGAAGGATTGCTGAAGGAGATTATTGCCCGGTTGCGAGGGACGGCAACTGGAAACTAGAAACTGGAAATTGGAAGCTGGAATCGGGGTTTTCTTAGGTCCGAAGACGTTCAATCATCCGACCTGGCGTGTCCATTTTCCATTTTCTAGTTTCCAGTTTCTGTGCCCTACCCCAAGGTTTAGGTAACATGAGCAGTCCGTCGATGCCCGCTGTTGTCCACTACGCGCTCGCGCCGGGCGCGGTGGAGTTGCGCGAAGTCCCTCGGCCCGCGGAAATTGCCGACGACGAAGTCCTGCTCGAGTCGCGCGCCGTGGGGGTCTGTGGCAGCGAGGTTCATCAGTACCACAACACGCAAAGCTGGCGCGTCAACGTGCCGGTCATTCTCGGGCACGAATTCTGCGGCGTCGTGGCCCAGGTGGGACGCTCGGTGCGCGGCTTCCGCGAAGGCGACCGCGTGGTTTCTGAAACCGCGGCGCGTATCTGCGGCGAGTGCGCCTACTGTCGCACGGGCGAATATAACCTTTGCCCCAAGCGGCTGGGATTCGGTTACGGGCTCGACGGCGCGATGGCCGGCTTTGTCAAAGCGCCGGCACGCTGCTTGCATCATCTTCCCGAGGCGGTTTCATTCGAGAAGGCGGCGCTCGCGGAACCCTGCTCGGTCGCCTACAACGCCACCTGCTTCAAGACGCACATCCGCGCGGGGGATGCGGTCCTGGTTTACGGCCCGGGGCCGATCGGCCTGTTGTGCTTGTCGCTCGCGAAGCTCTCAGGTGCGGGGTGGCTGGGAGTTGTGGGACTGACGCAGGATGCGAAGCGCTTGGCCATCGCGACGGCGCTGGGCGCGGACGCCGCCATCGACGCGCAGCAGCCAAACGCGCTCGAAGTTGTCCGCGGGCTCGGCGAC
>Ga0315281_10002869_pt1 | contig 25454 bp, 24 predicted proteins | sample YL17G07_0_MG_FD_204540 | JGI IMG/M metagenome (GOLD analysis project Ga0315281, IMG submission 204540) | Sediment microbial communities from Yellowstone Lake, YNP, Wyoming, USA - YL17G07_0 | ecosystem: Environmental > Aquatic > Freshwater > Lake > Sediment | place: USA: Wyoming | collected... | reverse complement strand
GCGGCGCTGTTCGCGGGAATCAATAACGGCGCGTATGTCTACTTCAACCATTCCTATTTCTGCACGGCGGATAATCCCGAAGACATTGCGTCAACTGTTGATTACGGCGTCGCTTATACTTGCGCGGTTCAACGCGGAAATATTTTCGGCGTTCAGTTTCACCCCGAAAAAAGTCAGGCGATTGGGTTGAAAATTTTAAAAAACTTTCTTGCAGTGCAATGGGACGCGGATAAACGCTGATGTACGCGGATTTTTTATCCTCCGCGTTTTCCGCGTTTCAAGCCGTGCGCCGGTTGGATCACTCCAGAACTGCTTCGCGATCTGGAGATGAATCCGTCGGAGTATCCGCACAGCTTTACTACTTTCAAGTCCTTTAATATTTCCATTCGCGGTTTTAAATTCACTCTCCCAACGCGGCAACACGCTATCCGCAGATATGAATTTGACGACTGGCTTCTGCGCCGAGCTGGCGCTCCGATCCAAACGCATAAGGTAAAAACAATTTCACAAACCAACGCCGGGTACGTCGTGGACGGAACGTATTTTGGCAAATATCTAATCGGCGCGGGAGGCGTTCATTGCCCCGTTTATCGAACCTTCTTTCAATCGTCCAGCCCTAGAGACGCGGGGGCGTTAATCGTAGCTCAGGAAGAAGAATTCGCTTATCCCATCGCGGACAATCGTTGTTATCTATGGTTTCTCGAAAACCAATTGCCCGGCTACGCTTGGTATGTCCCGAAAGCCAATGGGTATGTCAATGTCGGCTTGGGCGGAACGGCGAAACAATTGAAAGCCAACGGCGATACGCTTAAAAATCACTGGGAACGCCTGATTCAAAAACTGGATTCGCTGGGATTGATTCGGGGGCGCGCTTTCAAACCGAGCGGGCACTCCTATTACCTGCGGCAAAGACCCTCGGAAGTCAGAAGAGGCAACGCTTTTATTGTGGGCGACGCCGCGTCGTTGGCGACCCGCGACTTGGGCGAAGGCATTCGTCCTGCAATTCAAAGCGGACTATTTGCGGCTGAGGCAATTCTCCACAACGGCGATTACTCCCTGAAATCTATTCCAAAATATTCCTGGCCCTCGATTATTTTTCCAACAAAGCGTTAAAATAACGGGGACGTAAAACGCTCAGCTTACAACGAAACGACTTGGAAATCCCAAGCCGTTTTTGTTTACCTCGATTAAACATGAGACTATAATATCCCCAATGTCATCCATCGCTCTCCCCGCAAACGCGGATACGAAAACGCATCCCCATCTGCGCCCGCTCAGTATTTTGCGAGACCTGCCCGCCGTCGCCGATCTCATTGAAATGTGTTTCTCCAACACTCTGGACTCCGACGGCAAACGCTATGTGCAGGATATGCGGCGCGCAGGAAACGACAACGCCTTTACCCAATGGGCGAACCGCGCCGCAGAAACCACGTCGCTGCCGCTGACGGGTTATGTTTGGGATGAAAACGGAAAAGTCGTCGGCAACGCCAGCCTTGTCCCGTTTCGGCGCGAAAAAGAGCGCGTCTATCTCATCGCCAACGTAGCCGTGCATCCCGATTACCGCCGCAGGGGAATTGCGCGCGCGCTGACCGAACGCGTCATGCAACACGCCCGCGAAAAAAAAATCAACAACGTCTGGTTGCACGTTCGCGAAGATAATTTCGGCGCAATAGACCTTTATACGCAACTCGGATTTATCGAACGCGCTCGACGCGCCGCATGGCAGGCAAGCACAGACGCGCATGTCCCAACCTTGAAAACCGACCTTGTCGTCGCCAACAAACCGCCGCGCGATTGGCAAACGCAACTCAGTTGGCTCTCCCGCCTTTACCCTGACTTTTTAGCTTGGCACCGCAACTGGAATTTCGATTCTTTGCGACCTAGTTTTTGGAACTGGCTATATTTAACATTTATAGACATGAACGTTCGTCAATGGACGGCGGTCAAAAAAAATCAATCTCTCGCAAACTCAGAATCTATGGAAGCGGCGCTCGTGTGGATCCCGTATGAGCGCGGCGAAGCCCTTTTTGCCGCAGTCGGCGAAAAGTCCGACCCTAGCGCGTTGACCGCGTTACTTTTACATGCGCGCCGCGACTTAACCCACTACCATCCAAGCATTGTCTTGGAATTCCCCTCCAGCGAATTTGACGGCGCCATTCGCGCCGCAGGTTTCAAAGCGTTGCGCACCTTAATTTGGATGCAAGCGACGTGACATTTACGTCGTCCGCAAAAAAATAACATATTACGCGGAGTTCTCCCTCATCCCCAGCCCTTCCACCGAAGGTGAAGGGAGAGTCCCCTCACCCTGCCCTCTCCCGGAGGGAGAGGGGAAGACCATGTAACGAAAGATGGGGCGCGTGGGCGAGTTGCGCGCGACTTCTTTAAATCCCGCTCGCTTGAACGCGGAAGCCGTGCCAGTGTAGACGAAGGGGTCGGGCTGATTTTTTGCGCTATCTATCGGATAGCCTTCCACGATTTTCGCGTCCCGCGACTTGGCGTACGCCGTCGCCGCTTTGATTAACTCCGCAGAGATTCCTTTGCGGCGATGTTTTTTCTCGATGAAGAAACAAACGATAGACCAAACTTCCGCGTCGTCAATCGGTTTGAGAACGCGCGAGTGCGCGAGTTTGACGTATTGACTGCGCGGCTCAATCGCAATCCACCCGACGGGATAGCCTTCGGAATACGCAAGCAGGCCGGGGACGGTTTTTGCGTCCACGATGTTTTTCTGCATTTGTCGCGCCGTGTCACCCGCTGATTCACTGAAGGCTTGTCCGCGCAGTTTCCAGTGCATACACCAACAGCCGCCGCACGCGCCATGCGCCCCAAAGAGCATTTCAAAATCACGCCAAAGTTTTTGCGTCAGCGGGTGAAAGGATAAGTCTAATTCTTCGATTAAGTTTCTTTCTTCACTCATGAAAATTCGCCTTCAATGATTATTAAAATTGGAACGCGGATGAACGCTGAAAACGCGGATTTTGTTTTTGGCGCTTCTTCAAAAAATCCGCGTCCGTCCGCGTCTATCTGCGTCCTAATTATCTTCCCTCGATAAGACGTTCGCGGTCAATTTTACCCGACGTCCACTCTTTGAATTGCGAAAGGACAACGGCGGAAAAAATAAGGATGCAACCAATTATTTGAATCCATAAAAGTTTTTCGCCCAAAATGAGCCAGCCCGCAAAAACCGCAAAAACGGATTCGAGACTCATAATCAACGCGGCGTCGGCGGGCGGCGTGTGCCGTTGCGCCCACACTTGAAGTGTGTAACACAATCCTAACGAGAAAATCGCGGTGTATGCGATTGCAAAGAACAGAGATAAGTTAATAGAGAAAAGAGGCTCGACGACGACTCCGACGCCTAAATTCAAAATTCCACATACAGCCAACTGTCCCAACGAGAACGACATGGCTTCAAACTTCAACGCGAATTTTCCCAACGTGATGACATGCAAAGTCCAAAACAACGCGCCGATCACTTCCAGCGTGTCGCCCGCGTGAATTTCAAATTTTCCGCCTGTTGAAAGCAGAAACGCCCCGACGCACGCCAATCCCACCGCGACGATGGACGTCCAATGCGGTTTCTCGCGCCAGACGACGAACAGCGCAATTGGAATCAAGACGACGTACAAGCTCGTGATAAATCCCGCGTTGCCCGCCGTTGTGGATTTCATCCCCGCTTGCTGCAAGGCGCTGGCGATAAAAAGCAGGAAGCCCGCAACGAACATCCATTTGTATTGCTGGCGCGGCAAGTCAGAGACTTGCCTTGCAAATGGCAGAACAACCAACGCGGCAAGCAGATAACGCGCGCCGTTAAATAAATAGACGCTGCCCATCTGCCCAGCGACGCGTTGCGCGACAAACGCGGTTCCCCAGATAACGGAAACAATGAAGAGGGTGAGGTCGGCTTTGAGGCGCATGGAGGAAAAAGATGAAAGATGAAAGATGAAAGATGAATCTTGAAGTGATACAATCGTCAAAGTCTTACTTGTTTCCCTGTCTACTTGTTTCCCTTTTCACCTTGTCCCAATCATAGCATACAACCATGTATAACCTCGAGCGGATTGCAATCGAAAAAGACGAACTACGCCAAGCGGTTTTGAATTTTCGCGCGTACAAGCCGTTGTATGTAAAAATAAAAATCAACTACGGATGCAACCTTAAATGCGAGATGTGCAAGCATTGGCGCGAGCCGCGCGAGGCGCCGATTCCAATCGAACGCTTTAAAGAAGTCATTGCGGAACTCGCCGAACTCGGCTGTAATAAAATTCATTTTTCAGGCGGCGAGCCGACGTTGCGCCCGCAACTGCCTGAATTAATCGCGCATGCGTCGGGGTTGGGAATGCGCGTTACGCTCACGACAAACGGCACATTGATTGACAAAGAAAAAGCCAAAGCGCTCATCATGGCGGGATTGCGCGGCGTGAACGTCTCCATTGATTCGCCGATTCGCAAAATCCACGAAAAAATTCGCGGCGTGGAAGGTTCGTTCAAGTTGACGACCAAAGCGGTTTCGTTGTTTGCCAAATATTCGCGCAAGGGAAAAATTACCGTTCGCATTAATACGGTGGTCAGCCGCGAGAATTATCTTAGCCTTGCAACCTTACCCAATCTCGCGCATGAACTCGGCGCGGATGGAATCAATCTAATCCCCGTTGACGACCATTGCGGCGAACATCTCTCCATGCGCAAGAAAGATATCGCGCTCTTCAATCAAGAGATTGCGCCGCAAATTGAAGCGAGCGCGAGCGCGTTGAAAATCCATCTTGCGGATGAAGACGCGTATCCCTTTGGGCGCGACGAATCCGAAGTCAAGTTGGGACGCGCGGGACGTTACGCCTTCGGCTATTATGCAAAACATCCATGCTTCGCGGCGTGGACGCATAGTCTCATTGATTTCAACGGATTGGTTTATGCGTGTTGCATGACCCGCGAACAAATTCCCCCGTTAGGCGATATTCGCAAAGGAACATTCAAAGAAATTTGGGAAGGCGCGGCGTATCAATTTATCCGCCAAAAAACGAATCCGCCGTCGTTGAAGCCGTGTCAGCGTTGCGATGATTTTATTTTGGAGAATAAAAAGATTTTGGAAATACTTCGCCCTCATCCCCAGCCCTTCCCCCCAAGGGGGAAGGGAGTCGAGTCCCCTCTCCCTTGGGGAGAGGGCTAGGGTGAGGGTTAACTTAAATCCGAAAACAAATCCCCGCTGTCGTTATCGTTCCAATCGCTGCGACCAAAAGTATTTATATCGTCGGAGGAAAACGTCGCGGCGGCAATCGGCAAAGCGACGGGCATATCCAATCCTTGAGCGCACGCCAAACACACGCGCCCTTCGTTCGTCTGGTTTGTATGTTCGTCGCAAAAACCGCGCCCGCATTTCGCGCACTTGCCCAGCGCGGGATTCTCGCATTGATGCGGCACGAGATACCCGATAATCATTTCACATTTTTCAGCCACAGGACGCCTCCATGAAAATCGCTTTACTTTCCGAAAAGTATACACCCGACGTCGGCGGACTTGCAATCTCGGCGGAGCGAATCAGCCGACTGCTGGCTTCGGCGGGACATGCGATTCGCGTCTTTGCTCCAACCTCAAATTTGGTTGCCTCCGTTCGTCAGCAGATTCGCCCCGCAAGCGGAGTCAGCGTTACGCGCTTCGGCGCGCATAAACGCGTGGACGACACGCTGGTTGATTGGTTTGAACTCGTCGTTGAAGAACACCAGCGCGAAGCGTTTGATTTACTTCATGCTTACTTTTTACCGCAAGCGGGATTCGTCGCAACCTACGCGGGAAAATATTTGAACGTTCCCAGCGTCGTCAGCATTCGCGGCAACGATATTGAACGCGCCGCGTTTGACCCGTCGAAGTTTTCGCATGTTATGTACGCTTTGCAAAACGCAAGCGCGGTCACAACCAACGCCAGCGAGTTGGCAAAAAAAGCGAAGGCGTTTTTTGACCGCGAAATTATTTTAATTCCAAACGGAGTTGACGCGGAGCATTTCAAGCCGATGGAGAGAAATGAGATGTTGGCGGAGGCGTTGGAATTAGGAAGAGGAAAGATGAAAGAGGAAAGAAGTTTGGTGATGGGGTTTGCGGGGGAGTTGCGTGAGAAGAAAGGACTTAAGACGCTGTTGAATAGTTACGCTCAAGTTAATAAAAAAAATCCCATTACCTTGCTTATCGTCGGCGACGTTCGCGCGGGGGAGGATAAAAAGACGTTTGACGAATTGAAAGCGTCCATCCCCAATGAAAACATCATCGTCACGGGCTATGTCGCGCATAAAGATTTGCCCGCGTATTATTCGCTCATGGACGTCTTCGTTCATCCATCCCTGCGCGACGGGACGCCAAACGCCGTCCTCGAAGCGCTGGCTTGCGAAAAGGCGGTGATTGCGACGCCCGTCGGCGGCGCGCGGAATATAATTGAAAACGAAACAAATGGGATTTTCGTCAACGTCAACGACGTCGGCGCGTTGGCGGAGGCGCTTGATGATTTGTTGGATAATCCCGAAAAGCGGGAGCGACTCGGCAAAGCGGCAAGAGAAACAATTGTCAACGGGTTTACGCCAGAAATGGAATTGAAAGCGAATTTGGAGATTTACCGAATAGTCGCGGCAAGTTAAAACGCGCAAGCGTGTATAATTTCAACTATGGCCGCAAACGCCAAAATATGTCGCTAATTTTTTTACGCTAGACTCGCAATGAAAAGGAAAATGAAAAATGAAATCGAGATTTTTAATTTTTGCTTTAGCGTTAACGCTTGTCGCTTTAGCTTGTAGCTTCAGCGCGCCGGCAACCGCCCCAACGACGCAAGCAGACGTGAAAATTATCGTATCTGAAACGACGCAAGCGCTAACTCAGCTCGCGCCCACGCCGTCGTCTCCCGCCGCGACAACGCCCAGCGGAATCGCGGTCTCGTTTCAGAATGTCAGATTTGTCATTCCAAACGGACTGGCTCTCGGCGCCGCCGGCGAAGCAATCCCCGAAGTGACTGCGACGTCGGACGCCCCGCCGTGGGACGTCGCGCCCGCGCATATCCGTTTTACGTTCAACGGCTACAACAATGCGCTGGCAAAATTCAGCGAGGCGCATATTAAGATTTTCCCAACGCAGGGTTATTCCAACTCTTGGGCTGGCAATAGCGTCTCGCGTTTGCAAACCATCCTTGCCAGCCCCGCCGCCCCGATTGACGCGAAAGAGTTGCCCGGCGTGCCGTACTTCAACGCTGGGCAATTGATGGCGGCGCAGGTCGGCAGAATCAATTTCGCCAGCGGCTCCGGCGTACGAATGGTCACACAATATGGGCAAGCTGTGGGACAGGTGAATAACAACGGAACTTTTTATCATTTTCAAGGTTTAACCAGCGACGGAAAATTTTACGTCATTGCCGTCGTGCCCATCGGCGCGCCCTTTCTTGCCAGCGACATGACTCCCAACGCCCAGCTGCCAGATGGCGGCGTCCCATTCCCCGACAACGCCTCGCTTGATCCAAAGGATTTTGAAAATTACTTCAACGCGGTGGCGGAAAAAATGAACGCAACCGACCCCAACGCTTTTTCGCCCGCCTTGCCCACGCTGGACGCTTTAATCGCTTCTATTCAAATTCTTAATCCCTGAGGTCAAAATGAAAAAAATAGATTCGCGCGGCAACGATATTTACAACAACGACGTGTTTCAGGTTTTACTGGCATACGAGGTCTCGCGCTCTCAGCGCTACCCAACGCCGCTGACCTTGCTTCAAATTGAAATGAAACCAGTCGCCGTGAGCGAAGAAGCGTTGCACGTCGCGCCCACGCTCTTTACGTCAATTCTGAATCAACATCTCCGTTCGGTGGATATTCCATCCAAAACTGGAAACACATTCAAAGTATTATTGCCGACGACGGATGAAATGGGCGCGCGCGCAGTTTGCGAACGAATACTTTCGGTTTTCAAAAATAAATTCGATACCCCGAACGGAATTTCAATCGCATTCTCGTTGCAAATTGGGGCGACCATTCACGGCGGAGGCTCAACTATCTCAAGCGAGATTCTTTTCCAAAAAGCCGACGAAGCGCTAAAGCAGTCTCACGCAAAAGGCGCAAACACTTACGTCATGCTGGCTTGAATCGTCGAAAGCGCTTTGCGCAAAGCGCCGATTGGCGGAGGAAGATATGAGAAAGATTTTATGGTTATTTTTGGTTGCGGGCGTAAGCGTTTCATCTTGCAACATGCCTAGCGCGGAGGCGCAAAAGGCGCAAATCTCCACCGTTGCGGCGCTGACCGTGCAAGCCGCATTAAGCGCCGCGCCGCCGCGCTTTACGCCGCTCGCCACCCCAACTTTGAAAGTTGACCAAGTTACGCCAACCTACTCTCAACCGATGGCAAGCGTTGGCGAAGTCATTAACTGCCGCAAAGGTCCCAGCAAGAATTACGACCGCGTTACGCAGATCATGCCCAATCAGCCAGTGAAAATCATCGGATTCTTTCCGCCCAATTATTGGGTCGTCTCCACCGTACACGGCGAGTGCTGGCTATCGGGAGAATTCGCAACGCCCTCGGGGGATTTCAAATCAGCGCCGACAGTCACCGCGCCGCCCACCCCGCAAGGCGGAGCGCCCAAAGCGCCGACTTTCTCCAAAGGCGGTTGGGTGTGGTTTTGCTACGGCACAGGCAAGACCGACGTCACTTTGAACTGGAACGATAACGCCGACCACGAAAAAGGCTACCGCGTATATCGCAACGACGAGTTGGTCATCGAGCTGCCCGCAAACTCCACATCCTTTATGGAAAACGTTACCTATCCCGGCGGTCAAGGGCTGACCTATAGGGTGGAGGCGTTCAACGAGGTCGGCGCGTCAAGCGGTTCGACGGAGACTTTATTCTGCGAGTAAATTCGTAGGCGCTACATTCTTTTTTCCGTGGCGTCCTCGGTTATAACGTTTGAACGTTCAACGCCCCAACGAGCTCCCCAGTCACCTCATCCGCCTTAACTCCCTCCGCCAGCCCGTCAAAATTCAACAGCAACCGATGACGCAACGCCGCCTTCGCCACCGCGTGAACGTCTTCAAACGCGACGTTGTAGCGTCCCGCCATGAGCGCGGTGACTTTTGCGCCGAGTACCAGCGCCTGCCCACCGCGCGGAGAGACTCCGTAGCGGACGTATTTTTTCACCAGCGGCGAAGCGTTCGCGTCGGTTGGGTGCGTGGCAAGCACAAGTCGCGCAATATATTCTTTGACATGCGAAGCGATAGGAGTCGTCCGCGCCAACGCGCGCATTTCGATAATATCCGCGCCCGTGACGGCGTTATTCGCTGACGGCGATTCTTTGCCAGTCGTGCGATCTAAAATTTCAACCATGTCGCCGACGTTCGGCAACTCCACGTTGACCTTGAAAAAGAAGCGGTCAAGTTGCGCTTCGGGCAGAGGATACGTCCCTTCCATCTCCAGCGGATTTTGAGTCGCCATGACGAAGAACGGCTCTTCGAGTTTGTGCGTTTGTTGCGCGATGGAGACCGAACCCTCCTGCATCGCTTCGAGCAGCGCGGATTGAGTCTTCGGCGTGGCGCGATTAATTTCGTCGGCGAGAATCAAATTGGCAAACAAAGGTCCGCGTCGAAAGCGGAACTCGCGTTTGCCGTCCTCGTCGCTGAGAATTTCCGTGCCGAGAATATCGGCGGGCATCATGTCGGGCGTGAATTGAATGCGCGAGAATTTCAAATCCAGCGCCTGCCCCAATGTTTTAATCAACATCGTCTTGCCGAGTCCCGGCACGCCTTCAAGCAGAACATGTCCGCCCGCGAGAATGCTCACCAGCGTACTCCGCACGACTTCGCGTTGTCCCACAATCACGCGCCCAACTTCGCTTTCGATTTTTGTCGCATGTTCTAAAAATTTTTCAGGTGATAATGTCATGGTTGTTCCTTTTGGTTGAAGGTCAAAGGTTGAAGGTCAAAGGTCGAATCCTAATTTCTAATTACCTAATTACGGCTTTACCGAATCAAAATAGCTGCGAATAATATCCAAATACTGTTGCGGCGCTTCGCCGTTGTCAATCGCTTGGCGGTTGGCTTCGTCGTACTGCGGATAAACATCCGTGTACGGCACAAGGCTTTGACCGTCGGTGGCGGTTGTCGGGCTTTGCCCAATCACGTCGCCGCCTTTATCACCCGACGGCGGCAAATTGAGCGTGTCGCCGTTGTTGCCGCCCAAACGCGAGGGCGCGTAAATTTGCTCGTAAGTCGTTTCGCCGCCATTCCCCGCGCCGTTATTTTGCGGAATGGGCGAACTGCCCGCCTCGCCGCTTGGCTGATTGCTCGGCGGCGCGCTCCCCGACCCAGACCCAGAACCTGCTCCGCCACCTTGCCCTTGCCCTTGTCCTTGCCCCTGTCCTTGTCCCTGACCCTGACCTTGCTGACCGCCATTCTGATTACTGCCCCCCTGATTACTGTTTACTTGCCCACCCCCCGCCGCCAGCATTTGACTCGCGCCCGCTTGCATTTGACTTGAAGCTTGTCCCGCCGCTTGCGAAGCCGCCGCTTGTTGCGCCGTTGCCGCCATTTGTTGAGAAGCGCTGTTCAATGCTTGTTGCGCCGCCGCCAAATCGCCTTTGCGAATCGCATCCGCCGCCTTTCGCAATTCCTGCGCCATTTGCGGATTCGTCGCGTCGAGTCCATTCGCCATCGTATCCAGTTGCTCCGCCAGTTTGCTCAACTCTTGCGGACTCATTTTGCTCAAATCCATGTTCTGCAAATCGGAAGCCGCCTTTACAAAATTTCCGTTTGCCAAATCTTTGCCGATTGATTCCAGCGGAGTTCCGCTTTGCGCCGCCAACCCGCTACCCGCTTGCTTCAACGCTTGCGTAGTTTGCCCCGCTTGCGGATTATTCAGCGCTTGCAACTTCTCGCCCGTGTTTGTCAAAATCGAAACCGCGCCTTCAAGCGATTGTGTTTTTTTCAAATCTTCTTGGGCTTGTTGCAAAGGTTTGGTCAGCGCTTGTTTTTGTTCGGGAGTTAAAGAATCGTTGGCGTTGATGCTTTGGATGATTTCTTCGATTTTGGCTTGTTGCGCCGCGATCGCTTTTTCAACTTGACGCTGTTGACTCGCGGCGGCGAAGAGAGCCTCCCCTCGAAACCAGATTCCGCCGAGCGCTATCGCAAAAATCAAAGCGAGAAGCGCGGCGCGAATATCGAAGCGCAGAGGCAAATCGCGGCGCGGATTAACTCGACGGGTAGAGGCAACCGCGTCGTCCAATTGCTTCTGAATCATTTCTTTCGCATGGTCTGCGCCGCTGAGTTCCAACGCCGTGCTGACTCGCTCGTCAAGATGAAAAGCGCGGTCAAAATATCGCGCCGCTTTCAGCGAATCAACTTTCCAAAAATACGCGCCGACTCCAAACGCCAACGGCAAAAGCGCGACGAGAAAAATAACCAGCGCGAGAAATTCGCTTTTCAACAAGGCGGCTTGCATCAATCCGCCGCCGCCGATAAAAAACGCCGCCGCCAACGCAATCGCTAATCCGCGCAACGCCCAAGTTACAGCGCGTTGTAGCCGCATCCAGCGAATCCAAGATTGAAGAGAGAAAGAGAGTTGATTGAGCGTTGCCATTTTATTCCTATTGCCGACTATTTATCCGGACGACTGACAAAATACATGCTTGCCAAAGTAAGGACGAGCGCCATAAACGAATAGAAGGTCACATAAATAATCCACGGGGACAATATGGGAAACGAAGTGGAGCCGAAAAACAATCCGCTGGTTGTAAAGAAAACGCTTTGGTCGTTAATCAAAATCGCTTCGCTCATCCCCGCCGCAAAAAACGGATTAGTGGAAAACGAAAGCCACAAAATTACGGTGAATACGTCTTTGTACAAAGCCGAGTTCGGCGAAGAAGGCGGCGAAATGAGCGACGACGAGAACACGCCCATCATAAACAAGAACACCAGAAAAGCGATAAAGGAGAGTAGGATGGAGCCGTAAGAAGATACGGTGGCGATCAACGTGCGCTTTGCGAAACTTGAGAAGAACAATCCCAGCGTGCAAAAGAAAACCGCCGTAACGACCAGCATGAGCGTGGAAATTACCATCTCCGCGAAGCCCACGCCGCCCAAGAAAAACGCGAGGCTTTGTACGGGAATCGCCGTGAAGATCAGGAGGAGCAAAAAAATCACCGACGACCCAAGTTTGCCCAGCGCCAACGCCGGCGCGGAAAGCAACGAGACGCGCAACAAGTCAATCGTTTGCCGCTCGCGCTCCGATGAAATCGCGCCCGAAGTCAGCGCGGGGCCGATAAAGCTAATCATCAATAATTCCAGCAAAACCACAGAGCTGAAAATTGTCTTGCCGACAATTTGCAAAAAGCCGGGCGTCGCGCTCCGAAAATTATTGTCCATTCCCAAAAACACATACGCCTGCAAAATAAAAAAACTAATCAACGCGAGATATACGGTCAGCATGACGACGCCCTGCCTGCCGCGCATTCTGCCTTTGAGTTCTTTTGTAACGACGGGGTTATCCAGCAGTTGGCTGAAAAAACTTTGGCGCATGATGGGTTCTTCTTTTATGGGAGACGTTGATGGTTCCATGTTTGTTCCTGTTGAAAGTTGAAAGTCAAAGATTGAAGGTTAAATCCCAATTTACCAATTACCAATTACCTCATCACGAGACAATCCCTTTCGTCGTTCGCATAAATACTTCTTCGAGATTTTTAGTCTCTTCGCTGAAGTGAATCACGGGAAAACCTTGTTGCAATAAATTTGCGAGGAGTTGACGGATGGCTTCGTCGTCGCCGACAAAATCCGCCTCGAGCTTTCCATCGTCCAGCAAGCGGACTTCGGCGACGCCTTCGATGGCGGACAACGCGGCTTGCGCTTCCTCTTTGCGTTCCAACAATCCAATATGAATTTGACGATGCGGCATGACGTTGGCGCTAAGTTGCCCCAACGTGCCGAGCGCGACGATTTTTCCGTCTTCGATGATGCCCACCCGCGAGCAAAGTTCGCCGACGTCGGCGAGGATGTGGCTGGAGAAGAGAATCGTTTTGCCGAGTCGCGCGACTTCGAGAAGCAACTCGCGGATTTCGACGCGCGCGCGCGGGTCGAGTCCCGCCGCAGGTTCGTCGAGGACGAGAATGCTGGGGTCGTGAATCAACACGCGGGCGAGACTGAGGCGCTGTTTGAGGCCCGTCGAGAGGGCGTCCACCATGTCGTCGCGGCGATGTCCCAAATCCACAAGGTCGAGCAAATCCGTAATTAATCGCGCGCGTTGTTGCGGATGAACTTTGTAGCACGCGCCGAAAAAATCCAGATATTCGCGCACGGTCATATCGCCATAGACGCCGAACTCGGCGGGCATGTAGCCGAGCATTCGCCGCGCCGCGCTGGTGGATTTGCGAATCGAATGTCCGCCGACGAAGATTTCTCCCTTGTCGGGTTTGAGCAACGTGACGAGCATGCGCATTGTGGTCGTCTTGCCCGCGCCGTTGGGACCGACCAAGCCGAAAATTTCTCCGCTTTCAATGTTGAAGCTGATGTTGTTCACCGCCGTCCGTCTTCCGAAGCGCTTGCTCAATTCTTTGATTTCGATAATCGGGGTCATGGTTGCGCCCTCAACGTAAAGTTGATTCCTTGAACGTCAATGTAATCGTTGGAACTGCCGCTAATCTTGAAGCGAATCTCGCCGTTCGTCCCGACGTATTTCGGCGCGTTAGGCACGGAAGTTAAATTGAACGAAAGAGAAATAATGTCCCATGTTTTGCTTTCAAAATTCCAAAGCGAGACTTCGATTTTATTGGGCGCGGCGCTGGTTTGAAGCGTAAACTCCAACGAATCCACCGCGCTCAAATGAACGGGTATGCTCGGCTGATAGCGAACGACATAACCGCCTTGCGGAATTGAATACGACGACAGCGCGTTTCCCGCCAGCGACGACTCCCAATGATACAGGCTGGAAGTTAAAACAATCTTTTTCGCTTGCATGGATACGCTCGGCGCAAGTTTTTCAAAATAAAGCGTCGTGTCTATCGGCTTGATAGATTGATCTTGCAAACCAATCGGCGCGGGGATTTCATCCAGCCAGCCCATGAGATAAACGCCCGAGAGCGCAAGCGAATTATTGTTCGACGGCAATGCCGCCTGTAAAAACGCGGCGCGGCGGCGCTCTTCCACGCTGTCGGTTGGCGCGGGATAAGCGCGCAATCCCAACGTGGACATAATCCCAGAGACGTCTATTGGTTGAGGGTTCGGCGCGTTCAGCCGCAACTGAGCGATTTGCTTCGTTGCGTTGGGCGCGAGGTCGCCAAGCGGAAGCCATTCATTGGGCGTAACGAGGATGGCGTCGCGCAAAGTGTATTTGCTGGTATTCGTAATCGTCCCTTCGAGAAGGATTTCCACATCGCCAAACGAAACAACCAGATTATGCCGAACGCCCAACGCGGGGATATATCCCTCCGCGCCGATGGATTGCACCCCGCCGATTTCCACGCGGACGTCTTGCAGACTCGTCCCGTTTTGATTTTTGAGGGACAGCCAGTTATTTCCCTGCAAACTTTGATTATCTTGAAGAGGATACAACATGAATTGATTTTGCGTCTCGACGTTGTACGAAGTTCGGCTGGGAGAATAGACGCCGACCAGCGCATTAACGCGGGCTTGGTCTACGCCCTCCCACGCTTGCGCCAGCGCGAGGCGATTCAAAATCGGAGTCGTTCCGCGATAAGCGTATCCCGAAATAAACGCAAGGCAAGAGAACATAATCACTAAAACGGGAACCGTCACCCACGCCAGTTCGGCGCGCTTCATGCGCCGCAGAACAAAATAGTTTACGGGACCCACAACGAGAATGTAAATCCCAAGCCAGCAACAAACATAAATAATAGACGGAAGCGCAAGTTGCGGCATGGAAGAAAGCGCGGTGTTTGCCTGATTCGAATCAAACGAGGCGTTCGCCCAAATCGGCTTGGGCGATTTGAAAGCCAGCAGGCGGTCGTAAATTTCTTTCATGCCGTTCCAATCGCTCAACGGTTTCAAAGCGGGGTCGGCGGCAAAGTAATAAATTTTTCCGTAGCCGCGTTGCATTTCAACCAACAAGGGAACGCCGTCTTGCTCGACTAAAACGCTCGCGCCCTTTTGCAACGTCCCCGCCGCGATGATTGTTCCCGCGTCCAACGCGGACGCGTCTTTGATGTAAGCCGCCAGCGCGGACAAGCCCATCACGTTCTTCGTGGCGGTCACATTGACAGGCATAAAATCTTTCAATCCCGCCGTTGTGGTTTGCCAGCGCAATCCGCCTGTGATAAATAATTTTCCGCCGTTGGCAATCCATAAATTCAGCGCTTGCTTTTGCGCGGCGGAGAGTTTCCCCGTATCCACGTTGGCGACGACTAGCGCGTCCAGCGCCGCCCAGCCTTGCTCGCTGTCGGGCAGGTCGGCAATCGTCAAATGGGCAAGGCGCGTGACGCCAACCAGCGGACGAATATCATTCAGGATGTTGTACGCGGAGGGATCGTCCGCCACTACGCCGAATAAAGTCGCGTCGGAGTCGGCGCACGAAACGTTTAATTTATTGTTCGCGCGTTCCGTTCCGCCTTCGAGGACGCTCACGCTAAAATTTCTGGTCGCGCCTGTCGAGTAAACGTATAGAAAAAATTCCTTGCGCGACGAAGCGGGTAGGGAGACGTCTACGCCGTAAATGGATGCGCCGCCTTGATCGTTTTTATAGGACGCTTGAACTCGCGCTTCCAGATCCGCCCCCGTATTTTCCACCGTCACGCGGACAGGCAACCACGCGTCCACTTTGCACGCGCCGTCCAGTCCCGCTTGCGCGGTAAGTTTTATGCCCGTTTGCGTTTGCGCGGAGACTGCGCGCGTTGCGCTCAACGCAATCAAGAGCGCGATAAACAGCGCGATTTTTTTTAGATAAACTTTCAAGCGAATCCTCCGCGAATTGACGATGGGGGAATCATATCATATTTGAATGGCAGGCAATGATAAAATTGCGCCCATATCCCCCAGCCCTGCCCCCAAAGGGAGAAGGGGCGGCTTTCCCAACTTCGTCAAAAAGGACACGCTATGACCGAACATTGCTTCATCAGTTATTCCACAGCGGACGGATATTTTGCCGCGAAACTTTTCAGTCAAAACGACATAATTCTTTGTTCTGAATTCAGGTTAAAATAACGGCATGAGAACTTCCACGCTGGTGAAGACTAAAGTCCGCCCGACGGGATTTCCGCCGGTGGCAGAGACTCTGCCGAAGGCAGTGCGACGGCTGGCGACAAAACTCAAACCCGACAAAATTATTTTGTTCGGTTCGTATGCGTATGGCAATCCCACGCCCGACAGCGACGTGGATTTGTTCATCATTATGAAGACCAACATCAAACGGCAGGTTGACCGTTATGTCCTCGTATCCGGCTTGTTGAGTCCGCTGCAATTCCCAGTGGACATTATCGTCCACACCCCGTCGGAAATTAAACGGGCGTTGAACCTCAAAGGCAATTTTTTCATCCGCGAGATTATGACAAATGGGAAGGCGTTATATGCAAAGCGAAAGCGACGTTGATGTTTTGATTCTCCATGCGGAAGATGATTTTGACATGATTGCGCGGGCGCTACGCGGAAAGAAGCCTTCCACCTTCGGCGCGTGTTTTCACGCGCAACAATGCGCGGAAAAATATATAAAAGCAATGTTGGCGTCTAAAGGCGTCAAATTTTTGTTGACCCATAATTTAAATGTGTTGAATACGCAATGTGTGTCGGCAGGAATCAAAATTGAGGCGGAAGAAAACTGGCTGGCATTATTATCTGGTTACGCAGTGGCGGCGCGTTATGACCGAGAGATTCCAAGTTTGGCAGACGCCAAAGAAGCGCTTGAAATCGCGACTATGGTTCGCAAATTCTCACGGACATTTTTGGGCTTGAAGAAATAATCGTTTTCCGTCATTGCGAGGGCAATGCTTTTTCGCCCGAAGCAATCTCCTCGTGACAGGGGATTGCTTCGTCGCCAAGAACAAGAGCGCTCCTCGCAATGACATGACAAAAGGGACACACCATGACCGACGGACATTGTTTCATCAGTTATTCCAATGCAGACGCAGCGGACTTTGCCACCAAACTATCCGATGAACTCGCGGGCGGACATCCGTTCACGAGTGTTTGGTTCGATAAACGTGATTTGAAACCTGGTGATAATTGGGACGACCAGATTTCATCTGCTATTCGCAGGTGCAAGTGTCTCGTGTTCGTATTGACCGAAGACAGCACATCTGAAGGCTCGGTCTGCAAGGATGAATGGACATGGGCGTTGAAATACAAGAAGCCTGTCATTCCCATTCGTTTGCACACAAAGGGCGAATTGCCATTTCGTTTGGGAAGCCGTCAGTTCATTGATTTCGTTTCCAACTTTGAGGCGGGGATTGCCAAACTACGCAAGCATTTTACTTATCTTGATTCACCCGAAGGACTTTTAGACGAACTCAAACACCGTCATGCGGATGCTACTCGCGACCTGCGCCGCGCCCGCCCTGATGACCAACCTCGGATTCAAGCAGAACTCGACGAATTGACCGAGCAGATCAAACGTCAGGAAAAAGTCGCAGAAAATCCCGAGGCGGCGAAGAAGCAGACGGAGCAGAATATCCAAAACGGGTTGGAACGCGAGCGTAAGCCGCAGTTGCCCGTCGCCAGTTTCCAGTCATCCAAGTTCATCAACCAGCCGCCTGGGGTGGCGCAGAATTATTTCCAAGACCGCACGATGGAGACGGAGCAAGCCATCCTGTTTTTGAAGAATGAGGCGCAGCGGGTTTTGACGGTGGTGGGTCGCGGCGGGGCGGGGAAGACGGCGATGACTTGCCGTTTGTTAAAGTACATTGAAAATGGCGGACTGCCTGACGAGTACGATAAAAAATACGGCAGGGTGGATATCGACGGGATCGTGTATCTCAGCGAGGCGGGTTCGCGCAAGGTGAACTTCGCCAACCTGTTCGATGATCTGTGCAAACTGCTGCCCGCCGCGAGCGCGGAGAAACTTTCCGCGCTGTATCGCGAGCCGCAGACTTCCACCGAGTCCAAGACCGTGCAACTGCTGGCGGCGTTCCAGGGGTTGAAGCAGGTCATCGTCCTGCTGGATAACTTCGAGAACGTGGTGGACGCGGAAAAGGGGCAGGTCAAAGACGCGGAACTGGATGAGGCGCTGCGCGCCATCCTGCATGCGCCGCACCATCCTGTCAAGATCATCATCACCACCCGCATCAGCGCGCGGGAACTGGATACCTTCGAGCCTGCCCGTCAGCGCCTGCTGCCATTGGATACAGGCTTGCAGCCCGAATACGCCAGGGAAGCCTTTGTCCTGATGGATGAGGGGAATCTGGTGGGAATCAAAAACGCGGGGGCTGAACTGCTGAACCTGGCGGTGACGCGCACGCTCGGTCTGCCGCGCGCGTTGGAGGCGCTGTACGCCGCGCTGCGCACCGACCGTTTTACCACGTTGCAGGAATTGCTCGACCTGCCCATCCTGCCCGAGCAGGTGGTACAAGCCTACGTGGGCGAAGCCTTCAACCGTTTGGACACGAACGCGCAAAAGGTGATGCAGGCTCTGGCGGTCTATAACCGTCCCGTGACTCCCGCTGCCGTGGACTACCTGCTCGCCCCGCACATCCCCGCGATTGACAGCGCGCCGATTTTGCAGCGGCTGGCGAATATGCACTTTGCGCGCAAGGAAAGCGGACGGTTTTATTTACATCCTGTGGATCGGGAGTTTGCGTTCAATTTGATTCCCGCTGATGAAAGAGGAAAGACGAAAGAAGAAGACGCTGATTTTACGGATTACGAATCACGTTTTACGCAACACGATTTACTCACCCTTGCCGCCGACTATTTTGCCGCCGCCCGCAAACCCCGCGCGGAATGGAAAAAACTGGACGACCTCGCCGCACAACTAGCGGAATTCGATCTGCGCTGTGCCGCAAGCAATTTCGACACAGCCGCGAGTGTACTAATTGATTTTGATACGCCCCTCTACGAGTGGGGGCATTATCGTGTGATGATAGAAATGCATGAAAGAATTCAGGAACGAATTCAAGACTCGCAACTGGCAAGTTCGAGCATAAACAATATTGGATCGGCTTTAAGAGCAATCGGACAAGTAAATAGAGCGAGAGTATATTTTCAAAGAGGTTTACAATCTGCCAGAGAAAATAAAGAACGTCAAGACGAAGGCGGATTCCTTCATAATCTTGGAAATACTTGCTACAACCTTGGTGAAATTACTGAGGCTATTGATTACTATGAACAGAGTTTAGTAATTAGTCGTGAATTTAGGGAGAAACAATTAGAAGGATTCACCCTTGTAAACCTTGGGGCAGCATATACACAACTAGGTAATGCACAAAAAGCCATTAGCATTTATGACCAAGGATTAGCAATTCATCGTGAGTATCACGATCAAGTAAGCGAGTCTGTAAATTTAGAGAATTCTGGTCATGCCTGGTTGAGTATTAACGAATATCAAAAAGCCAAAGAAAATTATTGTCAAGCAATTCAGATTTCAGATGAAATTCTATTTCCACAGACTCAAAGTTGGGCACGTTGGGGGCTAACACAAATTTATCTTTTCCAAAATGATTTGGTCAACGCCCGTGCCACCATCGAAGCCGCGCTTCAATATGATGTGCCAGAAAACAATCACAATGCCAGCGCCCTGCACGGAATCATCGCCTTGCGACAGGGGGACGCAAGCGCGGCACGGGGAGCCTTTGTCCGCGCGATCGGGCAGGCAGATGAGATTCTGTCCAAGACGGCGGAGTATTATTCCGCGCTGGATGCGAAGGGGCTTTCGATTTGCGGATTGGCGATTTGCGATTTACGATTGAAGAGCGAGGCGCGTGGGCGGGATGAACTCCTGTCCGAGGCAATTGAGACATTTAAACGAGCACGGAAGATTGCGCCACATGCGGGGGTGGTGAAATCGGTGTTGCGGTTGTTTGATGAGTTGGTCAAGTGCGATGGGGAAGGGATTTTGAAAGGCGTGCGAGAGGCGGCAGAAGGTAAGTAGTAAATGGTAAATGGTAAATGGTAATTACCAATTACCATTTACCATTTACCTATTTCCGCGCCTTCAACCATTTCTCAAAGGATTGTGGACTTTCGGTGGAAGGTTTGCCGAGCAAAATTCCATCGACGCCGACGTCTTCGTCCAAGTCGGGCCAGTGGAGTCCAAAGCCCGCGCCGGCGATTTGAACGTTGGCGCGTTCGGCGGAAGTCCCATGCGCGAGGCGCGGATACCATCCAATCGGGACGGAAACCGTGCGCCCGTCCTCCAAATCTACAGATAAGGTATCGTCCGTGACGGACACGCGCGCCACCCTCGACAGGCTAAGCGTGACTACAGAAAGCGTCCCATTCATTTCGTAATTTCTCCAAATTCTCTGTTGCAATTTTTTCAATTTCGCGCAATTCCTTGCGGCTGTATCCATGATTTTCCGCGAGGGACACGACGGGGTCAAGCCAAATCTTTGCGCTCATGTTATCGCGATCCACATGCATGTGACGCGGCTCGATACAATCATAAGAGTAAAAATAAAAACGGTATGAATCGATTTTTAGCCGCTTTCGCATTTAGCGCTAAAATATGAGCATGAAAGCTCAAATTCCTCAACCCGAACGTTATTCATACCAACTGCACCGCAAACAGCGCGTCACGCAAATCTTTTTGCCGGTGATGCTCAGCGCGATATTGCTGGTTGGCATGGTCGTATTAATCAGCCTTGCCACATTCAAATCGAATGGGGATGTGGGACGTTGGGCGGCGATCTCCGCGATGTGGGTCGCCGTCCCCATCCTGCTTGCGGGGTTAATCCTCCTTGCCGTTCTCATTGGTCTCATTTACCTAATGACGCTCGCGTTGAAAAATTTGCCGCGCTATACTGGCGTCGCGCAGGATTACGTTTACCTCGCGCGCGGCTACGTCATGCGCGGCGCGGATATGGTCGCCAACCCCGTCATCGCCCTAAAAAGTTCGCTTGAAAATATAACCGCATTCGTCCAAAGGATGATCAACCCATGAACAAAACTAAAACCATTTTATTCGGCGCGCTGATCGGCGCTTTCACGGGACTCGTCGCCGCCTTGCTCCTAACCCGGCGCGCCGAGAAGAACGAAAGCGAAACCGCCATCACCCCCAGCGAAGGACTCAAACTCGGCGTGTTGGTCGTTGGCTTATTAAGGGCAATCGCTTCGCTGGGAAACGATTGAAATCTTCGCGCAACGGACGTTTTTCGTCGGCAATGGAGAGCAAACGTTATTCGCTTAGATTTTCAATAATCAGTACATCGCGAAAGCGCGTAATTGGCGTTCTCTAACGCCACGCAAAGCGTTCGCTAGGGAGCGCAAACTACGCAAGGGTCTCGTGAACGACTGATAATAGCTTGTAAATAACAAAAACATTCAAAAGGCGGGAAAACGCGAACGAATACGCTAAAATAACATCGAACCTTCTCCAATCTGCGGCTTTGGCGCTGAAACAAATCATGCAATGACGTACCAAAAACCTTTTTCAACAACAGATTACGAAACCTTACTTCATGGCGTTTTTAGAAAACATGAAGCCGTCATGCTTTTAATTGAACCTGAGTCGGGGCGGATCTTGGAAGCGAACCTTGCCGCCGAAAAATTCTACGGCTATTCCCTCGAACGGTTTAAGCGCATGACGGTCTCGGATATCAACATCCTGCCTCCCGCGCAAGCGGCGGAAGAGTTAATGCGCGCGCTTCGCGAGGAGCGCAATCACTTTACCTTCCCGCACAAACTGGCAAACGGCGAAATCCGCATTGTTGAGGTGCATTCTTCGCCCGTCGTCATGGACGGGAAATCGCTTCTGTTTTCCATTATCCACGATATTACGGAGCGCAAGCAGGCTGAGGAGGCGTTGCTTCAATCGGCGGAGCGTTATCAGTCGCTGTTTGACGGCATGATGGACGGCGTCTATCGCAGTACGCACGAAGGCAAATTCGTGGACGTCAACCCGGCGATGGTCAAAATGTTTGGATACTCAAGCAAAGAAGAAATGTTGGAAGTGGATATCAAAAAAGAACTCTACTTTGCGCCCGCAGAAAGGGGAAGCCATATTTTAGACACCGGGCAGGAAGAAACGGAAGTGTATCGCATGCGCCGCAAAGACGGCTCTGAAATTTGGGTGGAAGATCACGGCTCTTACGTCCACGACGAAAACGGCGCAACCCTTTACCATGAAGGCGTCCTGCGCGACGTGACGGAGCGCAAACGCAACGAAGAAACGTTGAACAAACAAACGGAACAATTGCGCCTGACCTACGAAGCCTCGCGCCAGCTGAACGCCTCTTTTGACCCGCAACATATTTACGAGGTCGCTTACAACAGCGTCTCGCGGCTCATGCCATGCGACACATTGCTGATATCATCCTTTGAACGCCGAACTAAAATAATTACCATGTCGTGCGGCTGGCATGACGGCGCGCGTTTGGATACAAGTCAATACCCGCCGATCCCTTTGGAGCCTGAAGGAAAAGGCTTCCAAAGCGAAGCCATCCGCGCCGCCAAACCGTTGCTTTTAGCGGATTATCAAAAACGTCTTAGACAGACCGAAACCGTATATCATTTTGACGGCGACGGAAAACCAGTCGAAAAGATTCCCGCAGACGGCGACATTCCGCGCTCGGCGCTAGTCGCCCCGCTGATTGTCGAACATCAAGTGATTGGAGCGATTCAAGTTTTTAGTCGCCAATTGAACGCCTACACGGAAAACGACTTAAACGTCCTGAACGCGCTTGCCTCGCAAACGGCGGTCGCCCTCATTAATTCGGATTTGTTTCAACGCGTCCAGCAGGAAAACCGCGAACGCAGACAAGCTGAAAACTCGTTGCGCTCGCGGACGCGCGAATTGGAAACCCTCTTTGCCGTTTCAAGCCATCTCAGTTTTGTGCAAGACGAAACGGACATTCTGCCGCAAATTCTTAAAGAACTGGAGCGCGTCATTGAAGCGGATACAATTGTCGTTATTCTTCTTGAAGCAAACGAAACCTTTTTGAATATCACAACCGCAAGCGGCGACCTTGCCCAATACATTGGGCTCAAATTTGCCGTGGACGAAGGAATCAGCGGGGCAATCTTACAATCGCGCCAGATCTATCAAACAGACGATCTTTCCAGCGACCCCAGGCGCATCAAAATGGACTGGGTAAATAATCTGGGTCCCGCGATATTCACCCCGATTTTGTCGGGAGAGCGCTTAATCGGCATCTTGCTGGCCGCGCGAAAAACACAAACGAACGTCAATCCTTTCACGCCAGAAGCTACCCGCCTCGTCATTACAGTCAGCGAATTGTTGGGGAACGCGATCAATCGCGCGCGCTTACACGCCGAGACGTTGCGTCGTCTGGATCGTCTGCAAGCCTTGCGCATCGTAGATCAAGCCGTCACGTCCAATCTTGACCTGAACGTCACGCTTAATATTCTACTCAAGCGCGCCACCTTGCAATTAGGAGTGGACGCGGCGGACGTGTTTCTGTTTCACCCATATCTCCAAACTTTTCAATATATCGCCAGTCAGGGCTTTCGCACGTCCGCCGTCGAAAGCGTCAAAACTCGTCCCAACGACGGCTTTGCGGGCAAAAGCATAATGGAACGCGAGGTGGTTAAGATTTTTGACCCGGCGCAATTGAGCGGCAACCTTCCTTTTACCAACCTGTGGTCGGAAGAAAATTTTGTCAATTACATTTGCGTACCCCTCGTTGCCAAAGGAGACGTTAAAGGCGTCTTGGAAGTTTATCGGCGCTCGCAGTTTGTCCCCGACGCCGAATGGCTTGAATTTCTCGAAACGCTCGCCGGACAAGCCGCCATCGCAATTGACAACTCGCAAATGTTTGCCAATCTCCAAAGCGCCAACAAAGAACTTGCCGCCGCGTACGACGCCACCATTGAAGGTTGGTCGCGCGCCTTAGACCTGCGCGATAGAGAGACCGAAGGACATACGCAACGCGTCACCGAACTAACGCTCAAATTATGCGAGGCGATGGGAATCACAGGCGAAGACCTCTTGCACATTCGGCGCGGCGCGCTCCTGCACGACATTGGCAAAATGGGCGTCCCTGACCGCATCCTGCTTAAGGAAGGCAAGCTCACCAAGAAAGAGTGGGAAATTATGCGGACGCACCCCGACCTCGCTTTTGGAATGTTGCAACCAATCCATTATTTGAAGCAGGCGTTGGATATTCCTTACGCTCACCATGAAAGATGGGACGGTAACGGCTATCCGCGCGGGCTGAAAGGGGAGCAAATTCCATTAATCGCGCGCATCTTCGCTATCGTAGACGTGTGGGACGCGCTCACCAGCTCCCGCCCGTATCGTCAAGCATGGACAAAAAAGAAAACGCTCGCTTACATCAAAGAAAAAAGCGGCAAAGATTTTGACCCAAACGTTGTCAATGTGTTTTTGAAAATAATTAAGTAACTCGCCTGACGCGCCCTCACCCTGCCCTTCCCCCGCAGGGGACTCCCTTCCCCAGCGGGGGAAGGGCTGGGGATGAGGGAGAGAAACTGCGTAAGGCGAGCTAGCTATTTAAGCTCCTCGCGCAAAATCCGCAACTCGTTTTCGGTGACAAGCTCGGTCGTCCGCATTTGCGGCGCGACTTTTAAATCCCAGCCCGTATTGGCTTGAGCTTCAGCAACGGTTTTATCGGGATGCAACGCGGTCAGAATCATCTCGCCGGTTTCATCGGGTTCCAACATGCCGATATCCGTCACCACGCACAAAACGCCTTGACCGCGCAAGCCAGCCGCTACGCGCTCGCCTTTCCCTGAAATGAAGCCAGCCGAAGTGACGAAGTCCGCTTTTTCGGGGAAACGACGTTTTTGATGCGGGGTCATAATGTAACAACGATTCGCCCACGCCGCGATTTCTTGCGAGCCGCCTGAACCGGGCAAACGCACTTTGGGATGAGCGTACTCGCCAATCACCGTCGCGTTAACGTTGCCAAATTTGTCAATTTGCGCGCCGCCCATAAAACCGACGTCCACGTTGCCGCGTTGCAGATAATTTGCAAAAATATCGTACATGCTGACCACCGATAACGCGCCGCTCACGAGCGTCGGGTCGCCGATGGAAAGCGGCAAACGCGCCGGCTCCGCGCCGATGACTCCCGCTTCGTAAATCATCGTCAAATTGGGCGCGTGCGCGCGCTTGGCTAAATTGCAGGCGAGGTTGGGTTGACCGACGCCGACAAAAACAACGTCGCCGTCTTTCAGCAAACGCGCGGCGTTGACAATCATTAACTCATCGGATGAATAGTCCATTTTTCCTCTAGCGAGTGCGCCGCCGCCATTATAGCGTAGTCGCGTTTGAAGCAAAGACCCAAAAAACTCGCCCTCGTTTTTCCTTGACATGTTCGGGGGGGGGGGGGGGTATACTGAATCCGCCGTTACAAAGACAATTTAAATACGTTCCATCCA
>Ga0315281_10002867_pt1 | contig 25459 bp, 21 predicted proteins | sample YL17G07_0_MG_FD_204540 | JGI IMG/M metagenome (GOLD analysis project Ga0315281, IMG submission 204540) | Sediment microbial communities from Yellowstone Lake, YNP, Wyoming, USA - YL17G07_0 | ecosystem: Environmental > Aquatic > Freshwater > Lake > Sediment | place: USA: Wyoming | collected... | reverse complement strand
AGAAAGAACGTGCGATGCAGGAGCGCAGGCTGTCGCACACGCTCCTCATGGCCGAGGCCAAGGAGGCATTCGCCAAGCTATTGGCGGATGCACAGTTAGCCCGAAAGGGCGGCCGCCCCCGGACCAATCCGCTGCCCCCGGGCGCGGCAAACCGGCCGCCGGTAAAGCCGCCCGTGGCCGCCGCTCCCGTAGCCGCGGCGAAAGCCGCCATACCTGCCGCCGCCGTCAAGAAGGCGGCGGCGAAAAAAGCGCCGGTCAAAGCCGCAAAGAAGCAGGCGGCCAAGAAAGGCGCGACAGCCCGTGGTTCTGTGAAATCAGGCGGCGCAAAGGGCAAGGCGGGATCGAAGTTGGTTGCCAAGTCAGGCGGCAAGAAAGCCGGGAAATCGGCGACAGGCGCAGCGGTCAAGCGCGCCAAGTCGGCGCCGAAGCAGTCGCTCCGCGGCAAGAAAGGCCGCTAGCCGGTAATGAAGTCCGGGCGGCGCGTCAGCCGTGTGCTGTTGGCGCTGCTTGCCGGACTGACGGTCGGGATCATTGTCGGCGCCACCGGGAACCAGCGCGCGTTGAGCGCGCTGCACATGCTCGCCCCGCTCGGCACTCTGTGGATCAACGCCGTGCGGATGACCGTGGTGCCACTCGTGATCGCGCTGCTTTTCACGAGCATCGTCGGGTCCGAGCGGACGAGCGCGATTGGCCGAGAGGCGGTGGTCTCCTTCGTCACCTTCGCCGGCCTGCTCTTTCTGGCCGCGGGAATCGCCTGGCTGCTGGCGCCCAAACTCATCGAGGATCTGCGCGTCACGCCGGAGACATCGGCCGCGCTGCGCGCGACCGTGTCAAACACGGCGAGTGCCACCCGGCTGCAACTCGATCATCTGCCGGGTTTCCGTGATTGGCTCGCTGGGCTCGTGCCGTCCAACCCGATCCGCGCCGCCGCTGACGGCGCCATGCTCCCGATCATCGTCTTCACCGCGCTCTTCGCCTTCGGCGCGCGACAGATCACGCCCGACCGCCGCGCGACGGTGACGTCAGTCGTCGCCGCGGTCGCCGCCGCGATGCAGGTGATCGTGGAATGGACCATCGTCATCGCACCAGTCGGTGTCTTCGCGCTCATCGTCGGACCAGCCTCGGAAAGCGGGGTGCAGATCGCCGGCGCAGTCGGGTATTACGTCGTTGCCATATCTGCGCTGCTTTTCCTCTTCACGATGCTGATGTACCCGATTGCCCATTTTGCCGGCGTACATGTCGCCCGTTTTTCGCGCGGCGTGCTGCCGGCTCAGGTCGTCGCGCTAGCGTCGAGCTCGTCGCTCGCCTCTTTGCCGGCGCTGATGAGCGGAGCCACGGCGCTCGGGATCCCGCGCCGGACGAGCGGTTTCGTGCTTCCGCTCGCCGTCGGTGCATTCAAGGTCGCGGCGCCGATCAGTTGGACGCTCGGTACGCTCTTTGTCGCCAGCCTCTACGGCGTGACGCTCTCGCCGGGCACTGTCCTCTGGGTCGCGCTCACCTCCGTCGCGGCGAGCTTCAGCATCCCCGGCGTTCCGCAAGGGTCGTTGCTCCTGTTGTCTGGCGTCCTCGCGAGTGTTGGGGTACCTGCCGAGGGCGTAGCGCTGTTGATTGCGGCGGATACGGTGCCCGATCTCGTAGGCACGATGACGAACGTCACGGGCGACATGGTTGCGACGGTCGTTGTCGCACGAGCGTCAGGGGGGCTAGGGGAGAGGGACGTGGAACTGGGAGAACTGAATACGGACCTGACACCGCCAAGTTCGACAATGGAACATGAGCCCTAGACTCGCCGTGCCCGCGATGCTTCTCGCCGCCGCATGCGCCGAGAAGGCAAGCCCTCGCCTGCCGAGCGACAGCGGGCTTCCGATCGTTGCTGCCGCGTCGACCGGTTCGCCGACCGACTGCCCGGCAACCGGGCTGTGGGCGCAATGTTCGGTGCTCAAGAGCCTCGACCGGGCGGGGCTCGCGATACACGCCGAGTCGTTGGCCGTCATTTCCGATCCTCCGCTGTCGATTGCCGGCAAGCGGATGCCGATTGCCAACGGCGAGATCGAAATCTTTCTCTACGCCGACAGCGGTTCTCGATTGCGCGATGCGGCGAAGCTGGACAGCAAGGCGTTCATACCCCCGAGCCGGCAACCGTCGATCCTCCGCGAGCGTACCGTGGTGACCAACGAAAACCTGCTTGTGCTGATGAAGGTTGCCAACGAAACGAATCGAGAGCGGATCGCAAACGCCCTTATGGCGGGACCGCCCCAACCGCCAAGGAAACCAAAATGAGAGCTCGTCGCCGACTCGCCGCGGTTGCGGTGGCCGTTGCAGCATCCTCTGTTCCGGGTTGCGCGGTGTTTCACCGCGGACCGTCACCGATAGAGTTGCGTGCCACGGCGACCGGGGATTCGCTGGCCGCGACGCGGGACAGTCTCGCGATGACACGCCGAGCGATCAGGGCGCTCGACAGCCTCTTCATACCGCTGAGTTTCGCGACGCCCGACAGCTTTGTCGTTGCGTTCGAGACGAGCCGCGGGCGCTTTGACGTGATGGCGCGCTCGAACTGGGCGCCGGTGGGGGTCGATCGGTTCTATGAGCTGGTTCGGCGCCGCTACTTTGACGACGTCATCGTCTTTCGGATTGTGAAGGGATTCGTCGCGCAGTTCGGGATATCGGGCGACCCGGCCGTCAGCAGCGCCTGGACCCGGCGCCGGATTGCGGACGACCGCACGACCCAGAGCAATACGCGCGGCCGAGTGTCGTTTGCGAGCGCCGGTGCGAATACGCGGACGGTGCAGATGTTCATCAACCTTGCCGACAACGCTCGGCTCGACTCGACGGCGGCAGGCGGATATCCGCCGATCGCTGAAGTGGTGGTGGGAATGGAGGTCGTGGACTCGTTGTACGCCGGCTATGGTGGCGCGCCATCGAACGCGCAGGACGCGATTCAGCGCGAGGGGAACGCGTTTCTACGACGAACCTACCCAAAACTCGACGTCATCAAGTCGGCGCGAGTCGTTGCTGAGTGGCGACGGCCGTGAGAGCAAGAACACTGAGCACTAAGCATGAGCGTGGGCTGGCTCCAGCTTGAGCGTGAGCGTGAGCGCTCACGCATACTCCGGTGAGAACAGGATGAGGGCCGCGACTGACGCACTCGGATCACTGATCGGTCGGCGCGCGGGGGAGTGCCGCGCCGCAAACGTCTCAACCGACTGAATCCACTCGTCGTCTTCGGCGGCCGACCGCGCGAGCTCGGCAAGAATGCGCTCGGCACCGATTCCCGTGACGCGCGCCACCTGATCGCGGGCCCGTTGCACCGCTGCAAACACCGCGCTGCGGCGGTGGCGGGGCGCGCCGGCCACGATATGTGCCAGACGATCGAGCACGGCCCGGTTTGCCGAGGGATACGCGGTGGTCGCGCCGATGTTGGCCGCCAGTGCTTGGGACGCAGCCCACCGTTCGATTGTGACGAGTACAACAGCCAGCGTTTCCCTATCGATGGGCCGAGCCGGTCCGATCTCGTTTGCCAGGCGGACGAACGCTGCCGGGTCTTCAGCGACCGCGCCGTCGATTGAGTGAACGAACCGCGAGAGGCCGTCGACACGGACGACGGCAAGCCAACCGGAGATTCGCCCGATGGCCGCAGAGATGACCGGGTTCCGAGATCCATGGCGAGCAGCGGGATCGAGCCAATGGATGAGCAGCGCGCGAAGCGATTCTGCCGCGCCGACCGGCGAGCCCGCGGAACGGTCATCAGGCTGGACGCTGGGAAACGCTGATTGGGCGCCGGCGCCGACGATGCCGTCAGAAACCCTCATCTTCGACGCCAGCCGTTGTTCCAAGGACAACATCCGTTCGGCCGCCACCGGCGGAACGAACGTGTAGACGTAAATCGCCGCGTGGGTCGAGCCCATCCGCCGCGCGCGACCAACCCGCTGTTCGAGTCGAGCCGGATTCCATGGAAGATCGAGATGCACGATCACAGACGCACCGCGCAGATCGACGCCCTCGCTGAGCAGGTCGGTGGTCAGCAGCAAGTCCACTCTCGCCACGACAGGCGTTGCCCGGACGTCGCCGGCGAATTGCGCGAGGATCTCCCGCTTCGGGATGGGCCCGCTGGCAATCCGGGCGCCGCTCGCGGTAACGATCGCGATTCCAGGGTCGGCGCGGAGAAGGCGACCGAGGCCCGTGACAGTGCGCGCGTATTGGCTGAAGGCGACGATCCGTGCGCCCGGATGGGTCGCGCGAAGGGTGCGGAGGAGCGACACGCGAACGTCGTCCGGGTCAGCCGACAACTGGCAGGTAGCGATCAACTGACCGACGGCCAGGATATACTCGTCGAGCCGTTGTCCAATCTCGGCCACGTCCACAGGATGGTCGGCGCTGGGTATGCAAAACGGGAACGCCAGTTGGAGCGACTCATCGGCGTAGTGCCATGCGGTGAGGTCGGCGGACGTCGGCAGTTGGCCCGAGGCGATCGCCTCCCTGAGGGCGACGGCGCGCGCGCGGCGCTTGCGGAGCGACGCGATCAGCGCAGCACGACTCGACGACCACAGGTGCACCAGCGAGATCGCGGCGAGCGCGGCCGCGGTCCCTTCATCGGCCGCCGGGACGGCAATCGGCAGCGCGCAGATTGCCTCTAGGCAGTCGTCGTCGCCGCCAGGCGAGAGCGCTCGCGGTCCGATTACCCCCGGCAGCTTCTGGTCGGCCGACGTTTCGTCCCGTCTGACAATGACGCGCGCCAATTCGAAGTCGGTCCAGGCCCGCACGCCAGAGCCAAGAAACAGCGCGAGGACAGTGGTTACGTCGCGTCGGCTGTTTTGCAGAGGCGTCGCGGACAGCAGCAGCAGACGAGCCCGCACCGCGAGGCTTGCCAAGGCCTGGTAGCGCCGCGTCGACGGCGTGCGAAAATGGTGCGCCTCGTCGACGATGATGAGATCAGGATCGAACGGCGGTCGCACTCCCCGCCCGACAGCCTCGATGCTCATAACGGGGAAATGCACCCGCGAGGTGCACATTGCCCGCTCCCACATTGGGCGAAGTGAAGCGGGGCTGATGACCAACGGCTGCAGGTGCTCGCGGGCGATCGCCAGCGCGACATAGGTCTTGCCCAGCCCGACCGCGTCGGCAAGCAGCGCGCCGCGATAGCGGACCATGATATCGAGCAGTCGCGCGACAGCGGTGCGCTGATGGGGGCGGAGGGTCAGCGCTCCGATCTGTCCGTTCACGCCGGTTGTTCCGGAGAGTGCGGCCGAGGCGATTCTATCACGAGCGGCGCCCAAGAGCGCCGCGTCGTCGTCGCCGTTCATACAGGGGCGCCAAGCAGCGCCGCGTCGTCGTCGCCGTTCATGCAGGGGAGCCAAGCAGCGCCGCGGGGTTGTCGTTCATTCAGGGATGCCAGGAAGCGCAGCGTCGGCGCTCACGGAGCGGCCCACGCGAGCAACGGATCGACATCGCGTCTCGCGAGCCCAAAGGCAACGATGCTCGCTTTGAGTACGTCCGAATCCGATACAGAGTCGCGATTCGTCCGTGCGCGCCCGGCCAGGTCGGCGAGCGACGCTCGGTGTCGATTCCACTCGAGCGGCACCGGCAACAGCGCCATCGTCCAGCCCAGATATCTGCGGTAGCCGCCGCGAGCGGGTTCGGCGACGACGGAGAGCCAGGCGGCGATGAGCGGAGAGTTGAGCAGGGTCGACAGCGCCAGTGCGTCTTCGGTGGTTGGGCAGCGCGCGACATAGCAGCTGTTGAGCGGCACGGTTGGGTCGCCGGATTCGAGCACCGTCGCGCGTGGAGTGCGGCCGATATCGGCCCAGATCACGCGCGCCATGTCGTTGCGCGCGCCTTCGGTCCTGAACAGGCTCCACCATCTTGCCGTCGAGCGAGCGTCCGCGCGTGCGAGCAGTGCGCGTCGGTACGGCGAAAGCCAACGTGCGACGCCAGGCGGCAACGTTGAGAGAACGTCCCCGTTGACGTCGCATGGCCAGACGAGCGACTCGCCGGCGGATGGGGCTGCCCACGGCGTCACGCCCTCTCCGCGCGCGACCGGTCGCAGGCAAACAGACTCGATCTCACCTTCGCGGCCGTTGACGGACGAAATTCGTGTGAGGTCGGCGTTCACACGCTGCGTGGTGACGACGAATGCGTCGTTCAACCCGCACTTTACCCCGAGCATTGGGCGCCCGAATCGCGACAGCGCGAGTGGAGCGCCTGCCGCTCGGACCAGGTCGAACGCTTTCCGGACCTCCGGCGGAACAACAATCCACGGCGCCCCAATGGAATCGTCCCAGGCAAGAGACGTCGTGCGCGTCCGCCATGTAGTGGCCATTCGAGCGCGGTGAAGAACGGCAACGCGGGTGGATGGCGGCCCGTCTGCTGGCAGGGCGTCGCTCGGCGCAGGACGAGACGCCACGAGCAATCCCGGATACACGGACGCATCAAACGAGGAGGGAACGTCGGAGTAATCCTCAACGCGGGCGAGCAAGGCGTCGCGCATCACGAGGTGTCTCAGTCCGCCGCCGGCGAGCGAGCGCCACAGCTTTGCCGGCAGGAGCAACGCGAGCGTGGCGCCGGGCGCGAGCAGTCGCAGCGATCGCTCGACGAATAGCGCGGCAAGGTCGACTTGCGATGAGAATCCGCGCCCGGCGCCCGCCAGCTCAGCTCCGGACACCCACGCCGCAGCGCGGGCGACACTGAATCGCCGGCGAAGCATCTCGCGCGTTCGGGGGTCCACTCGATGTGGCCTGACCCACGGCGGATTGCCAACGATGAGCGTGAAGCCGCCGGTTGCAGCTACGTCGGCGAAGTGCGCGGAAAACGCGAAGGGCAGGGCGCTGCCGCGGACAATCGCGCGCAACCGCCGCCTGAGGTCGAGGCTCCTATCGCGGAGAATGCCCGCCTGCATGAGTTCCTCTCGACCCGGAGAATACCGCGCGCCGAATAAATCACGTCCCCGCCGCGCCGCAACGAGGTCTCGACGCGAAGCAGACACCGTTGCCAAGTCGGACTGCGTTGTTTCGACGAGCAAGCGCCGCTCCTCCCGATCGAGCAGCCGCGAGAGAGAGGCTTTCCGGCGCCCGGTCGCCCGCGAATAGCGTTCCCGAAGTTGCCGGAGTCCGCCGCCTCCACCGGCGGCGACGTCCGCGAATCCCTCGCCAGCAAGGGAGTCGCCGACGCGAATATTGCGATCGAGATTTGGCAATGGTGTCACGGCCCCCGCCCGGGATTCGTGGGTATCGATCACGATCGACAGCCACAACCTCAATTGGCATAACCAGACGGCGGTCGGGTTCACATCCACACCGAAGATCGAGCGGGCGAGCACCTGACGGCGAATCACCTCCGGGGCGCGAAGGTCGCCGGTCTGCTGGATAAGGGTTGCGACGCGGTCCAGCGCATGGACGAGAAACGCCCCCGACCCACACGACGGATCGAGGATGCGCATTTCGGCCAGCGCTTGCATCGCCACCTCAGATGAAGCGGAGTCCGGTGACTCGCCTCGCAAGAGCCGGTTGGCCATGTCGGTGCCCAACCGGAACGTCAGCGCCTGCTCCAATCCGCAGTCGGTGACGCGGTCGACCAGCTCATGCGGCGTGTAGAAGACCCCCGAGTCACGCCGCGTGTGGGCGGCCATGAGACACTCGAAGGTACGTCCAAGCATCTCCGGGTCGATCGCGGCTTCTTCGAACGACGCGGATTCCTCGCGGGCAGTGAACCGATATCTCGAGAACAGCTCGCCGAAGAAGCGCCCAACCGCGGCGTCGCCAAATCGCAACGGCTTTCGCTGTCGTTCAACGGCGGTCGGCGTGAACAACCCGCCGTTCAGAAACGGAATGCGACCAAAGGCCCGCGCACGTCTTGCGCGCTGCAATACCGGGGTGTTCAGGGTGCCAAAGAACAGCGGCAGCATGACGCGTGAGTGAAACCCGCCGCCGCCCGCCATACAGTCATCGAACGCGCGCGAGAGAAATGCCGCATCATCGTTGAGCCAACCCTTTGCCTCGAGAAACCCTAGAAAGAGCAGCCGCGACGCGTAAAGCAGTGCAATCTCCTGTCGTTGAGTATCCGATCCGATGGTTGCCGACGCGGCCAGACCGGATACGCACGCCTCGAGCGATCTGAAAAACCTCCGCGACAGGGCGTCGCGGCCAAGGACCTCCACAATCCGCCCATGCGTTGCCAGGTCATCGACCCCGTACGCAGCGACCAAAAGCCGGAGCGTTTCGGCGTCGCTGTCCATGATTCGCGAACGGCTGACGACCAGAGCTGCCACACGCGGTGGCTTTTGACCTGTGTTCGGCGCGCCAATCGCGAGCCTATCGCCGGCGTCTTCGCCGGCGATCAGTACCCAGCACGCGTGTGGCGTGCGCGCGGCGAGTCGTGCCGAGAGCTTGGTAAATGTCTCGCGCAGTGGAGTACCCAGCGCGACCGTGAAGACCAGCGCGCGAAGTGTGCCGGTGCCGAGCACGATCGACGCTTCGATCGTCTCGGGCGGGATTCCGATGGCGACCCGCAGCTCATGTTCGACAGGCGTCGCCGTGCCATCGAAGCCCATTGTCCGGGCGACTCTGAGCAGGCTGTCAATCGAGCTTGCCGCACCGAGGAGCGCTGCCGAACCGCGAAGCGTGAGCATTCGCCGACGGTACCAGCGGGGCGTCGGCCGTCCGGCATCACGATCTCGCCGAACGGTTCAGAACATGGCAGACGACTGCGCCTGCTTATCTTCACCGGCGTGATGCGCTTTCCGCCCCTTCTCGCCGCCGGTGCTCGCGTTGCCCTCATCTCGCCCGCCGGGCCGATCGGCGACGATGCCAGGCTCGAACGCGCGAAGGCCAACGTGCGACAGTTTGGCTGGGAGCCAGTCGTCGCCCCCAATGCGCTCGCGCACGACGGCTATCTCGCCGGATCGGACGAACTGCGCGCCCGCGACCTCAACGGCGCGATCGCCGATAAGACGATCGACGCCGTCTGGTGCCTCCGCGGTGGATACGGCGCGATGCGCCTGCTCGAGTCGATCGACTACCAGACCCTCGCCCGACAGCCAAAGACCCTAATCGGCTTCTCTGACATCACCGCGTTGCACGCCGCGTTCGGGCGCCTGGCGAACATCGTCACCTTTCACGGGCCCACCGCTCGTCAGACGCTGCCGCCGTTCTCGGTCGAGTCCCTGAAGCGCGCCGTCGTTCGCGCTGAGGATCCGTGCGGCGAAATGCCCACGGCCACGACCCTGGTCGGTGGTACCGCCCATGGCCGGCTCGTCGGCGGGAATCTGGCGCTCCTCGCGGCGCTCGTCGGGACTCCATATGCGCCCGACTACTCCGGAGCGATCGTCGTCATCGAGGATGTCAACGAGGCGCACTATCGCATTGACCGGATGCTCACGCACCTGCGACTGTCGGGTGCGCTATCTGGTTGCGCGGGAATCGTCTTTGGGCGATTCACCGACATTCCCCCGGAATTCGGCGACGAGGAATGGACCCTCGACCGTGTGCTCGCCGATGCCGCCAGGCGCGCTGGCGTTCCGTGTGTTTCTGGCGCACCCTTCGGGCACATCGACGAGCAGTGGACAATCCCGCTCGGCGCACAGGCCGAGCTCGATGCCGATGCACGGACCCTCATCGTTCGCCGCTCCTGACGATCCCAATCCCCGATCAGATGCCAATCAAGACCGCAGACCAGGTGCTCGCTGACGCCAAGGCGCAGATCAAGGAATACACTCCCGCCGAGGTGATGGCGATGCAGAAGCGGGGCGAGAAGATGGTTCTCCTCGACGTCCGCGATTTGCCCGAGGTGAACCTCGGCAAGATTCCCGGGGCGATTCACATCTCACGGGGTCGGCTCGAGCAGAACATCGAGGCCGCCGTCCCACGCGGGGCCAATCTGATCATTTATTGCGCGAGCGGAAATCGGTCCGCGCTCGCCGCGGTGTCGTTACGTGACATGGGCTACGAGCACGTCTCGTCGATGTCGGCCGGAATAAACGGCTGGAGCGCCATCGGAGGCGATATTGAGTGACCGACCGGCTCGGGGCGATCCTCGGTAACGCTGACGTCCACCGGCTCGCGGCCGCGCTTCGCGCCCGCCCAGGGAAGACAATTTCTCCCGAAGGGGGCGAACGATACGCGGCGGTGGCGGTTGTCTTTCGCGCCGGGGGTGATGGCCATCCGGAATTGTTGATGATCAAGCGCGCCGAACTCGTGACGGATCCGTGGAGTGGGCATGTGGCCTGTCCTGGCGGGCGGGTCGAGCCGCGCGATCGCGACCTGGAAGACACGGCGGTCCGCGAGACGCTGGAAGAGACAGGCCTCGACATTCGCGCGCACGGCCGCGTGTTAGGGACGCTCGACGACCTCGCGCCGCGCATTTCGGCGCTCCCGCCGCTGGTCATCCGTCCCTTCGTCGCGGTCGTCGAGTCGGATGTGACCATCGTCGCCAATCCGGAAGTCGCCGATGCCTTCTGGGTTCCGCTGTCCGTGCTACGAGAACCGGCGAGTTGGGGACTGGGGCTCGTCGACATTCGCGGACAGGGCGAACGGGAGGTCGACGTTTTCCGGCACCAGCAGCACACCGTGTGGGGACTTACCGAGCGTGTGCTTCGCGACCTCGTCGGGAAGATTGCCGTCTGACACCGTTGCGATCCCGCGGACTTGCGCCGAGCCATCGGTGACGATAAGTTAGCCTAACCTAACTTACAGTTTCGGACAGACATTACATGGCGGCCATACAGATTCCGCAGCCTGAGTCCCCCAACGCTCACCCGCCCGGCTGGCGGCGCTCTCGCGTTGCGCCGAGTCTCGCCGAGGTCTATCGCTCGATTCCCGTCGATGGCACCAGCACCTGGCGAAAGTTGTTGGCTTTTGCCGGTCCCGGGTATCTCGTCGCCGTCGGCTACATGGACCCGGGGAACTGGGCCACCGATCTCGCCGGCGGCTCGCAGTTCGGGTACACCCTGCTCAGCGTCGTCCTGCTGTCGAACCTGATGGCCGTGTTGCTCCAGGGCCTGTCGTCCAAGCTCGGCATCGTCACCGGACGCGATCTCGCCCAGGCCTGCCGCGACCACTACTCGAAGCCGGTCTCCTTCATGCTCTGGGCGCTTTGCGAGCTGGCGATTGCCGCCTGCGATCTGGCCGAAGTCATTGGCTCGGCGATCGCGCTCAATCTGTTGTTCAACATCCCCCTGCCGCTTGGCGTCGCGCTCACTGCGCTCGACGTCCTCGTCCTGCTATACCTCCAGCACAAGGGGTTTCGTGTGCTCGAGGCGCTCGTCATCGTCCTTGTCGCGACCGTGGGGTTCTGCTTCTTGTTCGAGATCATCCTTGCGCGGCCCGAGTTCGCGCCGATGATGCGCGGGTTCATCCCGGACCGCGAGATCCTCACGAACCGCAACATGCTCTACGTCTCGATCGGCATCCTCGGGGCAACGGTGATGCCCCACAACCTGTATCTGCATTCCTCGATCGTGCAGACGCGGAGATACGAGGAGACGCCCGCCGGCCGCAAGGAAGCGGTGCGTTTCGCCTTCATTGACTCGACGATAGCATTGTCGATTGCGCTGTTCATCAACGCGGCGATCCTGATCGTTGCCGCCGCGACCTTTCACACAAGCGGCAATACGGAAGTCGCCGAAATCCAGGATGCGCACAAGCTCCTGACGCCGCTGCTCGGAGCCGGAGCAAGCACGGTGTTTGCGCTCGCCCTCCTGGCCTCGGGTCAGAATTCCACGTTGACCGGCACGCTGGCTGGTCAGATCGTGATGGAAGGCTTTCTCAACATCCGCCTCCGTCCCTGGCTGCGACGACTGATCACGCGATTGATCGCCATTGTGCCCGCCGCCCTGACCGCCATCTTCTACGGCGCGAGCGGAACGGCTCGCCTGTTGATCTTCAGTCAGGTCATTCTCAGCCTCCAGTTGTCGTTCGCGGTCTTTCCCCTTGTGATGTTCACTTCCGACAAGCACAAAATGGGTTCGTTTGTGAATGCTCCGTGGCTCAAGGGGTTGGCGTACACCGTCGCCGGCGTCATTGCTGTGCTCAACGGGTGGCTGCTGGTGACGACGATTCGCGCCTGGGTGGCCTGAGTGTACCGCCGCATCCTCGTCCCGCTCGAGCACACCGACACGGACTCCGCGATCGTTGAGCACGTGCGACAGCTTGCAAAGACGAGCGCGGCCTCGATTGTGCTGATCCACGTAGCCGATGGGTGGGCGGCGCGGAACGCCAACGAACTGACGCTGCGCGAGTCCGAAGAGATGCAGGTCGACCGTGAGTACCTCGAGGCGATCTGCGACCGACTCGAAGTCGATGGGATCACCTGCGAGTGCATCCTCGCCGGCGGTGATCCGTCCACGGAGATCGCCTCGGCTGCCGAACGTGAGGCGTGTGATCTGATTGCGATGTCCACGCACGGCCACCGCTTTATCAAAGACGTGATCTACGGCAGCGTGGCGAATGAAGTGCGCCACCTTTCCCGCATTCCCGTGCTGCTCGTCCGTGGCGATCGAAAGCCACCCCAGGCGATCGCGGGACTGAAGGCAACGTGACCGCCGCCCGGAAGCTCCCTGAACTGACCGCGCCGGTCGAGGATTATCTCAAGGCGATCTATGAGTTGGAAGCAGGCGGTGGGGTTGCCGGCACGAATGAAATCGCCGTCGCGCTCCACATCGCCCCGCCGTCGGTGAGCGGAATGCTTCGCCGCCTCTCCCGTCAGGGACTGGCGACGCACGAACCGTACAAAGGGGTCCAGCTCACGCGCGAGGGACGTCGTGCCGCGCTGCGAACGATTCGGCGGCATCGCGTCATCGAGTCGTATTTGACCCGTGCGCTCGATTACCCGTGGGATCGCGTCCATGATGAGGCCGAGCGTCTTGAACACTCCGCCTCTGATGAGCTGATCGATCGGATGGCTGCTGCAATCGGGGAGCCCGCGACGGACCCCCACGGCGCGCCGATCCCTACGCGCGAGGGGACCCTGACGCCGGAGCCGTTGCTCGAGACGCTTGCCGGCCTCGGCGAGGGCGCCACGGCACGCATCGCGCGGGTGAGTGATCGCGATGGCGGGCGCCTCCGGTATCTGGCGACCCTTGGCATTGCGATCGGCACACGGGTTGAGGTTGTGTCGCGCGAGCCGTTCGACGGCCCGATTGCGATCCGCATCGGCGCGCGCCGCCGGACGATTGGAACGGAGCTTGCGCGCCACATTCTGGTCGCGCCGATCGCGACGAAGCGACAGGTCCGGCGCGGCTGACGGCGATTCGGCTCGGTCGTGACAAGAAAATGGCCCTCGCCCCGGCTTGACCGTTTCGACCCGGAGTGATCCTTTTTTGCCATGGCCAGCCGCATTCGACTCGGAACGCAGGGATGGAACTACGACGCCTGGGTCGGTCCGTTCTATCCGCTCGGAACCCGCGTCGGCGATTTTCTTTCCATCTACGCACGGGCGTTCGATAGCGTCGAGGTCGATTCCACGTTCTACGCGATTCCGGCGTCGAAGACGGTTCGCGCGTGGGCGGCCCGCGTGCCGGACGGTTTCACCTTCGCGCTCAAGCTTCCGCAGGAAATCACCCACGAACGGAAACTGCGCGACTCGGATGACCTCCTTGCCGAGTTCGTCGAGCGCGCGCGCGAACTGGGCGACAAACTCGGACCGATCCTGATCCAATTCGGTCCGGACTTTGCGCCGACAGAGCTACCGGCGCTCGCACAGTTTCTCCCGAAACTTCCGCGCGACATTCGCTTTGCCGTTGAGTTTCGCCAGCGGGCCTGGATCAACGACGGGATCCTCGCGTTGCTCGCCGAGCATCACGTTGCGCTGACGCTGACCGACGGCCGGTGGCTCCAGCGAAAGCAAATGATGTCATTGGCGAGTCGCCCAACGTCGGACTTTATCTACACGCGGTGGATGGGTCCAGATCGGTCGATTGTGGATTTCTCCCGTATCCAGATGGACCGTACGCGGGAGATCGAGACGTGGGCGGGTGTGCTCTGGGAATTGGCCGAGCAGGGTTTTGATGTATATGGGTATGTCAACAACCACTTCGCGGGACATTCACCGTCATCCACGCGAGACATGCAAAGGCTCCTCGGTCAGCGGCCGGTCGAGCCGGAGCAATTGGGCGAGCAGCTGATGCTGTTCTGAGAGCAGTAGCTGGTAATTGGTGACTGGTAGCTGGTAACTGCCAGGCGATGAACCGGCTTCCGGATACCAGCTACCAGTTACCAGTTACCAGTTACCAGTTACCAGTTACCAGTTACCAGTTACCAGTTACCAGCTACCAGCTACCAGCTACCAGATACCATTCGCTACTCGATGACCTCCATTGCCGCTCCTCGCAGAGTCGTGGCCTCAGACGTCAAGCAATTCTCTATCAGGGTTGGAGACCGCGCCTGGTATGCGTATGCCGTTGTTGTCGCCGCCGTGTGTGTGATGGTCGGCGTCTACTGGGACATTTCGTGGCACATGACCATCGGCCGCGACACGTTTTGGACGCCGGCGCACCTGCTCATTCAAACGGGCGGACTGGTCGCCGGCTTCTCATCTGGCTTGGTCGTGCTCAAGTCCACCATCGCACCAAGCCAGCGCGACATCGCGACCGGGGTCCGCGTCTGGGGTTTTCGCGGACCGCTCGGCGCATGGGTCTGCATCTGGGGGTGTTTCGCAATGGTCTCGTCGGCCCCATTCGACAACTGGTGGCACGACGCCTACGGGCTCGACGTGAAGATTGTCAGCCCGCCGCACGTCGTGCTCGCGCTCGGCATCTACTCGATTGTCAACGGCGCGTTGCTGCTCACGCTCGCGAAACAAAATCGAAGCGAGGGTGCAAAGCGGGAGCGGTTCGCGTGGCTGTACGTCGTCTCCGGAGGCCTGCTTGTGATGACCTTCGGCATCTTCCTCACCGAGTACAGCGTCCGCTTTCTCCAGCATGGCGCGGAGTTCTATCGAGTGACGGCGATCTTCTTTCCGTTCGCGCTCATCGCGGTTGCGCGCGGAGCCAAGGTGAAGTGGGCGGCGACGCGCGCCGCCGCGGTATACATGGGGGTCATGCTCGCGCTGATGTGGATCATCCAGCGATTCCCGGCCACGCCGAAACTCGGCCCGATCTATCAACCCGTCACGCATATGGTTGCGATGGCGTGGCCGCTGTGGCTGGTTGTCCCGGCATACGGAATCGATCGCGTCCGGCAGCGGATCGCGGGAAAGGTGCCGATGCTGATCGAGGCTGTCGCGCTTGGCGTCGTGTTCGCGGCGCTGTTGGTCGCTGTGCAGTGGCCCTGGTCGTGGTTCATGGTGCGGAGTTCAATGGCGCGGAACTGGTTCTTCAACGCCGACAATTTCGTGTATTGGGCAACGCCCAACTACGTCGACCGCGCACACCGGTTCGTGTCTGACGGAAATTCGTTCGGTCGGGCGGCCCTGGTGACGGTCGGTGTCGCCTCGGTCTCGAGCTTCGTCGGGCTGGCGTGGGGATCGTGGATGGCACGCGTTCGGCGATGAACCGAATCGGATTGCTCGCTGGCTTCGTGACGAGTGCGATCGTCTCGTCGGCGCACATCGGGAGTCCCGATGTGTTCTATGACGGCACAGCCGGACCGTACCGAGTGCACGTCAGGGTCTCCCCGCCGACGGTCGTCCCCGGTGTGGCTCCAGTGTTTGTCCGGACGTCCGAAACGGACATCGACAGCATTTCGATTCAACCCGTGTATTGGCGCGCAGGCGCGCAGGGCGCGCCGACGGGTGAAATGATGACCGCGGTCGCCGGCCAACGTGGATCGTACTCCGGAAAGCTCTGGCTGATGGCGCGGGGATCGTACAGCGTGTACGTCAGTGTCTTCGGCGCGCGCGGCAACCACACCGCGACAGTTCCCCTTATGGCGCAGGCGACGACACGACTGGGATTGACGCGGACACTTGCCGCGGTGCTGATCGTGCTCGGGCTGCTCCTTGTCTCGGGGCTGATCGCGATCGTTCGTGCCGCGGCCTCGGACAGTCTGGTCGAGCCGACCCACGAGCCCGATCAGGTCGCGCGACGTCGCGGGAGCCTCGCAGCGATCATTGCCCTTCCGCTGCTGATACTCGCACTTGTGGGCGGGGCGCGATGGTGGAAGGCAGAGGACGCGCTATTCCGACGGACCATGTACAGGCCGTTCTTCACGACCGCCCTCGTGACGACAGGTCCGGGTGCGAACATGCTGCGGATGTCGGTTAGCGACACGACGGGCATGCTGTCTGCTCCGATGATGCTGGATCACGGAAAGATCATGCACCTCTTTCTCGTGAAGGAGTCGTCGATGAGCACGTTTGTGCACCTGCATCCATCGCGCGAACCAGCCGGAGTATTCGTATCCGCGCTCCCTCCGATCGCGACCGGGCGGTACCTCGTGTACGGCGATCTCGTTCTCGAGACCGGTGCCGAGTACACCGTCACGACCACGGTCGAGGTTCCTGAGACCACGATCGACACGACGGGCGACCCGGATGACTCGTGGATCGAGGATTCGTTTGGGGTCCCGGCAACGGCTGGGGCCCGCGCGCATCTCACCAACAATATCGATCTGCAGTGGGACCACGGTGATTCGGTCGTATCCGGCCGCGATGTCGACCTCATGTTCAGCGTGCGCGATCGCAAGGGAGCCGTCCTTCCCATCGAGCCGTACCTCGGCATGGCGGCGCACGCTGTCGTTCTCCGCGAGGATGCGTCGGTTTTCATCCATCTCCACCCAATGGGAACGGTGTCGATGGCATCGCAGCAGGCGTTTGCGCAACGCGATCGTGGGGATACAACACCTGCAGGGCGTCTGGGGCGCGTCGCCGCGCCACCACCGATGGCGATGTCGGTGCCGGCGGTGACGATCGCCGGGGTATTCTCTTTTCCGTACGCATTCCCGAGGCCAGGGCGTTACCGCGTATGGATTCAGGTGAAGCTCGCCGGCAAGGTCCGGACGGCAACGTATGAGGTCGACGTAGGCTAACGTTTTGGCCGGACCGGACTGCGTAGATTACCCAATGCGGTGGTCGGCCATCCTGTTCGTAATCCTCACGTTGTGCGGCGCGGCGTTGTTCGTGGCCCTCGGCTTCTGGCAGCTCGATCGCCGCACCCAGCGTCGCGCGCGCAATACGATCATCGCCGAGCGGATTCGGTCGGCGCCGGTCGCGCTTGCGAGCCTGGGCGGAGACACCTCGGCGACCCACTATCGCCGCGTCCGCGTCAACGGCCACCCCGACTTCGATCGTGATATCGCGCTGACGTTTCGCGGCAAAGGCGGCTCGCCCGGTGTCGACATTCTGACGCCGATTGTGATCGCCGGAAACGACAGCGCAATTCTCGTCAACCGCGGGTGGATCTATTCTCCCGATGGCATGACGGCTGATCTCTCACGCCGGCGCGAGACGGACACGACTTTCTCAGGGTACGTCGAGGAGTTCGAGACCGGGTCGGGTCGCGACTCGGTTCGCCAGAATGGGATTCGTCGGATGGACTACGCCGCGATCGCTCGCGTGCTACCGTTCCCGATCCGAACGTTCTATATCGTTGCCACCGCAGACTCCAGTGCTGAGAACACGGGCGGTGTTGTGCGACTCGCACCGCCGGTTCTGGACGACGGCCTGCACTTGTCCTACGCCATTCAGTGGTTCGCGTTTGCCGCGATCGCGGTCATCGGTGCTGGAATAGTCGCGGTGCGATTCAAAAAGGGATAGAGAATGTTCCGGCCTCGCCAGAGAGAACCCACATGACCGATTCCACCCACATTGCGTCGGAGCAGGAAGCTCGTGACGTCGCTGAAGCGGCGCGCGAGGCAGATTGGTCGGGGGCCAGCTTTGCACGCGACATCTATCTCGGCAAGTTTTCGCTCGATCTGATCCATCCGGCTGCCAAGGAAGATCCGGCCGAGATTGCGCGCGCCAAGCCGTTCATGGACGCGCTGCGAGAGTTTCTTGGGCGCGTCGACTCGGACATGATCGACCGCACCGGCGAGATTCCCGAGGAGTACATCAACGAGCTCCGCGCGATGGGTGCGTTCGGAATCAAGATTCCGACCGAATACGGGGGCCTCGGCCTGTCGTACTCGAGCTACGTGAAAGCGATTGCGCTTGTGACCTCGAAGGACGGCAGCCTGACGGCGCTGCTCTCCGCGCACCAGTCGATTGGGCTGCCCCAGCCGCTCAAGCTGTTCGGCACCGACGAGCAGAAGAAGAAATACTTCCCGCGCATGGCCAAGGGAGCAATCTCTGCGTTCGCGCTCACTGAAACCGACGCCGGGTCGGATCCCGCAAACCTTCGGCTCACGGCGACACCGACCGCCGACGGAAAGCACTTCGTTCTCAACGGCGAAAAACTCTGGTGCACCAACGGCACACGGGCCGAGCTGTTCGTTGTGATGGCGAAGTCCCCCGATGCGATCGTGCGCGGCAAGCCGCGTCGGCAGATCACGGCGTTCATCGTTGAAAAAGCCTGGCCCGGAGTCGAGGTCGTCCACCGCTGCCGGTTCATGGGCCTCAAGGCGCTCGAAAACGGCGTCATTCGTTTCAATAACGTCAAGGTTCCGCGCGAGAACATTCTGTGGGGCGAGGGGAAGGGGCTCAAGCTCGCCCTCATTACGCTCAATACGGGCCGGCTGACGCTTCCGGCGAGCGTCGCCAGCGGGGGCAAGGCGTTGCTCGAGATGTCGCGCACCTGGGCGATGGAGCGCGTTCAGTGGGGCGCGCCGATTGGCAAACACGAAGCGGTCGCCCAAAAAATCGCGTCGATGGCATCGAACACCTTTGCCATGGAATGCATTTCGGCGCTGACCGTCGCCCTGGCCGAACGGGGCGACTACGACATCAGACTGGAAGCGGCGATCGCCAAGATGTACAACACCGAGCATGGATGGCGGATCGTCGATGACGCGCTCCAGATCCGCGGCGGTCGCGGCTATGAGACGGCAGACTCGCTGCGTGCCCGGGGCGAACGTCCGATCCCCGTTGAGCGGGCGATGCGCGATTCGCGGATCAATCTGATCTTCGAGGGATCGTCGGAGATCATGCGGCTGTTCATCGCGCGTGAGGCGGTGGACCATCACTTCAAGACGGCGTTCGCGCTCGTCGATCCCAAGTCCAGCGGGTCCGAAAAATGGGCCGCGTTGGCGAGGGTGATGTCATTCTATCCCCGCTGGTACCCGATGCGATGGATCGGGCGTGGACAAGTTCCCGGTGCGTACGGAGAATTCGGCCAGCTCGCCGGCCATCTGCGGTTCGCCGAGCGCCATTCGCGGAAACTTGGGCGCGCGCTCTTTCACGCCATGTTGCGCTACGGGCCAAAGCTCGAGCGCCGTCAACTCGTTCTGTTCCGTGGCGTCGATATCGGCGCCGAGCTGTTTGCGATCGCGGCGACGTGCGTCCGCGCCCACGCGCTGGCAAAGGAGGGGAGAAGCGAAGCGATCGCGCTGGCCGACTTGTTCTGTCGCGAGTCGCGCCGCCGAATCAACAAGTTGTTCGACGACTTCTACGGCAGCGACGACGGGGCAATGTTCAAAGTGGCGCTGCAGGTGTTGAAGGGCGAGCATGCGTGGATGGAGGACGGGATCATTAGCATGCTCGCCGAACCGACGACCGTTGTGCCCTCCGGTCGGCCGACGACTGAGAGAAAGGCAGGGGCCGTTGGAATCGCGTAGCCTGCGCGCCGAGTCGGGCGGGGGTCAGCTCGCGAGCTCGCTGATCGTATCGACGGTGTAGCCCTCATCCGAAATCGCGTCTTGAATCTCGCTCGTTGAGACCGTCGAGGGATCGTAGCGAATGTCGGCGGTACCGATCTGGACGTCGGCGACTTCGACTCCCGGTGTCGCTGCGAGACGGTTTCGGACGGCCCGCACGCAATGCGCGCACGTCATGCCTTCGATGACTAGACGGACGGGGCTCATGACCCAAACCTAGCGGGGAGTGAGTCGTGGGCACTGGGATGCAGCTGTCAGCAAAACAGCGGTACTCAGAACGAGCTGAGTCGTAGGGCTGAGCACTGAGTAGCGTTGTGAGAGGTGAGTTGCGAGTGAAAGGATGTTCGGTGCGGAGATTTGGTACCAGTGGTGAGTGGTGAGTTCGTAGGGTAGGGCATGCAAGATTTCCGCAAACTGCTCGTATGGCAGAAGGCTCACGCGCTGACCCTTCGGCTGGACACATTGCTACCGCGCATCGTACAGCGTACGCCGCGCCTCGCTGATCAGCTTGAACGTGCGGCGGAGTCGGTTCCCGCGAATATCTCCGAGGGCTGCGGGCGGGAGACGAAAGCCGACTTTCGCCGATTCCTGACCATGGCAGTCGGCTCAACCACGGAGATGGAAAACCACCTCATCCGCGCTCACGACAAGGGCCTACTCGAAACGCACGACTACTCCGAACTCATCAATTCAACGATCGAAGTCCGCAAGATGCTCAATGGACTCCGAAAATCCCTTGTCTGATCTCACAACTCACCACTCACAACGCAACCCAGAACTCAGTCCTGGTACTCAGTTCGTTCTGAGCACCGCAGTTTGCTGACAGCTGAGTCTCACCACTCACCACTCACTACTTGAGGATGGTTCCGGTCAGCATCAGCTTGGCCGCGACGAAGTAGATCACGAGCCCTGTCACGTCGACCAGCGTGGCGACAAGCGGCGCCGACGCGCTCGCCGGGTCCCACCCCACCCGCCGCAAGATGAACGGCAACATCGATCCGACCAGCGTGCCGAAAGTGACGACGCCCACCACGGCGATCCAGATCGTGAATCCCAGTCGGACCGGATAGTCGAACGGCAGCCCGATGCCGAGCCAATGTTGCGCGATGATCCGGACAAACCCGAGGGCGCCGAGGATCGATCCGAGCGTGAGTCCGGCGGGCAGCTCGCGCATTGCGACCTTCCACCAGTCCTTGATCTGCAGCTCGCCGAGTGCCAACGCGCGAATGATGAGCGACGTCGCTTGCGATCCGGAATTGCCACCGGAGCTGATGATCAGCGGCATCAGGATCGACAGAATCACCGCCGCCTTGAGCTCGTCGGCGTAGGCATTCGTCGCGAATGCCGTGAACATCTCGCCAAGGAACAGAACTGACAGCCAGCCAACCCGTTTGCCGATCATCGGCCAGAAGCCGATCTGCGCGTACGGCATGTCCAGCGCTTCCATACCGCCAAACTTCTGGGCGTCCTCGGTCTGTTCCTTCTGGATGACGTCGATGACGTCGTCGACGGTGACCACGCCCATGACGTGGCCGGACTCGCTGACGACCGGCAGCGCGACGAGATCATAGTTGGCGATCATCCGCGCAACTTCCTCGCGGTCGGCGTTTGGCCTGATCGAGACGACTTCCTCCCACGCGATGTCGCCGATCGTCGCACCGGGAAGCGCGGCAAGGAGCTCGCGCAGCGAGAACACACCGGCGAGTCGGCCCTGCGCATCGGTGGCGTAGATCGAATACATCGCCTCTTTACGGCCGACGCGCGCAATGGCGCGAACGTTTTCCAACGCCATTTCAACTGGGGTCGTCGCCGCCACTGAGACGAACTCTGTCGTCATCAATCCGCCGGCGGTGTCGGCCTCGAACGACAGGAGCTGTTCGGTCTCACGGCGCTGCTCGCTTGGAATCTCCGAGAGAATTTCCTCGGCGTGTTCCTCGTCGAGCTCAACGAGCGTGTCGGCTCGATCGTCCGGCGTCATCTGGGTGACGAGCTCGGCGGCCTCGGTCGAGGTCATCGCCCCGATTACTTCGGTGCGCAGTTCCTCATTGAGGTATTCCAGCACGTCGGCCGCCCGCGCGCGCGGCAACGCCATGAGCAGGTCGCGGACCCGCTCGCGCGGCAACAGCTCGACGACGTCCGCAAGGTCCGCTGGGTGCAGTTCCTCCGTCTCGGCGGCGACGTCACGCGGGGACTCCTCGAGTATCGCGAGGATATCCGGCACGAGTAGTGCGGCCATCGGACGGCTTTCTGAATCCTGCTGAGATGGGGACATGGCGTGGCTCCAGCGGGCGGGTCGGCCGGCGGCCGGCGCGTCGGCAACTTACGCCGCGCATGTAACCCGCGACAAGCGAGACGATCAGCGAAATGTGAAACTGCCAACCCTTTTCACAACGTAGGTGTCACACCTCGCGATGCCGAACGAGCCGCCCTGTCGGGCCGGTTCACGAGTCAGCACCCATCCTCGTTTCCACCCTATAGGATATGAAGCGCCTGACCAGCACCTTCGTGCTCCTTTTCCTCGCGGCGCCAACGCTCCTCGTCGCGCAACAAACATCGGTGGCGGCCGGCGGACCCGGAGCGGCCGTAGCCGGTAGCGGCGCCTCGCCAGCGACAACGGCCACGGCGGCCCGCGCGCCAAAGGCACCCATCATTGATGGCCGGGCAGATGACCCGGCCTGGGCCGATGCGGCGATGATTGACGGCTTTCGGACGTTCACCCCGATCGTGAACGGCGAGCCCCGGTTCCGCACCGAAGCGCGGCTGCTCTACGACGAGAAGAACCTGTACGTCCTTGTCCGGATGTTCGACCCCCACCCCGACAGCATCGTCAACCTGATGAGCCGACGGGATGCCAGGACATCGTCAGACTGGATCAAGGTCATGATCGACCCGTACCACGATCGTCGGACAGGCTTCGAGTTCGCCGTGAACCCCGGCGGCGTGAAGCGCGACTATGCGATCATCAACGACGGCGAAGAGGACGATTCGTGGGACGCCGTCTGGGATGTCGGCACCCGCATCGACTCTCTCGGCTGGGTCGCCGAGTACCGCATTCCGCTCAATCAGCTGCGCTATCAGAAGGCGGCCGACCACACCTTTGGGATCATGATCTGGCGCGACGTCGCGCGATATAACGAGCGTTACAGTTGGCCGGTCTACAATCGCACCGCGAGCGGTCTGTCGTCCCAGTTCGGCGACGTGAGTGGCATCAGCGGAATTGCGTCGCCGCGCCGCGTGGAGTTCGCGCCGTACTCCGTCGCCCGCACCCGTAACGCTCCCCGGTCGGCCGGATACGAGCAGAAGCATGATGCCCGCGTCGGCGCCGACCTCAAGGTTGGCATCACGTCCAACATGACCGTTGACGCGACCGTGAATCCAGACTTCGGGCAGGTCGAGGCCGATCCGTCGGTGGTGAACCTCTCCGGTTTCGAGACCTTTTTCCCCGAAAAACGCCCGTTCTTTCTTGAGGGGCAGGGACTCTTCCGGTTCGACGTGAACTGCAACGACGGGCGATGCTCTGGCCTGTTCTACTCGCGCCGCATCGGCAGGAGTCCGCAGTTGAGTGGATTGTACTCCGACCTCAACAACCCGACCGCGTCCACGATCCTTGGCGCCGCGAAGCTCACCGGCCGCCTGGCCAATGGCCTGTCGATTGGTATTCTCGATGCGGTGACCCAGCAGGAGCAGGGTGCGCTGTCGTCGACTTTCCAGCCCCAGACAATCGAGCCGCGGACCAACTACTTCGTCGGCCGCGCGCAACGGGATTACAGCGGCGGTGCGAGTTCAGTCGGCGCCATGGTCACTTCGGTCAACAGAAAGGTCGATGCCTTCACGTCGCCGTATCTCCGCCAGACGGCCATTGCCGGAGGCGTGGATTTTCGTCATCAGTTCCTCGATCGCCACTATGAGATTGCCGGCTACGCCAGCAACAGTCAGGTGAATGGCTCGGCGTCCGCCATCCGCAACACCCAGATGAGCAGCGTCCACAACTATCAACGGCCCGACGACGACCTTCAACTCGATCCGACCCGGACGTCGCTCGGCGGCTATTCGGCCCAGATTTCGATCAGTAAACGTGGCGGCGGTCGGTCACGTGCCAATACCGGATTTCAGCTGATCTCACCTGGGTTCGAGATCAACGATGTCGGCTTTCTTTCAAAGGCCAGCACCAAGAACCAGTGGGCCTGGTATCAGCTGCAGTGGAGCAAGCCGACGAAACTGTATCGTCAGGGAACCATCAATTTCAACCAGTGGACGAACTGGGGTTGGGACAATACCCGCACTGAGCTCGGTGGCAACATCAACACCCACTGGGAGCTGCCGAATAGCATGGGGCTCCATCTTGGCCAAGGCGTCAATGGAGCGGCGGCGTCGTATTGCGACGACTGTCTTCGAGGCGGCCCGGCCGTCCGCGTGGATCGGTCGTGGTGGGGCTGGATGGGAATACAGGGAGACCAGCGCCGCGTTCTCGTGCCGACGTTGTTCGGACAATGGAGCAGGGGCAGCGGCGGTCGCGCACGCAGATGGTCCCTCGATCCATCCCTGTCGTACCGGATCGGAAGCGCCCTGAACGGCGAAGTTGGCTACAGCCTGAGCCACAGCGTCAACCCGGAACAGTTCGCTGGCAACTTTGGCGCGACGGGCAACGATACGACGCACTACACCGTGGCGCGGCTCGAACAGTCCCAGCGCTCGCTGACCGCACGCATGAGCTACACGGCGACGCCGACCTTGTCGATCGAGGTCTACGGCCAGCCATTTTCCACGCACGGCGACTTCTCCAGCTGGCTCCAGACCGCCAACCCGCGGGCGGCGAGCCGGGATGATCGTTACAAACCGTACAGCGGTGGGGATCCTGGTGCGTTCGACTTCAAGCAGTACCGGTCGAACTCCGTCGTTCGCTGGGAGTACCGTCCGGGGTCGACGCTGTACTTCGTCTGGGCGCAGGAACGGACGATTGACATCGGGAACCCGGCCCTCGCCCGAGTCGCTACGACGGGGCTGGATCAGCTCAAGGCTGCGCATCCCGGCAACGTTTTCCTGATCAAGGGTTCGTACTGGTTCAGCATGTAGTGCCGAGTTAGCATCATCTGATGCGGACCATTCTCGAGATTGAAGGGATGTCTTGTGTCCACTGCGTGCGCGCCGTGGTCACAGGGCTCGGTGGTGTGCCAGGTATCACGGGGGCCGACGTCTCGATCGGTCGCGCCGTGGTCGACCACGGTCCGAGCGTCCCGCTCGCACGGCTCCGCGAGGCGATCGAGGTGGCTGGCTATTCGCTGAAGGAAAGCGTCGTCGACCGGCGTCGACTGCCGATCCTTTAGCCGCTGACGGCCGAGGGCTGGAGCGCTACCCGGCGATTTGCCGTCAGGCCTGAGCCATACGACCTTTCCCCGATGCGCCCAGCCTTCCTCGGCCTCGGCGCCATCGGTCGCCCGATGGCCATCCGTCTCGCCGCCGCTCACCCGTCACTAACCGTCTGGAACCGTACCGCGTCTCGGTCGGCAGCTTTTGCGGCGGAGCACAAGGTGAAGGCCGCGTCTACACCAGCCGACGCCGCCCGCGGCGCAGATGTCGTCATTACCTGCTTTCCCACCTCGCACGACGTCGAGTCAGTGCTGCTTGGGCCGACTGGCCTGATCGCGGGCATGGCCGCCGGCACCGTCCTCGTCGACTGCACATCTGGCGACCCCGCCACGTCTCGCAGCATAGCGGCTCGATTGGCGGAGCATCACATTCAGTACCTCGATGCCCCGGTCAGCGGTGGTGTGGTCGGCGCCGAAAAG
>Ga0315281_10002866_pt1 | contig 25461 bp, 25 predicted proteins | sample YL17G07_0_MG_FD_204540 | JGI IMG/M metagenome (GOLD analysis project Ga0315281, IMG submission 204540) | Sediment microbial communities from Yellowstone Lake, YNP, Wyoming, USA - YL17G07_0 | ecosystem: Environmental > Aquatic > Freshwater > Lake > Sediment | place: USA: Wyoming | collected... | reverse complement strand
CGGCTGCCGCTGCGCAGGCCGGCACGTCGGCCCGGGGTCTCGCACTGTCGTGGCGGAATCAGCTTCGCGCCGCACTGGTGCCCGGTGGAACGGTGAGTCCGCCTCCCGTAGGCGGCGGGCCGGCATTCGTGCAGACCGCTCAGAAGGTTGTGCCGATCCTCAGCGTGGGCACGGGCCTGCGAGTCGGAGCGGCACTGGTGGCCGGCTCATCCGATCAGGTGGCCAAGGTCAAGGCTGTCGCGCAGGTCGAGGGTGAGTTCGGCAGGACCGCCCGGATTCGGGCTCTTGTGCCGGTAAGCACCGAGGACGTGATCCGCAACATCCGCCGCGTGCCGGGGACGGCAGTGATAGCGGTAGGAGACATCAGGCTGTAGCGCCGAAGGAGTGCGGTAAGCGACGCGGCTGAACAGGTAAGCGCATCAAACGCACGGCCAACACGACAGGCGCCCTTCCTCGGAGGGCGCCTGTCGTGTTGGCCAACTGTTTAGTAGTGCGGGGATGGTCTCTACCGGGCGGACCTTCTCCTCCGTCCGCCCCCATGGCTGGCCTCGCCGCCCTTGCGGCCCGCGACTCTGGCCTCTTCACTGTCCCACTCATGGGCTGTGCCCTTCTCGTGGGCGGCGCGACCCCCCTTCCGCGCGATTTCCCGCTGCTTCTCCGGGTCCATCGAGGCAAAACCTCTCTGCCTGGTAGACATTCGGACACCTCCTTTGTCCTTTACCGAGTTACTGCAGAGGTTGCTGTTTATTCCTCATACCCCAGCATAAGTATTGTTAAACACATCAGTCGGGTGCTTGCCGATGCAGATTCGCCGAGGCCGCGGCCTGCGATTGACTTTGGGTCTCGGCCGGCGTAACATGTGAGCAGAACGAGCGGGGGTTGGGGAGCTCTTGATCATAACCGTAACGCTGAACACGGCGGTTGACAAGACCTACACGGTAGAGAACTTTGCACTCGACCGGGTCCATCGACCGACCGTGGAGAAGAGCGTGGCCGGTGGCAAAGGCATCAACGTAGCTCGTGTGCTGCACACACTTGGGCAGCAGGTGATAGCGACCGGCCTGATCGGAGGTTATAACGGGGGGCTGATCCTATCGAGCCTGGACAGCGAGGGGATAGCCCACGATTTCGTTCGGATGCGCGGAGAGTCCCGGGTCTGCGTAGCCGTCGTTGACCCGGCCAACCGCACACAGACGGAGGTCAACGAGAACGGGCCGGAGGTCCTTCCCGAAGAGATAGAGGCGCTTCAGTCGAGGATAAGGTCGCTGCTTCCGGGAGCGTCTCATCTTGTGCTTTCCGGCAGTGCGCCCCCTGGTGTCCCGGATGACTTCTATGCGCGGGCCATCGAATCGGCGAAAGAAGCCGGGGCACTTGCCGTACTGGACTCGATCGGGGAGCACTTTCGACAGGGTGTCCGGGCAAGGCCCTATATGGTGAAGCCGAACGTGGCAGAACTCTCGGCCTACGTCGGCTCGGAGCTTTACACTGTTGGAGAGATCCTGGAGGCAGCGAGGCAAGTTGCCGGCTTGGGGATCCCGATGGTTGCAGTAACTATGGGCAGGATGGGCGCGCTTGCAACGGACGGCCACGAAGCCTGGCAGGCGAGTCCTCCCGAGATAGAGTTCGTATCGGCCGTCGGATCCGGCGATGCGCTCCTGGCGGCGTTTCTCGACGCGCTGGCCCGAGGCGGAGACTTACCGGAGGCGCTCAGAGTAGGAACGGCTGCGGGCGCTGCCAACGCCGCGATCTACGGCGCCGGGTTCTGCTCGGCGGAGTCTGTCGAGGCGCTCAAGGTTGGGGTCCGTGTGGCCCGCCTGGCATAGGATTTGGTGATCTGTTATGTTCGACGTTGGCTTTCCGGAGATTGTGGTCATCCTCATCATTGCTCTGATCGTCTTCGGGCCAAAGAAGCTGCCTGAGATCGGGCGATCGCTTGGCAAGGGGCTGCGGGAGCTGAAGCGCGCCTCCAACGAGATGATGACTGCCATGCAGTTCCGCGACGAGGATGACGACTGGTCGAACGAAGACGCGAAGAAGGAAGATACGCAGAAGGAAGGTGAGAAGCAATGATCCCTGCCATCATGGGGACGTACGAATGGCTGGTTGTCGTAGGCATAGTGGTTTTGCTTTTCGGCGCTCGCAAGCTTCCGGAGCTGGGCAAGTCGCTCGGGGAGGGCATCAAGGAGTTCCGCAAGTCGTCGCGTACGATCGTGGAGGATGACGAGAAGAAAGAGACGGCCTCGAACGAGGAGCAGAAGACCTAGGCGGCTGGTGGGTGCTCTTGGGCGAGGCGAGAGCGGGAGCGGGTCGCTCGACTGACCTGGAGCCTCCTCGAACGCTTGACATCGCCCGTTGAACCTGGTAGAATTGCTCACGGTTCGAGGAATGAGCGGTGGTGACCGGATCGGAGAATCTGTCCGGCGGCCGTAGGGGTTAGAATCCAGATACTATGGAAGCATTGAGAACAGCGCTGGGGTACATACTGGTTCCTCTGCAGTTGCTTATAGCGTTGGGGCTGCTTGCCCTCGTTATGTCGCAGACGACGAAGAGCGAAGGGTTGACCGGTACAATCGGAGGAAAGGCTGAGTCGGCGTTCCGAGGTAAGCCGGGCGCTGGGGAGAGGCTGCAGAGCATCACTAAGATCGTGGCGATAGCATTCCTGGTCACCAGCGCGCTTCTGGTTTACATCCACCCAGGGTAGGGGAGAGAATGGAGGCTCCTCCGTTCCCTGCCGGACCGGCTCCGAACCACGGGGCAAGGGCGATGTGTAGATACGCCATCTGCGTTCGCCCGGGGCCGTGGGCTGAGCAGAGGGTCTAGAGACTAGAGACAGTAAGGCCCGGGGATATCACGTCTCCGGGCTTTCCGTCGTCTTCAGGCAGCCAGGCGGTAGCCGTCATCTTCGCCCGCGACGAGGAGCCTGCATCCCGTGCAGCTCGCGGCGCGGCAGTCCATGCACTCGGGAAAAGGCGATCCCCTTGCAGTCAGTAGAAGGTAGCTGTAAAGCGAAAGACTCCCGAGAACCCATCCAACCACGAATGCAATGATCACAAGCCACACCTCGCCCGATATTATCGGATTGCCGGCTGCGCTTCTTCAGGCAGTTGGAGCAGCGGGCGCTGTTCGCGGAGGATATCGGAAGTCACGTGCCGAAGAGTGCAGGCAATCGGAGCGACTCCACTGATCTTGGGGGTGGCAAGGTGAATCTTCGTGAGATTGCCATCAGGCTCGACGGCGAGGAGGAACTGATGCTCAGGTACCGGGTCCCGGTCGCTGTCCCCGAGGGTATGGACTGGGTTGTCCGGACGGACCGGTTGCTCGACGTGGCCGAGGACTGCGGGATACTCTACGTTGAGAGAGATGGCGAGCCGGCCTGGGTCAGGGTAGAAGAGGCTATCCAGGTGATCCCTGAACGCCCGGAGAGTGGATCGGCGGGCCCCTCGACCGGCAACGGCGACGGCGCCTAGCAGACGCTCTGACTGCGCCTTACCTCAGCGAATCCGCTATCTTCCGCAGCTCGCGCTTGTCTATATCACTGATGATCGTGAAGGTGGTATTGCCCTGGTCGAGCCGGGTGAGATTCGCGATCCCAGGCTTCCAGTTCCCCGTGTCTTTGCCTCCGCGCTCGCGCTCGAAGATCGAGATCGTGTTGATGCCGTTAGTGTACATCAGATGCCACGCGTCCTGCTTGCCGACCTGCACTATGCTCACGTTGACGAAGGAGTAGCCCTTGGGCACGTAACGAGGCTTTACCACGGGGACCTTGGGGTAGCGCACGGGGTTGCCGGGGACCTTCACATCGGGCCTGGCCTCAAAGGCTGAGGCTGGAATGTCGTTCGGCTCGAATGTGATCTGCCGGAATGCTGATATGGTTGTCGGGGCGCCGGAGGCGTTCCGGGACTCGGTCTTGAGCACCACGTAGTGCCGGGCATCCACCCAGATCGTCAGGCTTGGGTTGCCTCGCTTCTTGGGCACGAGCTGAAGGATGGCCGCGGGACGGCCGGCAACGGTGGCCTGCCCGGCAGGTACGACCCTGTAGTTAGCAAGGGCCAGGTCCAGCCGACCTGGAGCAAGCTCCCACTTGTAGTGCTGCCATTTGCGCTGGTTTGGCAGGAAGCGCCAGCTCTCGGTCCCGCGGTCTATCGTGATGATCCCTGCCAGCTCGCTCGGAGCGAAGTACTCGGTCCTCGTGCGGTCCGGCTTGCTGTGGACGATCTTGAAGTGGGCGCGGATGACGCGGCCGGCGATCCATATATCCGCGTACTTGAGGCCGCGATAGCTGACGGTCCGGTCGGCCGATTGGCTTCTGCGGACGAGGTCGAGCGCGTCCTCTGCGGGGCAAGTGGCCGCAAGGGCCGACCCCAGAAGGGCCGTCAGAGCTGCCAGAACCGAGAACCTTGCGCGTGTCATCGGGCGATCCTAGCGCGGCGGCGCGTCCTCGCGTTCGAGGTGGGCAGCAGCGGCGATTGCGGCGCGGTCGGAGAGGGGTTGGGCACTTCGGAACTGCGAGTAAGCCTGCATATATGCGCTGAGCTCGGCGGAGGCCTGCGCGACTGCGGCAGGGCTCTGCGGAAGCTTGGGACCGGCCGGGTGCATCGGTCCGAGCAAGAAGAACGCAACCGCAGCAGCAGCAGCAGCCGGGATGAGGACCATCCGCCATCCAGGCATAATCCTGAAGCGGCTTGACAGGCTGCGGCGGGTCCGGCGCTCATCAATGCGGCGAGCCACACACGGCCACAGGTAAAGCGGCGCCCGGTTCCCCCCCAGGCTGTCGAGCCGGGCTACGATCTCCCGTGTTCGCTCCACCTCGCGCCGGCAGCGCTCGCACCCCTCTATGTGTGATGCCACCAGTGCCTGCTCTCGCGGACCCAGGCTCCCATCAACGAAGTCCGATATCAGTGCTGCTACATTCCTGCAATCGCTCTCCATAGCAGCCTCCTCATCCGCCATCCAGATAGCCCTCGAGTGCGACTCGGAGTTCGGATCGAGCGCGCGACACTCTGGATTTCACCGTCCCAACAGGACAGTTCAGTATGTCCGCCACCTCTTCCTGTGACAGGCCCTCGACGTCATGAAGGATCAACGCCGTGCGCAGTTTCTCGGAAAGTGCGGCAATCGCGTCACGCACCAACTGTTTCTGCTCTTTCAGCGCCAACGCGTGTTCAGGGTCGGCCGAGCGACCGGCGGCAGGCTCAAAGCCGGCTTCCCGGAGCCTGTCGTCCTCGAGCGAGTCTATGCGCACCGCCGGCCGCTTCCGCAGATAGTCGATGGCCGTATTGACCGCTATCCGGTATAACCACGTATAGAACGCAGAGCTTCCTTGGAACCGCTTCAGGGCGAAGAACGCCTTGACAAACGCTTCCTGCGCAAGATCGGTGGCTTCCTCCACGCTGTTCACGTAGTTCAGTATGGTGCTGTAGACTCGGTCTTGGTATTTCTGAACGAGCAAGCCGAACGCATCGGTTTCGCCGCTCTTGACACGCTCGACGATTGCCTCATCTGAACAGCCCGTCATTACTGTGCGCTCTCACCTGATCCTATCTCAGCGCGGACCGCCGTGCCTCACCTGCGGACGATTGCGATCTGCAGCGCCGAGCTACTAGTAATACGACAGTTCGAGCGCATGTGCTTCCCACTGTTCTGACGGCAATCGCTCCCAATCGTTCCGTGTCGGCGAACCGGCGACGCGGCACGGCTCGCGGGAAGCAGGAGCGCTCAGGACTGACTGGCCCGCATCTCCGCACGACGGCGCGAGAGGAGGGATACGACCTCTTCGTCCGTAGTCTGTTCGAAGCGTGCGTACCAATGGCCCACCGCAAGGAATGGTACGGGCTTGGCAAGGGCTTGGAACTCGTCCGCCATCCTGGAGAGCCGTTCCGCTGCCTCTGGAGCTGCGACGGGGACAGCGATCACGATCTTCGACGGCCCAAGCCCGCGGAGGGCCGTGACCGCGGCCTGGATCGTGTACCCGGTGGCAATGCCGTCATCGACGAGCATAACGGTCTTGCCGCGAATGTCCGGGGGCTCGGTTGTTCCCCGGTATTCGTGGAGCCGGCGGTCGATCTCGGCGAGCTGCGTCTCGGTCTCGCGTCGGATATACTCATCCGAGACGCCGAGATATCGGAGGGCCATCTCGTCTAGAATAGCTCGACCGTCACCCCAGGGCGCAACCGCCCCGATGGCGAGTTCCGGCTCGCCCGGCGCGCCGAGCTTCCGCGGCACTACGACGTCCAAAGGGAAGTCTAGCCCCTTTGCGACTTCGTAGCCGACAACCACGCCGCCTCTCGGAACTGCGAGCACAAGCGCGTCAGATCCTTTGTAGGCGCCGAGCGCGCCGGCGAGCCTTCTTCCGGCATCCTCCCGGTCTTCGAATATCACGACGTTGTCCCCTTCCGCTGCTTCGGGACGACGAGGCCTACAGGCATTGTCTACGGTCCCGCGCATTGGAGCTAACGCTTGGCCGCTGCCACGGGGTGTGCTGCTGCCGGCTCGGCTGGCACGGCACGCTGCTCCTCCGGCTCCAGCGCGCGCTCCAGCACCTGATCTACACTGTCGGCGTAGACGAACTCCATTTCCTTCTGGATGTCCGGCGGTATGTCCTCCAGGATGTCTTTGCGGTTCTCCTCAGGCAGGATGACCGTCGTGATGCCGGCTCTGCGGGCGGCAAGGACCTTCTCCTTGATCCCGCCGACGGGCAGAACCTTGCCCCGCAGCGTGATCTCCCCGGTCATGGCAACTTCATTGCGGACTTTTCTTCCGGTGAGGAGTGAGGCAAGCGCCGTCACCATCGTGACGCCGGCGGACGGACCGTCTTTCGGGATGGCCCCCGCTGGTACATGGAGGTGGATGTCAGACTGCGCGAAGAATTCTGCATCAATCTTCAACTCACGCGCCCGAGACCGCACGTAGGACAGCGCAGCCTGGGCCGACTCTTTCATGACGTCGCCGAGCTGCCCGGTGAGCGTCAGAGTCTTCCCGCCGGGCATTTTGGTAGCTTCGACGAAGAGCACGTCGCCGCCTGTCGGAGTCCACGCCACACCGATTGCGATGCCTGGCTCAGCCGTCCGGCCCTTCAGTTCTTCGAAGAGGTATCTGGGCGCGCCGAGGTAGTTGCGCACCTGCTCGACCGTGACACGGACCAGTTCTGTCCGGCCTTCTGCGAACTCTCGCGTCACCTTTCGGCAGATCGATGCGATCTCCCGCTCGAGATTGCGCACGCCGGCTTCTCTCGTATAGCCCCGGACGATATCGGTGATTGCCTCGTCCGTACAGGTTATGTGCCGATCCTCTACAAGTCCGTGCTCGGCAAGCTGCTTCGGCACGAGGTGGCGCTTTGCTATCTGAAGCTTCTCCTCTTCCGTGTATCCAGGCAGCTCAAGGACTTCCATCCTGTCCCGCAGCGGCGGCAGCACCGTGTCCAGCATATTCGCCGTCGTGATGAACAGAACCTTTGACAGATCGAACGGCGCGTCCAGGTAATGATCCCGGAACGAGTAGTTCTGCTCGGGGTCGAGCACTTCAAGCAGGGCGGAGGAGGGATCGCCGCGGAAGTCAGCCCCAACCTTGTCGATCTCGTCGAGCATGAACACCGGGTTGTTGGAGCCGGCGCGGCGGATGTTCTGGACGATCTGGCCGGGGAGCGCGCCGATATAAGTCCTTCTATGGCCGCGTATCTCGGCCTCGTCTCGGATGCCGCCAAGCGAAATCCTGACGAAGTTCCGTCCCATTGCCCGGGCGATGGATTTGCCGAGCGAGGTCTTCCCGACCCCAGGAGGCCCGACGAAGCAGAGGATGGGATGCCTCACGCCCCCTTCCGCCTTGAACTTGCGTACAGAGAGATACTCGAGTATCCGGTCTTTGACCTTCTCGAGCCCGTAGTGGTCTTCCTCCAGGATACGGCGCACCTCCGGGATGTCCAGGTTGTCCTCAGTGCTCTTGCTCCAGGGCAGGGATACGAGCCAGTCTATATACGTGCGCACCACGGTGTACTCCGGCGCAGCCGGCGGCATTCTGCTCAGGCGGTCGAGCTCACGCTGCGCTTCCTTCTCGGCTTCCGCAGGCATTCCGCTCTGCTGAATCCGCCCCCGCAGTTCCTCGATCTCCGCCGTCCGCTCGTCGGCCTCGCCAAGCTCCCTCTGGATTGCCTTGAGCTGCTCGCGCAGGTAATACTCGCGCTGAGTCTTGCCAAGCTCCTGATGGACCTGCGACTGGATCTTGCTGCCGATCTCGAGCACCTGAGCCTCCCGGATGAGGATGGTGAGCAGTTTCGTCAGCCGCTCGCGGATTCTGACTGTCTCCAGGAGTTCCTGCTTCTCGACTACGGAGATGGGCAGATGCAGGGCTATGGTGTCGGCGAGAACCGCAGGCTTGGTGACCGCGCTCGCGATGTTCTCCAGCTCATCCGGCAGGTTCGGAGACAGCTCGACTACCTTGCGGAACGCGTCCGCGACGTTCCGCCGCAGGGCCTCGATCTCTATAGACTGATCCAGCTGCCAGTCTACGACGTCCGGTACCTCCTCGACTCGGACCTTGAAGTAAGGCTCGGTCTGTACCACTTCCTTGATCCGGATGCGCTTCGCTCCCTGAACGATCAACCTCTGACCATCGGGCAGCCGGATCATCGTATGTATGATCGCCGCCGTTCCGATGTCGTAGAGATCGGTGATCTTCGGCATCTCAACGGTGGGGTCTTTCTTCGCCGTGACGGCGATGATGCGAGTGTCGCTCACAACCGCATCGTCAATGAGCCTGACCGAGCTCTCTCTCGCGACAAGCAGCGGCATAACGACCGAGGGGAAGAGCACGCTGTCGCTAAGTGGGAGCAAACTCAGTATCTCAGGGACCGCCACCTGCCGCTCGGGCCGATCCTCTTCCAGCCTGCCCTGCTCGGCCTGCTCAACATCCTCGTCCTTCGGTTTCGCTTCCATACTCGTGCTCCGCTAGACTCGCAAGCGTGACTAGCCCGTGATCGGCACGGTCCTACGTTCCTTTTCCTTCTTGGGAAGTGTGATAATGAGGAAGCCGTCTTTATAGGTGGCGTGCATCTGACCGCGGTCGATTTTGATGTCCTGGGGTACGGCAATGATACGCTCGAATGGCCCGTAGTAGATCTCCAGTTGGTAGTAGCGGACCAAGCCCTGTCGCTCGATATTCCCCTCCTTGCGGACACCGCGGACTGCAAGGAACCGATCGTCGGCAGACAGAGAGATGTCCACCTCGTCGGGGTCGACCCCAGCCGCGCAGATCTTCACAACAAGTTTGTCGGTTGTCTCGTAGACGTCAACGCGCGGCGCCCATACCTCCCCAGCCGCACCAGGCAGACGGAACATCTGCAGCAGCATATCATCCGATATCCTGCGCATCTCGCGCTCCAGTTCTTCGAGCATGTCTTCGTAGGACTTGAACATCGCGTCCCTCCACCGTCTACGCAGCCGATCCCAGAGCCATCAGCCTTCGTTCATGGTAGCCGCCGGCCGGTCCGTTGGCAAGTGGACCACGCGGGTTAGATACCCGGTATCCGGTGATGTCACCCCAGGCCCCTGCCCGAATGTCGAGTCGTGCAATATGACATTACCCGTTCCAGCGGGAAAGTATGCCCGGCCGCCAGGTATCGAGTGTTGGTGGGAAGACAGAAGGAGCGAGGAGCGTGCTGGGTGCTGAATGTTGGTGTTGGCGCCGCGGGAGCCTGCTCCGGAAACAGGCAGGGCAATGCCGGAGAAAGACTCGACAGATGATGAGAGCCTCTCGTCCAGTTGACAAACAAGCGGCTGAGCTGTAACCTGGTCTATGGAAGGAGGCGATCGCATCGCATGGGAAACGACTTTGGCTGCTGTCTGACGAGGCGGCAGCTCTTACAGGCTGCGGGAGGAACGGCGCTGTGTTGGGCTCTGCTCCCGCTTACGGAGTCGGCTGCCGGCGCCCAGCCGCTTTCCAGGACGCCGATCTACCCTAAGGGGAAAGCAAGGGTTACCCTTGTCTTCACCCATGTCCCATCGGGAAACCCGACCTGGCCGATGAAGGACTACGACTACGAGGGTCGGGCGCGGGAGCTTACCGACAAGCTCAGGGCCGGATGCCCCGGCACAACCTTCACGGTGAAGACGGCGCATGACGGCGGCGAGGCGGAGGCAGTCGTCAAGGAATCGGCCGATGCCGATGGCTATCTCGTATATGTGCTCGGGATATGGACCGGCGCTCCAGACGTCATTCTGCACAGCGGGAAGCCGGTGGTCCTGGTCGATGATCTCTATGCTGGTTCCGGTGAGACTCTTGCCGAGCGGCCGGCGATCCGGACTGACAAGCTGCCGGTCGTCACGGTCTCCTCGTCCAATATGGGCGATGTGATCGCGGCTGCCCGCCTTTTCGAGGTCATACGAAGCATGAAGGAGTCAACGATCCTCGACATCGTTGACTACGACATTGCGGGTGCAGCGGAGACGATCGAGAAGCTCTACGGCACGAGTGTCGTGAGGATCGGCTCCCCGGAGCTTGCCTCTTACTACACGAAGGCCGACGAGACGGAAGCCGCCGAGTGGGCCGACTTCTGGGCGAAGAAAGCGAAAAAGATCGTCGAGCCGACCCGGGACGAGCTTGTCAAGTCCGGCAAGATGTACCTTGCTCTCAGCCGGGCGGCGGCGGAGAGAAAGGCCGACGCTGTGACCATGGACTGCCTGGGGATGTTCTACAGCGGCCGCGTGACCGCCTATCCGTGCTTCTCCCATTTCCAGATGAACAACGACGGCGGCACGGGCGTCTGTGAAGGTGACCTCAACTCCACCTGCACGCAGCTTGCGATGCGCTACATGACCGGCAGGCCCGGCTACGTCTCCGACCCGGTCATAGACACCTCCAAGCAGGAGATCATCTACGCGCACTGCGTATCGACCAACCGAGTCTTTGGGCCGAGGGGCAAGTCGAACCCCTACATTATCCGTTCGCACGCGGAGGACGGCAAGGGCGCATCGGTTCAGTCGCTCATGCCGGCCGGCGAGCCGGTGACAACGCTCGAGGTCGATGTTTGGGGCAAGCGAATGGTCATCCACACCGGCAAGACTGTTCGGAACGTTGACGAGCCGAAGGCCTGCCGCACCAAGCTTGCCGCAAAGGCGAACGCCGAGCGAATCCTCGAGAACTGGGATATGGGCTGGCACAGGGTCACGGTCTACGGCGACTGGCGGAAGCAGGCGATGAACTTCGCCCGGCTGCTCGGGATAGAGGTGTTCGAGGAAGACAGGCCGGCGTGATCGCTTTACACACGGTCTCTCGTGTTGTATAATACCTTCCGACTGGGCGGTTAGTTCAGGGGGAGAACGCTTCGTTGACACCGAAGAGGTCAGTGGTTCAAGTCCACTACCGCCCACCAGGCTAGGGTCGGATGTTGGAGGTTGGGTGCCGGGCATCCAACCTCCAATTCGTAGGGGACCGAAAGGAAGGAGTATGGCGGTTCTGGTCACCGGCGGTCTGGGGTACGTCGGCTCGCATGCGGTCAAGCTGCTGGTGGATCGAGGCACAGAGGTCGTGAATCTTGACGACCTGAGCTACGGCCATCGCGGGGCTGCGTGCGGAAGCGAGGTCGTGGTCGGCGATATAGGCGATGCGCGGCTGCTTCGAGGGATCTTCTCGCGGCACCAGATCGACGCCGTGATGCACTTTGCGGCATTCGCGGACGTGGGCGAGTCGGTCGCGGACCCGAGGAAGTACTACACGAACAACATCTCGAAGAGCCTCGTGCTGCTCGACGAGATGCTGGCGGCGGGAGTGAAGAAGATGATCTTCTCCTCGAGCGCGGCGGTCTTCGGTGAGCCGGAGGCCGTCCCGATCCCCGAGGAACATCCGAAGGACCCGACGAACCCCTATGGCCGCTCCAAGTTGATGCTCGAGCAGATCCTGGCGGAGTACGATAGAGCTTACGGGCTGAAGTCGGTCTCGCTGCGCTATTTCAACGCGTCAGGCGCCGATCCGTCCGGCACGATAGGCGAGGACCACAGCCCGGAGCATCATCTGATCCCGCTCGTGCTGGATGCGGCGCTTGGCAAGCGGGAGGATATCAAGGTGTTCGGCACCGATTGGCCGACGCCCGACGGCACCTGCATCCGGGACTATGTCCACGTGACGGATCTCGCTGAGGCCCACTTTCTCGCGCTCGAAGCACTGGAATCAGGCGGGCCGAGCACCGTCTACAACATGGGTAACGGCAGCGGATACTCGGTGAAGGAAGTGATCTCCGCAGCCGAAGATGTCACCGGCCGGAAGGTGAACGCGGTCCCGGCGCCAAGAAGGCCGGGGGACCCGGCAAGGCTCGTCGCAAGCTCGGAGAAGATCAAACGCGAGCTTGGCTGGGAGCCGCGCTACCGCGATCTGCGCACCATCATCGAGACGGCGTGGAAGTGGCATTCGAGCCATCCGAACGGATTCGGCGACAGGAGGGATGTTGGGTAGGGCGATTCCGAATACTGAATGCTGAATGCGGAATGAGGGCGGCTCGCGACGGGGCCTATTCCGCATCCGGCGTTCGGACCGCGGCACTGCCGAGACGTGATGGAGAGCAGGGTGGAGAGATCAGACGACCTGGACAAGATGAGACATTCGGCGGCGCATGTGATGGCGCACGCGGTGCAGAACCTCTTCCCGGAGGTCAGGATCGGCATCGGCCCGGCGATAGAGGATGGGTTCTACTACGACTTCGACAAGCCGGAGCCGTTCGTACCTGAGGACCTGGAGCGGATAGAGGCTGAGATGGCGCGCATCATATCCTCAGGCAACAGGTTCGTGCGCCGGGAGGTCACCAAGGAGGAGGCCGAGCGCGTCTTTGCCAACCAGCCGTACAAGCTGGAGCTTATACGTGAGAACCCGGACGAGATCACCACAGTTTACGAGGAGGACGGCTTCGTTGACTGGTGCCGCGGCCCGCACGTCGAGAGCACGGGAAAGATCGGCGCCTACAAGCTGCTTTCGATAGCAGGCGCGTACTGGCGCGGGGACGAACGAAATCCGATGCTCCAGCGTATCTACGGCACCGCCTGGCCGACCAGGGAAGAGCTGGACGACTATCTCCGCCGGCTGGAGGAGGCCGAGAAGCGCGACCACAGGAGGCTTGGGCGCGAACTGGAGCTTTACTCGATCGACGAGGAAGTGGGTCCCGGCCTGGTGCTTTGGCATCCGAAGGGCGCGCTCGTGCGCCAGATTATCGAGGACTACTGGCGGAAGGCGCATTTCGAAGGCGGCTATGAGCTTGTCGCCACGCCGCACATTGCCAGACAGGACCTCTGGGCTAAAAGCGGTCACCTTGACTTCTTCATCGAGAGCATGTACGGCCCGATGGAGGTCGAAGGCAAGCCCTACCGGATCAAGCCAATGAACTGCCCGTTCCACCTGGCCATCTACAAGACGAGGATCAGAAGCTACCGCGAGCTTCCGATCAGGTGGGCGGAGCTCGGGACCGTCTACCGGTACGAGCGGAGCGGAACGCTGCATGGGCTTATCCGCGTGCGCGGGTTCACACAGGACGACGCGCACATATTCTGCCACCCTGACCAACTCGACGACGAGGTGATGAGGGTCCTCAATTTCGTGATGGACATGCTGTCGCGTTTCGGGTTCAACGAGTACGGTGTGTACCTTTCGACGAGGCCGGAGAAGTATGTCGGTGACGACGAAGGCTGGGACAAGGCAACACTGGCCCTGCGAAAGGCGCTGGAGTCCAGGCATCCGGACTACAGGGTCGATGAAGGCGCCGGCACGTTCTACGGCCCCAAGATAGACGTCAAGATCAAGGATGCGCTCGGGCGTGAGCAGCAGTGCAGCACCATCCAGGTGGATTTCAACGAACCCGAGAGGTTCGATATCACGTTCATCGGTGAAGATGGCAAGGCGCATCGTCCGATAATGATCCATCGGGCGCTGCTCGGGTCGCTGGAGCGGTTCTTCGCGGTGCTGATCGAGCATTACGCAGGCGCGTTTCCGCTGTGGCTGGCTCCGGTACAGGTGATCGTTCTGCCGATAGCCGACCGACACCACGGCTACTCGAACATGGTGGCATCGGAGCTGGCGAGTGCTGGCTTCCGAGTGAAGGTGGACGCTCGGAACGAGAAGACCGGGCATAAAGTTCGTGAGGCAGAGCTTGAGAAGATTCCTTATATGTTGGTCATCGGGGACCGGGAGGTCGAGCAAGGCACGGTGTCGGTCCGTTCGCGCGACCGCGGCGACCTCGGTCCGAGCCGCCTTGATGAGTTCGTTGCGAGCTTGAGAGGCGAGTTGAATGTCGAAGGTTGAGCGCTGAATGCTGAACGCCGCGTGCTGTTCGGCGCTGCACTTGACAGCCTCCTGATGGTTGGCTATACTATCAGGGAAAATCCGGCGAGTGGCGCGCTCCGGAAGCGCCGCCGCTGAACTTGGGGTGAAACGGCAATAAGTAGAGATTTCAGGGTCAACGAAAGGATTCGTGCTCGTGAAGTCAGGTTGATCGACGAGAATGGGACGCAGGTCGGGATAGTGCCACTCAGGCAGGCTCTCGACCTAGCGCAGCAGAAGGGGTTGGACCTCATAGAGGTTGCGCCCTCAGCGAATCCTCCAGTTTGCCGGGTGATGGACTACGGCAAATGGAAGTACGAGCAGGGAAAACGAGCACGAGAGTCCCAGAAGAAGCACAGGATGTCTGAGATGAAGGGCGTCCGAATGCGGCCGGGGATAGATGAACACGATTTCCAGTTCAAGCTCAAGAATGCCCTGAAGTTCCTGAAGGAAGGTGATAAGGTGAAGTTCACGGTCATCTTCCGGAGCCGCGAGATCACGCACCCTGAGTTTGCCAGGAGGTCGCTTCAGCGGATAGCGGAGGAGTCTCAGGATATAGCCGTCGTGGAGAAGGCCCCGGCAATGGAGGGCAGGACCATGACGATGATACTCAGCCCGAAGTCGGGCGAGAGCCGTCAGCCGTCAGCGGTTGGCGGTCAGGAGGCTCGGGCAGGTCAGGAGACGGCGTCGGAGGTACGGTAGGCTCGCAAGGGTGGCCGGGGCCGTTCGTCACGGAATGCCGAACCGGCTCACCTGCCGGATGGCGGCCCCGAGCCCGCTGATTGCTGAAGGCTGCAAGCTTCGTGTGAGGTATAGAGTGCCGAAGATCAAGACGAGAAAGACCGCGGCAAAGCGGTTCAAGATTACTGCAAAGGGAAAGGTCCTGCACGGCCACGCCGGGATGAACCACCTGATGATGAAGAAGTCCGGCTCTCGGGAGCGGAGACTTGAGATCGAAGGCAGGGTTCATGGCGGCGAGCTGAAGAAGACGAAGAGGCTCTTGCCGGGTACGTAGGCCAGACCGGGTCGGGAGAAGACGAATATGCCACGCGTGAAACGCGGCGTAACGACTCATAAGCGCCATAAGAAGGTGCTTTCGAGAGCGAAGGGCTACTGGGGTGCAAGGAGCAGGCTGTTCAAGACGGCCAAAGAAGCCGTCATGCACGCCATGCAGTACGCCTATCGCGACAGGCGGAACCGCAAGCGGGATTTCCGCAGACTGTGGATCATCAGGATCAACGCGGCCTGCCGTGCGCAGGGCACGACCTACGGTCGGTTTATCGAGGGACTCGGGAAAGCGGGAGTCGAGGTAGACCGGAAGATGCTGGCCGACCTGGCGGTCAACGACGCGCAGGCGTTTGCGCAGCTCGTCGAGCAGGCACGAGCACAGATTTCGTCATAGATGCCTCTGCTGGAGCGGGGTATGAGACCCCGTCCGAGCAGAGGGCGAGATGGGTCCTAGGACCCACGTTCAGAATCATCGCCCAACGTCCAATAGCCAGAGCCGCGGGGTTCCGGCCCTGCAGGCAGCAGCCGGAGCGGAACCGGCGGTCGTGGCTATTGGACGTTGGGCGTTCTGGGGGAGTCGAGAGAGTCGGACGAGTCGGGAGCCAGATGAGAGTCGCCTCTGATGTACCCTTGCAGTAGGCGGCTTCGACTGCCCTACACGGACAGGACAGGATGGGCGTGTGGACTGCCAGGCGATTCCCTGCTTCCACCGGCCGGCTTACCAGATGAGTGAGCTCGATTCGATAACGAGGCTTCAGGACGAGGCGTCAAGCCGGATTGCGTCGGCGCAGTCCTCCAGGGAACTCGGGGAGCTGGAGACGGAGTATCTCGGCAGGAAAGGCAGGCTGACACAGCTTCTACGCAGCATTGGAGGTCTGCCGCCTGAGGAGCGGCCGGCTTTCGGCGGCCGGGTGAACGAAGCCAAGGCCAGGCTCGAAGCTGAGATCGGCGAGCGACTGCGGCAGATTGCCGCCGAGGAAGCGCGCCGGCGGCTTGCGGCAGAGGCCCTCGACGTCACTATGCCCGGCCGTTTCTACCGTATTGGCCGGCCCCACGTGCTCGTCGAGACAATGGCCGAGATCAAGCGCATCTTCATTGGCCTCGGCTACCAGATCGTCGAAAGCCCGGAGATAGAGTCCTACCACTACAACTTCGAGTCCCTGAACTACCCGGCGGATCATCCGGCCATGGACGAGCAGATGTCGTTCTACATCACGGACAAGTACCTCCTTCGGACCCAGACAACGGCGGTCCAAGCCCGCGTAATGGAGAAGCAGCAGCCGCCGCTCAGGATCTGCACGCTCGGCAAGTGCTATCGGTACGAGGCCGTTGACGCGACCCACGGCCACACGTTCCATCAGGTGGACTGCTTTGCCGTTGACGAGCATATCACTCTTGGCGATCTCAAGGGCACGCTCGTCCAGTTCTGCCACGAGATGTTCGGCCCCGAGGTCCGCGTCCGTTTCCGACCGGACTTCTTCCCATTCGTCGAGCCTGGCGCGGAAGTCGCGATCAGCCTCGGCGGAAGCGGATGGATGGAGATAGCCGGCGCGGGCATGATCCACCCGAACGTCCTTGAGCGTTGTGGCATCGACTCGGAGAAGTACACGGGGTTTGCCTTTGGTGTCGGCATAGACCGTATCCCCATGATCAAGTATGGCATCGACGACCTCAGGCTGTTCATGGAGAGCGACCTGAGGTTCTTGAGGCAGTTCCCGAGTGCACAGCATTTGTAGAGACAATGAGAGTTCCCGTTGAATGGCTAAGTGAATATGTCGAGCTGACGGCTTCGGCGGATGACCTTGTGGACCGCCTGACCATGGCCGGCCTTGAAGTCGAGGAGATGATCCACGTGCTGGCCGTTGAGCTGGCTCGCGCGGGAGGAAGCCCCGACGGTCGTGACGACCGGGTGTTGATCACAAAAGTGACGCCGAACCGGGGCGACTGGCTTTCGGTGATCGGCACGGCGCGCGAGGTCTCAGCCATTACCGGGGCAAAGCTCACCATTCCCGACCCCAAGACTCTGGGGACAGGCCCGGAGGCGGGCTCGCTCGTGAAGATAAGCATCGCCGACCCCGACCTCTGCCGCCGGTACGCGGGAATGATAGTGCGCAACGTGACCATCGAGGAATCGCCGGACTGGATGAAGAACCGGTTGATCCGCGCTGGGATGCGGCCAATCAACAACGTGGTCGATATCACGAACTACGTGATGTTCGAACTGGGCCAGCCGCTCCACGCCTTCGACTACGATCTTCTTGCGGGGCACGAGATCATCGTCCGCCGAGCGCGGCAGGGCGAGAGGATAGTCTCCATAGATGAGATCGAACGCAGGCTAGAGCCGGATATGCTCGTTATCGCCGACCGCGACCGTGCGGTGGCCATCGCCGGCGTTATGGGCGGCTACGAATCCGAGGTCAACCCAGACACAAAGCATATTCTGATCGAGTCGGCGAACTTCGATCCCGTCTCGGTCCGGCGTACGTCCAAGGCGCTGTCGATGGTCACGGAGTCGAGCTACAGGTTTGAGAGATGCGTGGACCCGGGCATCACCGACCTGGCTGCTCGACGGGCTGCGGAGCTGATGCAAGACCTTGCCGGGGGCGAGATTGCGGAAGGCATTGTGGACGTATTCCCCGGCAAGGTCGAGCCGAGAGTGATCGAGGTGCGCCCGGAGCGCGTCAACTGGCTGCTTGGCACAAATCTTGCTGCGGAACAGATGATCTGCCACTTGCGCGCGCTGAAAATAGCGGCTAAGCTTAATGGTAGGATAACCGTGACGGTTCCGACGTTCCGTCCCGACATCGAGAGAGAGGCGGACGTGATCGAGGAGATCGCGCGGATTCACGGTTACGAAAACGTTGGGGCGACGCTGCCATCGGCTCCACTTCAGGGCAAGGACAGCGAGCCGGGACGGTTTGCGGCGGGGCTGAGAGAAGTTCTGATGGCATGCGGCCTCGAGGAGGTCTTGACTCACAGCCTGACGGATCCGCTGAGCGTTGAGGCAACCGGCCTTGAGGCCGAGAGCCTCGCAGTGCGCAATCCCCTTTCCGAAGAGACTTCGAAGCTCCGGACGATGCTGGCGCCGGGGCTGCTGCAGGTGACAGCACGGAACCAGGCTGTTGGGGTTAGAGACCTGGGCATCTTCGAGATCGGGAAGGTCTACCGGCAGTCTGCCGCAGGAGGGATAGAGGAGTTCCGGTCCGCGGCCGCCGTGACGGTGGGCAGCCAGTGGGCGAGCGCGTGGAATCTGAGCAAGGAGGCCCTTGCGGCTGATTATTACCTGGCAAAGGGAGCGCTGGAGAGCGTTCTCGTCCGGCTCGGCGCGGGCGCGGTTTCGTTCAAGCCTGCGAGGCATGCGCTGCTTCACCCGACTCGGAGCGCACTGGTCGGAGTGGCCGGCGGCGAAGTCGGCATTCTGGGCGAGTTGTCGCCAGGGGTACGGCAGCGGCTCGACCTTCGCGGCCGGGTGTGTCTGTTCGAGCTCGATGTTGACCAGCTTATGCGGCTTCTACCGAGGGTCGGCTTGAGATACGAGCCGCTGCCGCGGTTCCCGGCGGTGTACCGCCACCTTGCGGTTGTGGTAGATCGGAGTGTGCCGTATGCAGACATACGCCGGACGGTCCTAGATTCCGGCGGCGAGATCGCTGAGGACGTCGATCTGGTCGATGTCTACACAGGTCCTCAAGTGGGGGAGAACGAGAGGAGCCTGACAGTTTCGATAGTGTTCCGATCAGTCGAGCGGACTCTTACAGACGAAGAGATCGGCGAGGTGCTTGACCGAGTCAAGACTAAGCTTGAGGCGGCCTTCGGGGCAAAGTTCAGGGGGTAAGGGCGACGTGATGACCCCGACGTCCCTTGGAAAGTGAACCGCTGCCGTGCTTGCGGGCGAGGGCCGAGCGCGCAGACGACCCAACGGGACGAGGGGCTTGTCGTCAAGAGAAGCCGGGTCAGCGTTGACCCGCCTCCAGCGGGAGGCGAAAGGAGAGAAGAGATGGCGGTGGAAAGGCACGACAGGCTCGGAGACATCGAATCCGTCATCTGCCAGCTGCGGGGTGTCATCTCCGCGAGGGTGGTTGCAGGGGCGAATGGTGAGATAGAGGAAGTGCATGTGCTCACCGCGGGAGGACGGACGCCGAAGCAGTTTGTGCGTGACATCGAGTCTGCTTTGATGGCAAGGCTGGGCATCGAGCTGGACCATAGGAAGGTCAGCGTGGCCCAGGTGCAGGGGAACGAGAAGAAGGACCAGAGCAGGCTGAAGTTCTCCGACGTCTCGATCTCGCTCGACGGCAGCAGGGCGGCGGCGACGGTTCACCTCACGGCGAATGGCGCCGCGTACACCGGCACGGCGTCAGGGCTGAGCTCGAGCAACAGCCAGATGAGGCTGATTGCCACGGCCACGCTGCGAGCCGTTGAGAACGCGGGCGCAGCCGATGGAACCATGGTGGTCGAGGAGCTGACAACAAGCCTGACTTTGGCGACGAAGACCGTCGTGGTGGTCCTGATCGATATGATCACTGATCGGGGAGAGGATTATCTTACGGGATCTGCGGTTGTAAAGCAGGATTTGTGGAAGGCTGTGGTGAATGCTACACTCGACGCGATAAACCGTCGGGTAACTTTGACAACCGAAGAATAGGGTTATGAGCCAACGGCGCGAGCGGTGATTGGCAGCGAGCGGTAAATCAACCCGAGCGAAGCGGTGAATGCGCCCCTATGAGCGGTATGGGGGTAGTATCTCGCGAAAGGGGTTGAACAGATGAAACGCCTGATTAGGGTGCTGATCGCCTTGGCGACACTGGCTGCTACCTGCGGAGCCACTTGGCGAGGCTGGCCTCCCGACTAGTGATAGCGTGAGGTGAGCCGGGATCGCAGGTTCCCAGCAAGCACGCTAGAACGTAAGACTCTGCCGGCGCCGTTGGCTCATCTTTGTATGAGGCCCGAAGAGGGCTAAAGCGGGATCTGGAGTGGGGCGGCTTGACGCCGCCTATCAAGATTCGGTCCAGAGGCGGCATAATTATAGTTTGGGGGGACTCAGCCCGGGCTCAGGTGGCGAGCGGAAGTCGGCTGTTGTGGCTCCGGTGGGTCGAATGGCAAGTAAGAAGAGCCCGTATGATGTTTTCTGCCATGCTTCTATTGTCGGCGGGGTGGCCATGGCCGTGTGGGTGTGCTGTGCGATTCCGCCCCCGGTCGGCGCGTGGAGCGGCGCTCTCCTGTTCACGCTTCTCATCATTGCCTCAGAGTTCGCTCCCGTTAGCACCACGAAGAGCATGGAGGTCACGATCGCCGCGCCGATCCATTGGACTGTGGCGGCGCTCTTCGGCCCGGCGGCCGCACTGGTCATCGCTGTCGCTCCTATGCTCTTTGTCAACCTCACCGGCTGGCTCTGCGCTCGGGTCATAAGCGAGAATACCTGGGGTCTGCCGAACAGCTTCCTGCGTGGGGTTATCAGCGCACTTGCCGGGTTCTGGCAGGGGAGAAGAGTCTACCGCCTCTCACGCGCGCTGCAGATCATCGGAGGCAACGCCGCGCTGGACGCTATTACGGTCGGTTCGGCCGCGCTCGCCTACAGGGCCGCCGGAGGCAGCGCGAACCCCGTCGAACTCCTCTTGAGCGGCTCGGCTTCCGCGATCATCCTGCGCGTCATCGTCCCGTTCTGCGTCTGCGTGACGACTTACTTCTTCGTGGACGAGGCGCGCTACGTCACTACCCGCATTCTGATCGAGAACCGCCCGGAAGACACCAAAGACTGGTATGGCTTTGTCCTGAGGTTCCGCATCCTGCTGCTCGAGAGTGTCCGACTCACCTACAGCCAGTACCTTGTGCTTCCCCCGGTCAGCCTTCTGATGATCTATCTGTACGCGCACATAGGGCTTCTGAGTGGGTTCGTGGTGCTTGGGCCGGTTCTGTCGCTCCGGTTGTCGGTGCAGAAGGCTGTGGAGCGGCAGCAGGTCTTTATGGACACCGTGGCTACCCTCGGTACGTACATGCAGCATTACCATCCTTACACACGTGGGCATCTCAAGCGGGTCGCCGATCTCTCGGAGCGGCTTGCGCGAGAACTCCGGCTTCCAGCGGAGCGGATCGTGCTTATGCCGTACGCCGGCCTGTTGCACGATATTGGGAAAGTAGGGGTCTCGGAGCAAATCCTTGACAAGGTTGGCGCGCTCAGCGACGACGAATGGGCCAAGATCAAAGAACACCCAAGCAAAGGCGCCGACATCGTGCAGCACCTGGAGTTCCTCGATCAGACCGTCGAGTGGATAAAGTACCATCACAAGTGGGCGAATGGCTCGGGTTACCCGGAGAACGGGGTGAAGAACGGCAGCGTTCCGATCGAAGCGGCTATAATAGCCGTCGCGGATGCGTTCGACGCGATGACTGATGACCGGGAGCTGTCCATGGAGTGGGTCTGCGACTCGTGTGACTACCGGCCGGAGAATGGCGGCAAGCCGCAGGTTTGCCCTCGCTGCGGAGCCACGAAAAAGCGGGTCTACCGGGCGCCGCTGAGCCTGGAAGGCGCAATCAACGAGCTGCGGAGAGGCGCTGGGACACAGTTCTCGCCGGAGGTTGTTAAAGCTTTCCTTAGGCTTGTCGACAGGGAGGAGGTCAGCGTTGGAGGGAGCGGTTAGCCAGTGGAGTCCGCCGGTCATAGCCGCGGTCGCCGCAGCAGTGCTCATAACCGTCGGCAGTTGGTATTACTCGGTCGTCTACCAGCCGCGGAAGATGCAGCGGGCTTACAAGACGGCGCTGTATGCCCTTTCGGCGGCAGTGGAGACCAAGGATTCCGGCACAATCGGCCATTCGGAGAGGGTGGCGGAATACGCAGTGGCTGTGGCGGGCGAACTGGGAATCGGCCCTGAGGAGCGGGTCCGGATCGAGTATGCGGCTTTGCTCCGAGACATCGGCAAGGTGAACGTGCCTGCGTCTTTGCTGAACAAGAGCACGGCGCTCGCGCCGGACGAATGGGAGAAGGTCAAGAGCCACTCACAGCTGGGTGCCGAGATTGTGCGTGCCGTCCCGTTCCTCCGTTCTCTTGAGGATCTGATCCTGCACCACCACGAATGCTGGGACGGGTCGGGCTATCCGGACGGCCTGGCCGGCGATGAGATCCCCCTCGGTTCGCGTATTCTTGCTGTGACGACCGATTACGACGCGATCACCTCAGAGAGGCCTTACCACGAGCCGCGGTTGCCCGAGGTAGCGGTCCAGGAAATCAAGTCCGGCCGTGGGACCAGGTACGACCCTGCAGTCGTGGACGCCTTCTTCAGAGTGCTCGAGTCCAGGTGACGCGGTGGCCTTAGAAGCGGCAATCCTTTCCGTCATTGTAGGGCTTATCAGAAGGGGACGCGTGGGGCGGCTCGCCGACCTGAACATCAGATGGTTCTGGCTGGTGCTCGTTCCCGTGGCCTTCATACTTATCTCGCAGGGCGGCAAGCGGTTCGTCCACGCCGAATCGTGGGTTCCGATCACGGGCTGGCTGCACGTAGCTGCCACCGTGGTTCTTCTGGCCTTTCTGTGGGCCAACCGTGGGCTGCCTGGCATGCGGTGGCTTCTGGCCGGATGGGCGGCGAACCTCCTGCCCATAGCGGCGAACGGAGGCAAGATGCCGGTTTCCGCTTGGGCGGTGAATCTCACGCACGCCGCGAAGCTAGGCCCGCATATGAGCCGGCACGCTGTGATGTCACCGGCCACGCATTTCAACTTCCTCGCCGACCTCATCCCCGTGCCGAGGCCGCTGGCGATCATGCCCGGGGTGATCAGCCCGGGCGATGTGCTCATGGCTGTCGGCGTTTTCGTGCTGATCCAACTCACGATGTGCCCGCGCAAACGGGGAGACGCGGCGGGCAGCGGAGGCTAGCGCACCGGTGGCCAGGAAGCAGCCCATCACCAAACCGGAGAAGGACATCCCCGGGGGAACCGGCGAGTCGCGCCTTTCCTCGCCTGGGGGAGGAACGCCGACGGAGACAGCCGCCCGGCGGGACAGAAAAGGAAGCTCGCAGTCTAAAGAGGGGGGACAAACGAGGCGCGCTTCCCAGGCTGCGGAAGGGCAGCGTGGGTCCCGCATGGCGAGCGCCGGCACGATACTGGCGTGTACGGCGGTTGTCGGTGTCACGGCTCTTGCCGCCGCTTTGCGGTTCTGGGGTATCCGCTGGGGGCTGCCGGACGCACTTCACAAGTTCACCTTCCACCCTGACGAGGTCTTCCAGGTCGGCGCGATATTGCAGCTTAACCCGTTCAGGCTGGACCTGGACCCCGGCTTCTACAACTATCCTTCCTTCTACATGAACCTCGGCGCTGCCGTTCTTCGGATCGGGGAGGCGTACGGGTTCAGGGTCGATGACAGCCTGACCGGGGCCTATCTGGTTGCGCGCCTCGTGACGGCTGCGTTCGGCATCCTGACGGTCCCGCTCGTCTACCTGGCGGCGAGGAAACTCTACGGGACCGGGGCGGGTCTGTTGGCAGCCTGCATACTGGCCATAACGCCGCTGCACGTTGTACACTCCCATTTCGCGACGGTGGACGTGCCGGCGGCGCTGTGGGTAGCTGCGGCGCTTCTCGGGGCCTCGACGCTGCTCTCGCGGCCTGCGCTCAAGGTCTACCTCCTCGCCGGGGCGGCGGCCGGGTTTGCGGCAGGGACGAAGTACAACGCGGCGCTGGTCCTTCTTCCCATCATTACCTCGCACTTCCTTCGTGAGAGCGGCGACGGCTGGCGCAGTCGGCTGCGCGACGGCAGGCTGTGGGCTTCTGTGGGGGCGTTCGTCGTGTCGTTCTTCGCTGCGACGCCCGGGGTTCTCATCTGGCCTGGCAGGTTCGTCGGCAAGTTCCTCTACGAGCTTCAACACGCCGCCTCGGGGCACGGGCTGCTGTTCGTGGGAAGAGGGCCCGGATGGTTCGATGTTCTGGCCAACTCCCTCGGTTACGGCCAGGGGGTGTTCCTGCTCGTGCTGTCCGCGGGAGCCGTCGCCCTTGCGGTGGCACGCCACAAGCGCTCTGACTTCGTGCTGCTTTCGTTCCTGGTACCGTATTATCTTCTCATCTCGTTCTCATCCGTTCGCTTCGCGCGGTACGCGATCCCGATGCTGATTCCCCTTTCCATACTTGCGGGGAGGATGATAGCCGAGTTGTACGCCGTCGTCAAAGACCACAGAGCGACCGCAACCCGTCTTGTGTGGGTGGCGGTGTCGGCCGGCATCATAGGCTATACGGGAGTCTACGCCCTTGCGTTCGATCGGCTCTTTTCCCAGCCAGACCCAAGGACGGAGGCCGCCCTGTGGTTTCGGGCCAATGTGCCGCGCGGAGCGCGCATCGGGCTTCCCACGATCCCCTGGTTCTACTCGCCGCCGCTTGCGCCGGGCATAATCGGCACAGTTGGACCCAAGAATCGCTACGACCTCATGTCGGAATCGCCCTACCGTTTGATGAGCAATCCCCGCCTGCCCTGGGATTCCGACCTGATAACGCGCGGACGGCCGGATTACGTCGTGATCAGCGACTACGAATACGAAGACCTCCGCCGGCTCCACGACCGGGGCGTCGAAACGTTCCTCCGGAAGCTCGGTCGGTCGTACGTCGAGGCTGCGGTTTTCAGGAACGGCCTCTCCGCTCTTGGCATCGATTTCGGTCCCACTGAAAAGCTGCCGCACGACCTGAAGTACATGGCGCCGACCATCAGGGTGTTCAGGAGGAGATGATGGACGCCCTGGCACAGCGGTTCCTGGACTACTGTCTCGTCGAGCGCGGGCTGTCTCCGAATACCATCGCCTCCTACGGCCGCGACATCGCTCAGTTCGTCCGGTTTCTGGAGGAGGTGGGGGCTCGGTCGGTCGAGAGCGTGACGGAGGACGTGCTGAATCGGTTCCTCGCGCGACTTCGCAAGGAGAGCTATGCGACTGCGAGCGTCGCCAGGAAGGTCGCGGCGATACGGGCGTTCCTCAAGTTCCTCCTGCGGGAAGGGGAGGTCAGCGGCGATATCGCGGGGATGATCGAGAGTCCGCGACCGGCAAAGCCGCTGCCAAAGACGTTGACAGAGGATGAGGTCGTCCGGCTGCTCAGCCAACCCGATCTCGCTGACCCGAACGGCCTCCGCGACCGCGCCATGATCGAGACGCTCTACGCCACCGGCCTCCGTGTTTCGGAGCTTACAGGCCTCCGCGTCGAGGA
>Ga0315281_10002865_pt1 | contig 25463 bp, 19 predicted proteins | sample YL17G07_0_MG_FD_204540 | JGI IMG/M metagenome (GOLD analysis project Ga0315281, IMG submission 204540) | Sediment microbial communities from Yellowstone Lake, YNP, Wyoming, USA - YL17G07_0 | ecosystem: Environmental > Aquatic > Freshwater > Lake > Sediment | place: USA: Wyoming | collected... | reverse complement strand
GCGCCGTGCCCAAGGTCTGCCGGATGAGCGGCGCGTCCTGACGCTCGGCCTGACCGGGTCGCGGCTGCCAGTGCCGTTCTTCGACGCGGACAATCCCAAGCCCAAGCCAGTTGGGATCTTCGATTTGAAGGGCGACCTCGAATCGCTGTTGTCGGCGTTTGAAATTGCCGACCTCCACTTCGAGGAGGGCAAGCTCCACTACTACGAAGGCGGCGACGCAGGGCGCTTCATTGCGGACGGTCAGACGCTCGTTGACCTCGGACGAATCCGGAACGAGTTCACGCTGCTCTACAAGCTGCGTCCGGATGTCTGGCTGGCGGAAGTGGATCTCGAGAAGCTCCTCGAGTTTCCATTGCCGGCGCGCACGTTCCGTCCTTTCTCGCGGTTTCCGGCCGTCGAGCGCGATTTCTCGTTGGTCGTCCCGGAAGGCAAGGAATTCCGCGCGTTCGAAGAAATCCTGCTGGGTCTGAAGCTGGAGACACTCCACAGCCTCCAGCCGGTGGAAGTGTTTCCCGGCGGCAAGATCGAAAAAGGGAAGTACAGCCTCCTGTTGCGCGTGACGTTTCAGAGCCCCAGTCATACGCTCACCAGTGAGGAGATTGCCGAAGCGAGCCGGCAATTGCTCGAGGCACTGAAGGGCGTGGGCATCCACCTTCGGACTTAGTTGTGCATTGCAGCCTCTACACGCTCCGGCTGAGCGCTGACTGCTGAAAGCTTCCTGAAAGAGACCATGGTGACCGACGCGAACGACGCACTGCAAAAACTCGAAGAGAAACTCCTGAAACTCATTGAGGTCTTCAAGCGGACCCAGGGGGAGAAACGCGCCCTCCAGGAGGAGCTCGATACGCTCAAGGCCAACTCAAAGGGCGGCGCTAAGCGTTTCGAGACTCTTGAACGCGAACTCCAGTCCTTGCGGCGCGAGCGCGACGAAGTGCGGGCGCGCGTCGAGAAGATCCTCCAGCAGATCGATGTATTGACAAAGACCGACACGGGCTGATAATGATTTTTGGGCGCCGGGCTTGAGCTCGGACGTCCAGGGCCGAAGCGAAGGAGCATCGTGGCGAAACCACCCGACGGCGTCCGGGTTGAGATCTACGATCAAGAGTACTTCATGCGCGGGGAACTCGACGCGGCATACATCAAGGAGCTGGCGCGGTTCCTGGACGCAAGGATGCGCTCGATCGCGGAGCGGACTCACACCGTGGATTCTCTGCGCGTTGCCGTCCTCGCCGCGCTGAACATCGCCGACGAGTATCACCAACTGAAGTCGAAACACGAAGCAACGACGAAATTCCTCGACGAGAAAGTTGACGAATACAACGAAGCGCTCGACCGCGTCCTGAAGGAAGCGGTCTAATCCCTTCGACGTCACCCCTTCCGCCGCGGCGACCCGAGGTGGTTGACGGCCTGCTTCCCGCCCGCGCCTTTTCCCTCTTGTCCCATTTCCAGCCTCACTTACGGTATGCTGTTGGAGCAAGCTTCGGACGGACCAGCGAGAATCAGGTGGGCACGACCTAACGCGCCCGGGGATGGGTTTGGTGAGAATCCTTTTTATCGGTGACATCGTGGGCCAGCCGGGCCGGCGCATCGTCAAAGAGACGCTGCCCGGGCTGGTCGGTGAATTCTCACCGGACCTCGTCCTCGCCAACGGAGAAAACGCCGCGGCGGGGTTTGGAATTACACCGCCGCTGGTCGAGGAATTGCTCGACCTGGGGATTGCCGTTCTGACGTCCGGAAACCACATCTGGGACAAGAAGGAAATCCTTCCTTACCTTGCCGAGCACGCCGACGGCCGCCTGCTCCGTCCCGCCAACTATCCCGGCAACTCTCCCGGCCACGGGCTCTATCTGGGCAAGACGCCCGGCGGCGTCGGCTACGCCGTCATGAATCTCCAAGGCCGCGTTTTCATGCCTTCGATCGACTGCCCGTTTCGGGGCGCCGACGCGCTGCTGGAGAAAATTCCGCCCGAGGTGAAAATCCGCATCCTGGATTTCCACGCCGAAGCGACCTCAGAGAAGCGCGCGTTTGGCTGGTACGTGGATGGCCGCGTGACCGCCGTCCTCGGCACGCACACTCACGTGCCCACGGCGGATGAAGCCGTTTTGCCCAACGGCACGGCCTACATTACGGACCTCGGCATGACCGGCCCGTACGATTCCGTGATCGGCATCGAGAAGCAACCGATCATTCACAAGTTCATCAACCAGATTCCCGCCCGCTTCGAGGTAGCCAAAGGCGACGTGCGCCTTTCCGCGGCGTTAATCGAAGCGGACCCCGCCACGGGCCGCGCGCTCGCCATCCAGAGGATCTTCCGGAAGTGATGCCGTGCTTTTCGCGTGGCGGGTCCGCGTCTTGACTTCGTTTGCGCCCTCGGGGTATCGTAAACGATTGACCCTGTGCACAAATTCTTACTAGGGAGCGATGGCCTTTGAAGCGTACCTATCAGCCCAACCGACGGCGTCGGGCCAAAACACACGGATTCCGCGTGCGCATGAGAACCCCCGGGGGGCGTAAAGTCCTGAAGCGCCGGCGCCAGAAGGGCCGCCACCGCTTAACCCCATGATCCCGCAAGGCGGGACGGCGCCGCAGGCTTTCCCCAAGGACTCGCGTCTGCTGAGGCGGAGTGACTTCCGGCGAGTCTATGAAGAGGGGCAGCGCCGGAGTGCATCACTATGCGCAGTCTTCTTCCGACCCAACGGACTCTCGCGGACGCGGCTGGGCATTACCACGCCGGCGCGCCTGGGCAACGCCGTGCTCCGAAACCGGGTGAAGCGACGGCTGCGGGAAGTTTTCCGGCTGAATCGCGCGGCCGTACCGGCCGGCTGGGACATCGTTTTGAACCCACGGGAAGCGGTTGCGACAGTTCCGGTTGCGGCCCTGACGCAGGAATTGCTCCGGCTTTTTCCCAGGCAGCCGCCTCCAATCTCCAGAGGGGAGAAGCAATGAAGTCAGCGGCGCTCGGATTCATACGTTTCTATCAGGCCAGCCTTTCCCCAGCGCTGGTGTCTTCCTGCCGCTACTATCCCTCCTGCTCAGCCTATGCCTATGAGGCAGTAGAGAAATGGGGACTCTGGAGAGGCGTGAAGATGACTCTGCGACGGCTGCTGCGGTGCCACCCCTGGGGCGGGCATGGCTACGACCCGGTACCTTAAAGGCAGGTGTCAGGGACCAGATGCCAGGTGTTAGGGGAGTAGCATTCTTCCCCGACACTCGACCCCTGGTACGCGACACCCGAATTGAATGGACGACACCAACAAGCGAGTCCTGATTGCCTTCGCACTCTCGTTTGCCGTATTGATGGTGTGGCGCTTTGCCTTCCCGCCGCCTCCTGAGCCGATCCCACCCAGGAAAGTCGTTCCCGCCGTAGCGTCTCCGGCTGCTTCTCAGGCTGCCAACGCGACCGCGAAATCCAAGCCTGCCGAGGCGCCCGCTCCGGCGATCTCACTCCCCGTGCGGCAGGGCGCCAAGGCCGAGGAGATGGTCATCGAAAGTGATCTCTATCGCGTGACCCTGTCGACCGAAGGCGGCGTGGTGAAGAGCTGGGTCCTGAAGAGATTCGTGGACGAGCAAGGCAAGCCGCTCGATGTGGTCAACAGCGCCGCGTGCGAAAAGCTCGGGTTCCCGATGAGCCTGAGCCTGGCCGATCAGGATTTGAGCAAGAAGCTGAATACCGCGCTTTACGTGGCAACGCCCAGCGGCCCGTCAATGTCTGCTCCCGCCAAAGTGGAACTGGTTTACAGCGACGGCAAAATCCAGGTACGTAAGCAGCTCTCTTTCGGGCCCGGGTACGAGGTCCACGCGGAAGTAGGCGCCTTCGACGGGCAGCGATACCTGCCGGCGGAAGTCACATGGCCCGGCGGGTTTGGCGACCAGTCGTTGCTCCCGGCGGTCAAGGAATCGCTCGATCACGTTCTCTACGGCATGTCGGAAAAGGTTGAGAGAGTGCCGCAGCGGAAAGTTGATGCAGACCAGATACTGCCCGGCCCACTCCAGTTGGCGGGGCTGGACGATCGTTACTTCCTCAGCGTCTTCATCCCCGACGCTCCCGACCAGGTTTCTGTACGCTTTGGCCGGAGAGTTTGGAATCCCCCCGATTGGAAGGAGAAAAATCCACCCAAAGAGGCGTTCGTCAGCCTGGGCGGGCAAGCGTCGAAATCTCTCGCCTTCCGGTTATTCGTGGGGCCCAAAGACCTGGACGTGCTGCGGGCCGTGAACCCTCCGCTGGATCACGTGGTGGACTTCGGCTGGTTCAGCTTTGTCGCCAAACCGCTGTTCCTAGCCATGCGCTATCTCCACGACCACTGGACTCACAACTATGGCTGGGCGATTGTCCTCCTGACGCTGGTCATTAACCTGGCGATGTTCCCTCTGAAACTGAAGAGCATCCGCTCGGCTCAGGAGATGCAAAAAATCGCGCCCATCGTCAAGGGGATCCAGGACAAGTACAAGAACTACAAGTTCAACGACCCCCGCAAGCAAAAGATGAACCAGGAAGTCATGAAGCTCTACAAGGAGCACGGTATCAACCCGCTGGGCGGTTGTTTGCCCATGGCGTTGCAGCTTCCGTTCCTCTACGGCTTCTATAAGGTGCTCGATCTTTCCATCGAGTTGCGTCACGCGCCGTGGTTCGCGTGGATCAAAGACCTTTCGGCGCCGGATCACATGTACATCCTGCCGGTGTTGATGATCGTCACCATGTTCATCTTGCAGAAGATGACACCGGTGGCGACGGCCGATCCCGCGCAGCAACGCATGATGATGATCATGCCGCTGGTTTTTGGCATCATGTTTTTCAAGTTCGCCAGCGGCCTGGTCCTCTACTGGCTGACCAGCAACGTGGTCGGCATCGCGCAGCAGGTTTTCATCAATCGCATGATGCCGGCCCCTCAGAAGGCTCCGGGGCCGCAGAAGAATCCGAAGGCAGCAGATTAGGTGGCTATGAACGCTGAACCCGCTCCAATGTCCGCTCGGTCGCTTGAAAGCTACCTCGGCAAGATTGAATCCTTGCTCCAGGAGCTGATTCGGACGGGGCGCTTCGAGCTCAAGGTCGCGGTGCGCAAAGCGGCGGCGGTGGGAGACGACGTAGAGGCTCCCGAATACGTGGTCGATTTCTCCGGGCCTGACTCGGATTTGCTGCTGGAGAAACACGCGGCCCTTCTGGACGCCTTGGAGCACATGGTTCTGAAGGCGGTTCGCCTGGAGGAAGACCACTTCGGCAAAATCAGTTTTGACTGCCAGGAGTGGCGACGCCTCCGGAACGAAGAACTGAAGCTCACGGCCCAGGTGGCGGCCGAGCGGGTGATCGAAACCGGCGACCCTTTTACCCTGAATCCCATGAACCCGCGCGAGCGGCGCATCATCCATTTAGCCTTGCGAGATCATTCCCAGGTGCGCACGGTGAGCGAAGGTTTCGGACCCGAGCGCAAGGTCGTCATCCGGCCTGCCGCACCTCCGCCCCGCCGTCCGTAGCACCCTCCGAGTTTCTCTCATGACGAGCGAAGACACCATCGTGGCCATCGCGACCGCGCCCGGCCGCGGCGGTATCGGCGTGGTGCGTCTCTCGGGGGACCGGGCCATCGAAATCGCCACCGGACTGGTTCGCTTCTCGAACCTGCCCCTCGAGACGCAGCGCGCCACGCTCGGAGAATTCTGTGATCCGAAGTCGCGCCGGATCCTCGACCAAGTGGTGGTCACCTGCTTTCGCCAGCCGCATTCTTATACGGCTGAAGACGTGGTGGAGATTTCCTGCCACGGCGCGCCGGTGATCCTTAAGTTCCTGGTCGAGTCGTGCCTTGAACGCGGGGCACGCGCCGCCGAACCCGGCGAATTCACGATGCGGGCCTTCTTGAATGGCCGCATCGACCTGACGCAGGCGGAGGCGATCCGCGACCTCATCGAATCCCGCACGCTTTATCAGGCACGCGTGGCGGCGCAGCAGATGGAGGGCTCGGTCTCCGCTCGCCTGAAACCCCACAAGCAAGCGTTGATGGATCTCATCGCCCGGCTCGAAGCGGGCATTGATTTTGCCGAGGACGATGTTGCCGTGATGGACTGGGCGGAGATTCTCGCTCGCCTCGACGCGATCCGCGCCGACCTGGAAAAACTTGTGGAAGGTTATGAGTATGGCCGGATCGTCCGCGAAGGCTTGAGTCTGGCTATCGTGGGCCGCCCCAACGTGGGCAAGTCCAGCCTGTTCAATCGCCTCTTGAATGAGGACCGCGCGATCGTCACGGCAACGCCCGGCACGACGCGCGACCTCGTGGCGGAGAGTGCCAACATCGGCGGCATCCCCTTGCGCTTTGTCGATACGGCGGGAATTCGCGAAACTCAGGATGAGGCCGAACGCCTCGGCGTCGAGAAATCGTTTCAGGCGATTGTCGATTCCGATCTGCGGCTGCTGGTGGTTGATGCTTCTCGGCCCTGGTCGGAGAAAGACACATTTTTGTTGGAGAAGGTCCGGCCCTTGGGCGCCTTGCTTGTGGCATTGAACAAATCGGACTTGCCTTCCCGCGTTTCAATGCCCGACGTTTCCGATCTGCTCACGCGCGGTTCCGGGGAGGCCGCCGCGCTCTTGGATACCGTCTGCACCTCCGCGCTGACGGGCGAGGGGCTGCCGCAGCTGAGAGAGAAAATCCTCGCCCTCGCTGCGCCGGCGCGCGAAATCGGAGGCGAAGGAGAATTCATCACGAATCTCCGCCACCAGCAGCTCATCAAGGATTCGCTCGCCGCGCTCGCCCGCGCCCGCCATTCCACAGAGCAACACGTCCCGCACGAGATGGTCCTTCTCGACCTCTATGAAGCCCTCCGGCCACTTGACTCGGTCACAGGCGCCACTTACGTCGACGACCTGCTCGACATCATCTTCTCCACGTTTTGCGTGGGGAAATAGAGGCGGCCCGCTGGGCGATCCCGTCGTGAGAGAGGGGTCGTCACGGCATCCCTAAAGTCCCAGGTGGGCAAGGTAAGAATCGAGTTCACGGATGCGGAGGAGTTTTGAAAAGATACCCATCAGCAAGAATCCGACGGCGCTCGCGATCAAAAGCACCAGGAAGGCGCTGCCGGTGGTCTGCCATCCCAGGCGCGGATCGAGCCAGGTGACAATTCCGTACGACGCCGCGGCAGCCAAGCCCGAAGCGACGCAAACTTTCAGGAAGAAGACCACGAGGCTCGTGGATTCCGGGTTCTGAGTCCGCCGATTCAAAAGGACGAAAAGCGCCACGGTGTAAGCCAGGACGCCGCAAGAACTCGCCAGCGCCAAGCCTAAGTGTTGCATGTGGCGGAACAGTAGCCAGTAAACAGGCAGATTCAGGAAGGTAAGCAAGGTTCCAACGATCGCCGGGGTTATCGTGTCGCGAGTGGCATAGAAGCCGCGTGCCAGGAGGTTCTGCGCACCCCAGGCGGACATGCCGACGGAGAAGCAGACAAGCGTCGCCGCCGTCGCTTCCAGGTCGGGCCCACGTAAACGCGTGTGAGAGAAAACGAAGTAGACGAGTGGGCGGTTCTGGGCGATGGTAAGCGCCGAAATCGGCACCAGAAGCATGATTACGCCCTTCAAGGTGGAATTCAGCGTCCGGTTTAATTCCTCGAATTTCTTTTCGGAATAAAGCTGCGCCAGGAAGGGAAACGAAGCCACGCCCACGGCCTGTCCGACCACTCCCAGCGGGACACGCATGAGTGTCTTGGCATAACTCAGCCAGGTGATCGAGGCCGATTCCAGGTAGGAGCCGAACCAGCGGATGATCCAGTCGTCGGTGAAGACCAGCGAGAGCGCCAGCATGATGGGGATGGTCAGCTTGATGAAGAGCCGAAAGCCGGGATGCCCCAAGTCGAAATTCGGTGCGAAGCGCGCTCCGGCTCGCCGTGCCCCGTAGACTTGCAGGAGGAAGTTCCCTGCCAGCGCCCCGGCCAACACGCCCACGGCAAAGCCGGTGATGCCGTACCGCGACGAAAGTAAGACGCCGCCCAGAATGATGCCGAGGTTGTAAATCGCCGGCGCCAGCGAAGGGATGAGGAACTGGCCTTTGGCGTACTGGACAGCGCTCAATATGCTGCCCAGGTAGAAGCAAATTTGCGCAGGCAGCATCAGCCGCGTCAGGAATACCACCTGGGCCTTCTGGTCGGGCTTGAATCCCGGAGCAATGAGCGTGACCAAACGCGGTGCAAGCAGCTCTCCCAGTACGACCAGGGCAACCAACAGGAGGCCCATCACGGTAATTACGGTGGAGAAAACGCGCCAGCCTTCTTCCTCGCGCTTTTCAGCCGCGTACTGCGCGAAGACGGGAATAAACGTGAGGCTCAGCGAGCCGCCGGCGACCAGGTAGTTCAGGAAATCGGGAAGCGTAAACGCCGCGTAGTAAGCGTCGGTGACGGCATTGGACCCAACCTGGTGGGCAACCGTCCAGTCGCGGAGAAAGCCCAGCACCCGGCTCAAAAGCACACTCGCCATGATGATGCCGGAGGCCAGTGCGATTCGCCGGATAGCGCTGGGGGTCGTCATCGGCGCCATTATCGTTGATTTATCACCTTTTGTAACGACTTGCCTGAAAGGAAGTAAAAGGTGGAGAGGCTCAGCTCGCCACGAGATCTAAACCCCGAGACGGGGGTTTGGGAAATCGTGTGCGGCACGCCCGGCAGCGCACCATTGGACCCTTCAACAAAAGGCGTTCCCAGAGATACCGCCGAGACCTGCGATAATCCTTTTGGCCGCAGGTCGGACAGGCGCCAGGTAGGGGGGGCGTGGATCTTGACTCCGAGGCCGCAGGGCGCTTGCCATTCCGCGGCAGGAGGCGATAACGATGGCAACGGGAACAGATGCGTAATCGATAGCCAAATAACTTCGCTATCGAGTACATAAGACCGTGACCAACAGTTTCGGTCTTCTCGGCACCGCATTTGCGGCAGGGCTCGGCCATAAGATGCACTCGTAAGCATATTGAAATGTTCCAGATAGTGCAAGCAACAGGGCCGCCGCACAATAATCGCTGCGAGGATTGCCAATGGTCAAGGGGTATACGCCTTCCACCTTCGCTCTCCGCCGCCACGACGAGGACCACCCGCCCTTCGGCCGCATCGAAGTCGACCCGCAACTCTGCATCGGGTACAAGAAGTGTCCCTCCAAACGCCCCGACGGATCGTTCCTCGACGGCTGCCCCTGGGACGCCATCGAAATGGTCTCCACCGAAGAAGTCGCATCCCGCCTCGGCACGAAGTTTCAGTTTTGAGGTGCGATTGTCATTCTGAGCCCCGATTCGATCGGGACGAAGAATCTGCATTTAGAGTCCTGCGGCTGTCATTCTGAGTCCGTCAGCCGACGGACGAAGAATCTGCATTTGCGCCGTCGCTTCGCCGAAACTGCAGACCCTTCGTTGCACTCAGGGTGACATTCGCGACGCTATCATCCTGAGCGCAGCGAAGAGTCGGCAGTTCGTCTCTCGCACACATCGCAAAAAGCGTCCGTCGGCTGACGGATATGCGCCACCCGCGAAAGATTCCCACTCCCGACGGCCCGGGCCGACGCGGGCGAAATGTTGCTTGACTTTTGAAGACAAGTGTAGTAGACTACATTCTTGAGATGGGCAAGGGTGGCCGGTGGGGCCGCCGGTCGCTTGCTGGGGAGGATTTGTGTCGATTCGCATTCTGCTGGGCGTTCGCCGACGAGAATCGGCGCCGGTCACATGGCCGCCGTCTTTCCCGCGTCCGTCGGGGGACGGACCCGTCCGGCTGACGGGCAAGCGGGAATCCAGGTGCCGACGCCTTGGGCCCCCACTTTCCGCCAGTGGGCGGACCTGCGGTCGCGGGGGCGACAACGAATGGCGGGCCAGGTCGCTCCCCTTATATATAGGAGAACACGAAGCTAGACGAGTCTTTAGAATCAGCGCGTTACAATTTTTGGGACAAAGCGAAGCTACGATGTCGTTGAAAACAAAGAGGCTGTTGAAAATCTCCTCGAACCTAGCATGTTATTGATAATGAAGAGGTTTGAAAATTCGTGAGGCGAACCGAACCTAAACTTGGGTCGGTGACGGACGGTCCGACCTACGTTGGGGTGTGGCAGCACGGTGCCGTTTTCCCGGAAGGAAGGCGTGTCAGGGAGGCTCAGTTCCGCGCTCGCTGGCGGATGGCGGCCTGCGGCATCATCGGGAAGAGGAAGCGGCTTTCCGGACGGCCTCATGCCGAGGCCGCTTTGGTCGCAGAGCTCCACCCTAACCTGACGCCACGCCGCGAGAAGGTGTCAACCACGTGGACTCTGGCACTCAGAAGGTGAAGCGCGTTTCCAGCTCGATGCGCCGGTTGGCGGTGGAATTGGCGAAGGGGCCGCCGCCCAGCGCGTTCGATTGGCCAAAGAGTGGCGAACTCAGGTTGCCGATGGGAGGCGCCAAGTTCACATTATTGAAGATGTTGTGCACGTCGAGAGTGATCTCGATGGTGTAGCGCTTGTTTCCGACCGGATGGAACATGCCGGGTGGTGGTCCCCCCGCGCCACTCAGTCCGCGCGGACCCAGGCCTCCTCCCGGAGGGCCGCCGCGGCCGCCGCCTCGAAATCCACCGCCCGAATCACTCGACGCTCGACTCTCACCCTTGCCGAAACTGAAGATCTTCGTCACGTGCATATTCAAGTTGAAACGCCCCGTCGCGTTGCCCAAGTTGCGCGGAATAATGGTGGCGTCGGGCAGGGGCAGCGTGTCGAAGACTCCGTAGGGCGTACTGACCACGCCGGTGCGGGTGAGATCGGTTGCGTAGCCAGGCCGATCATTGAACAGCGAATCCCCATTCAGGTCGCGGCCCACCAGGATGTCAAAAGGCTGACCGGAGGCGATAATCATGAAGGGGCTGATCCGAAAGCCGAGGGGCAAGCCGATCATGCCTCCCATGAAGAAGCGCTGGCGGGTGTCAAACCTGGCGCGACCGTACTCCGTGCTCAGGTCGTACTGGTTGGCGGGGAAGCTGCCCGCGCTGTCGGTGTTGCTTCGCGCCTGATTGAGCATGTAGAAGCCGAAGAGCGAATACCGCGGACTGACACGGGCGTTGAAGTTGGTGATGAGCTGGTTTTGGTTGAAGAGACCGCTAGATTCGTACTGGTAGATGTTCTCCGTGCCACCGAAAGGCCTAACCGCGCTGGCGGGATTCAGCGGATCATAGGTGCCGGGCAGCGGCGCGTTGATGTTGCGCGAGCGCAGGATGTGGACGCCGTGAGAGTTCGTGTAGGTGACGGCCAGGGTGATGTTTTTGGGAAGCTGGCGCTCGATCCCCACGGCGCTTTGGATGGTGTAGGGAGCTTGGAGGTTCTGCGCCACGCGGCGAAGGGTCTGCGGCGCGGCGTTGCCCTCCAAATTAGCAATGGATGGAACGTTGGGGTAGAAATCAGGGTTCGGAACCAGGAACTGCTGCTGCGTAATCCCGTTCAGGCGCAGGGCCTGAAGTGTCAGGTCTGAGCCGAAGCGATCATAAAAAACGCCCGCCCCGGCGCGCAGCACGGTCTTGGGTTGGCCCGTCTTGCTTCGACCCAGACCCCAGGCGAAACCCAAGCGCGGCGCGAGGTCGAGGTGGTCGGTGATCTGATTTTGTGTCTCGTAGCGAAGGCCGGCGCTCAGGCTGAAATTCGGCCGAACGCGCCAGTCGTCCTGGAGGAAAAGGCCGACGTCATACTGGTTGAGCGTCGCAATCGGGGTTCCGGCGATTAGGGAGAACTGGCTCGCGCCGCCGCCCTGGGCACGAATCTCCTCGGGTGTCAGGCCATCGGCAAGCCCCTGGAGCGTTAAGCGATAGGCCTCGAGCGACGTAAAAGTGAAGGCGCCGTTGTAACTTTGCTGGGAGCGGTCCCAAAGACTTAGGTCGCGCACTCGCCCCCCGAACTTGACGAAGTGCTTGCTCACCGTCACGGAGGTCATGTTCTGGATCTCGTAGTGATCGTGGTTGGTGGTGTTCGGCCCCGAGCTGATGCCGCCGCCCGTGAACGCTGCCAGCACCGAGATCGTGGATTGAGAGTTGTCGCCCGTCTGGTCAGTGCGCTGGCGCACATATTGAAAGCGCGTCTCATTAACCGCCCGCGTGCCGAGCATCGCCGTCTCCGTCGCCTGGACGGACTGCTCCGTGTAGCGCGTGTCGTAGGCCTGAGAAGGCAAGGAAAACTGGCCGATGCCATTGTTGTCGGACCCCCGTCGCGCGTAGCTGTAGCGTGCCGTCAAGGTATTCTTGGGAGTCAATTGATAATCAATGCGCGGGCTGACCGTGGTGCGCCAGGTGGGATTCAAGACCGCCTGGCTGAACGGAGTCTCGTTGAAGGCAGAGTCAAGCGTCACCGCGTTAACCACGGAGACTTCGCCCACGTCGCGGCGCTCCGCATCTACGAAGAAGGAGGCTTTCTTGCTGAGCGGCCCGCCCACATTCCCGCCGAACTGCCGCGATTGGTAGGGCGGCTTGGTGGGCGCAAACGGGTTGCGCGAATTGAAGACCGAATCACCGAATTCGAAGAAAGTCTGGCCGTGAAACTTGTCGGTTCCCGGCTTGGTAAAGATCTCAATGCGGCCGAAACCCAGCCGGTCGTACTCCGCCGCGAAGGGGCTCTGGTTGACCCGGATTTCGCGAATCGATTCCTTGGGCGGCAGGCGGCCTTCGGTGAATCCGTCGATGTAGATCTGGCCTCCGTTCGGTCCCGCCGCAGGCCCCGCCAGCGCCAGCAGTTCGTCCTGCAGGTCGTCGGGGTTGTCGGAGAGGGTCTTGAGATCGTCACCCTTCATGACCAGCGCGCCGACGGTGCTCGTGGGGCTGACACTGACTTCCGACCCCGCACCCTTGACCGTCACCTTTTGCGTTTCCAGAAACACTACCAACTGCGCGTCCACAACCTGCGGCTGGCCGCGAGCAATGGCCACGCCCGGCCTCTCGAAGTCCGCAAAACCTTTCACCTGAATCCGCACGGCGTAGGTGCCGGGCGCGAGATTGCGAAATTCGTACTGGCCGTTCTCGTTCGTTTGCGCTTCATACTTTGTACCGTCGGCAGCGACGGCGGTCACCGTGACCGCCGGCACGACAGCTCCGGAGGGATCCTTCACTTGACCGCGCAGGCTGATCTCGCTCGATTGCGCAAAGAGGACGGAAGAAACCAACAAAGACGCAAGAACTGCACCGAGAGCGATTCTTCGGCGCCCTGCCAAATCGATCATCTTCGAACCCTCCAACATTTCTTCAAAGCAATCCACTCTAAGGCCCACCTTCCCCACCCCCGCCCATGTTCCATTGCCCCAAGACCATCTGTTCGCTCCCCTTGGGCTGCGCCGCCAGGATGGGCTCCACGCCAGCGAGAACGATGATGGCGGTCACCTCAGAGGACGTGGCGCTCTCCGTGCTGAGCACCATCAAAGCATCACCGGGCTTGAGATCGCCCAGCGCCAAGGCTGGCGCGCGGTCCAGCATCTCTTGGAAGTCAGGTGGGCCGCCGTTATGCCCGCCAGCCGCTCCGCCGTCCCGCTCCGAGCGGGGTCCTGCGGATGTAGTTCCGGAGGCCTGTCCTTCGTGCCGCGAGGCTCCGGCCCCACTGCCCTGCGGCCCACCCGGCGCGGCATTGGAAGCTCCTCCAGCGCCACGCCAGCCACCCGTGCCGCCACTCGGCCCAGCGCCCGTAGTGAACCCGGCGAGCATCTGCGCAAAGAAGGGTTGTAGGCGATGCAGTTTCGAGTCTGAATTCGTCCGCACCACGACCGGCTTCCCCGATGCCAGATCCTTGACGATCACGGTTGCCTTCTGCGCGTCAGCGGAAATCACCGTCGCCCCGATGTTGCGGAAGGTTCCGGAGACCAGCTTCTCGGCGGCAAAGCGGGCGCCCTCTTCGCTCTTCGTTCCCAGGGCGCGAACCTGGTCGCCAACTTTGATCTCCTCAAACGTCCCCGGTTTTGCGTCGCTGAATTTGACTGAATCCTGAGCGTAACGGAGCAGGACCGCGTTCGCGGCCAGCGTAATGGTCACGGGATGAGTGGGATTTGCAGGGTCGGGAGGCCGCGTCGGAACTGTGATCGTGATTTCTTTCGCTGCGGGGTCGAGCGCCTTCACGCGACCGCCAATCCCGCGCTGCCGCCATTCGGCTCGCTCGGCCTCGCGCGCCTTTTCCAGATCGGTCTTGGCCATCACGATGACAGAGGTGGCGGCGACGGACTTCTGATCGCCAGAGACGCGGCCCCGGATCAACACTCGGTCGCCCAGGCTGATCTCACCGACGGTGATGGGAGCGGCGGTCTTCAGGTCCTTTGCCCCCGGCGGGACGCGCAGGACGGAGATGCCTTCCGGGAGGGGAACCTCCAGCACGGGGCCGGCGTCCGTCTGAAGCGTGAGGCTTCCCGTCTTGAGTTGTGTGACGACTCCGATGTGCCGGACCGCCTGAACAGCTGCACCACCAGATTGAGGCGGGGGAGCTGTTGCGGGGTTTTGCGCCAGGACAACTCCAGTCCAGACCGCCGTCAGAATCAGGATCCATTTCCTCATGCTGCCTTACCTCTCAAGCTGGTCACAACGTTCCACGCAGGCTTCGAGACCAAGCCTTGCTGTGACGTGGAACTTGTGGAATCACTCTCGATGTTTGCGACGATGCGGCTGCCGCTCACTTCTCGGCGGCTCCAGTGGCACGCTTGGCACTCCACTCGCCGTCAAATCTTTCGCTGTGGAAGGTTCCCTTCAGGGAATCCGCTTCGAGAGTTCCCGTATATTCTATTGTAAACGATCCGTTCGGCGTCTCACGCGTAACGGTGAAGGTAATCTTGTTGCCCGCGACGGAACCCTCGAGCGGGGCCTCCCCGCGCTCACCTTTTACGGTTCCCTTGATAGTGCTGCCGTTCTGCTCGATGGTCAAGGTCTGGGTGCGAGTTCCGCGCCGGCCCTGAGCGGTCATTTCCCAGGTGCCGGCCACCTTCGCAGGTTCGTCCGCAGCAATGGCCGCGCCACTCCATGCCAGCAATACTCCACAAGCCAACGCCAAGAAAGTGCGCTTTCTGTTCATAAGGAAATTCTCCTGTTCAATTGCGTGCCGCCTGCGGGGATTCTGGGAAGGCTCTCCGCAGGCGCAAATCGACTTCCGCTTCCGGACACCTGCTACGGTGACACACTGATAGACGATATTGGAGAGAAAAGGGTTACTTGATTTGGTTGGTGCGAAAGGGGCTGAAGAGGGAGCAATTGTTCTCAGGCCGTCAGGACCTTTTCGACGATTTCGACGCCGGTCTTGCGCAGAAACTCCTCGGGCGATTCGCCGCCGATCAAAACGAAAGTGTAATCATTGGGAAGGTCGGTCATGGGTCCGTTCGAACTGAGCGTCACTGAATCCGCGCGAATCTCGACGACCTGGGAATTGCGCAGGATGTGAAGCTTTCCTGCCTGGGCGGCGGCCTCCAGAAACTGCTGGTTGCGTTCCCGCGCGCGCTTGAAGTTCTCGCCGCGATAACTCAGCGTCACGTTGTTCGTCCCGGCACGACTGAGTGCCAGCGCCGCCTCGATGGCCGAATCACCGCCCCCCACAACCAGCAGGTCTTTGTTCTGGTAAGTTTCGGCTTCGATCAGCCGGTAGGAAACTTTGGCCAGATCCTCCCCCGGCACGCCGAGCCGTCGTGGCGTTCCGCGCCGGCCCATGGAGAGGAGCACATGGCGGGCTCGGTACGCGCCCTTGACGGTAGAGATTTGGAATGCGTCGCCGTCTCTCACGACGTGGTCCACGCGTTCATTGGTTTGCACGCGAACGCCGGTGTTGTTGAGAATCGTTTCCCAGACCGCCAGCAGCGCCTCCTTGGTACCGTCGGCGACATAGAGGGAACCGTAGAGGGGCAGCTCGACAGGCTCGGCCATCAGGAACTTCTGGCGTGGATACTGGCGGATGGTCGCGGCGACTTCGCCCTGTTCGAAGGTGACGTAACGCAGCCCGTGTTGATGCGCCGTCAGGCTGGCGCTGAGTCCTGCCGGCCCGGCGCCCACAATCGCGACATCGAAGACCGTCGACGATTCGGGCGCGCGTGCTCCTTCCAGGCGCGCGCGCACATGGTCGATCGCGAGCTTGCCTTCGTTGATCGCCGTTTTGATCAGTCCCATGCCGGCCAGCTCTCCCACGATGAAGACTCCGGGCAGATTGGTTTCGAAATTTTCCTTGACGTTGGGAACTCTGACGGTTTGCAGGATTCCCTCGAAGGTGAGAGTAATCGCGCCGGTGGGACAAACCTCCACGCACTTGGCGTGGCCGACGCAGCGTTCGGCGTGGCTGAGAATGGCCTTGCCGTTCAGAAGTTCCAGCGTGCCGGTTTCGGGACATTCGTGGACGCAGCTCCCGCAGCCCACGCACAGAGAGGCATTGATGGCCGGCTTGGGCTTGCCTTTTACCGCCGAGCCGCTGACGCCGGTGTGCACCGCCGAGCTGTGGACGCTCCACATGGCGAGTGCGGCGCCACAGTGGGGGCAGAACGCCGTGCCACGGGCAATGGCTTTGGCGCACCGCGGACACGGCCGCGAGCCACTGGATTCGCCCCCGACCGCTTGGCCAGAGCCGGGAGCAGCGCGCTGTGGCGTGGTGAGCTTCTTGAGGTAGCTGCGCACAAAGAAGAGCGTGATCCCTGCAGCGATGATGGCAGCGAGCAGCGTGTCCATCGGGCCTCGAACCTAGCGCAAGCCGAACAGCATGACGACGATTATATGAATTGCCGCCAGCACGGCAAAGGAGTAGCTGAAGGGCTTGTGGACCACGTGCCAGAGGTGGAACACCTGCTGGGATTTGGAAAGGAAGAGAATCCGCTTGGAGAGCGCCGCCTGTCCGCGCGCCGTGTCAATAACTTTCTCCAACTCCTGATTCTTCGTTGGGAACACACCGCCCAGCGTGGCCAAGGCTCCCCAGAAATCGACGGCTCGCAGGCGCAGCCGGGAGATATAAACCGTCCGCTGGACATCGAGGGCAACCATCACAATTAGAGCCAGCAGCTTGGGTTCCGCTTGCACTTCCGCCGCGCTGGGAAGCCGAAAGAGCGGGGCAAGAATCTCGGCGGAAATCAACTTTTGCGCGGCCAGCTGTTCGGTGAGCTGTGCACGTAAGGTCTCGAGTTCCTTCAGAGAGACCTCCGCGGCGCTGAGGCTGCGCGGAATCTGCGCATAGAGATACCGGCCGATGATGCCGCTGGCCGCCACCGCGCTCATGATCCAGAACGCCATTCCCGCCAGGCCACGGAATTTGAACGCCGCGTGAAAAGCAATGACGAACGGCGCGGTGATGCCCAGCACAATATGAAAGTCCAGCCAGTGTTTGGTGTTGCCAATGCGCCGCAGCCAATCCCAGTGCTTTCTTATGGGGTAAAGGAAGATGGCAAGAAAAAGCGCAAGTCCGAAGAAACCCAGCCCCAAACCTACCGAGCCGTTGGGTTTCAGGATGAGATGCTTAGGCGAGAACGGCCGCTGGGTCGAATCCAAAAGGTAGTAGTCGAAGCCATAGAAGGTCAGACCGAGAATCAGCGATGCGGCGACCGCATAACAGAAGGCGACCCGCAAGCGGTGATGTTTTTCAAAATCCAGCTTGGGCGCGCCGAAGAGTGAGAGCGTGGCGGAAGTGTTCATGGGTTTCCTGCAATCGTGCTCTCAACACTCGTCGAGAATCTCTGGTACTCAGTGAAGCGGTGCAGGTTTCGCCAGTGCTGGCGCGGGGTCTCGACGTCAATGGTGGCTGAAACGGGCAGCCAGAACCCCTCCTTGACGCCCAGGAAACGGACCGGGGCATACTGGACTTCGCTGCGGAGCGCGCGCAGCCCGACGTCTTCCATGCTGGATTCGAGCTCCGCGCTCATCTTCACAATCTCGCCCGAGTCCTTATCAACCCAGGCGACTCCCTCCAGATCGAGAGGATACTCCCGCCCGCGCAGCAGCAGCACGGCCGTCGAACGCATTCCCGGCACGTGCCGGAAGCCCACTTTGGCATATCGTTTCCCGTCCAGCAACTCATCTTCGAGCGAGGTGAATTGAAAACTCGTCTGGTAGGACGGGTGGAAAACAAGGAGGAGTGTGGAGAAACCGTTGGTCACGAGGAGAGGGAGGTTCTCCTTGTGCTTGGGCGCGCGCTCCGCCAATCGCGACTCCGCCAGTGTCAAATCGCCTCCGTTGGCCTGCAGGAGCACCAGGTAATCAAACGTGGAGTTTTCGGTGTATTCCGATTTTCCACTTTTTCCCAACTTCGCCTGCGAGACCTGTTCGGTGCACTTGACCTGGGATAACTGGTCGAGGAACTTCGAAACCACGCCGCCCGTCCGATCGAGGAGTTGATCAAGGGACCGGGACGTGGGCTCGGCCGAGCGGCCTGTGTCGCTGATCAGCAGACAAGCCAGCGCCAACATCATGCCCCCGCGCCGGGCAAACATTCGAACAGAACTGAGAGCTTGTTTCATCACTGTCCCGCCATTCTGGAGTTCCGACCACTAAAGGAATCGAATCGGTAGCCCATTCCTACAGACCACTGGTTGTAGTCTTGAGTGTTTCCGCGCTGGCGATTGAAGCCGCAATCAACGAAGAAGTGCGCGCCCGGGTACCATTCAAGCGTGGTGCCCAGGTTCCGGTAACGAGTATCGCGGGTGAAAGCTGAAGTAAAGCTCTGCCTTCCCGCGGAGACTTCCCAGCGCAGGGTGTCGCGGAAGTTGCGAGATAGAGACAGCAGAGTATAGTCGCCGCGCCCAAAGGAACTGTCGAATTTCGAGTAGCGCACGTCGCCGCGAATTCCCGTGCGCCAGATCTGGCCGACCGTGACGCCGTACATCTGGTTCCACGAACTGCGCGCGTCGCCGGTTTTCGAATTGCGCCCGAATGAGTTGTACACGGCGATGTGGCGGGGAAGTTCCACTCGCACACCGGCGCTCAGTCCCTGGAAGAGCAGCTTATCCACCAGGCCGGTGCCCACCAGGCGTGGGTCAAAAGTGGGGAAGTCCCGGAAGTAATTGTGATTTACATCGAAAGACACCCGCGGCCTGGGCTGGATCCGCACCGTCAGAAAACTGCGGCTGAGGCCTGCCGTGTTGGTCCTTACGCCTTGTGCGTCTTGGATGCGCGGGTTATCGGCCTGCAGCGAGTGGTAAATGGAAAGATAATTCTTGTAGAAGACGCCGTTCTCCATGAAGAAGAAATGCCGGTCGGCCTGCCAGCCGAGGGTGCTGACGCCCACGCCGAACGTGCTGGTATAGCGGGTCGCCTCGAAACTCCCGCCCTCGAAATTGATGAAGGTGCCGGCAATCCGGCGATTGGGGTTGTAGTTCCACGAGCTGGGGTCGGGAGTGGTTCCCGCAAAGACTCCGGCGGTCGCGACCTTGCTGAGGCGGCGCCCGAAATACCCGCCGTCGATGGTCTCGAGGCTGCTGGCCCAGGGAAGGTAAAGGCGCCCAAATCCCGCCACCCAGTGTGCCTTGGGATTCACATAGGTCATGCTCATGTGGTAGGTGCGATTGATCAAATCGTTGAGCGTCTCTTGCCCCGTCCCACCCGTCCGCGAATTGACGCGCCCGCGCCAGTAGCCGCTGAGATTCCAATACGACCCGCCGATGCGCGTGACGTCGGCCCGGAGCACCACTCCGACCTGTGAGCTCTGCGCCGAAGTCATCCCGCCGCTCTGGATTCCTCCGTACTCGAACCCGATGCGACCGCGCGCGCGGTTGATCTCGGGCAGGGGCGGGCGCGGCACCGACTCCCGCGCCTCTTCTTCCAGCGGATCGCCTTCGGTGAAGGTAATTACCTGGGGATACTTGCGAACGCCGCTCGCGACGCTCTGCTGCGCGAGCGCTTCGGCGTCCTCGGCCTCCAGGTAGGCGATGTCGCCGCGCTGGAACTCGTCTGTCTGAGAAACCACATCACAGACCGCGGAAACCTGGGCAACCGAGACAACGCGGACCTGGCCGATCACCGCCGGAGCTTTCTGCGGACGGCTCCCTTCGCCGTCTGGGGCCGCCACGCGCTTGACGGTGAGCCTGGTCCCTTCGCTCAGGCCGACGTTGCGCCCGGCATCGAGGTACACGGCGCCGTCTGCCACGTACTTTACGTGGAATTCGGCCCGCTTGCCGATATCCGCCGCTCGCGCGTCAAGCACGCCCGCGCCGAGCCCACTCGCGGCAAAAAACAAAAACCCTATGGCCAAGCCGCTAATCCGTTTGCCCCATCGGGTGGCAGGAATAGCAGTTGGCGCTGTTGTAGACATAGCCCTGAACTTCCCGGTGTTTGTCGTCCATCGTAGTCTTCTCGTGCGCGTGACACGTCACGCAGGAGAAGACCGCGAAGTTCGAAGGATTCACATGACAATCATTGCAGGTGGTCCACTTGCCTTGATGCGTTCCGGAATAAATTGGAAATGCCGTATGGTCAAACGTTGCTCCCAGCCAGGAGGACGTGGTATGGCACGTTGCGCAAGTTGTGGGAAAGCCCGCCGCGATGTGGTTCGGATTGGTCACCGAAAGGTATACGCTCTTGTGACAGGAATAGCAGTCCGTAGGAGTTCCGGCATAACGGCCCCCGACGTGGCAACTGGCGCAAGGCGTCGTCGTATGCGCGCCTGTCAGCGGGAACCCCGTGCGGCTGTGGTCGAAACTCGCCGGAGTCCACGCCGTCGTGGAGTGGCACACTTCGCACTGTTGTGGGAAGCCAGAAGCCACATGATTGGGGTTCTTGGCGCCGTTGTAGTCGTTGAGATGGCACGAGACACAGGCCTTGTTCAGACCCGTGTAAACGCCGCCCACGTGGCAAGTCACGCAGGTCAACTGCAGGTGCGCCCCGGTCAGGGTGAATCCCGTTAAGGAGTGGTCGAATTTCGCCCCGGCCCACCCGCTGGTACTGTGGCAAATCGAGCAGTCGGTAGGAAAGCCCGCCGCGGCGTGCTTGGGATTGGTCGTCTTCTGGTAGTCCGCGAGGTGACAGGAGGCGCAATCCTTGGGCGTCCCGGCGTAGCGCCCATTCACATGACATTGCGTACACGCGACGCTGACGTGAGCGCCCGTGAGCCGAAAAGTAGTGAACGTGTTGTGATCGAATTTCGCCCCGGCCCAGGTCGCCGTCGTATGGCAAAGCGCACAATCCTGCGGGAACCCGGCGCTCACGTGGTTGGGATTGTTCGTTGAAGTGAAATCCTTCATGTGGCAACTGACGCAGTTGGCGGAGGTCCCCTGGAATCTTCCGCCGATGTGACAGGCGATGCAGTCCAATCTGGCGTGCATACCGGTGAGCGTGAAACCCGTAAACCGTGCGTGATCGAACGCCGCGCCGAACCAGGTGTCCATGGTGTGGCACTGCTGGCAAGTCGTCGGCAGTCCCGCCGCGCGGTGATTCAGGACGGTCGTCTGCAAAAAGGCCTGGGCGTGGCAGGCGACGCACTCTGTCGAGAGACCCTGGAACTGGCTGGTCGCTGCGCCCTTGTGGCAGGCGTCACAGGTAACCGCCGCGTGTGCGCCGACCAGGGGGAATCGATTCTGGTGATCGCGCACCGCCTGCAGGGTGACCTTCCACCCCTTCACCGTGTGGCACTGCTCGCATTGCGCGCCGAGTTGGCGGCGGTGAATGTCGGCGTGACAGTCCGCGCATTTGGTTCCGACGTTCGTGAACACGAGGCTGACATGACATTGTGTGCAGGGAACTCCCTGGTGCAGGCCACGCAACGGGTAATGCGTCTTGTTATGATCGAACTCCACGATATTGCGCAGAGGTTTCCAAGATGTGAACGTGTGACAATTCTCGCAGGAGATCGTCAGATTTCCATGCGGGCTGCGCGTGGAACGACGCTGATTGGCCTGCTCCGCGGACACAAGTCCAGCCGGCACCAACAATAATCCCACCAGAAGTTCAGCAGAGAACTGCCAACCCATTTGGTTTCCTGAAGATCTTCAACTAGAGCCAGCAGAGGAGCGCGAGCAATTTACTATCCCATCAGATACTCCGCGACGACTTTCGTCACACCTCGCCTTGCGCTAAGTCGTTGGATGCAAACTCGGAATCTAGGTGGTCTTCTGTCGCGTTGATTTTTTTGACGCAAGTCAAGCGTCGTTGTGTCTCTGGACGTAAATCCTACCAGGGACTCGGAACTTTCTACTTGCTGACCCCGGAACAAGATTGCGACACGGTTGGGCCAACGGGGTTTGTAGGGTGACCCCCGTGGCGACATAAAGTCGCAACCAATCTCTCTTTCAGCACCCCTCTATACCGGGCCGTGGCATGCCGCGCACTGATGTGGAGTGGGTTTGTAGAAGAGCACCGTCCTCTCCTCCACCAGGCGTATTGTTTTGTGGCAGGCGTCGCAGCGGACGTCAAGATGTCCGCCCTTCAGTGGGAAGTCCGCTCGTGTCTCGTGGTCGAAAAGCGAGGGTTTCCACTTGTTAGTGTTGTGGCAATCGGCGCAACCCGGGTTCCTGCCGTCCCGGGCAAACTGGCCGGCGTGAGGGTCTTTGTGGCAGCCCTCGCAGCGCGTGGGCGCCGACTTGAACACGACATTCTTCATGGTCAATTCGAGGTTTGGCGGCGTGTGGCAGTCCAAGCAAGGGACAGCGCGGTGGGCGCCGGTGAGCAGGAACAACGTGTTGGCATGATCGAAACCGACGATGTCGGTCCAGACCTTGGTTGTGTGGCAAGCTTCGCAACCGACCATGCTGCCCTCGGGGCGGGGTTTCTTCATTCGTTCGGTGAATTGGCCGTCGTGCGGGTCGGTGTGACACGCCGTACAGGTGACGTCATCAAAGTGATACGGCACGGGCGAAGTGGTGTCCGGAGGCTTCCGGCCTTGATGGCAATCGTAGCAGGCCACGGCCACGTGCCCGCCGGTGAGCGGGAACCGGGTTTTGTCATGCCGGCGCAGCGTGAAATTCGAAGGCGTATAGGTCTTTACGGTATGGCAATCCTCGCAGCGATTATTGTGCGGCGGGCCCGCGAATTGGCCTTTGTGGATGTCCGTATGGCAGTCCAAACACTGACCGTGTTTGAGACGATAATTCGTGCCTTGCCCGGCAGGGAGGTGGCACTTGGCGCAAAGGACGGCAGCGTGTTTTCCCTCCAAGGGGTACCCGGTGGCGGCGTGCTCGGCCACCCCGAATTTCGCGGACTTGAACCCCTCCACGGTGTGACAGGCCTCGCAGGCGCCACCGTCCTTGCGCGCGCGGAACTGTCCGTGATGAGGATCCGGAGTGTGGCAATCGGCGCATGTTCCGTGCGCCAGTGGGGCATTGAAGACCTGCCCATGGTGACAGGCGCTGCAACGCACTTCGGCGTGCTTGCCTAGCAACGGGTACTTGGTGCGGGAGTGGTCAAAGATGGGACTCATTCCCGTTGACGACACTTGCTTCCACACCGTGATGCTGTGGCAGGAATCGCAGTTAGCTTTGAAGCTGCCACGGTGCGGATCGGTGTGACACGCCGAACATTTGTCGAAGGACAGGCCAGCGTACCTGGCCACCTTGGGTTCGCCACTCATCGATTTGTGGCACTTCGCACAGGCCACATGGATGTGCGTTCCGGTGAGAGGGAATTTGGTTTTCGAATGGTCGAACCCCGGCGCTCGTTTCCACTCATTCAGAGTGTGACAGCGCAGACAGTCCTTCCCCAACTGGCCGCGATGCGGGTCGGTGTGGCAGGAGAGGCAATCACGCGAGAGACCTAGGAAAGTGCGGTTCAGGTCCTGGCGTTTGATGGAGGCGCGCTCCGCCTCCGGAATGTTGCGCGCATTGTGGCACTGCTGGCACGAAAGCTCCGCGTGCTTTCCCTCGAGGACGTATCCCGTTTTGCTGTGGTCGAAAGCCTTTTGCGACGGTTCCCAATGTATCAGGAGGAAGTTCTCGCCGTTGTGCTCGGAATGACAGGTAACGCAGTCCTTGTCCGTGCTCGTAGGGCTGACGACTGCAGCATGGTAGCCGCGCCGCAAGGATAGCCTGTGGGCAATGTCCGTGTGACACTCCGAGCACCGAAAGATCCCCGACCCCGCCGCCAATTTGTGACAAGACGTGCACCGGAGAGGGCCGCTCAACGACTGGTGAGCCCGGGAAAGCGGGCCGGGGGAGATCTGTGCCGTGACGCTCTTAGTACATAAAAGGATAATTAGCGTCAAGGTAACAGAAGCGACGATCAGAGGGGGCCGATTCGCGGGTTCCATGAGTCAAGTTGCTCACGGTCACAAATGGTGCTGATATCACTCATACCGATGGCCGTGAAGGTCTCTGCTGCGCGCCATCGCGCAGCAACCAAATAGCCAAACCATGAGCTTGAAATCGGCAGGCCATCGTGGGTCGGGGCGAGGTTTTCGGGAGGATTTCACTGCGTTGCTTGTACTATCTCGAACGTTTTGATTTTCTTACGACTGCATCTTATGGCCGAGCCCTGCTGCTTCAGCCCGCCTTTCGTCTGCGCCGCGGAGGCTCTGTGTGGGCTTCGGGCGAAAGGGACGCGGCCCGTCCCTCGTCGGCACTGCGGCAAACCTGGTCGTTGTAACGGTCGACGGCCTCAAGCAAGGGCGCGCCGCCGGCCCGGTGGGCGCGCAAGGGATCTTCCGCATCTTGCACGACTCGGGTTATGCTAGGGCGCTATGGATACCCACAATTCCCCAAACGGTTTTTGGACGGCGCGAGGGTGGCGCGTCCTGGTTACGCTGATGCTCATGGTCGGAGTGTTCGGCCTGAGCGCGGTGGAAGGGAAAAAGAAGAAGGCTCCCGCGCCGCCTCCGGCGGACCTGCCGGGTCACGTTGCGTATCTCGCCTGGCAACTGCGCGCGGTGGACATGGACGACTCGGCGCCCATCACCGGGGAGATTCAGAAACTGGTGCTCGATCACCTGCAAGAGTGGCTGCCCGCCTCGCCCGACCGCGCCAGCGACGTGGCGGTGCGCCGCGAGTTGGAGGCGGCCTTCTACCAACTCCGCTATCCCACTTCCGGCCAGCCCGCCTGCTTTGCTCAGCCGTGGAAGGGCGGCCGGCTGATCGGCGCGGGCTACACGCTCGCCTGGACGCGGTACAACCGCGTGAACGTGGTCGCGCTCTTCGAGCAGCGCGACGGAGGGACGCGCCTCGCCGCCGTCACCAGCTTCGCACCCTTCGTTGATCTCCACTACGAGTTTCTCCCCGCGCGCGGCTGGGACGATTTCCGGTTCTTTATCTACGGCACGCGCCCCGGCAAAAGCCAGCCGCGGTTGAGCGCCACGCTCTATTCCTACGACGGCCAGAACCTGAAGTCATTGTGGGAAACGCACGACGTTTACGACGGGAAAATCGACGTGGGCGATGAGAAAGTCACCATCCGCTACCTGAAGGAAGAGGAATACATCCGCGAGCAGGCGCACAAGCGCAAGCCTCCGCGCCACGAGGCTACCTACAAAATCACTCCGCTGGGTTTGGAAATCGAGACCGACCGCGAAATACCGTTCTGACGGAAGTTGACAGTCGGCAGTTAACAGTTGGCAGTAAAGACCGGGCGCCAGCAGGTTGGACTGTTGACCGGGAACTGACGACTGCTCTTCCGCT
>Ga0315281_10002864_pt1 | contig 25468 bp, 24 predicted proteins | sample YL17G07_0_MG_FD_204540 | JGI IMG/M metagenome (GOLD analysis project Ga0315281, IMG submission 204540) | Sediment microbial communities from Yellowstone Lake, YNP, Wyoming, USA - YL17G07_0 | ecosystem: Environmental > Aquatic > Freshwater > Lake > Sediment | place: USA: Wyoming | collected... | reverse complement strand
TGATGGTGGTCTGCCAGAAGGTGTAGTGATGACAAACCCCAAGGTGTCCATCATAATTCTCAATTGGAATGGCCTAAAAGACACCATAGAGTGTCTGGAGTCGCTGCGCAAAATCACTTATCCTGACTACCAGGTTCTAGTTGTGGACAATGGCTCGACAGGAGCCGATGTCAAGGTTCTGCGAGAGCGCTTCGGGAATTATATCCACATTATCGAAAACGACAGGAACTACGGGTTCTCCGAAGGGAACAATATCGGCATGAGGTATGCCCTGACAAACCACAGCCCGGACTACATCCTCCTTTTGAACAACGATACCACTGTTGCCCCCAATTTCTTGACCGAACTGGTCAAGGTCGCAGAAAATGACCCAAGAATTGGCTTGCTCGGGCCAGCGATCTACTATTCTTATAAGCCGAGCGTAGTCAGGGGGACAGGGTCGGGCCTAAGAATCAGCTGGTGGAGAGGCATCCCTGTATCCCTTATGTCAAGCCAAAGTGGCCAGGAGGTTTACAGCATCCGCGAGGCGGATTTCGTAGAAGGTTCCTGTATGTTAGTCCGAAGAAATGTGATTGATCAAGTGGGTATGCTAGACTCGGTGTACTTCGCTTACTGGGAGGAGGCCGACTGGTGTGTCCGCATCAAAAGAGCAGGCTACAAAGTTTGCTGCGTTCACAGTGCGAAGATATGGCACAAGGTGCAACCGTCTTACCTTGACACTCGTAAATTGTATTATTTCCTCAGAAACGACATCCTGTTCATGAGGAAGAATGCAGCTAAGAAACACATGCCTACCTTCCTTATCTACTTCCTCTGCGTGTCGCTCCCTCTGTGGACGTTTAAGCCGTTCCTAGCCCATCCGCTGGGAACGATAACGGCTATTACCAAGGCTCTACTTTGGAATATCCGGCACTAACTTTCTGAATGTCAAAGTTGCTATTTCCGTGAGCGTGCCGTAAGTGCCGACGGTAGACCACACAAGATAATAGGGAAGCATCCTCACACTTCTCTGCTTTATACACACGAAGATACCGAAAGGAAGCTGAGCCGAAGCACCAAGCAGGCTTACAAGCGATCTGTGTTTCCAAAAAAACCGCGCACTACCCTTCCCGTATCTTACCCGCTGCTTTATGAAGGCCGCTGCAGTAGCCCTATGACGGTGATAAACAAAGGCCGAGGAGATACCAAACTTGAAGTGAGCCTTTCGTAACCTATAACACAAATCGCCATCCTCAACGGACATTGTAAAAAAAGGGTCAAACTGGTACTTGAGGATGACGTCTCTCTCGAATATCGCCGCCATAGTTGCTATGTATGGTGCCTCTCCCACTCTATTGAATCTCATCCTGAAGCGCTGGTCTTCCGCCCACCCCCAGTAGCCTCCATCTTCCGCTCCGAGCACCTGAGCATGGATTCCGCTGTATCCATTTGCCTTCATCTCACGCATCATGGTCTGGAGGCAGTCCTTGGTAAGGATGACGTCAGAATCGACATAGAAGATATAGCTGCCCGATGCCATCTCCGCCCCTAGTTGGCGCGCTCTGGGAAGGCCTCCGCCATCGTTAGAATAGATGTGGCTGGTGAACTTTCTTGAAATCTCCGCTGTTTTGTCTGTTGAGCCATCGTCAATCACAATGATCTCAAAGGGATTATTCATTCTGACCGACTCGAGACACTCCTCTATGGTTCTCTCAGCATTCTTAGCGCAGACAACTACAGAAACATCCAAGAGCGCACCTCGTCATTGACCTTGTTTGAATTGAGCTATATATCTTTTCAACGCGTTGACTAACCTCTTATCCCGCATCACCGCCGCACGACTGATATCAAGCTTCAATAAAGCCCCTTCAAGCTCCTCCACATCGTAAATCGCTGTAAACTTCCTCTCTCTTGCCAATTCCTGAAGTAGTAGAGACTGATGGTCGTCTATGTGTTCACCACACTTTTTCAGCCGAGGAACAACAATCATTGGTTTTCACTTCCTGCTGCGACTCCATAATTGGGCTCGCCTCATCTTAATTCGCCAGTACAGCTCATCTCTTATCCAGGGAAGATGGTAAAACAGATTCATTTTGTAGCCGCAGGAACAGCCCGGGCACTTCTTGTAAAACATATCATGCAACCTAATCTTATATTCAGCTGATCTCAGAATATCAGTCAAACTCTTCTCTCTGATGTTGCCCATAGGCTCCATTGCCAAGCACCCAGAATATACCTCGCCGTGAGCACCGATATCTATGGAGGTATGACCCAGCATACATGGCACATCCTTTCTCTTGGGATCCTGGAAATAACTTCTTATGTATTCAAAAGAAGCGTGAGTGTGAGAAACATGGAATATGTCGCCATGTTTCGTTTTCAACATGTGCAGTCCATCGACTACACTATTTAGCTGGTGCTGATCTTTTATCATCAGATCAGCACCATTGATACTACTAAAGAAGTAAAGTGATGTATCGATCAGATTAAAATTAATCTTGATCCTCATGCTGCCCAGCAGATTCGCCAAGGGGATTATGTCTGCTAACGTAGGCTTCATTAAAGTAGTTGCCACATACAGGTCTAGCGACTTGTACTTGTTGTCTCGTAAATTTGTGAGCATCTTCAACACGGACAGGTTTTTTTCAAAACTACCTTTGACACCCCTTATCATATCATTCGTATCTCTGAGCCCGTCGATCGAGATGCCTATGGTGGTAACTCCGCCCTGCAGAAGTTGCTCAGCTAGACTTGGTGTTAGCAACAGTCCATTGGTTAAAATAGCAACATCATCGAACTTGAGAACCGAGCATTCTCTAACCATAGCACTGAGATCTTTGCGCAGTAATGGTTCCCCTCCGGAAAAGGTGATTCCATGAATGCCTAAGCCTTTCAATTGCTTCAGAGTGTCCGAGATCTCTATTAGGCTCAGTTCATTGGAGGATTTCTGATGCCATTGTGTACAAGTCATACATCTGCTATTGCAATTTTCAGTAACGATTATGCCTGCACTTGCGGGGGTGAACTTGATCATAGAAGCGAAGAGTTGGCTGTGCCTCGCCAGTTCTACCCCCAATAATTTGCGAGAGACTCGAAAGCCCTGTGCTAGTAGATACCGTCTTCTCACGCTGTTTGCCTCAAGGGGATTGGTAGTATCTTGCTTCTACCACCGGAGCCTACTGTCGGCCTAAGATTGAACATCCGTGTTTCATGAATTCATCGGCCTATCTAATTAGACTCCTGGCTCCTCCTTTGCTATTATAGTATATTGGAGTTATCTGGTAAACAACGGTTTGTCACCAAGTGTGTTGGTAGCGAGTGTAATAAGTAAAGGAACGAGCCCAGGGTTTCAATTATCGTCCTCGACTGGAACGGTGTTGAAGATACGTTGGTGTGTCTGGAATCCCTGTTAATAATAGTTTTCCGTAACTATGAGATAACTGTAGTGGGCAACGGCTCCGAAGGGAACGATGCCGAGGTCATAAGAAATGGGTTCGGTAGCTATGTGCCACGGTCGATCAATTCTATGTATCTCTTTAAGGCATTGACCAATCTTTCATCCCGCGTCTGAACTGCCCGGCTAGTATCAAGTTTAGATAGCACTTCCCCAAGCTTCTCTAAATCGTAAACAGCAGTTACTCTACCATCTCTGTCCAATTCGCGAAGTAGTAATAGTTGATGATTATCTATGACTTCACCGTATTCCTTCAGCCGAGGTACAACAACCAGGGGCTTTCCCTCCTGCAAAACGTCTAGTATTGTTCCGACACCTCCGTGTCCCACCACAACCCTCGCCTTGCTGAGCAATTCTTTCATTTCCTGCTCTGTGGCGAATCCAAAGTACTTAGCGTTCCTGGGGGTATATTTTGTCCCCCCAATCTGCATGATAACCTCCTCGTCAATCCTACCAGCGACCTCGTCCATTTGCTTGACGAGACGTTCAAACCCGTCTGGATGCATGCCCACAGTGACCAGGATCAAATTATTGCCCCCTCATATTTGGCTTTCTTACCATACCTGCTAAGAAGTCGTTCCCACTGCACCAGAAAGATATCGGCAACTGGATATACCACCCTACCTGTACCAGACGGTTCATCAAAGCGGGTCCAAGTTTCAACGAAAATAGTCTTGATTCTCAAAAGTTTGGCCAGATAGAAAGCAGGTATGGCTATCTCTGAACCTGTGGAAACAATAAGTTTCGGTCTTTCCTTCAGCAAAATCCTGAATGTTGAAAGAAATGCTCGCGCCATCAGCAGCGGGCTAGTGTCGATGTTCTGCAAAAGATACTTGCGCTCAAGACTCTGAGTTCGTGGAGACGCATAAGTGATAAAGAGAATCTCATGTCCTTCGAATGCCTCTTTGAGAGCAAGCATCTCCGTTAAGTGTCCTCCATGAGAACAGACGAGACATATTTTCATGATCCCACGACTCCTGCATTTCCTGCATTGTGCCAAGCAAAGAGCGACAGGGAAGTTTTTTCCAAGTTGCAACTGTTAAGCTTGGCGCTATGGAACATTGTCGCATCGACTCCCATGAACTGCGCAGTTTCAGCGTGGGCGTATGATTAACTGGTAATAGGCTTTCAACATAGGGTTGACCAACTTATCAAGAATGGGATTCTGAATCTCTTCAAATGTAATTGCCGGACTCATCATCTTTAACATCCTGCACATGTACCTTTTATCTCTACGAACACTCCTTCTCTTATACTTTATCAATCTCCACCGCCGGATAATCCAGGCATAGGATTTTATCTTTTCCCTAAACCACCCCTGATATATCGAGACTAGAAATAGCCCCATTTCCATGAGGACAAAGATGGGAAATATTTTTAACCACATTCTCTTGTCATAGATTTTCAACAATACAAGCAATCTGTTCCTCTCAAGATAATACAGCTTTTGCCTCCCCGGCGTGAACTTGTATTTGTGATAGACGATTGATTTCGGATTGCAGACCACTTTGTAGCCTGCCAACCACATCCTGAGACCTAAATCTGTATCATCCAGATACATGAAAAAATGCTCATCGAAGAGACCCACTTGCTCTAGCACATCGCGGTTGAGAATCGCAGAGCAGACGGAAAGGCCCAGAGTCTCTTGAACACCTCCATCGTCTGTATTTTTCTTTCCGTAGTTCCTACACCATGTAAATCCGAGGTAATTCACGTCATTACCTTCGGTGTTTATGGTGTCGGGATTGTCATATAGAAGTACTCTCGATTGGCAGGCAGCTATCCCTCTATCATCCTCCGTCGTTTTGACCAATTCAGATAGCCAAGCCTTTGCCACAACAGTATCCGGGTTAAGTAGCACCACATATTTGCCTCTTGATGAGCGGATCCCTATGTTATATCCCTTAGCGGGGCCATAATTCTCTATATTCTTGATAAGCTTGATAGATGGGAAACTATTCTTTATAAAACTGACGGTATCATCTACTGAGTTATTGTCAACTATTATGGTCTCGAAGTCGGAGTAGTCCTGTGCCATCAGAGATGGTATGCATTCACTTAAATCATCTCGGCTGTTGTAAGACACGATGACTACAGATACAGCGGTATCGACCATGGCTGCCCTTCGGTGCTTATCACATTTGCCTCAATAATTTTCTGTCAGAAAGCTCCCCACTTGCCTTATCAGATAAATCAAGGATGTTCTTCTGTTGCTTTACCCAGTTCGCGAATTCTGAAATTCCGTCTTCCAGGTTCTTGCTTGGCTCATAACCCAATTTACTTCTTATTTTGGTCAGATCTGAGTAGCAATGTCTGATGTCACCTATTCTATATTTCCCCGCCAGTACAGGCTTCACGGGACTCCGCAATCTGTCCACCAGAAGATTGGCGACCTCCATTATTGTTACCCTTCTGCCACTACCCACGTTGAATACTTCGTAATCTCCTTCAGTCTTCTCCAAGGCTAATACGGTGGCTTTGACTACATCAGACACGTGCACAAAATCTCTGCTCTCCAAGCCGTCTTCATAAATGGGAGGAGGCTTACCGTTGAGTATCCTTGAGGAAAAGATTGACAGGATTCCCGTATATGGATTGCTCAGTGATTGCCGCTGACCGTACACATTGAAATATCTCAGAATGGTTGTGGGTATGTTGTAAGCCCTTGCCGCCACTGAGAATATCTGCTCCTGGGCCTGCTTGGTGACAGCATAAATGGACGTTGGCCTCAATAAGGCATCCTCGTCTGTAGGCATTGGTTCGATTATGCGGCCACACTTTGCGCAGCGCATCTGCCACTGCTTTGTCTTAAGTTTATCCTCTGTTCTCTGCTCAGGATATGTTACACCGCATTTCTTACATCGATACTTCCCTTCCCCATAGACTGCCCTCGAGGAAGCAAGGATAATCTTTTTTACTTTAGTCCCCGCCTCTGCAATAGCCTCCAATAGTATCGCTGAACCTCTAATATTGGTGTCGACATATCTAGCGATCTCATACATAGACTGGCCGACGCCAGTCTCAGCAGCCAGGTGAATAACAGCATCTGCTCCCGGGATGGCTCTTTCAACGTCTTCTCTATTTCGTATGTCCCCTTTAAGGAATTCCACTCTTCCTCTTAGATATTGAGGTAGCTTCACGTTTGGTCCATGGATTTGGGGAGATAGATTATCAATTATTTTGACCTTGTAGCCGATTTCGAACAACTTCTCAGCCAGATGAGAGCCTATGAATCCTGCGCCACCCGTGATTAAGATAGTCTGAGCCATAGATTAATTCTTTCTAAACGAAATGTACCTTACACGCGATATGGCTGGCGGAATCTTGGTACCTCTATCCGAATGTTTCAATAATACTATACTCTAATCTCAATAGCAAAACTTATGCCCTGCTTAAAGACAATCAAGTGGACTGGTCCCGCACGAGTTCTCTAGTCTGACGATTTGCTCGACTTACAACATTATGTTATCATGAAGCGTGCTGGTCAGAGTGTTTTGTAGTTTCTTAAAATGAGCAAGATTCACTAGGAAAACTTGATTATGCAGAAGAACAGAGAGGCAACTCCTAAGACTCAGAGGCAACAAATTCCTGAAATTATTGCGGCTATTCCTTGCTTCAATGAGGAGCTCTTCATAGGCAGCGTTGTCCTCAAAACAAGAGACTATGCTGACCAGGTAATAGTTATCGATGATGGCTCTACGGATAAGACTGCACTTGTAGCTGAAAAGGCCGGAGCGACTGTGATAAGTCATGGCTCCAATAAAGGCAAAGGCGCTGCGGTGAGTACAGCTTTTGAGTATGCCAGGAAAACAGGCTGCAAGGCGCTAGTTCTTCTCGATGGCGACGGGCAACACGACCCAGCGTATATACCCTCGCTGGTCAAGCCTGTGCTTGAGGACAAGGCGGATATGGTGGTAGGCTCACGCCACCTACAGATCAAAAGCCACATACCTAGAGTTAGAAAGTGGGGACAGAGGATACTCACCTTCTTCACTAACCTTGGTTCGCGGGTGAAACTGACCGATTCTCAGAGCGGCCTCAGAGCCTTCTCCCCAAAAGCCATGCAAGCATTCTCGTTTGCTGAACAAGGGCTCTCCGTAGAATCCGAGATGCAGTTTCTGGCAAACGACGCTAGCCTCAGGGTAACAGAGATTCCCATGAGCATCGGCTACTACGGCAAGGCGAAGCGAAGCCCATTAGCTCACGGCGTGGGAGTACTGAACAGCATTATGGGACTAATCAGCAGAAGGATACCGCTTTTCTTCTTCGGCGTGCCTGGCTTGGTCATGCTGGGCTTTGGTTTTTGGGAAGGATTCCGGGTAATACGCGGATACGATACTTACCATGCTTTCTACCTGGGCCCTGCGCTGATAGCTGTGTTGCTTTGCGTAGTTGGTGCCCTCAGCCTGTTCACCGGGCTCATCTTGCATACCATCAGGTCATTTTTGAAGTAAGCCCGGGACACTCGACGAGCTCTGGCTGGAATTGACACAAAGCTAACGGCTGTAGAAGCTATCTCCCCTAAATCCGTCTTCACTGTTTGTCCTTTTCCAGTCTTAGTCCTTGGGCCAGCTTGACACTGTGGGGACTGTGTGGCCACTGAAGTTGACTGCCAAACGCCGCAGCAGTACAATGAACTGCGGCAATAAGCAATGCGGGACATTCGCTTCTCTCTCGATTAAAAATTATGCTCGACAATGCAACACACGATTGGACAGGTTCAAACATACGGGAACATCCTTAAGTGCAGCGGGCGCGAGACATTAAATCTGAATCCCCAAAACGATGTGTCTTGGTAATGCTAACTATTCCAGGATCATGCCTTCCGGAAATTGAGGGCAAATCACCTGCATTCGAGCCTTGCTTTAAGACGCATGAATACCTGGCGGCTAAATGAAACGTCGCCGTTTATAGTTTACTATATCTGACAAGGAGACTATGTGTCGCAAGAAAGCCTCAAGAGGACTCCACCATCAGAGGAATACACTGAAGAATACTTCCTAACAGATTGCGGCGGTTTCACGGATTATTTGCAGGGAAGACTCTCTTTAAGACACCGGAAGGCATTGGAGTACCTCAAAGTACGCCGAGGCGAGGTCATTTTGGATGTAGGCTGTGGCAGGGGTGAGCTTGTGCGAGCATGCAGCGAGCAAGGGGCCAAGACAGTAGGGATTGACTATTCTGTGGCTGCTGTCAAAATATCAAATGTTGGAAGCAAGGTTGATAACATAGTCATAATTCGAGCCAGCGCAACAAACTTGCCTTTTAAAGAAGAAATCTTCGACAAGGCTATAATGCTTGATATAGTTGAGCATCTTGCTCCTGATGACTTGATGAAGTGCTTAAAAGACGTGAGAAGGGTGCTCAAGAAGGATGGACAGGTTCTTATTCATACTCCAAATCGGTGGGGCGATTACGCTTTCTCGGTTTATTTTAAGTGGGCTTCCAGATTCAGGGCAAATCTAAAAAGGGTGAGTATGGATTTCAAACCCCATAGGTATGCTGAGTTACACGTGAATGTGATGGATCCTGTGTCTTTAAAAGCAGTGCTTCACTGTGCCGGTTTTGACAGTAGAATATGGTTTGCAGCACATCCTTTGGAGAATGTGCCACGTCAGTGGTTGGTGATCGACAAGATATTCTTTTTTCTGACTACTATATGGTGTAAGGCAGTGCGAGTTTGATCCTAAAGTAATTTCATGCCTCACATCATGCGGTTGAATCACGAATAGAAGGGTGCTTAGCGACACTGAGACCGCCAGTGCTACAGCCGACTGGTCCATGCATAAGGCAAATGTCTCGTAGCAGTGATAGATTTAGAATACGGATAGAGCCGAATCCTTGCTGATATTGAATGCGGAGAGGCTTCTCGAATAATGAGAGTTTGTGTAATCGTAGATACGGCCGCTGATTCTCTCGGTCTAGAAAGATATGCCCGTGAATTACTGGCACGGCTAATAGAATCCGATTTAGTTGAGGAAGTGGTCATAGCTCATTCGGCCGGTTGGACACAACCAATGAGGCTCCGGATAAATGAAAAGCAAAGCCATAAAGCTAGAGAGTTGATTATACCTATCCCCAATTCTCCTTTCCGCAAGGAACTGAGGCAGCTATTTATTGCCCCTTTTTTGTTGAACAAGCTATCCAGAGAAGGAATAGATATTGTTCACGATTTATTCAATTTTGCTCCCTTTCTCCTGAGCTATGGTCGCTACAAGAAAGTTGTTACTGTTCATGATATAAGATCTTTTCTTAGCAGGAACATGTATCCCACTGGCCAACGACTGGGTTTCTATATTCGTTACAAGTACATTCTGCCACTGATCCTGGCAAGGGCAGATTCTATAATCGCCATTTCGAACAACACAAAGCAAGACTTGTGCAGACATCTCGGTGTCAGAGCAAATAAGATAAGGGTTGTCTATCACGGCATCGATGATAGCTACAAGCCGATAGAAGATCCCGTGAGACTAAATAAAGTTAAGAGTGACTACAAGCTTAACTATCCCTTCATTTTAGGTATTTCCACGTGGGGTTGCATGGATAATGTTAGGTCTCTAATAGAGTCATTCAAATTACTTCGCAAGAATATAGTAAACGATAGCTTAAACCTGGGAGACATGAAGCTGGTTTTCTTTGGTTATTTTGAGCCGCGAACTGTATCTTGGGTGAAGGAAATCGGTCTCGGTAACGACATTGTCTTCTTAGGATATATACCCGAATCAGACCTTGCGCCTCTATATAGCCTGGCGACGTTGTTTGTCTACCCATCGTTATACGAGGGTTTTGGTTTTCCTCCTTTGGAAGCAATGGCCTGTGGCACTCCAACCATCGTTTCTGACGTCTCCTCCTTGCCAGAGGTTGTTGGTGATGGTGCGCTTAAAGTTGATCCTTACGACTCAGTGAAACTGGCTAAAGAGATTGAAAGTATTTTATCAAACAAAGAAGCGGCGCGGCATTTAAGTTTAAAGGGGCGAGAGAGAGCCGCCAAATTTACTTGGGGAGAAACTGCTTCAGAAACGCTAAAAATATACTCGGATTTTTTGGGTAAAAGAAGATGAAGTAGTCAACAAGGTCGTTGCCGTTAAAGGTATTTAACAGGTAACATTAAATATTTCGACATCCCCTACATATACTACATTCATATTTAGCCCGGATTACCAAGTCCACAAGTTAACTGATCGTCCGCTATTATATTATAAACCTCATGTATCGCTGCCATTCCTTGTTTGGACAACGAAGATGAACCCATTTGAAAAATTGAAATTGCGCCTGGCAATAAACATTCTCACATTCGCTAGTCTCGCTCCCAAGATGTGTGACATCTCTTCCGTGATGGAATAACCGTGCCTCTCTAACAAGTTCCTGAGCGTGACATACGAGAAATAAAATACATGTTCAGAGTGAACGTATTCAAGATTTAGAAGCCCTAGGATGAACCTATGAACGGAAAATGCATTGGGAGTCTCTATGATCATCTCAGTTGTAGGAGTAAAAAATCTCTTTATACCATCTAAGAATAATCCGGGGTTCGAAAGATGCTCTAGTACTCCGCCAGCCGCGATTATGTCGAACTTTTCTTGAATATTAACCTTGCCGAGGTCCTCCAAGTCACCATAATATATGTTTTGGATTCCCTCTGCTCTTGCCCGCTCAATACCGGCTGTATCGATATCTAGGCCAATTACGGTGTCTGCCACTTTCATTAAAGCTCTGTGTAGACCGCAAACCATTTCATTATTGTAATCGGCGGCGCCAAGGTGCAAAACTCTTCGGCCTCTACATTTTGAGATAAAGTATTCATTTCTCTTGACGACTTTCAACCTGGGCAGCTTGTGAGTTTGTATCATGCGATTTCATACTAGATGACAGCTTTGAGCATTTCGTTGCTAAACGTAAATCAATAAACCGCCATCTACTCTCACTTCAACAACAAAATATTATAACATACAATAGGTAAAAGAACTGAATGCGCGTTCTGTAAAACCTCGATGGTTGTCAAGGATATTACTTTTGTGTTAGTCTTTAAACAGACGCTGAAACACAAATCAGACTGCGAATAAATGCCGGACAAGATAATCACATCCATACCTATAAGGATCAGAGTTACTGTAGTCATGCTACTGAAAGCAACCTTGATGTATCGCCCGACCATGGCTTGTTTGCACTGGATAGGTCAAAGATCGTGGCGACCAAGGGCATTACATTTCTATTCTCAATTTGTCACTCAAGGTTCTCTGTGTTTCGATATAGGTGCTAACATCGGCGATAGAATAAACATATTTAGAAAACTTGGGGCAGCTGTGATAGCAGTGGAGCCTCAAGACGATTGCATTCGCAGACTAAGAAAGGCCTACAGTAACGACTGTGATGTAAAGATAGTACAGAAAGCCGTGGGACCACACGAGGGCAGCGTTATTATACATAGAAATGCAGCCGCCAATGGCTTATCATCATGCTCTCCCGAATGGATTAAGGCAGTGAAGTCCACCGGAAGATTCGGCGGTTTAGCGTGGGACAGAAACGTAGAGGTACCAATGACTACTTTGGACACGTTAATCACAGAATTTGGCTCTCCAGACTTCTGCAAAATAGATGTTGAAGGTTACGAACAAGAAGTCATCAGAGGACTATCCCAGCCAGTGAAGGCTATATCCCTAGAGTTTACGCCTGAATATCTGATTTCAGCCATTAACTCGGTTCATAGGTTAGCCGGTCTTGGCTTAACTAAGTTCAACTATACAGTTGATGAATCCATGAAGTGGGCCTTGCCCAACTGGGTTGGCGAAAATGAGATATGCACCATACTAGCAAACGAAAAACTCGCCGGAGATATATATGGCACTATCTGAAAGCCAAAATGTATTATGGACAAAGTCAAAGAGAAGCATTCAAGGGCAACGCTCCACATTCTATACACTCACCGCAGAGGCTTGTCTAGCAAGTGCGGCAGGTCTACAAGCGGGAGGTGTACTCCATTAACGCTGATACTAATAGCTGGGGAAGGTCACAGCCCGATATACTTAACATCAACGTGATGCGGAGGTACTTTGTTTAGGGATTCTATTACAAGACTAACTATCATCTTAAGGACTGAGAAGTGGAGGATCATACCGCTTTTGAATGATCGTCTTAGGTACTATATATGGGCTCTAAGGCTCAAAATACTTGGTATGAAACTGGGCAAAGGCACGTTAGTTCGTTTCCCGATCAGTTATCGATATCCTAACAACATAAAGATAGGTCAGAATGTGTTAATTGGTGAATATGCTTTCCTAGTAGCTGGTCCGAATTCGACAATAACAATAGGAAATGATACAAAGTTGGCTGCCAATGTGTATGTCATTACAACCATGCACAATTACGAAGATACGAAAACGCCCATTAGACTTCAGGGAAACACTGAGAAGGATGTTACCATAGGCAAAGATTGCTGGATTGGAAGGGGAGTAACAATACTTCAAGGTGTAAAGATAGGCGACGGCGCAGTTGTTGCAGCAGGAGCAGTCGTAACGGCCGATGTCGAACCATATGCCGTCGTCGGTGGAATTCCCGCGAGTTTCATCAGGAGAAGGGGCCAGAGGAAAGACTCTGGCGACATGCTGAGAATGACTGACATACGTGGTTAGACCGCCAAAAGGCTGCCTTTAGATTCTATGCCAAAGTAAGCCCCAACCACCTAGGCTCAGGACCCCGCGCTGTTCACTGCAAAGGCCTTTATCCCATCTTTACGTCCCATTTATATGGGATAGATGGGTCATTGGGGGGCAGGCGGTACTCGTCAGGCTTTTCGTAGTTGTAGAGGTGGGTGGGGAAATTGATAATCGTAGCCGGCTCATGGCCCACAGCGGTGAAGCCATGGTAGACGCTTCGCGGTATCTTGACCAGGATTGGATTCAGGTTGCCAAGGTAGAATTCATTAACCAAACCTTTTGTGGGAGAATCATCGCGGGGGTCATAGAGAGCGAGCTTCGCCAATCCGCTGACGCAAGTGAAATGGTCGGTCTGGAGTTTATGATAGTGCCAGGCCTTGACCACACCAGGGTAGCATGTAGTGACATAGGCCTGTCCGAACTTCTCGAACTCCTCCCAATCCGACCGGAGCAGTTCCATGAGCCAGCCCCGGTCGTCTGGTATGAGTCGCAGCCTGCGTACTTTAACACCGGATATGTACTCCATTTCGCCCTCCTATAGCTCCAGGGTGGAGTCGCAGCCGACGAAGATTTTCACTGCGTTGAATCTCTCGTCGGCTCTCCTGAGCTCGACACGTGTGCCGATAAGGCTGTCCTCCAGACGTTCGATGCGATAGATGCGGCTGTTCTCCAATATGACCGAATGCGCCACGGCGGAATCCTCTATCACCGTGCCTGCTCCTATGCTGGTGAAGGGACCTATAAATGAGTTCCTGATCAGACACCCCTCGGCAATAGACACAGGGCCTCTAACAGTGCTGTTCTCCACACGGGCGCCCTCTTTGATTTCTACCCTGCCCACTATTTTGCTTTTAGGGTCGATTTCTCCCCTCACATCGCGCTTGAGCAAGCTGTCGAGAACGACTCGATTCGCTTCCAGCAGGTCGTCCTTTTTCCCAGTATCGAGCCACCACCCCGTCAGGATGTGGCTTCTTACCTTATTACCCATCTCTAGAAGCTTCTGAATGGCATCGGTTATCTCCAACTCTCCGCGCCAGGAGGGTTTGATTTTCGCTATCGCTTTGTGGATCAAGGGGGTGAACAGATAGATCCCCACCAGGGCCAGGTTAGTTTTAGGCTCTTTGGGCTTCTCTACGAGGTGAATGACCTCTCCCTTCCTGTTTAGTTCAGCAACCCCGAAGAGTCGTGGGTCAGGGACTTCCTTGAGCAGGACCAGAGCATCCGGAGAGCGACTTTCGAACTCCTGAACAAAGCTCTTCACTCCACCCTCGATGAGGTTGTCGCCGAGGAACATGAGAAATGTGGCATCGCCCAAAAAAGAGCGCGCTGTTTTTACGGCATGGGCCAGGCCCAAGGGCTTTGCCTGGAGAATATAGGTAATTTGGCTATTCCATCGTGAACCGTCGCCCACGGCTTCTTCTATGTAGTCGCCGGTTTCCGGCGAGATGATGATGCCGATATCTGTAATGCCTGCTTCTCTAATCTGGTCTAATACGTAGAACATGATGGGCTTATTGCCCACGGGAAGAAGTTGTTTGGGTATGGTGTGTGTGATAGGCTTGAGCCTCGTGCCCTTGCCCCCTGCCAGAATCAAGGCCTTCATTCAGACTCTCCATCGCGAAGTATGGTGTTAAGAGTATACCCTACCTTAGAGCAGATAGTAAAGGCTCGGGCACTGACCAGGTACACTATAATAGGTGTGCCATATCTAGCTCACTCTCCGCAGCTCTCTGGACAAAGGATCACGCGCATGTTGTGAGATTGGGTGCTGACAGTGGTATCAAAGGCTATGTATGCAATCGCAGGGTATTGATGGGACGGCGTGATTTTGAGCGCATTAGCGTTCATGCTGCTTTGGCAATCCTGGCGGTGATGGCTGTAGCACCGTCTAAGGCAAAGCATGGACAATTTAAGGGCGTTCTAGTATGCGGTAGAAATGCTGGCTAGACGTTTTCTATCGGTAAAATGCCTTTCGAATGTTTGCATCAATTGAAATGAGCCGTACTTAGGGTGACTTTTAGGCCTGACGTACAAAATAGTATTAATATGCAAGAGGCCCGAGTCTTTGCCAGGCCAGCCTATACTTCATCTTTAGGAATGTCCTGGTTTCTTCTCCAGCACAAATACCAAAAAGGTGGCGAGTGAAGGAATCGTTGAAAAGATGTTATCGAAAAAGAAGAAAATGGGAGCTACAGGGAGTGATGGTTGACTACCTTGAGCCGAGGCCCCTTTCAATTCCTTCAGTCTAAGCCCAGAAGACGATATTAACTCTCTCATAGCGCGTACGGTCATCACGCTGATATGGGGACGTGTTCCGCCAGGGCTGAAACCCGGACGATCAGCGTCCCGAGAATGAAGCCCTTTAACCAGAAAATGCCCCCATGGCACCCAAGTAATATAAGTTTGGAACCCACCCAGCAATGCAAGCCTATTATACCAACACGCCAAGTTGGGCGTAGTTAAAATGCAAAATCCCCCTGGTTTTAAGACTCTGTATATCTCACGCAGAAAGTGTTTCACATTGAGCAAGTGCTCTATGATCTCTCCGCAAAAAATGGCATCGCAATAGCGATCCGGCAACGGTATATCAGAATAGTCCACATCTACCTGCAAGACCTTAATCCCCTTTTTTGATGCCAACTCAACATATTGAGGCACTAGTTCTACCCCGTACACCTCTTTTGCGCCCAACACTGTTTTTAGGACGATAGTGATATCTCCATTGGAACAACCTATATCGAGGAGGACCTCTGCTCTTCGACTCTTAGCAAGCTCGATGACCCTCTGGAGCCTGCGGGCATGTGTCGATGGATAACTTATCATTGCACTTCAACTTTGAATGCTAATGCGACTACGTCACAACTGACGATGAAACAATACCTTCTTGCATAGACATTGAAAATTATATTGCAGTCGTCTGGTAAAGTCAACAGTATGTCCGCATGGAAAGCGCAAGTGGGACAGTTAGGCCTTCAGAACTGATGGGCACCGCAAACTGCCTATTGCATTATGTCTTCAAGTCGAACTCTGCAAAACTGAAACCGTTTTGATTTCTCTATGGTTCTTATCTTGTGAACTTTGCAACTGTGATGTAGGCTTTGTTTGCCTCCGGCGATCTCCAGTATGCGCGATGGTTGCATCGCTCTTAGAGCTCTTTATCGAGCTGGTCGGGGTGTGCTTTGGTTTCCTGCAGACAGAGGACGTCGGGAGATTCTCTGTGTAGCCATTCCAGGAAGCCTTTCCCCTTTGCTGCTCTGATCCCATTAACGTTCCAGCAAAGTATTTTTAGCTCTATCATAACAAGTATTACCTACGAAGGCTGGAAGTTATAAGCAAATCAGAAGAAGAGAATGGTGGGCCCGGCTGGATTCGAACCAACGACCAATCGGTTATGAGCCGACCGCTCTGCCACTGAGCTACGGGCCCACTCTTTCCAGAATTGTTGCTGCCCCCTGCCCCATCCCCACGCACATACCCGCCAGACCGTATTTTGCCCGACGGCGCACCATCTCATGGGTCAGCGTGGTAATCAGCCTGGCCCCGCTGCATCCCATGGGATGACCCAGGGCGACCGCCCCGCCGTTGGGATTTACTTTACTTTCATTAATTCCCAGTTCTCTAATGGCGACCATAGCCACCACGGCAAAGGCTTCGTTTATCTCCGCCACATCTATATCGGCTATGGTCAGTCCAGCTCTATCGAGAGCCTTCTTGGACGCTGTGACGGCACCAAGTCCCATCAGCTTGGGGTCTACCCCGGCTACAGCCATGGATAGTATCTTCACCCTGGGCTTCAGGCCCCTTTTCTGGGCTTTCTCTTGCGACATCAGCAACATCGCTGCCGCACCATCGCTCGCTGCCGAGGCGGTTGCCACCGTAATGGTGCCGCCTGGCCTTGTAATAGACTCCAGTGCCGCCATGATGTCGAGGGAGGTGTAAGACCTCGGGTTCTGGTCGCTATCTATCAACTTCTTGACGCCGTTTTTTAAAGGTACTTCCACCGGGACTATCTCGTCCCTGAACCTGCCCTCTTCCTGGGCAGCTATCGCCTTTTGATGGCTCCTCAGGGCGTACTCCTCCTGCTCCTTTCGGCTTATATTATACATCTCTGCCAGGCTCTCAGCGGTCAAGCCCATGGAGGAGGAGCTGCGGTCTATGAACTCAAACCGCTTCGGGTTCAGGTCTGCCCCTGTCCCCTCGGGCAGATGGGTCATGTGCTCGATACCGCCCGCGATGAAGACATCCCCATAGCCTGCCATTATCGCTTGGGCAGCGCTATGGACCGCTGTCATGCCTGAGGCGCACTGGCGATTTATAGTCTGGGCAGCTACACCGAAAGGCAAACCAGCCATAATTGCGATGTACCGGGCGATATTCATCGCCTGCTCGCCGGACTGGGTAGCGCAGCCCAGGATGACATCCTCTATTTGCGCAGGGTCAATCTTCGTTCTGTTAAGGAGCTCCCGGATTACGATTACGCCGAGTTCATCGGAACGGATATCCTTGAACCACCCTTTCTCGGGGTGCGCCCTCGCTATGGGAGTTCGCACCGCATCTACTATTACCGCCTCTCGCATCCCGATTTACCGATACCCGTCCCTATTCAGATTTCCCTTTTGGCAAACCTATTTTAACCGAGTATGATAGGAGTCGCAAGTGGCTTTAGAGTATTTAGCGCGATAGGGGTATTTGTTACTTCGTTTGTGAGGCCTTAGCTAGCTTTCTGTAGTACTCTGAGGTTTGGGCTATTCCTTCTCTGAGAGATAACTTTGGGATCCAGCCAAGTTCCTTGCGAGCTTTGCTGCAGTCAAGGCTGATGCGGTAAACCTCACCCTTACGTACCGGGGCGTAAATAGGCTTACCTTTATAACCCAGCACACTGGCCAGGGTATCGAATATCTCCTGGTCTTTGGTTTCGGTCCCAGTCCCGATGTTGTAGATAGCGTTCTTGCCATGGTCCAGGGCGATAATGTTCGCTGCCACTATGTCGGATACATGCGTGTAATCCCTGGTTTTATCTCCCGGACCGAAGATGGTGGGTTGTTTGCCAGTGAGCATCTGGATGGCGAAGATGGCTACCACGCCTGCCTCTCCGTACGGATTTTGCCTCTGTCCGTAGACATTGGAATACCTTAAAGCCACGTACTCAAGGCCATGGATTATGCTGTAGAGATGCAGATAGTGCTCCACGGTGTGCTTTGAGACACCGTACTGAGAGATGGGATTTATCGGATGATTCTCGTCGGCAGGCAGATATTGGGGGTCACCATAAATCGCCCCGCCCGTTGAGGCGTAGACCATCCTCTTGACACCAGAGTGGACGCAGTTGGTGATGACGTTCAGGCTGCCCAGAATGTTTGCTTCAGCATCAGCAATGGGGTCTTCGCCCGATTTGCGAACGTCTATTTGGGCTGCATGGTGATCGACAATATCAGGTTTCTCGCGCTCGAAGACTCCAGATAGCTTCTTATCGCAAATGTCAATCTCGTAGAACCTGGCTTTAGGGTTTAGATTCTTCTTTAATCCGCTGGAGAGATTATCTGCCACCACCACATCGTGACCGAGGCCAATCAAGGCATCCACCAGATTAGAGCCGATAAAGCCCGCCCCTCCCGTGACCAGAATCTTCAAATTTATTTCCTCTGTTCTGCTTGTTATTCTACAGTGACGCTCTTAGCGAGGTTTCGTGGGGTATCTATGGGGCAGCCCCTCTCTTTTGCGGTGTAATAAGCTAGCAGTTGCAGAGCGACCGCATTGACTACTGGCGAAAATACAGGGTCAACCTTGGGGACCCTGATCACGAAGTCAACATATTTCTCGATCTCCTCGTCGCCTTCCTCAGCGACAGCTATTACAGGAGATTCCCTGGCTTTTATCTCTTTTATGTTCGCCAAAAGGGTCTCATAGGTATTGTCCCTGGCAGCTAGGGCAACTACTGGCGTATCTGGAGTAAGCAGGGCGAAGGGGCCATGCTTGAGTTCTCCCGCCGCGTAGCCTTCGGCATGGATATAGGATATCTCTTTCAGCTTCAGCGCCCCTTCGAGAGCTATGGGAAAGTTGATCCCCCTGCCCACGAAGAATACATCCTCATACCTTGCCAGGTATTTGGCCTGCTCAGCGATCTGCTCTTCCCTATCGAGCAACTCCTGTACTTTATTCGGCAATTGCCTCAGTTCGGTAATTAAGCCTACTCTGGAGCGGATGCCTGCCGATGACCAGGCTAAAGCCAACAGGTACAGCATTGTAAGCTGAGCGACGAAGCTCTTGGTGGCAGCCACACATATCTCAGGACCTGCTGTTATGTAAAGCGTTTCATCGGCGATACGCGTAGCGGTGCTTCCAACCACATTGGTGATTACCAGCGTGCGACAGCCAGACTCCTTCGCTTTTTTGAGTGCCCTCAAGCTATCTGCAGTCTCTCCCGATTGAGTAACAATTATTACCCATGTTTTGCCCAATACGGTGTCTGAGTAATTGAACTCAGAGGCTATCTCCACTCTGACCGGTATATGGGACAGGCTCTGAATCACATGCTTCCCTACCAGGGAGGCATAGTAGGAGGTACCGCAAGCTACAATGAGGATATCGCTGAGGTCGGTATCTTTTTCTATGCCCAGGTTTACCACCGGCTCAAGCGCTGAGATATATCCCTTGTAGGTATTTCGGATAACCCTGGGCTGTTCATGGATCTCTTTAATCATGAAGTGTTCGTGCCCGGCTTTCTGGGCTTCCTCCATGCTCCAGGGTATCCTGAGTTCAGCCCTTTCGACCTGTTTCCCATTGCTGGTGCACCTTAACGAATTCTCCGTGATAACGCCGATATCCCCATCTTCGAGGTAGATCACTCTGTCTGTGTAGTCCAACACTGCGGGAACATCCGAGGCTACGATATACTCTTTGTCCCCCACTCCCAAAACCAGCGGGCTTTCGTTTCTGGCTACCACAAGTCCACGCCAGTCGACATGCATGGCGACAAAGGCGTATGACCCTGTTATGTCAACTATAGCTCTCGATACTGCCTGCTCCAGATTACCCTGATAGTATTTTTCGATGAGGTGAGGTATTACCTCAGTATCCGTGTCTGAGCGAAAGACATGGCCTTCCTTCGTCAGTTGCTCCCTCAATTGCTGGAAGTTATCGATCACGCCGTTGTGGACGACAGCGATCTTTCCGCTGCAATCCGTGTGAGGGTGTGCATTTAATTGTGATGGCTTGCCGTGGGTGGCCCATCTGGTATGCCCGATACCTGTGTGGCTGCCGTTGGGTCGCAGGGTTTTTTCCAGGGATTCAATTCTCACTGCGTCCTTGTAGATTTCCAGACTTTTCCCGAGCAAAGCGATGCCGCACGAATCATATCCCCGATACTCCAGTCTTTTCAGACAATTGACCAAGACCGGTTGTGCTTCTCTTTTCCCCACGTAGCCAACGATGCCGCACATAATTACATCACTAAGCTTTCGTCAGGGATGCTTTGCTCGACCACTTTCAGCGCCCTCACCCGGCAGCGATTGCCCATGATGACGCCGGGGGCAGTTACTACGCTGTCCCCGACGCTGCAGTGCTCTCCAAGCATAGCGCCAATATTTACCTGATTATATTCGCCCTCGACCTTTATATCGGCTTCGCCGGTTTGAGTGACGAAATGCCCCTTCAGCCGGCATCCCCTGTCGATTATAGAGTCTTGAATTGTGGAGCCGGGGCCGATCTCCACCCCATCTGCTATCATGCTGTTGTCAAGCACTGTGAAAGGTAGAACGCAGACATTGTCCCCCAGACTGGTAGAAGGCAGGATGCATACGCTCGGGCCTATCTCGCAGTTCTCGCCGATGATGGCCGGGCCTACGATGTAGGAATTCGACCTTATAGTCGTGCCTTTTCCTATCGAGACCAGGCCTTTTACGATGGCGCCCCTTTCCACTATGCCTCCGACGGCGGGGGAAATCTTGGCCAGAGCCAGGTCATTTAGCTTCAATATATCCCAGGGATAGACCACATCGAGCCAGGCGCCCGCCGCCTCACAAGCCCTTATCTTGTGGCCCTGGTCTATCATGTTGCAAATAACGGGGGGCAGGTCTGTCTCCTGTCCAATTAAGTTGAAGATATCTTCGGTGAAGGCATATATGCCGGTATTTACCAGGTGGCTCAGGAATTCCTTGGGCTTCTCCACGATGCCGGTCACTATGCCGTTCTGGGCTTCAACCACCCCGTACTTGGATATGTTCTCCTGCTCTTTTACCAGAATGGCATTAGGTTTTTCCTGGACCAAGCTGGCGATGGTGGCAGGCTCTATGATGTTGTCACCGGATAGAACCAGGAAGTTGCCTTTTACCTTTCCCTTCAGCTGCTTCAGAGCGTGGGCAGTGCCGAGCTGCTGCTTTTGCTCCACATATTCTATCTCTACATCGAACTGTTCCCCGGAACCGAAGTAGTCTATAACCTGGTCCTTTCTGTAGCCCACCACGATCAATATCTTACGAATCCCGTTTTGGGCTACGGCCTCGATTACGTAGCGCAAAATAGGCTTGTTGGCGATGGGGAGCATGACCTTAGACTTCGAGGCTGTGAATGGCCTCAGTCGCTGGCCCTCTCCGGCAGCGAGGATAACAGCCTGTTCTATTCTTTCCACATCAACCCCCTAATGGGTAGGTGGGTATATCCGCTCCCACCGTTCCTGGAGCATCTGCTCCAGGCTACCCGGTTTGAAAGTCTAAAATATCTGGGAACCTGGCAGCACCACACCGCTGACCATGGCTCCAGGGCCTATGAAGGCATGGTCGCCGATGAGGCTGCCCACGTTGATGCTGGCATTGATGCCGGTTTGAACACCGTCCCCGATGATAGCGCCGAACTTGCGCCTCCCGGTGTCAACGAGCCCGGCGGTGATGTCCTTCTTATCCAGCCTCAGGTTAGCGATCTTGGTGCCGGCGCCGAGGTTGCAGTCCTCCCCTATTATGCTGTCACCTATATAATTGTGGTGCGGTATTTTACTGCCTTGCATGACAATCGAGTTCTTGACCTCTACAGCGCCACCTATGTGGCAGTTGTCGCCGATGGCGGTGCTGGGGCGGATGAAACAATTGGGGCCTATATCGCAGTTCTCTCCGATTACTACAGGCCCCTGAATATAGGAGTTCGCTCTCACTGTGGTGCCTTTGCCTATGGAAACCCTTCCTTTTAAGACTGCGTTTTCTTCGACTATCCCCAGTCTTTGTTCTTCCATCCCCGCCATGAGCGATTCATTCGCTGTCAACAAGTCCCAAGGATAACTCAGATTAAGCCACTGGTCAATCTTGACCCATGAGATGGGATAGCCTTGGGCCAGTAGGATTTGCAGGGAATCGGTCAGTTCGTATTCGCCTCTAAGGGATTTCTCGGTCCTGGCTATGGCAGTGAATATCTCCTGGGTAAGAAGATACACCCCGGCGTTGACCAGATTTGACGGAGGTTTCGCTACCTTCTCGTGGATTGCCTTTATCTTATTGCCGACCACCTCCACCACACCGAGGTCTTTAGTATCTTTCGCCTCGATCAGGCTTAAGGTGACATTATCCTTTGCCAGTATCTTCTCTATGTCCTCCGCCTTGAGCAGGACATCGCCGTTGGCCAGCAGGAACTTATCTTTGATGAACCCCTCTACCATCTTCACGGCATGGGCAGTGCCAAGCTGTTTCCTCTGGGTGGCATAGTCAATGCTAACACCCCATCTAGTGCCATCTCCGAAGTGCTGTCGTATAGTTTCGCCGTGGTAGCCCACTACGATTGTGAACTCTCTAACCCCTGCCTTTTTCAGCTCGATGAGCAGGTGCTCCAGTATCGGCTTGTTGGCAAGGGGCAGCATTACCTTGGGCTTTGTGTAAGTCAGGGGCCGCATCCTGTTCCCTTCGCCTGCGGCCAGAATGACTGCCTTCATGTCTTTGCCCTCTCCAGCTTTTTAAGGCTCTTTTGGATAGCTTCGAGCCCTAGGTTGTAAAGCTCTCTGGCCCTGCCTTCGCTCTTAGCCTCGGCGGTTATCCTGATCTTGGGCTCGGTGCCCGATGGCCTTATCAGAAGCCAGCCGTCGCTGAAAGCGAGCCTGAGCCCGTCGATTGTGGTCAGTTTTCCTGCCTCTGTTCTCAATAGTTGCTCTATTTTCTTCATCGCCGCCTTGTCTCCAGGGACGCTGCCTCTCAAAACGGGATAGGATGGTATCTGGTCAACCAGCGAGGATATGGGGTGCTCGCTGGCTATCTGGACGATTCTGGCAGCGGCGTAGATGCCATCGGGACACAGGGAGATTTGAGGGAATATGAAACACCCCGAAGGCTCGGCCCCGAACTCCTGGGCAGCCTCCGGGTTACCTCGAAGCTCATCGGAGACAAAGGCATCACCTACCCTGGTTCTGGTAACCTCGAATCCTAGCTCGTCTATCAGCATTGAGGCATCTATGGTGGTCACTACTTTCTTGACTTTGAGATGGCGCGCGAAAAGGGCTATGAGTTTATCCCCGGGGACAAATCTCCCTTTATCGTCAATAACCGCTAGCCTGTCTGCATCTCCGTCATGGGCGATACCAAGGTCGGCCTTTTCGTTAATGACCGCCTGCATCAGGTCTCCAAGGTTCTCCGGGAGGGGCTCGATTTCCCTGGGGAAATGGCCGGTGGGCTGGCAGTGCAGGGTCACCACATCGCAGCCCAGCCTGGTCAGCAGGTGCGGGGTTATCACAGATGCGGCCCCGCCCCCGCAGTCCACCACTACCTTTACCCTCAATTTGCTTGGGAAATCGGCGAGAATACGCTCTGTATGCTTCTCCACCGCCCCGGCATAGGCGGTGCACTTTGCCATGTTCTCCCAAGATGCAAGCTTAAAGGACTTAGTTGATAGCGTTCTCTCTATTTTGTCCCTTTGGGCAGCGTCGAAAGCGGAGCCGTCGGGATTCACTAGCTTGATGCCATTATATTGCGGCGGGTTATGTGAAGCGGTGACCATCGCCCCGACCTCAAAATGTCTGCAGGCATAGGCGAGCGTGGGAGTGGAAACCAGGCCTGCGTCGGAAGCGGCAGAGCCGCTCGAGAGCAGGCCGGAGAGGAACGCGAATTTCACGGCGTCGCTGGAGGTTCTGCTGTCGCACCCTATCACTGCCGAGGAGCACGAGTTTCCCACAGCCAGCCCTACCTCAAACATGAGCTGAAGGAATTCCTTGTCCACCACGCCCCTTATTCCCGACGAACCGAAGAGTTTCATAGTTTGAGCCTTGTCTTTCGTCATATGGTTGCGCTACTCGTTTCGTTTTTCGTTACACGGCTGTGTTGAATATGACCGCTAGATTCACGGGTGGGTTGGAGCATCTGCTCCAACCGTGCCTGGAGCGGATGCTCCAGGCTACCCCGTTTTTCAATTGACCAACCTGAAAAAGCGGAGGGGGTGGGATTCGAACCCACGGTCCCGGTGACCCGAGACAGCGGTTTTCAAGACCGCCACCATAAACCGCTCGGACACCCCTCCATAGCTTCGGATTCTATCATAATTGTACAGGAAAGTCCAAGGGATAGAATTAAGCCTCTAGCCTGGGGGCACCGCCCGCCAGAGGCGGACAATGACATGTTTCAAGATAGAACAAGGGGCGTTCGATTGAACGCCCCTTCATAGTTTCCAACTTGGTTGTGAGCTGGGCTTAACGCTGTCGCCCCAGGGACAGCGACTTCGCGGGAACCGGCTCGCCCTTCCCGTTGACATTGGCGCCGAGCTGGGTCGAAATCCAGCCGTTGCGAATCGCCAGGAACACGGCATGTGCCCTGTCGTTAGCATTCAGCTTGCGCAGGATGGCGCTTATATGGTTCTTAATGGTCTGCTCGCTAATGCCCAGGATATGGGCGATGCGTTTGTTGGAGTTGCCTTCCGCAACATGGGTCAGAATCTGGATTTCCTTGGCTGTAAGGGGGGTGGTTATCTCTTCTACTGTTTTCCCCATCGCCGCTATATCCTGGAACTGCCTCAGCACCCTGGAGGCGACCTTGGGCCTGGTGTTCATGGCGTCGTTTATGGGGTATTCGCCACGGGAGGCCCGCCTAATAATTTCGATTAGCTCTGTGGGGGTGCAGTTCTTGCTCCTGAGATAAGCCACCGCACCGGTCTTGATAACCTCAAACAGCTCCTCGTCGTCTTCGTCGGGGTTAGAGCTGAGCATGACTACCTTGGAAGCGGGGAAGAAGCGGACTATCTTCTTACCTAGCTCAAGCCCTCGGTGGGCAGGATAACCGATATCCACTAATACCACATCGGGGGAGCTTGCTGTAATCTGTGTGATTGCCTCTCTCCCCTCGTCGCCGGCGTCGCATTCCAGAATATCCAGTATGTCGAGGGTATTCTGCTGAGATAGAGCCTGGCGCACCCCTGCACGGAAGAA
>Ga0315281_10002863_pt1 | contig 25476 bp, 23 predicted proteins | sample YL17G07_0_MG_FD_204540 | JGI IMG/M metagenome (GOLD analysis project Ga0315281, IMG submission 204540) | Sediment microbial communities from Yellowstone Lake, YNP, Wyoming, USA - YL17G07_0 | ecosystem: Environmental > Aquatic > Freshwater > Lake > Sediment | place: USA: Wyoming | collected... | reverse complement strand
CCAGGCCGTTGTTGACGTTGACGCCAAGCTCCGCGATGAGCGCCGCGTGTTTTGTGAAAACGTCTTTGTAGAAAACACTGACCGCGATGCCGAACATGATCGGGTCAGATATTTTCATCATCGTGCCCTTCAAGTGTAACGAGAACAGCACGTCCTTCTGTTTGGCGTCTTGCACCTGTTCTTCGAGGAATTTGACGAGGGCTTTTTTGCTCATGAACGTCCCGTCAATAATTTCCCCCGCTTTAAGGGAGGTCTTCTCTTTGAGTACAGTGACGTTCCCCTTCTTGTCAACAAACTCGATTTTTGCGGTTGTCGGAGCGTCCACGCATACGGATTTCTCGTTGGATGCGAAATCTCCGGCGCTCATGGTTGAGACATGCGTTTTGGAGTCCTTGCTCCATTTGCCCATTTTGTGCGGGTTCTTTTTCGCGTATTCCTTCACCGCGTCCGCCGCCCTTCGGTCGGAGTTTCCCTCCCTTAACACGGGGTTGACGGCGCTACCCAGTACCTTTGCGAATTTTGCCTTGATCTCCTTTTCCGCGTCATTTTGCGGCTTTTCCGGATAGTCCGGAATCTTGTAGCCTTTATCCTGCAACTCTTTTATCGCGGTTTTTAACTGCGGGACGGAAGCGCTCACGTTCGGCAGTTTGATGATATTGGCTTCCGGCTTTTTCGCCAGTTCGCCCAATGCGGTCAGGGCGTCGGGCAACCTTTGGCTCTCAGTCAAATTTTCGGGAAAGTTGGCGATAATCCTGCCTGCAAGGGAGATATCCATCGTTTCAACGGCGATGCCAGATCCCCCTACAAACGCTTGGACGATGGGCAGTAAAGAGTAGGTTGCCAGCGCGGGAGCTTCATCAATACCTGTCCAAACAATCTTCGATTTTATCGTTGCCATGTTTCCCCTCTTAATTTTTCCGTTTTTTTTGCTTGTCCACTTTTGCCGTGCGCGGACAACTAAAATACCATATTTCCAAGGCCTGCGGTCAATAGTTGACGAATCCAGGAGTTTCCCCGAAATTATTTCCCCCCACAGCGGAGCCAATTGCGATGATGTAGTTGGCTTGCGTTTGGCGCCTTAACGTACGAGCCTTGTTTCCGCAATATCTCCGGCGCGCCGAAGAAGCGTTTGGCCGCCGTAATGGCGCGGTGAGCCAGTATCCCGCGCCTGGCGTATTGTCCCAGCCATGCGGTTGCAAAGTAAACCACCGCCTGCAATATCGCAAGAGGTTCTTCAAATTGGGAAACGAAGGAAGAACTTATTTGTCAATCAGATGAAATGTTTGGCGAGAGATTTTCGGGAAAACTCCTGGTCAATAATACGGCCAGAATGTTTGTCATCCATGTTCATATCATGCTATTAATATCATTTTAACCGGAGACGGCCAAAAGCGATGCCACGAACCGCAAGCGTAACACGCAAGACCAAAGAGACCGACATATCCGTTGAGGTGAATCTGGACGGCTCTGGGCAGAGCCGGATAAACGCGGGAATACCATTTTTCGGCCACATGCTTGACCATCTCGCCCGGCACTCGCTCATAGACATTACGGTAGACGCCAAAGGAGACCTGGAGATTGACGGCCATCACACCGTGGAGGATGTCGGGCTTTCGCTCGGACAGGCCCTGTCAAAAGCGTTCGGCGATAAAAGGGGAATGACACGCTATGGCTTCGCCTCCATCCCGATGAACGAGGCGCTTGTGGATGTGAGCCTGGACATATCCGGCAGGCCGTTTATGGTGTTCGACGCGGAATTGCCCAAAAGCAAGGTTGGCGAGTTCGACTCGGAGCTTGCCGAGGAGTTCATCCGCGCCCTGGTCAACGCCGCCGGGCTTACGCTTCACGTCACTGTCCGCAGAGGCGCAAACCTGCATCATGTGATAGAGGCGATGTTCAAGGCTTTGGCGCGGGCTCTCGGCGACGCAGTGAGGATTGACCCACGCCTCGCCGGGGCGGTCCCGTCCACCAAAGGCTCGCTGTAAGCGGGCATCCGCCATGCCGATAGTCATTGTTGATTACGACGCGGGCAACCTGCGTTCCGTCCAAAAGGCGTTCGAGAAGATCGGGGCGCAGGCGGCCGTTTCGCGCAACGCTGACGATGTTTTAAACGCGGATGCGCTGGTTTTGCCCGGTGTTGGGGCGTTTGGCGAATGTATGGCGCATCTGGAAAAATTCGGGCTTGTGGGCGCGGTAAATAAATTTATCGCGTCCGGCAAACCATTCCTCGGCATATGCGTGGGATACCAGATACTGTTCGAGGGTAGCGAGGAGTCGCCGGGGGTCAAGGGGCTTGGCGTGTTCAAGGGGAAGTGCCTGAAGTTCGCTTTCCCACCAGAGGCCGGGCTTAAGGTGCCGCACATGGGCTGGAACCAGGTCCGTTTCACGAAAAAAGGAAAGCTGTTTGAAGGCGTCGCCGACGGTTCGGATTTCTATTTCGTGCACTCCTACTATCCCAAACCAGAAGAGGACATCATCGTAGCGGCCACTGAATATGGGGGCGATTTCGCTTCGGCGGTGGAACGCGGCTCGTTGTTCGCCGTCCAGTTCCATCCGGAAAAAAGCCAGCGGACGGGCCTTGCCGTGCTCCGCAACTTCACCGCCAAAGCCAACGGTCTTTCGTAACGCCATGAGCGGGAGGCACAACCCCATCACAGGCCGGGCGGCATACGCCGTAGCGCTGGGGTTTACGAGGCTTGTCCAGTTTGTCCCGCGCAAAACCGCCCTGACAATAGGATCGGCGCTGGGATACCTTCTTTGGATAATCCTGTCGCTTAGCGGGCGCGGCAAAGTCGCCGTCGAGAACATGCGAAACCTGTACCCGGACGAGGATGAGGGGAAACTAAAAGCGATCACGAGGAAAATGTGCCTGCATTATGGCGGGTTCGTCGTGGACTCGCTAAGGCTCAAGATACTGGACAAGGAGACGGCGGGACATCTCGTCCAGTTTGAGGGGTTGGAAATATTGAAGGAGGCCAGCGCCAGAGGCAAAGGGGTGATACTGGCCACCGCTCATTCCGGGTTTTTTGAAATGGCCAACGGGGCGCTGGCCCTGCTGGGGTTTCCGGTATGGTCGGTCATACGCACCGTGGACAACCAGAGAATAGACCAGATGGCGGACGAATGCCGGACGGCCACCGGCCTTAAAGTGATAAAGCGCGAGCGCTCCGCGATGGAGATAATCAAAAGGTTGCGCGAGGGTGGAGTAGTCACCGTGGCTGTGGATCAGAACGCCGGGTTCAACAATATTTTCGTCCCGTTTTTCGGCAAACTTTGCGCGACGGTTGTCACTCCAGCGGTGGCCAGCCTTCGGACAGGCTCTGCGGTGATCCCGTTTTTCTCGTTCCACGACAAGCCCACCGGCGCATACACGGCGAAGTTCTGGCCGCAGATAAATATCCAGCCCACTGGCGATCGTTCCGCCGACATACGGCTGATCACAATGAAGATAAACGAAGCGCTCGAAGAGGCCATCCGCCACGCGCCGGAGCAGTGGCTGTGGTTCCACAAACGATGGAAAACACAACCCTGCGAAAAAGACATGGAAGCGATCCGGCGTGATATGGAGCTGATTTCCATGTCGGTAAAAACCGTACAGGCTCCCGTCGAGCAATGACGCCTGAACCTTTGCCGTCAAAGCTCATCATCCGGATGCCCAACTGGCTTGGCGATTGCGTGATGTCTGCGCCGGTAATCGCCGCGATTAAAAAAAGCCGCCCAGAAGTTTCCGTCAGCCTGCTGGTCAAAAGCGGCATGGATGGGCTTGCCTGCCTTATCCCCGGCGTGGATGACGTGATAACGTTGGAGGGCGATTCGCGCGCGGTTGCATGGCGTGTGCGGAATTCGCGTTACGATACGGCATTGATACTGCCCAACTCGTTCCGCTCGGCGTGGGAGATGTGGCGGGCGGGCGTTCCAGTCCGCGTCGGCTACGCCAGCGACTTCCGGTCGGTTTTGCTTACCCATCGGGTCAAACGCCCCCAGGCTCATTCAATGCACATGACCGATTATTACCTTCGCGTGGCGCAGGCGTTGTTCCCGGAAATCATGATAGGCGGAGCTGGCATCGCCCCACCCTCTTCCGCTGTGATAAATTCGTATGAGCTTTTGCCGAAGACTGACCGGCCACTGGTTGGGCTGGGTTTCGGCGCGTCATACGGCCATGCCAAGATGTGGGCGAAGGAACGGTACGCGGAGCTGATCGGCAGGCTTGCGGAAACTGCGGAGGTGGTTTTGCTTGGGGCAGAGCCAGACAGGGAAATGGAACGGGAGATAATGGCGATTGCCGGTGGCAAAGCCGTATCGCTGGTCGGCAAGACAGGCTTGGTGACGCTGGCGGCTGTGATGTCGCGCCTTTCTCTATATATCACCAACGACACCGGCCCCATGCACATCTCTGCGGGGCTTGGCGTGCCGACGATAGCTATTTTCGGCCCCACATCGCCAGAGGAGACACGGCCGCTGGGCGTCAACGTAACGGTCATCCGCCACAAGGCAGATTGCGCCCCGTGCTTCAAACGCGAATGCCCCACCGATCACCGTTGCATGACAGCCGTGACGGTTGATGAGATTGTGGAGACGGCGCGGCGGGTTGTCCTATAAGGCGATATCTTCTCCATCCCCCGCTTCACGCTGGAGAGAGTTGGGGTGAATGTGTTCAAAATATTTTCCCTGTCGTGGTTATCGGTTGGTCGCTCTGTGGGGTGTTCTGCGCCCCGCCGTCATGAGCAAATGACGCTGGGGTCAAGAATACCACCGGCGAGTAAAAGACCGGGGTCAGGCGACCACTGTGGAAAAATTATATCGCCATTTCTGCTGAGCCTCATGGATAATATCCTATATGCTTACTAGATTCATTTGGCAAAATTGACCTTTTAATATGGCAGAGTCATCTGGTTCGCCCCCCGGCTCCGCCCCTCCCATGCCGCCGCTCACCGGGTTTCCGCTGGGGATGACAACGATATTCCTGGCTTTGGCCACGTTCATGAACATCCTGGACACCACGATCACCAACGTATCAATCCCCACCATAGCCGGGAACCTTTCGGTCAGCCCGCAACAGGGGACGTGGACGATCACCTCATACGTCGTGAGCACGGCCATCGTCGTTCCGCTCACCGGGTGGCTTGCGCTCCGGTTCGGCGAGGTGCGGCTGTTCACGACCTGCACGCTTCTTTTCACGCTGACATCCGTCATGTGCGGGATGGCGCCGACATTCGAGGCGCTGGTGCTACTGCGCTCCCTGCAGGGCGCGGTGGCGGGGCCGATGATACCGCTGTCCCAAAGCCTTCTGTTGAGGAACTATCCGGAAGAAAAACGGGGGCTGGCCCTGGCCTTCTGGTCAATGACCACAACGGTGGCTCCGATACTCGGCCCGATACTTGGCGGGTACATAACCGACAACCTCGGCTGGCCCTGGATTTTTTACATCAACGTCCCCATCGGTTTCCTTTCCGCATGGGGCGTATGGACGATGTTGCGGAAACGCGAATCCAAAACGCTGAAAAAGCCTGTGGATTTGACGGGGCTTGCGCTTCTTTTTATCGGGGTCGGTAGCCTGCAACTCATGCTCGATCAGGGGCACGACCTTGACTGGTTCGACTCCCCCTTCATCTTGGGGCTGGCGGTTGTGGCCGTCGTAGGGATTGTGTTTTTCGTGGTGTGGGAGCTTAAGGAAAAACATCCGGTGGTGGACCTTACGCTTTTCGCCCGGCGCAACTACGCCGTGGGAACCATAGCCATCGCAATGGGATACACGGTCTTTTTCGCGGGTGTCGTGATATTCCCGTTATGGTTGCAGACGCAGATGGATTACACCGCGACATGGGCGGGGCTGGCCACGGCGCCGATGGGGATCATGATGGTGATACTTGCGCCGCTCGTGGGCAAGAACATGCATAAATTCGACCTGCGGGCGCTCGCCTGTTTCTCGTTCATCGTCTTTGCTTTCACAAACTACTGGCAGGGAAGCCTTAACGCCGGGGTGGATTACTGGAATCTCATACTCCCCCGCTTTTTCCAGGGGATGGGGATGGCCTTTTTCTTTGTGCCGTTGACCACGATATCCCTCGCCGGCCTGCCGCATGACCGGATAGCCAGCGCCGCCGGGCTGACCAATTTTATCCGGATACTCGGCGGCGGGTTTGGCGCATCGCTGGCGGTGACGGTATGGGATCAGCGCACGGAGTACCACCACAGTTACCTCGCGGAGAGCATCTCCCCCTTCAACCAGGTGTGGACGGAAGCCTATGCGGACATGGCCGCGCAGGGGATGGGGTTGGAGACGGCCCTTGGCATGGTGGAGAGGACTATCGTACGCCAATCCGCGATGCTGGCCGCGAACGACATTTTCCTCGCGTCATCCGCCACGTTCATACTGCTGGCAGGTTTCATACTGCTGGCCCGCCCGCCGGTGGGGAAGAAGGCGTGAGGGAGGACGCTGGCGAGAGGCAGAAGCATCTCACCAGCATGGGGAATAAGCCTATATCTAAAAACTAATACCTCCAATAATAGACCAACGGTTATAGTTTGCGTCCCCCGACACACCGTAAAGCTTAATGCTGGTTCCTGTAAGAATCTTCAAATCGAGTCCCACGCTAAAGCGGTCTATGAGAAAGAAAACCCCACCATTGCCAAAATAGCCAATTGATGATGTGTTATCGCTCACTGATCCGCCTCCAGCAGATGCCGAAAGTTCAGCTGAAATACTCGAAAGTCCAGCGGATACATAAGGTCTGACCATGCCGGTATCCATCAGGTATTTCCTTGCGCCAATGCTTAACTCCGTTATTTTGGCATCCACTGTGGTGTAAGCGTTTCCAAACCTAGGATAATAGACCATTCCACCTGCGCTCTTACTGCTGGAAGAAGCCCATCCCAAGAAGTTGACCGGCCAATTACCGGGATTGTAATCAATCATCATCCCGATCATCGTCTGTTTGTCCACAGGAGCCCAGTAGGTTTGGCTTAAAGATACCTCGCCATAAAGCAGGCTTATCATGGTAAAAGGTGTTCCATCTTCTGCGTTGGCAAGAGTTGGAACGCAGAGGGAAATTAGAAAAGCTAATATAAGAACAAATCTGGATATCATGCAGCCCCCTAAAAATAATAATCTTCAGTTCAGTAAAGCTGGCCGGAGTAACAATTACTTCGTCCAGCGATGGTGGTTAATTTCCTAAAGAGTCAAGAGCCGTCTGAAGTTCGGCTATCCTTGCCTTGATATCAGCGTCTTCTTCCCGAACTGACGCCCCGCTATTAAATTCTCTTGCGTTGAGAGCCATGTCTTGCCAAATCGCGTTTGACTGCCCTGTCATAGCTGACATACGCGCTGTTTTCCTAGAAGTGGACGAATTGAGGGTGTTACAAGAACTCCAGTTGCCACCAGTCACAGAGAAATACATACATCCAGTAAGCCTTTTATCCCCTTCTATTACGAAGGCAAAGGTAGTGTCCACATAATACCCGTTTGAATAAGAAAAACGCTCTAGGATGTTGTAGTCGTTAGTACTTGGGTACCATGCACCAGCCGCAATGATAGTTGGATATCCGGTGTTATGCCCAAGATAAATATCAGTGCCTTCCGAAGTCTTCGTGGTTCCCTTGTGGTCTATGGTGATTGTGTCTTGTAATGCCTGGTCAAGCGTAAAATGGAAAGTGAAATTGCCAAGCAACTTATCGCTAGACGGTGCGGCTGAAGAAGTGGTCGTGGTAGTAGCAGAACTGGACGAACCTGTTAAAGGGGATGCAGAACCGCCCCCTCCGCCACCGCAGGAAACGATAAACAAGCAAAGGCAAACCAGGATAAGAGTCTTTCGCATTTTCTTATGCCCCTTCTCCACCAATTCAATATTGATACTTCCGAATTAAGAGACCTTGCGTAAGTCCCCATTCACCCCCACCAAAAACATAAAATATGACTAATAATCATCCAATGGGCTTATATATATGCTTATAGACAGATCATGTCAACTGTATTCTGTTTTTAGGATGTTTAAAACAAAGCGCCGTCCCTGTATTTTCTACTCATGAAATCCGATGTGAAAGCTCTGGTTGGAAAGCGGGTGAAAAGCCTGAGGAAAGGTAGCCGCCTTACACAGGAACAGTTGGCGGAGAAGGCGAACCTTCACGCCAAGTATATATCAAGCCTCGAATGCGGAAGGGAAAACCCCACCCTTGACGTGTTTATCAAGATATCCAACGCCCTTGGCATGGTGGAGAGGACTATCGTGCGCCAATCCGCGATGCTGGCCGCAAACGACATTTTCCTCGCGTCATCCGCCACGTTCCTTCTGCTGGCGGCGTTCATACTGCTGGCCCGCCCCCCGGCGCCGGAAAAGGCGTGAGGAGAGGATGGCGCGAAGCGGCTGTGCCTCATAGCGATAGCGCATGGCCATGAACAAAGGAAGAACTGATTTGTCAATCAAATGAAATGTTTGGCGGGAGATTTTCGGGGAAACTCCTGGCGGGAATGGCCTGATCCTGACGAACGAAAGGCGGCTCCATCCGACCCCGGCCTTTCAAAACAGAAAATTGAAAATCACGCTATTAAGTTTGTTGGCCTTTTTTTCACCCCACAGCTTCACATAGGAGTCGTAGAGTTCCTCCCAACATTCGTTAATATCGGGAAGCAAAGCCCGGCCTTTAGCGGTGAGGCTGATCACCGAGTGGCGCCCTTTTTTATTCCTTTTGACGTAGCCATCTTTCTCAAGGCCACTGATAAGCCGGGTGACGGTGGACTTGTCCAGTTGCATAAGCTCCGCAAGGGATGATGGGGCGCTTGCGCCATCTTTTTGTTCGTAGACGGCCATCAGAAGAAAGGCTTTGGATGGAGCGATATTAAGGCGGGCGAATGCGGAAAACGCCAATCGCTCCACCTGGCGGTATAAATTACCCGCCGTAAAATACAGGCAATTCTCAAAATACTCCGTGAGCTTATGATTCAATTTATGCCCATAGCCTTGAATATCCTTTTCTGAGCGTTCCAGACATCAGAAAGGGCGGGGTTATTGATATGGGTGATCATGCGGTCGCCATGTTCAGCGACAGTTTTGCTGTCCGCGACAACAGACCCGTGCATCCAGAACGGCGTACAGTAATTCATGCGGCAAAGGAATGCGGTTTGTTGAAGTGGGCGCAACAATTCCGTCACCGAAAAATTATTGTAGCCACCGGGAACATAAGCGTCGGCCGGGCCACCAACAGAAACACAGGGCAGGAAGTCTTTTCCAGCCAGTTTCAAAGACTGTGGAGGGCCGTAAGCAAACCCGAACGCCAGCACGTCATCCATCCACTTTTTCATCAGCGGCGGGACGCTGTACCAATAAAACGGAAACTGAAAGACAATACGGTCGTGAGCGAGGAGGTCTTTTTGCTCTTGCTCCACATCAATCTTGAAATCTGGATATAACGTATACATTTCCTTGACTGTGAAATCCGCCGCCTTCGCCATTTGCGCCCAGGCCCTGTTCACTTTGGATTTTTGCAAGTCGGGATGGAAAACCATATGCAATACCTTCATACCCCCCCCTAATTTAAGTGTATATGCAATTGTATATGCAACTTTATTGCGCGTCAACTATAATTTATAAGAAATGCCGGAAAATGTCATGGCATTCGGAGGATAATTTTTCGCTCATGAAACTCTTTGGAAGGATACGAGGAATCAATATCCCTCAGCTTGCGCCGAAGACGCCGCTCCTTGACAACGAGAGCTTTGCGTAAGGGGCGTTCGTGTGTCATTGAGGCCCTTCGCCAAGCTCAGGGTAAACTCCGCGAAGCAATCTCGTATTTATGATAATCAATGGGATGTAGATTGCTTCGGTCATCTTCGACTCCCTCGCAATGACAATTGTGCCACTTACGCAAAGCCCTCCCTGATAAGGGGGGTGGCGCGTCTTCGCGCCGGAGGGGTTAGGAAACCCCCGCTCACTATCGTTCGCCGCCCCCTTGTCAGGGAGCCTAAAGACAATCCTTGTTACTCCTTAAACAGCGGCAACAGCCTTTTATCAAAATCCTTTAACATCGGCGCCATGCTGTCTCGCCCGGAAAGGATAGGTTCTTTCACCGGCCACTCTATCCCTATCTGCGGGTCGTTCCAGATTATGGAGCGCTCCGATTTGGGATCGTAAAAATCGGTGCATTTGTAAACGAAAAGCGCGTCATCCCCAGTGACGGCGAAACCGTGGGCGAACCCGGGCGGGATGTATAGCTGTTTGTTATTCTCTGCCGAAAGCGTGACGCCGACCCATTTCAAAAACGTCGGCGAACCGACACGCACATCCACCGCAATGTCCCACACCTCGCCTTTGAGCGTGTATACCAGCTTCCCCTGCGAGTTGGGATTCTGAAAATGTAGCGCCCGCACCACGCCTCTGCCGGAGTATGAAATGTTGTCCTGAACAAACGTTTCGGGGATCCCGGCCTCCTCGTACCTGCGCCTGTTCCACGTCTCCATGAAAAATCCGCGCGAGTCGCCGAACATGTCCGGCTCGATGATGACAACGCCGTCCAGGGCCGTCCCCGTAACCTTCATGCCCTGCGCTCCCGCCACTTGATGAGGTTGAGCAGATACTCGCCGTAGCTGTTTTTCTTAACCGGTTCGGCCAGCTTTTGCAACTGGCGCTCGTCAATCAGCCCTTTCTCAAACGCAATCTCCTCTGGACAGCAGACCTTCAGCCCTTGCCTTCTTTCAATCGTCTCGATGAAGTTGGAGGCCTCTAACAGCGATTCGTGAGAGCCGGTGTCCAGCCAGGCGTATCCCCTGCCCATGATCTCCACGTTAAGCCCGCCTTCTTCCAGATAGCGTTTGTTGACATCGGTTATCTCCAGCTCGCCTCTGGCGGACGGTTTCAGTTTCGCCGCGATGTCAATCACACGGTTGTCATAAAAATAAAGGCCCGTCACTGCGTAGTTGGACCTGGGCTCTTTGGGTTTTTCCTCGATGCTCAGGGCCTTGCCACGCTCATCGAATTCCACCACGCCGTACTGCTCCGGGTTTTTCACCCAATAGGCGAACACGGTCGCGCCGTTTTCCCTCTTCCTGCCCCTGCTCATCATCTCGGCGATGCCTTGTCCGTAAAAGATGTTGTCGCCGAGAATAAGCGAGCATCCATCATCACCCACAAAATCGCGTCCGATTATGAATGCCTGCGCCAACCCTTTTGGTTCCGGCTGGACTGCGTAGCTTATCTTCATACCCCACTGGGAGCCGTCTTTAAGCAGGCGTTGGAACAGCGGCTGGTCATTGGGCGTGGTGATAACAAGTATGTCGGATATCCCGGCCAGCATTAACGTGCCCAGCGGGTAGTAGATCATCGGTTTGTCATACACCGGCATCAGTTGTTTGCTGACCACGTGCGTGACGGGATACAGCCTTGTGCCGGAACCCCCCGCCAGTATTATGCCTTTTTTTATCATCTCCCCCCCGCCGCTCCAAGTCCTATGCGTTCGCCCATGTACTCGCCGGACATCACCCTCTCAACCCATCTGCCGTTGTCAAGATACCAGCCGATGGTCTTGCGTATCCCGCTCTCGAACGTCTCCAGCGGCTCCCATCCCAGTTCTCGTTTGATCTTGGCCGTGTCCATCGCATAACGCCGGTCGTGGCCGGGCCTGTCTTTGACATATGTTATCAACCCGTCACGCGGGCCTTTGCCTTTGTCAGGAGCCATCTCGTCGAGGGTGGAAAGGATCGTTTTAACGACGCTGATGTTCGTCTTCTCGCAGTTTCCGCCGATGTTATAGACTTCGCCAGGAACGCCTTTTTCAAGGACCGTCCAGATGGCCCTGCAATGATCGGTGACATACAGCCAGTCCCGCGCCTGCAAACCGTCTCCGTATACGGGGAGCGGCTCACCCTTGAGCGCCTTGTAAATCATCAAGGGGATCAGCTTTTCCGGAAACTGATATGGGCCGTAGTTGTTGGAGCAGTTGGTGGTAAGCGTGGGCAGTTTATAGGTGTTGTGGTATGCGCGGATAAGGTGGTCTGATGCGGCCTTGGACGCGGCGTATGGCGAATTGGGCGCGTAGGGCGTGGTCTCGGTGAACTTCCCCTCTGGCTCCAGCGACCCGTAAACCTCGTCCGTGGAGACGTGCAGGAAGCGGAACGCCTCCCGCCGCGCGCCGTCGAGCGTGTTGTAATGCGCCCGTGTAGACTCCAACAGCTCGAACGTCCCGACGATGTTGGTCTGTATGAATTCCCCCGGCGAGTCTATGGAGCGGTCAACGTGGGATTCCGCCGCGAAGTTTATGATAGCGCAAGGGTCATGCGCCGCCAGGATATCCCGAACCAGCGCCCGGTCCCGGATATCCCCCTTCATGAAGACGTGCCGGGGATCGCCCATAACTCCGGCAAGAGTCTCCAGGTTCCCGGCGTAGGTGAGATTGTCCAGGTTGACGACCTTTACATCTGGCCGTTGGAGCGTCGAAAGGACGAAGTTGGCGCCTATGAACCCAGCTCCGCCAGTCACGAGTATCGTCTTCATAACCGCCCCGTTATTTCAGAAATTGCTCGGAGGGAGCCACATGCGAGACCTCGAAGCGGAACGAATATGTCCTCCATTCCCCCTTCGCCTTCACCGGCACATCCAGCCCGATCAATTTGCCCCTGTTGCCCATCGCGGCGTCGTCTTTGAGGTTGAAAAGCGGATATACATACCACGTCCACTCCTCGAGCTTCTCCACATTTTTCACCGGCGCCACATAATCGCTCATGGATGCGCCGGGTTGTATTGTCACCGGTTCGGGGTCGTCTTTGCCTACGGTGAAAATGGCGCGCGCGTTAGACACGGAATGTTTTAATCCGTCAACGTTCACAAACGACGCCTTGCCCCAGTCCAGCGTCACAGGATCGGAGGTTTTGTTGCGCGCCGTGAAGTGTATTTTCTTTTCGTCCACGAAAAAACCCATCTCGATCACATCATCGGCGAACGTCTTGTCGCTGGAGACGACCGGTTCCACCATCGTGTACACGTTCCGGTAGCGGTACACGGACACGTCAGCGCACGAAGGCGAGAACAGCGCCGCCACCGCCATCACAGCAACCATGCGAGCCACTGTCACGCCCTCACCCCCCTTATGATCCCCATGAGCCTCTCGGTCACAGGCACAACGTCGCCCACGTCTTTCCCATAGGCGTCCGCCCCGATCTCCGTCGCAAAAGACTGTGTGACCACGGCTCCTCCCACCATAACTTTATACGGAAGCTGGCGCGATCTGACCTCGTCCACCACCGCTTTCATCTGCATCATGGTTGTCGTCATCAACGCCGAAAGGGCTATTATATCCGCATTGTTCTCCAGCGCGGCCTTCATTATCTCTGCGGCGGGGACGTTGCGCCCAAGGTCAATCACATTGAACCCGAAGTTTGAAAGCATTATCACGCACACGTTCTTGCCTATATCGTGTATGTCGCCTTTGACGGTGGCGAAAACTATCGTGCCCTTGGGGGGGCCTGCGTCCCGCTTCTTCAAAATAGGATCCAGCACAGCCACGCCGCGTTTCATAGCGTCCGCCGCGGCCACGAGGTGGGGTATGAATTTTTTCCGCTGTGCGAAAAGGTCGCCCAGGCGCCGTATGGCCGGGGTCATCGAGCCTGTGAACAGCTCCATCGCGTCGTGGCCCTCTGCGAGCGCCTGCCGTGTAAGCGCCTCGATCCCGTCCTTGTCGCCCTCGACTATCGCGGCGGATATCCGCTCCGGCGTGGTTTTGGGGACAGCTGGCTCCGCTCCTGCGGATGTCTTCGCCTCTTTCTCCTGCGCCATGTCTATATACACCCTGCAACCGGGGTCGCGCCCGCAAAAAAGCGATCCGGCGGCGACGGTTCTCGTCATCTCGTCGTCGTAAGGGTTGACGATAGCCGCATCCAGCCCGGCTCCCATGAGTGTCGAAAGATAAACGTTGTTAATGAGCTTGCGTTGAGGCAGGCCGAAAGAGACGTTGGAGACGCCCACTATGGTGGCGCAGGCGAACTGGCGTTTTATCTCCCGCACCGTCTCGATGGTCTGGCGCGCGCCCTCCTGCATCGCGGAGACCACAAGCGCCAAGCAGTCGAATATGACCCTGTCGGGTGGTATGCCGTGGTCGCCAAGATAGCGCAGTATTTTCTCGGCGATCTTGAGCCTGTCCACAGCGCGTTCGGGAATATTATCCGACGCCAGAAGCGCGATGACCGATGCGCCGTACCGTTTGATGATAGGCGTTACCTCCTCAAGCCGCTCTTTCTCGCCGTTGATGGAGTTCACCAGGGCGCGGCCAGGATAGACCTTAAGCCCCGCCTCGATAGCCGAGGTGTAGGAGCTGTCAATCACAAGCGGAAGCGGTGTCACGTTCTGGATGGCCACCACGGCCTTTTCCATCATCAGCGCCTCGTTGACAAGCGGCACGCCCATGTTCACGTCCAGCGCCGTCGCGCCGGATTCATACTGTTTTCGCGCATCCGCCACCACCAGGTCCATACGCCCTTCGCGCACGGCTTCGCCGAAAGCCTTCCGGCCAGTCGGGTTGATCTTCTCCCCGATCTTCACGAACGGATGGCCGTCGCCCGCGTAAACCGTCATCATCCTGCTGGTGAACGCCATGCCCGGCTGGGCGGAGCGTTCCTTGGGCCTTGCCCCTTTGAGCGACGCGGATATCATGCGGACATAGTCCGGCGTGGTTCCGCAACATCCGCCGACGATGTCCGCCCCGGCGTTTACGAATGGAAGGGCGTAACCGGCCACCTTCTCCATAGGCATTTCAAAAACCGTCTTGCCTCCACGGTTCACCGGCAAGCCCGCGTTGGGCTGGACGGCGATGAACCGTTTGGTGGCGGTGGCAAGCCGTTCCACTATCGGTACCATCGGGTCCGGCCCCGTGGAGCAGTTGACCGCGATGATATCCGCCCCAAGCGCGTCCAGCGTCACAGCCGCCGTCACAGGGTCGGTGCCGGTGTCCGTAACCCCGTCGGTGTTGTAGGTCATCGAAGCCATCACCGGGATGTTCCCCCGCACATCGTTGGCGGCTATTATCGCGGCGCGCATTTCCATAAGGTCGAACATCGTCTCGATAGCGATCAGGTCAACGCCAGCCTCCACGAGAGCCTGCATCTGCTCGCGGAAAAAAGTTACGGCCTCGTCGAACGCAAGCTCGCCAGCCGGGGCCACTATCATGCCCAGCGGCCCCACGTTGCCGGCCACATAACAGCCCGGCGCGGCTTTCCGCGCGATTTTCACGGCGGCGTGGTTCAGCTCTTTCACGCGGTTCTGCGCGCCATACTCTGCAAGGCGCGGGCGGGACGAGCCAAATGTGTTGGCGATGATGATGTCCGATCCGGCTTCAGCGTACTCGGCGTGCACCTGCGCTATCGCAGAAGGGTTCTCGGTGTTCCACAAATCCGGCGCGTGACCGGCGGGAAGCCCACGGTTCTGCAACAACGCGCCCATGGAGCCGTCAAGGATCAACACTCGCGATTTAAGGTCTTCCAGTATCGGCATATTATTTACTTGTCACCGGATAATGATGGCAGGAGGTTCACGCCAAAGCGTTTTGCGCGCTAGGCGGCTCTCCGGCTCGTTTCAGCAAAGCTGTTATTATAGCGGGTTGACTGGTGATGGTCATGCGGAAAAGCGCGTCCGGCGGTGAAATCGCGTTAACTCTGTTGTAGATACCGTCTTGCGTGTCAATATCAATTCTGCTTCCCCGTGGTCGCCTGACCACGGTTCCTTTTGGCGAAGATATAAGACCGGGGGTCAGGCGACCCCGGCGAAGCGGAAAGCGGGAGAACTACCTGTAAGGGCGATTAAAAACATCTGACCGATATTCATGACCGAGAGGCGAACTTCGCTTAGGCCGCCTCAATACGCTTGACCTTGATCTTGCGTTCCAGATAGTTAGAATGCTTAAGATCATACGCTAATTGCATCCCGATCCATGTTTCCGGCGTGGACCCAAAGCCCTTGGATAGCCGATAAGCCATTTCGATGGAAATGGACGACTTTGCGTTCACCAAATTAGAAAGAGCCTGGCGTCCAACTCCAAGACGCCTTGCGCCTTCAGTAATCGAAAGGTTTAGCGGCTTCAGGCAGTCTTCACGCACAATCACGCCCGGGTGCACAGGGTTTTTCATTGCCATGTCACAACCTCCTAATGACAATCAATATAGTCAACTTCCATTGCGTGACCTTCCTCAAATCGAAACGTCACGCGCCAATTGCCTGAAACCGATACCGCATAATGGCCTTTCATAGCTCCTTTAAGGGGATGCAATCGAAAACCAGGAATATCCATGCCGTCAGGCCCACTACTCCGATCCAATGCCGTCATAATGCGCTTCAGTTTAGCGATATGGCCTGGCGCAAGCTTCGCCGAATGTTTGCCCTCATAAAGCTCTTTCAATCCACGATGGCGGAATGTTTTTATCATTTATCAAGTGTACTGTGTCGCACGACACTATGCAATTTTAGCATACATAATAAATGACGCATACACTCTTTATCCGCTCAATGACCATCCGGCTCTTGTTTGCTTTTCTTCTTTATCAGGAAAATAACCGTCCCCCCCTGCTTCATATACCCCGCCATGTCTGCGGCGGCTCTTCCCTGCCCTGTAAACAGGTCGGCCCTGCCCGCCCCTTTTATGGCGCCGCCTCTGTCGTGGTTGAACACAAACCGCGCGGTTTTCCGAAACCCGGTCACTTCGCCGTCTGCGATCTCCGGCAGGTTGGCTGTCATCCATGCCGCGCCGCCCTCTGGGAAAAACGCAGGGTCAAAGGCCGCCGATCTTCCCGGCACAAGCTTGGCTCCGGTGGAGCCGAACGGCCCATCGTTCATCTCGCGGAAGAAGACATAACTTTTATTCTGGTTGAGAAGCCAGCCTACCTTGTCCGGGTGGCCGTCTAACCATTTCCTGATAGCGTTTATGGACTGAGCTTCCTTCGGAATCTCGCCACTCTCCACCAGTATCCTGCCGACAGATTGATAGGCGTGGCCGTTGGCGGCTGAATAGTTGACGTATCTTCTCGACCCATCTTCGAACTCCACGACGCCCGACCCCTGCACGTGAAGGATGAACAAATCGAACGGGTCGGCCACCCACGCCATTTCCAGCCCCTTGTCTGCCAAGGCTCCAGAGCCGTCTATTGCGGCGCGGTCGTGGTACGGAAGTATCTTTTTATTCTCCACTCTGCCGATGAGCTTTCTCCCTTTAAGGTCGGAGTGAAACAACCCCAAATCCGCCGTCACGAGGTCGTCTGGCGCACGGTAGAGCGGCCACTTAAAAGCATCGCTTTTCGACCTGCTAGCCTTCAACACCGGTTGGTAATACCCGGTGATAGCCACAGAGCCGCCGGTCTCCGAGCGCGAGTATGCGTCGAACTCCTGGGCGATCATGCGCCTGCGTTTTGCCGGATCGGGTTCGCCTGTGAATATTTCCCGAAGCCGCGACAATGTTTCCGCAATCTGCGCTGATGAAACCGTCATGTCCCCAAACACATAATCCGCGCCGTGATTTTTGCGGGCGACGGCTTTAAGCGACTCATCCACTGCGGCTATGAACGATTCGGCGGACAGGTCGTCGTCGAATGACAGGCTCTCCACACTCACCCGTTCAAACATGGGAGCTACCGGCGCAACGGTTTTTTTGGGCGGCGCATGGCCGCAAGCGGATATGAACGTGGTTAAGCCCAACGCAAGGCTAAATGAAACGCGCCTCAACATCATCGCCAACCTCGATTCCGTAGAGTAATGCGGCGTCGCCGTTTTTAACGAAAATCTCGAGCGTATCCCAGCTTCCGTACACGGCATAAAGCCCATCCTCGTCATACGCCGCGCTATAATACGGCTGGATATCTTCGACGATATCGTCGCCGATCAATATCATTACGCCCTCGCCGCCGGACTCCGCCCGCACCCTCTCCAACAGTGTCCGGGTAAGGTTTGTCACGGCGTTGCCGAACCGGTCTATGTAGATGACCTCCCCTAGAAGCGCGTTAGGGGATGGACGTGTCTCCCACGGAAGGTCGAGCAGGCTTATTGAGGCGATAATGGGGCCGAACGACTCCGCAGGCTCCCCTCTCGCAAGCCTGGCCGCGACAGGGGCGAATATGTCGCGTCCGTGGAATGTGCTGGAGATGCGCGTGAGCGTTTTATCCATATTCGTAATCTGCCGGGCGACCGCGTCGCTGTGTTTCCTTTGCGCCTCCGTGAACACGCCGTTGTCCGGCCCCACGAAATAATGGCCGCCAGCCTCCACTATTATCGGCAGTCGCTCCGACCCCACACCGGGGTCAACCACGCACAGGTGCGCCGTGCCTTTTGGGAAATACTCAAACGACGCGGAAAGCGCATAAGCCGCCTGCATTATGTTCTGCGGCTCTATCTCGTTGGTTATGTCCACGATGGTCAGCCCAGGCTCGATGGAGAGCATGACGCCCTTCATCACGCCAACGTACGGGTCTATGATCCCAAAGTCGGTGGTTACAGTGACTATCGCCACGGAGGTCAGCAGACCTCTCCGGCAAGCCCTGCGCCGGAGGCTCCCGTTATTCTGACGGAAACGATGCGGTTCATCAGCTCGTCCGGCCCGTCGAAGGTGACGGGATGATAGTTATCCGAAAATCCTTTCAACTGCCCACCGGCTGTCCGCGTATTCTCAACCAGCGTTTCAAGACGCTGGCCGACGAACATTGCCCCGGCGCGTTCCCGTTTTTCCGCCGCCAGTTTTTTCAGCGTGGCGGAACGGGCTTTGGACACGTCCTTTAGCGGCCTGCCGGACATGGTAAAAGCGTCCGTCCCATTCCGGGGCGAGTAGACGAATATGTGAAGGGCCATGATGGGCGAGCGTTCGATGAGCGAACGGGTCTTCGTAAAATCCTCCTCCGTCTCACCGGGGAAACCGACCATGACATCCGCCCCGATCCCGATTCCGGGTATTTTTTCCGCAAGCCTGTTTAGCAAAGCTTCGTACTGTTCGGCGGTGTACGGCCTGCGCATCCGCTCAAGCACCGCTGTGGAACCGCTCTGCAACGGCACATGCAGATGACGGCACACCCTTGGCGAACTCGCCATCAACTCGATCAGCTCGTCCGTGACAAGCTGTGGGTTTACGCTGGAGAGGCGGATACGCGGGATCGGCGTCTCATCCAGGGTTTTTTTCACAAGCCCCGCAAGGCCAAGCCCATCGTTCGACCGGTACTCCCCAAGGTTTATGCCGGTAAACACAATCTCCTTCACGCCTGCCTCTGCAATCCTGCGTATCTGCGCCACTATCTCGTCCGGGTCGGCGCTAACGCTCTTCCCGCGTGCCACCCGCACGATGCAGTAGGAACATTCCTCCCCGCAACCGGACTGCGCCTTGATATATGCGTTTGTGCGTCCCGTTATAGAAGTGACCGGCCGCACGGCCAGCGACGTGGCAACGTCGTTAGCGCCGCCCACCATGATTTTGCGGCCAACGCCCGCGTCCAGCGAGGCAAGGGCGCTCGCCAACCCGAATTTTTCCACGTTGCCAAGGACGAGGCTCACCCCGTCTTCCCCCGCAACAGAGTCGGGGCTTGTCTCCGAATAACACCCGGTCACAACCACCTCTGCGCCGGGATGTTCCTCGCGCGCTTTCCTGATGGCGGCCCTGCATCGCGCGCCGCTTTTGGCGGTGACGGCGCAGGTGTTTATCACGACAACGTCCGAGCGTTCCCCGGCCTGGGTGAAAGCGAACCCGGATTTTTCCATCTCGTGGGCCATCTCTGCGGTCTCGAACTGGTTGAACCGGCAACCAAGCGTCTCAAAAGAAACCTTGCGTCTCGTCATCGTCCCGCCGATCCTTCGGGATGGAAAAGGTATGGCCGTCTTTCGTAGAACCCAAGGGAGATATCCACACCAGCGACCCGCGCATAGTTGGCCGCGTCCTCCGGGAATACAGAAAGCGGCGGGTCCAGAATCAGCTTCTCCAGCAGTACGCCGATGTTGTCATCCATATTTTCCACGCCGCCCGCGAACATGTCCTGATCCCCGCCATCGAGCCATTTAAGGAAACAGGTCAGCTCCCAGCAAAAAAACCCGACACAAACCTCCGGGCGGTTAGCCCAGACAGCGCACCCATAAGTTTCGCGTTTGCCCAGGAACATGCACCGTCCGCCATACCGCTCCGTCTCGATATAGTGGCCGTCACTCTCGGCCCTGTTGTCCTCCTGCAGGAACATGGCGGCGAACTCATCGCAAGACAGGCCGAACTGTAGCCGCTCGTAAAACGTGTTGAAATCCGCGTCGTCAATCGGTATGACGGGCGAAAAACAACACGCCCCGCACGTCATGCAGACAGCAGAACGCAGGCGTTCGTTTTCCGGCAGAGCCTTGGTAAGCTCACACGCAGACCGGTATCTGCGCATAAGCGACTCCCGCGAAAGAGAGCTGTTAGACATTGGAGGATGCAATATTTGAGATAGACATAACTGAGCATTTTAGCACGAGATGGAGGGAGGATGGTTTGTGGAACGCGGAGGGGCGATTCTGTGAGTGAAGAAGGGAGGTTCACGGTTGCTACAACCCTTTTGGTTAAATCACCCCAACTGCACCTTATTCTTTCCCAGAATGCCCTTTATCTTTTCCTCCAACAACTCTGCGGTGAACGGTTTGGTTACATACCCGCTTATCTTCAGCGCGGCCAGGGCGAGGATTTTACTGCGCTCCACCTCGGCGGTCACCATAAGCGTTGGAATGTCTTTGTTCGGGCCGGGGACGCCGCGGATTTCCCGCAGGAGTTGTTCGCCGGTCATCTTGGGCATCATCCAGTCCAGGATGAGGATGTCGTACTTGTTTTTCGTCAGCTTCGCCAGGGCGTCGGCGCCGTCCACCGCCTCGTCAATCTCCACGCCGCCTATTTGGGCGAAAACGGATTTTTCTATTTGCCGTATCAGCCCACTGTCGTCAACTATCAGGGCTTTTATCATTTCCCGGTCACGCCTCCCTTAGTTAAAAGCCATTTTGCACTATAACAACGGTTCGCGCAAGAATAGGGTTTTCCCCGCCCTCTCCCATAAAGGGAGGGTAAGATGACAACGCCTTGCGTTCATTCTATTTATATCCAGGAATTCTTGATTATGCAGAGATCTCTTTGCCAAGGAAAGCTTTGCATAACCAGGAATTCAACACGCCAAACGCAAGACGCCCATTTTTACACTCGCCCGCTGGCGGGAGAGGGTTGGGAGTGTTGAAGAGGCTGGGAAATTGCGCGATATCGGTAAACCCTGACCAAAACAGGCGGCGCCGAGCGGCTCCGCAATCGCATAACATACACTTTCATGTATGGCCTCATAGCGTCGCATGGAATTATTTTTCCGCGCCTATTCTCTGTAGGCTCAAATAGGACTATAGTTTCCCTATCGGCTGACACAGGCGGGGGCTGGAGCTTGCTGTCCGTTTTTGGGGCGTATTTCCAATCCGCCGAACTGGCGCACGTTTCCGGGGGGTGTTTACATCACGGAAAATGTGAACGCGGCAATGTACCACGCGACAAACAGTAGGAGATGTAAAATGAGCGTAAAGGGGACAATGATCGTTTTCGCCGTAGCTCTGGCATTGGCGTTGACGCCCGCTGGCGCAACGTGGGCGAAGGACAAGGGCGTGGGACACGACTATGTGATCTCCATCAACTACGAGTTGGGGATGCACTGCACCGGCTTTGATTTCTCTTACTGTTGCGTCCTGCCGCCGTACAACTCTATCCTGACCCAGGTCGTCAAGCACGGCAAGCTCGACAAAGCCGGGAAACCGATGGTGCTCGGCGCCGACCCGAAAGACCCGACTGTGCTAGTGGATGGGGACAAGCGTTACAAGCTCTTTTACGAACACATAGACAACACCTACTCCGAAGGCAACAAGATGGCGTACTGGAACGTCCCGTACGACATAAACGGGGATGGCAACCCATCCGGAACCAACGAGTCGGTGGCCAACACCTATTTCGACCATCTCTACGTTTACGCCGACCTTGAAGGCTCCAACCCCAAACACACTTCCAAAGACTCCGAAAAACTGCGCGTAGGCGCCGACATGCCCATCCCGCTGGATTCCGGCCCATCCGGCCAGCCTGTATCCGGAAGTTATCTCAAATACTCCGGCAAGACGGGGACAATCGTCTACACCAAGTCGCCGGTTCTCGACAATACCCCGATTATGCTGACCAACCCCGGAATATGGGAGGCTCTGGGTCTTCCGCTGACCCCCTTCCTGGATAGCGAAGCCAAAAAGGGAATACTGAAACTCACCGAGACCGATATTCAGCCGTTTCAGCAGGCTCGCGTTACGCTCGTTGACGCCAAAAGCGGCAAGGCTGTTATAGATTCTGGCACGGGCAAGCCTGTCTCCTATGTCGGCACAAACCCGATAGACGTTCCCAACTGTTACAACTGCCACTCCAACGAGAACGCCAACGGAGCCAAGTATGGCAAATTCAAGGCCGAAATGGCCTACTGGAAATCTGTCGGATCGTCCGAGTGGTTCGCAAAACTCAAAGGCACAGCGATATCCATATTGGAGATGCATGACGACAAGCACGGAACGGACTTCCTGAAAAACTACAGCGCCAAAGCCACCAGCAACAGGCTTGGACGCGGAGCTATCCTGTGTCAGAAGTGCCACGCCGATAACGTTATCGGCGTCTTAGGCTCGAAAAAAGTGGGCGATATCAATCCCAACGCGAAGAACAAGGATTCCGTTATCCCGCCGCTTACCGAGGCGCTTCATTCCGTCCACCAGAGGCTCCGCCCTCTTTCCGACTCCAAAGGGCGCACTGGCGCCTGTCAGGGTTGTCACCCGGCTCACCGGCAAAACCGCGGAATGGCTGGCTACCCGATCACCAACGACGGCAAAAACAACTTCGCCAATGCGGACAACCGTGACGCCGCAGGCGGCTGTTTCGTGGGCAGGGATGCGCACTCCAACCCGAACGCCAAGAAGGACGGCATCGCCACCAAAGAGCATCTGAACGCCATCGGCCAGTACCTGAAGAAAAACGTGGTGACGGAGAATGGCAAGTACAAGGGGCTGTGGTGCACAAACTGCCACAACCAGTTGTCTCGAGAGCTTTATCAGCGTGACAACCTCAGGAACGCCTTCGATCAGACTGGAGACACTTTGCGCAACAAGTCCCTGGACCAGATCGCCGAGGCCATCGGGGTTTCCACCGATGTGTTGATATCCAAATACATTGACCCGAAAGTGCCGCTGACTGGCGAGGACAAGGATTCTGGAGTCGCGCTGACATGGTCTGCCAACCGTATGGTCCCAGACATCGCAGTCATCGCTGTGACCAAAGACGGCCCGGTGGTTTCCAAGGATGAGGATGGCGACGTGAGCGTCAATATCCTCTCCGCAAACCCGGCTGTCAAGGTTGATGGGGGCGTGGCAGTCCCCTACTCTGCGGCCACCCACGGCAAGGACTATTGGCTCTCCGCCGGAGAGCCTCACTGCGCCGACTGCCACGCGGCCCCGTTCGTAGAGGGACAGGGTGGCGCGGCCTTCCCGATCAACCAGCCCGGCAAGTATTCCCTCATGCGCTACTCCAAGGGCCATGCGGGGCTGGCCTGCCAGGTCTGCCACGAGTCTATTCACGGGCTATACCCGGTTACGCCGAAAATAGACGTGACCTCCTATAATCAGGCGGCCATGATGAACCCCGACGGAAGCCACGGCCCGGTGAAGTGCGCCGCCTGTCACGTCGTGAACTCTGGCGGCGTGCCGAAGCTGGCCGAGAAACGGATTCACAACGACAAGCCTATTGGGACCAATTTCCAGAGCGCTGTAGAGTATATGCACTCGATCGCTCCCGATATCGGTGGCGCGATTCCCGCCGCCAAGTGATCTCTTGATCTGACCGTTGGCCGGACGGGAGGGGCTACTCCCCTTCCCGTCCGGCTTTTTTATCAAGGAGCCTCATGAGAATAATCTTGATCGCCGCCACAGCCATATTACTCGTCGCCGGGCTTGCCATCGCCGGTGAACCGGTGGCGAAAGTCGGCGAACGGGTCATCACCATTGATGATCTCAACCGCGCGCTTGCCTCCATGCCCAACGACCCGTCCGCCATAGAAGACCCCCTCGCCAGGAACAAACGGGCCATCGTAATGCTCCGGGACATGATAGACGCCGAACTTCTTTACGCCGAAGCGGTCCGCGATGGAGTACTCAAAGATCACGAATACCAGCGGATGGTTGACGACAACGCAGACACGGTACTGGCCGACCTGTACCGCCACAAGATTTTTAACGAGAAGGTGAAGGTTGACAAAAAACAGGTTCGTAGGCTTGCAGAGAAAAACGGCCTCAACTTCGAAGCCGCCACCGCTACGCTACTGGCGGATAAACGCAAAAATGAGCTTAAAAAGGAGTCGGCCCGGCTTTTCGGCAAATACAAGGTGAAGTTCTTACCCATACTGGCCGAGCGGGAAGTGGCGTCGCTGAAAGATTCCGACCAGCTCGTCACATCGCCGGTTTTCTCGATAGATTATGGGCAGGTCCGCGAGCCGTTTTCCAGGTTCGGCTCCGAGAAGACAGACCTGCTCGACTATCTCGCCAACCTCGTGGAGGTGAAGCTTTTCGCCGCCGAGGGGCGGGCCGTTGGCCTGGCCAAAGACAAACGTTACAGCGACAGCGCCGTGGAGTTTGAAAGGGCGACGGCGGTGAACATCCACCGTGACAGGCTCCACCGCAGGTTTGCGCCTTCGCAGAAGGATGTCGCCGATTACATCGCCCAAACGGGCTACCTGACCCATGAACCGCGCTTCGTCTCTGCGTTGATGATCGTGGCCCCCACGAAAGAGGAGATAGAAAAAGTCCGCGCCCTCGCCATCGGCGGCGCCAACTTCTACGACCTGGCCATCGAGCATTCCATAGCCCCGGACGCCAAAGCCAAAGCGGGTCAGATCGGCGTCATGACAATCGGCAGATCCCCCTACTCCGCCGTTGACCGCGCCATACTGGCTCTCCAACCGGAACAGGTCACCGAACCGGTCAAGGGAGCCTACGGCTGGTCGCTCTTTAAGCTCATGGAGATATCCGACCCTGTGGCGCGCGCCCCGGACGAAGCGGCCTCCATCGCCTCCGCCGTCATCGTGGACAAGCGGGTTGAAGAGTATCTGGACGGTTTACGCAAATCGGGTAAAGTGGTTATATACCGGAAGGAGAAGGCGGCCAAGGCCGAATGATTTTTCCTTTGCCAATTTTGTCCACCTGGCGGAAAGAGCTTTGCGTAACTGGCGTTCGTTTGTCATTGCGAGCGATAGCGAAGCAATCTCGACCTTATACTATCAAGGAGAGGGAGATTGCTTCGCTATCGCTCGCAATGACAAACGCTGATGCGTTATTCTGAACGAAGCGTCCGGCGCTACATCAGTATCTTCGGCAATGCCAGGTTCCACTCCCTGGCTTTCCGGCCCACCGCGATCTTGCAACCCATAACCGTGACAAGGCCGTATTTTTCTTTGAATTTTACCATCAGCTTTTCAAGGTC
>Ga0315281_10002862_pt1 | contig 25478 bp, 18 predicted proteins | sample YL17G07_0_MG_FD_204540 | JGI IMG/M metagenome (GOLD analysis project Ga0315281, IMG submission 204540) | Sediment microbial communities from Yellowstone Lake, YNP, Wyoming, USA - YL17G07_0 | ecosystem: Environmental > Aquatic > Freshwater > Lake > Sediment | place: USA: Wyoming | collected... | reverse complement strand
CTCGAGTTCGATCTCCTGCACCTGTTGCGTGAAGTCGATGGCGTCGCGGTCGCCGCACTTCTCGACGCAACCCTTCGGGCACTTATGGGACTTGAATTCGATGCAGGTGGCGGCATCAATCAGGGGTATCGACGGCACCGCCTGCGGGAAGGACATGTAGATAGGCTTGCGCTTGCCAAGCCCCATGTCGAACTCGTTGGGGTATTTGCCATCCTTGTAAACGCAGCCCTCGATGCACTCGCCGCAGCCGACGCATTTGGCTTCGTCGATGTAACGCGGATACTTCTTCACCTTGACTTTGAAGTTCCCAACGAACCCGCTCACCGCGCTGACCTCCGAAAGGCTGTAGAGGTGAATGTTGGAGTTCTGCTTCAACGCCGTCATCTTGGGCGTGAGGATGCAGGCCGCGCAGTCGAGGGTCGGAAACGTCTTATCGAACTGCGCCATGTGGCCGCCGATGGAAGACTCGCGTTCGACGAGGTAGACCTGTTTGCCGGCGCTCGCCATCGTGAGCGCGGCGTGGATTCCGGCGATGCCGCCGCCCACAATCAGCACGTTGGGATTGACCGGGAAGCGGCGCGGCTCGAGTTCCTGGAGCCAGAAGGCCCGCAGCACGGCCGCTTTGACCAGCGCCTTGGATTTTTCGGTGGCGGCCACGGGATCGTCGGTCACCCAGGACACGTGCTCGCGGAGGTTGACCATGTGGAACAAGTAGGGGTTCTGCCCGGCGTTGGCGGTGGTCTTGCGGAACGTGAGTTCGTGCAAGTGCGGCGAGCACGACGCCACCACGACGCGGTTCAGTTTGAGTTCCTTGACGTCCTTGACGATCAACTCCTGACCGGGATCCGAGCACATGTACTTGTACTCGCGCGAAACGACCACTCCGGGCAGCTTCGCGGCATACGCCGCCACGGCGTTCACATCCACCTTGCCGGCGATGTTTGTTCCACAATGGCAGATGTAAAAACCCACCCTTGCGCCGTTCTTTCCGTTGCCGTTCATGGCTGTATCCTCTCTCTGTTCAATTGCGCCGTTTTTTCGTTCACTGTCATTCCGAGTCCGTCAGCCGATCCGTCAGGTGACAGAAAGAATCTGCTTTTCAGTCCCACCCCAAGCAGCTGCAGTCCCTTCTCCCGCAGAGCGGGATCAGGGTGACAGGCTCATGCGGCCTTGGCCTGAGGCCTTGCCGCGGCTTCCGCGCCCACGGCTTCCGTCACCAGGTCGGATAGATCCCGCACGGCGATCCGACCTTCAAGTCCAGTGGTCTTCAACGCGTCCGTGAACATCACGTAATCTTTCGGGCAAGCGACAACGAGCATCTCGACGCCGTCGAGGCTGGCGGCTTCCTTCACGCGACTCTCACTCGGGCGCGAGTGCGCCTCGCCGATCTCCTCCATCCACACGCGCCCGCCCCCGCCGCCGCAACAGAAGCTGTCGCGGCGCGAGCGCGGCATCTCCATCAACTCTGCGCCCAACGCCTTCAGGACTTTGCGTGGCGCATCGTAAACGCCGTTGTAGCGGCCCAGATAGCACGGGTCGTGATAGGTGACGCGATAGTTCAGCTTGTTCGCAACCTTCAGCCGCCCGCGTTCCAGGAGGTCAGCCAGCAATTCCGAGTAGTGGTGAACAGGATGGCGTCCGTGGTTCAGCTCTGGGTATTCGTTCTTGAGCGTGTTATAGACGTGCGGGTCGGTGGTGAAAATGTTGTTGAACTTGGCCTTGTCGAGCGTTGCCAGATTTTTCTCCCGCAGCAGTTCAAACAAGCCCTCTTCGCCGGCGCGGCGCGCGTCGTTGCCGGTGTTGCGTTCCCCCTCGTAGAGAATTCCATAGTCCAGTTCGGTCGAGTGCAGCACTCGCGCCAGGGCGCGCGTGGAAGCCTGCAGTGCCGGGTGGTAGCACGCGTACTCGCCGAGATACCACAGCCACTCCACCGGCTCCTTGCGAGCGTCCTTGGGTTTGAAGTCGAGTCCCTGCGTCCACACCGCCCGCTTGCGCTCCGACTGGCCGAAAGAATTGCCATAGCGCTGCAGGTTGGTGAAGGCCTCCTGCAGGTGCTCATCGAGTTGCCCCTGCGAGACGAGCGAGCGGCGCAACTGCACGATCATGGGCACGTGCTCGACGCCCACGGGGCAGACATCCTGGCAGGCCATGCAGGTCGTGCACGGCCAAAGCGACTCCGGCTTGATGAGACCTCCGGCGACGCTCAAGCCGTCCACGGCGGCCACGCGGGCTCCGAACAGCATCTTGCGGCCGTCCTCTTTAACGCGCTGCTGGTCCAGCCGCGCCAAGGGTGCGATGCTGAGGGCGTCTGCGTATTCTCTGAGGTCGAGAATCAGATCGCGCGGCGAGAACGGCAAGCCGGAAGTCTGAATCGGACAAGCGATATGGCAGCGCCCACAGCGCGTGCAGGCGTCGAGTGAGAGGAGTTCTTTCCAAGTGAAGTCCTCCAAGCGGTTATAGCCCGCCGTGGCGGCCTCGGCCGGAGGTGCGGGCAAGCGCCGCGCTGTGTCCTCGTTGTAGAAGACTAGGTCGAAGAAATCGACCACGACGTGGAACGCCTTGGAATATGGTATGTAGGCCACTACGCCTAGAGCCAGCAGGGCATGAATCCACCAAACCCCGAAATACGCGGAACCGGAGGAGGCAGCGTCCACGCCTAGCCGCTGTAAGAGGCTGGCGGTTCCCCAGCCCACCGGCGACCATGTCTTCTCGAAGCCCGGCCACCGCTGGGCGATTCGCAGGCCTTCCGCCAGGAAGCCTGTTGCCGCAACGAAGAAAAGCACACCCAGAAAGACCCAATCATCCCAAACGTACAACCCCCGGTCGTAGACGTTTCCTTGCGCGTCCGCGCGGGTGTAATCGAGCTGAGGTAGCCGGAAGAATTTGCGGCGCACGGCCATCATCACGACGCCGACCACAAGGAACACGCCAAAGATGTCCAGCGCGAGCGAGTACCAAAGATAGAAGTCGCCTTTCCAGAAGCGTGCCGCTGGGCTGATAGGCCGAACAACGTCGAAATCAACGGTGAGGATCGCCGTGCCGAGGAGGAGCACAATGAAACCCCACATGATGGCCAGGTGCCCCAGGCCAGCGTAAAGATCCTTGCGTGTCACGGTCGCATTGCGCGCGACGATTTGAGCGGCATGGGCAATCCGCGCCCCGAGGTGGTCGAAGCGATAGTCGGCGCGGCCACGCCGGTACTTGCGCACCCGCGCGTAGACCCCATACAGAAACACCAGGATGGTCAGCGCGGCCAGGACGTAGAACGCAATCTCACTCCCCCGTCCAAAGCCGGCGAAGACTTCGCGAGTTGGCGCTTCAGGCGGCACGGGGACTCTGCCTCCTTTGAATCTCCTCGGTCAGTGCAGGAATGACATCAAACACATCGGCCACCGCGCCAAAATGCGCGACGTTGAAGATAGGGGCGCGGGGATCAGTATTAATCGCAATGATGAGCTCTGCACCTTTCATGCCTTCTTGGTGTTCGGGCGCGCCGCTGATACCCAGTGCCAGATACAGTTTGGGCTTCACGGTCATTCCGGACTTGCCGACTTGGCGCGTGAGGGGTAGCCACCCCTGATCAATCACCGGCCGGGAACCACACACGGCTCCACCCAGAGCCTGCGCCAACGCCTGCGCCAAAGGCAGGTTATCGGCGCTTTGGATGCCTCTTCCCACGGCGACAAGCAGTGGCACCTTGGTGATGTCCACATCGCCGGCGGGCGGCTCGATCAGCTTGCGGAAGGTCATGCGCGGCTCGGGCAAAGCACCGACATAGGGGAAGCGCTGAATTTCTGGTTGCCCACTGAGCTTTCCTGCTTCGGTGGGAAACATTCCCGGCACCACAGCGACCAGCCCAGTTTCGCCGGGGAGGATAGCCTCGGCATACAACTTGCCGCCATAAATCTGGCTGATCGCGACCAGCGTGGCCTCCCGGGCCTCGAGGCGTGTACAGTTGTCTAGGCACGGCACATTCAACTGTGCCGACAGAAAGCTCAGCAGATCCAATCCGACCGACGTACTGCCCAGCATGACGAGGCGAGGTGAGGCCTGCCCGACAGCAAACCGGACCACGGCGGCGTAGCTCTCAGGAGTAAATTCGCGCAGGTCCGGTCGGTCTGCTAGATAGACGACATCGGCGGCACCCACCTCGCTCACAAAGCTGGCAATTTCGTGGCCCATCAAGACCAGCGCCAGCTTTCCGCCCAAGACTTGCGCCAGCTCTCGGCCTTTGCCCAAAAGCTCAAACGTGATGTCGCTTAGATGTCCTCGGAAATGCTCCGCGACGACCAAAATGTTTTTGTTCATAGATCACCTCACCAGTCGTCTTTCGGAAAGCAGGTTCACCACCTGACGAGCGACTTCTTCGGGGCTTCCTGAGAGCATCGCCGCTCCGGCTCCTTCTTCCGGTTTGAACATGCGCTCGACGCCGAGAGGTTCGTCGGAAGGCGGAGCGGCCCCCTGCTCCTCGACCTTGGCCGTCTTCATGATTTGGCGCAGGCGGCTGACGGGAACGTAGCGCGGGGGCTGTTCCGCGGCCTGAATGCCAAGGACGGCGGGCAGCTTCACTTCCAGCTCCGCCGCATACCCGCCGGGGAATTCCTTCTGGACGACGGCCATCGCGGCGCCGTTCGCAAGCTCGACTTTGCGGACCAGACCGACATAGGGCAGGTCGAGATATCCCGCCAGCAGTCCCCCCAGCGATCCGTCGAGATCATCGATGGCCCGAACGCCGGTGAGAATCAGGTCGAACGGCAGGCCCTTCAGGACCGATGCGAAGATTTTCGCCGCGGCGTGATTGCTCAGCGGTGTGTCCTGTCCCGTGCGAATCAGGACGACGCGGTCGGCGCCCTTGGCAAGAGCCGTGCACAGCGTGTCGCGCACTTCGCCGGTTTCGAGTGAGAAGACTTCCACGCGGCCCTTCGCGCGCTCCTTGAGAAGCAGGGCCTCTTCCAGCGCGTGATCGTCGGATTCGCTCAGAATGTAACGGATCGAATCGGGATCAACCGCCTTGCCGCTCGCGTCGATCTCCACGCCTTCGACCAGGTCCGGAACTTGCTTGGTGAGAACCGCAATATTCATGGTCCAGTCCTCCTCTATTGGATTTCCATGGACTCGGCGAGCAGTTCGATGATGTCGCGCACGATGAGTCTCCGTTCGTATCCGGCCAATTTCACGGCATCTTCGAAACGCGCCGGCTCGAACGGGCAGGCCACGGCCAGGATCTCCGCCTCCGTGGCGGCGGCTTGCTCAATGCGCCGGTCGGCGAGGCGATCCTTAACGCGCTCCTGGATGTAGCGGTCGAGATAGATGGTGCTTGCCCCCCCTCCGCAGCAGAGGCTCGACTCGCGGTTCTGGATCATTTCCAACAGCTTCACGCCCGGGATGGCCTGGAGCAGCTCGCGCGGCTCGTCGTAATGACCAGTCTTGCGGCCCAGGCAACAGGAGTCGTGATAGGTGACAGCAGCGCTTGGCTTCTTCCTGAGCAGCGGCTTGAGTTGGCCCAACCGCTCGGTGAGAAACTGCACGTAGTGCTTTACACGGAAGGTGCCGCCCAGCTTTGGATAAATATTCAACAGAGTCCGGTAGGCATGAGGGTCGGTGATCAGGATTTCCTTGAACCGGTACTTGTTCAGAATCTCGACGTTCCGTTCAATCAGCATCTCGAACAAGCCTCGCTCGCCGGCCATCCATTCGCAATCGCCCATGCACCGCTCTTCATGGCCGAGGATGGCGAAGTCCACTCCCAGCGCGTTCAGGATGCGAGCGAGCTTCCGGGAGATTTCCTGGTTTCTCGGTTCAAACGACGGGTAGCACTCGACGATCCAGAGGACGTCGACGGGCCTCTTGACTTGCGCGAGGATTGGGACTGGCACGCCAGCGGTTTGAGCCCACTCGGCGCGTTTGCGCGGCGAAATACCCATGGGATTGCCGTAAAGATAGGTATTCTGAAGAGCTTTTTGGAGATCTGGCTCTAGCGCCTTCCCCCCTGCCATGACGGCTGAACGCAAAGCTGGGAAGAGCCCGTCCGGAATCAGCAATTGGCTCGGACATCGCACTTGACAGGTGTGACAGGCGATGCAAAGCCAGGGGGTATTACTCGCCAGGACCTCCTCGCCCCGTCCATCGGCGATCATCTTCGCCGCCTTGCGCGGCGCGAAGTCCATCACTTCGCCCATCGGGCACGAACCGCTGCACACCCCACATTGGATGCAGGTCCGAAAAATCCTTGAGATGTCACCCATCTCAGGGAACAGAGGAGGGAGGCCCTCTTGAATCGGAGGAGTCTGAAGTACGCCCATTGAGTGGCTCCTTTCCCGTTCGTCACAGAACTCTGATCCGCTCAGGCGGCTGTGGGTTCACACGCCGCAAGACCTTTTTGTCCGGCCTCCCAATGCAGAGGCACCAGGAGCTTATGCAGGCCGAGGTCCTTTTCTGAAAGGCCCAGGGCCATGCCGATCAATTGCGTGAAGTAAGGAATCGGAATCGTGACATCGTCGCCGAAATGGCGCTTGATCTTCCCCTGATGCGCTTCCAGATTGAGCTGGCAGAGCGGGCAGACAGTGACCAAGGCGTCGGCATTCGCGCGCTTCGCCTGGCTGAGGATGAGGTAGACCAGGCGGTGGCCGACCTCCTCGATCGTGCCGGTCAGAGATCCCCCGCAGCAGCGGGCTTTCAATTCGAAGTCCACCAAGTTGGCGCCCAGTGCAGGGACGAACTGGTCGAATGCCTCCAGGGTGAATCCCTCGCTCAAGGGGTACGGCCGCGCAATCAGGCAGCCGTAATAAGGGGCCACATTCCATCCGCGCAGCGGCTTTTTCACCTTGGCCTTCAGGCCTTTAACCCCCACATCCCGCAGCAGGACTTCCAGCGGATGGAGGATTCGCAGCTTGCCCTCGTAACGCAATCCCACCTTCTCCAGCGCGCGTTCAACCTTGGATCGCAGATCGCCGTAGCGGCTCAGGTAGTCCTGGGTTTTCTTGAGAATCATGTAGCAGGCGGTGCAGGGAGCCACAATCTCCGGGCCGATTTGCTCGGCCATAGCGAGGTTGCGCGCCGCGAGCGCGAATGCCTGGTGCTCTTCGACGGAGATGTAGGTCGTCGCGCCACAGCAGTTCCAGTCCGGCAACTCGCGGAGTTCCAGGCCGAGCGCATTGAAGACCGCATAGAGGGAGTCCTGGCAATGCCGAGCAAAACCGTGCATGCAGCAGCCAGGGAAATACGTGTAAGCCATGATCGGACCCTCTCTCCGAGTCGCTCAGGCGGCCTTGGCCGCGGGACCGTAGGCCGGCTGGTCCTTGGCCGCTGCCGATAACGCCGGATCCGCGGCGTGTCGCTCGGCGGCCCCGTCGGATTCCATCGAGTCCAGAATGCAGCGCAGGTCCGCCCCCGCCGGTTTGGGAATGCGGCTGGCGGTCAGGCACATCCGGCCGCGCCGCCACAGGCGCAGTCCCAAGGGCCACGACGTGAGCAACTTCATGGGCGCTGTCTTCAGCAACACTCTCAGGACGAGCCAGAACTCGTTGTTGCGGCCCGTCCCCTTCAGCATCTTGATGAATTCCTTCGCCAGAACCGGCACGGGAAATCGCCGCGGGTAGATGCCTTCACGGATGGCGATCCGCTTCAGCGCGTACATGACCTCGGTCACGTGAATTCCTGCGGGGCAGCGCACCGTGCACTCGTAGCACGACGCGCACAACCAGATGGCGAAGCTCGTGACGACTTCCTGCTTGAACCCTTCGCGCACCATCCCGATCAACCGGCGCGGCGTGTAGTCCATGTACACGGAGACCGGGCAAGCGCTGCCACAGGTGCCACACTGCAGGCAGGAGAAGATCTTCTCGCCGCCCGGAGTGGAGACTATCTCGGCAGCCAAGTCGCGCTTTAGCTCTTTTTCGTACTTGACCTTCTGAAAAAAGGTGGGACGCGCCATCCCTTCGCCTCCCCTCTTCCTGCGGCGGATCTCAGGAGTGACTGCTGAGCGAGAAGCCCCACGAGCCTCGCATCCGCCAGCCGGAATCGGACACTTTGACCGGCAAGCTGAGACACTTGCTCGTTTCAGATTGGCTGCAAAAACTGGGCCATTAACTGGCTTCAGAATCGCGATTCCGCAGCTCCAGAAGAGGCTGAAGCCAATTTGCCTTTATCAGTATTTGTGTACGTCGTCTCGACGGATGCTGATGAAACTTGTGACAGCGACGCTCGCGTCGTGTTGTGTTTTGCGACGCGCTTTCGGGGCGCTAAACCCTGGGCGAAGCGAAGGTGGAAAGCACTTGTTCAGGCGGGAAATCGGGAGGGGATTTCGCGCAGCGCGAAATCCCCCCGGGAGCCTGTTTGGTTTGGCGAAGTCGCCCAGCCAAGCGGATGGCGGGCCGGTTCGTGCGATTTCGCGACGCTATTCTTTCCCAGCGTATTGACCGTACGCCTCGGCGATCTGCGCCTCGCCTGCGTCACCGTCGTGAATGATTACACGATAGCGGAAGGTCAGCGCCTCGCCGGGCTTGATCGTGATGCTGCCGTCGCGGGTCTTATCGTTGTAGAAATCGTGCTCGCCGAACGGATTCACGGCGAACAGACCGTAGCCGCGGGCGTGCCAATACGTGGGATGCTTGGGGTTTGAAGGGTTATCAAAGATGGCGATGCCCAGTTTCTTGCCCTCGACCGTGCCGGAGTAATCGACCCAGTTGGCGCGTTTCCCCCAAATGTTCTTTTCACCCACCGCGCCTTCGGAGTTGAGCATTTTGACGGCCGGCTCTTCCAGGGCTTTCACGACACGAATGGCGAAGGTTCCTTCTTTGGTGTCGCCCATCTTGAGGGGAGTCTTCAGGGCGTGGATGGTGAACTCACAATCGATGGTGCGCGTCGAGGCGTCGCCACGAAACGTGTAGGCTTGCGTCTCCTCTCCCATAACTTTTCCGTCCGGGCCGACCAAGTTGAAGCGGGCGCGCAGCGAGCCTGCGTCCGCCCCGCTCTTAACCTCTTCGAGCTTGGTAAACACGGTGCGGCCATTGGGCAGTTGCTCGGAAGCTCGATACGTCTTCCCGCCCGCCTGGACAGGCGCCTTCTCTTCAAACTCCGCTTCGCCCCAGAAGTCAACTCCGTTGATGTCGCCGTGCGTATAGTAGAGGGCTCGATGATGGGGGTGGTCTTTGCTCTCCCCCGGAATATCTTTGCGCATCGGGAAGCCGCGCGTCACCACAATCCCTTCCGCGCTGCGCAGTGGATGCATGAAAGGCTTGGGGATCTTGGCATCGAAGTAGAAAGCCGTAAACGGCTTGCCGCCGATTAGGACGTCAACTTGGCTTCCGTGGTGTTTCAATTCCACGGCCTCGCCGCCGAGAACGGCGGGCGCGAAGAGCAAGAGACCGCAAGCGGAGATTAGGAATGCTGTGTTAAGCCTGTGCATGGAAGGTTCACCTCGCAATGAGCCGAGCCTGGTTTCGGAATCATCATACTATTATTTCCGGAAATCGTGCCGGACTTACGGTGCCCACCACGCCGTGATGGCCGAGAAGCCCGTGGGCCGCAACAAATCCACGCGGATGCGCTTGGGAGTTTTCTCTTCGAAAGCCACTTCCTGGATGATTCCCTCGCCGGGGGCCAGTTTCGGCAAGGGAACGAAGAGTTCTTCCATCGGCAGATCGTCGAAACCGTAAACGATACAGCGCATGGTATAACCCTCGAGCGTATAGCATGGCAAGGTGTCTCGGGGCTGCATGGAAGCCGTGACCCACCGGCCGGTGACGACGAGCGTGAGTTCTTCGAAGGGGCTGGCCTGGTTGCGCAGCGCCTCGAACGACGGCTTGCGGTTGCCCAAGAGGTCGACCACGCCATGCACGCGCTGCTTGAGCGCGCCGGTCCCCTTGTCGCCGACGTGGGTGCGGTAATCGTTGTAGTCGAAGAAAATGGCGCCCGCGATGTAATCCAACTCGCGATAGACGTTCGTATGGCTCGTCAGGATTTCGATGCGGCGCGCGTCACCTCCCGTGCGGTCTGGCGCGCATTCGCAATAGCCATACTCGGAAACCACAATCGGCTTGGTCGGGAACGCGCGGTGGATGGCTTCCGCGTTGAGTCGGACGGATTCGACGTTTCCGCCCTGCCAGGATTCGTAATATTCGTTCCAGGAGATGAAGTCCAGCTCGCCCGCGACGTCGCGTTCGGGATGGTTCTGCAGAGAGTTGGACGCATAGGTGAGCAGCCGCGTCGGATCGAGCCTGCGGGCCTCGGCAGCCATTCGGCGGATGAACTTCTGCGCGGGCGGGTTCTGACCGTTCACCTCGTTGCACAAGCCCCAGGCAAAGATGCAGGGATGATTGCGGTCGCGCGCGATCATCTCGCGCAATTGCTCGAGACCGTTTTCCATGATTTCCGCGGAAGGCTCGTTGCTCATCCCGCCGAAAGTCTCCGGGCCCCAGGCGGGAACCTCTTCCTGCATCAGGATTCCGTGCCGATCGCAGTAATCGAGCACACGCCGGTCCTGCTGCCAGTGGACCCGCGTAAGGACGCAATTGAGTTCCTTCAGATCGTTATGGTCGTGCTCGATCCAGGACGATGGCTCGGCCATACCGTAGTCGGGGTGGCTGCCCGCCATGCGCTCGACGCCCATCAGCCGAACGCGCTCGCCGTTCAGATAAAATCCGTCGTCCTTCGCCTCGAACGTGCGGGCGCCGAAGGTTTCCGTGCAGGCGTGGATGGGTTTGCCGTCGCATTCGAGTTCCGCCGTCACGCGATAGAGGCGCGGACGATCGAAATGCCAGAGGCTCATCAGTTCGGTGGCGGGCGGAGCCGCGAGCGTCGCCGCCGAGTCGGGGGCAAGAAGGAGACCCGGAGTTTCCTTCTCGTGGAAACGCGAGTAGCGCAGATTGTCGTCGCTGAGGTTGAAGCGGACTCGCACTTGGCGTGCCTCTTGGCCCGTATTGCGGACGACAGCTCGAAAGCGGAGGTCGGTTTGCGCGACGCCCTTCTTGAGATCTGACTTAGGATCATCGAGCTTTGGGAGAGCGTCGATTTCGATGCGCTCGATGTAAGTTTTGGGCGTGACCTGCAGGGATACGGGCCGAATGATGCCGCCATCCGGCGTCCAATCAGAGGAAGTCTCCCGCGGAAGCATTCGTGTGTTGAAGTGATTGTCCACCTTGACGGTGACGGCATTGATCGGCCCGAATTGGATGGCGTCGCTGATATCGAAGCTGAAGGCCGTGTAGCCCTTGCGCAGATGCTCGCCGACCTGCTTGTTGTTCACCCACACCGTGGCGCTGTGCGTCACCGCCTGGAACTCGATGCGCACGGTTTTGCCAGCCCAGCCGGCAGGAGCCTGGAAGTAAGTGCGGTAATACGCGGTTCCGTGAAAGTCCGCGGATTCTTCCGACGTCTGCCAGGTGTGCGGCACGTTGACTTTGGCCCAGGGGCCGGAGTCGAGCTCGGGAGGAGAGCCTTCGAGCGCCTTGCCGTTGCTCTCTTGAAGCAGCGTGAAGAACCACCGACCGTCGAGCGGCACGACCAGCGTCTCGAGCGCAGGAGCGGGGGCCGACGATTTCTCCGCGACAGAGCCTTGTGCAAGCTGTGGTATCGCCGCCGAGGCGCCGACGGCTCCGATCGTCTTGAGGAGTTTTCGGCGTGAACAGTGACTCATGGCGGGCTCCAGTACGAGGGAGGCCGTAGCGCCGGGCTTCAGCCCGGCATGTGCCGGCCTAAAGGCCGGCGCTACAGCTGCAGCACGCCGGCGCCGCGGATCGCGCTGTGCTTGAGCGCCTGCAATGCCTGGTTGGCCTCTTCCAGTCGAAACGTCGTAATTTCCGTGCGCACAGGTATCTCGGCGGCCAAACGCAGAAACTCGCGGGCATCCGCGCGCGTGGCATTCGCGACGCTGCGAATGACGCGCTCGTGGTAGAGCAGCCGGTCGTAATCGATTTCCGGAATCGGGCTCATGGTGATGTCGGCGAGGGAGACCGTACCGCCCTTGCGCAGCACGCGCAGCGCCTCGAGAACCAGCGCGCCGACCGGCGCGAAGATCACCGCGGCGTCGAGTTTCTCCGGCGGTGTTTCCTCGGCTCTTCCCACCCAGGCCGCGCCGAGTTGGCGGGCCAGTTCCTGATGTCCTTCGGTTCTGGTGAACACATTGACTTCGCAGCCGACGTGCCGTGCTACCTGAAGGATGATATGTGCCGAAGCGCCGAAGCCATACAGCCCCACGCGGTCGCCACGCTTGGCATTGCTCAAACGGAACGACCGGTAACCCACGATGCCGGCGCAAAGCAGCGGCGCCGCCTGAAGGTCGACGAAATCCTTGGGAAGCGGATAGGCGAATGACTCCGGTGCAATGGCGAAATCCGCATAGCCGCCGTCCACGTCCCAGCCGGTGAAGCGCGCGCGGTCGCAGAGGTTTTCCAGATTTTTCCGGCAGTAGTGACACTCACCACAAGTGGAATGAACCCACGCCACGCCGACGCGGTCACCCTCGCGGAGAGTCTTGACGTCGCTCCCGACGGCATCCACGACGCCCACAATCTGGTGGCCGGGAACGAGCGGCGATTTCTTGAGCTCGAGGTCTCCCTCGGCGATGTGCAGGTCGGTGCGGCAAAGGGCGCAGGCGCGCACGCGAATGCGGATTTCACCAGGGCCGGGGTCGGGCGTGGGCACGTCGCGCAGCTCGAGCGGATCTTCTTCCGCGGGGCGAGGTTGGTCGAGCACCATCGCGCGCATGGTGGCTGACAGTCTAACGAACCGAAGTCCATCATGACAAGAACGATGCGAACTGCAACGCGCCTGACGGCTGATAGAAATCTTGCCCGCCGACGGCCCGGGGATGTGGCACAATGAGCTGCGGGCTTGGGAGTCCAACATTTCGGTCCGCGTTCCGAAGCTCACTCGGGAGCGCGGAGAAAGGACGAGTCATGAAAGCGCTTCTTTCTTTTGCAATGGCTCTGTTCGTGTGCGGAGCGGCCTTCGGCGCCGAGGCCGGCAAGGAAGTCGAGCGGCTACAAAAGTCGGCGGAAGTAATCGACGAAATCATGGGGACGCCGGAGAAGGGCATTCCCACGGACCTGCTGAACAAATCGGTCTGCGTGGGCGTGATTCCTTCGCAGAAGAAATTTGCGATGGGCCTGGGCGGGAGTTATGGCCGCGGGTGTCTGGTTTGCCGGCGCGGCGGCACGGGAGCCTGGGGCGCGCCCTGGATGTTTGCCATCGGCGGGCCGAGCATCGGATTCCAGCTCGGCGGCCAGGCGACAGATTTCGTCCTGCTGGTTCTGAATGCCAAGGGTGCGGACACGCTCGTCAAGGGCAAGACCAAGCTGGGCGCCGACGCCTCCGTCGCCGGTGGTCCGGTGGGGCGCACCGCCGAAGGCTCGACCGGCATCCTGATGCAGACCGAAATCCTCACCTACTCGCGCTCGCGCGGCGCGTTTGCCGGGCTGTCGCTCGAGGGCCAGGTGATTAAGGACGACGGCACGGCCAACCGGAATCTCTATGGCAAGAAAATCACGGCCAAAGAAATCCTCTTCGGCGGTACCGGAGTCCCCGGCGCCGGCGGCGCGTTGGACGCCGCGCTCACCAAGCACTCCCCGCGCGGCGGGCAGCCCTTCAAGAAGTGAGAGCCGCACTTCGAGTCTTTACCGCAGCGCCGCTCTATGAGCGGTGGGGTCGACTTCTTCAAGCGGCGCCTTAAACGCAGACATCAAAACGCGATGTCTGCGCCAGCCTCGGGAGGGGCACCCATCGGCTGACGGGTGCCCCTACGAGTTCTACTTCATCTCCCCGGCGTAAATCTTCATAATCGTTTCAAGGAACTTGAGCGCGTGTTCCTTGGGCCGCTGGAACGAGTTGCGGCCGATGATGGAGCCGAACCCGCCGCCGTCGCGGATGGCGCGCGCTTCGTCGAACACGGCTTCATCGTTCTCCTTCTTGGCGCCGCCGGAGAAGATGACGATGCGCCGACCGTTGAACGCGCCCTGCAGGACGTGCCGGACGCGCTCGGGGAGCGTCGCGATGGGCACCGCGGCCTTCTCGTAAGCTTTCTTGGCCTCGGCCTGCTCGATGTGCGCGCTGGGGAGCTTGACCTTGAGGATGTGCCCGCCCAGTTGCGCGGCAATCTGGGCGGCATAAGCGGCCACGTCGATGGCGGTCTCGCCTTCCTTCGACAGGCTCGTGCCACGCGGGTAGGACCACACCACCACCGCCAGCCCGCAACTCTTGGCTTCCTCGGCGAGCCCGCGCAGTTGCTGGTACATCGTCTGCGCGTGCGCGGAGCCGGGATAAATCGTGAACCCAATCGCCACGCAGCCCAGCCGCAGCGCGTCTTTGACGCTGGCGGTGACGGCGGGGATGGGGTCCTTCTCGTCGTGCAGCACGTCGTGGTTGTTCAGCTTCAGGATGAGCGGAATCTCGCCGGCGTGCCGGGCGGCGGCGCTTTCCAGGAATCCGAGCGGGGCCGCGTAGGCGTTGCACCCGGCCTCGATGGCCAGTTCAAAGTGGTAGTTCGGATCGTAGCCGATCGGATTCACGGCAAAGCTGCGCGCCGGGCCGTGCTCGAAGCCTTGGTCCACGGGCAGAATCACTAGCTTGCCCGTGCCCGCCAGGCGCCCGGTGTTGAGCAGGCGAGCGATGTTGGTCTTCGTTCCGGGATTGTCACTTTCGTACCAGGATAGAATCTCGCGGACGCGGTCAGTGTTCCGCCCACTCTGCGTCGCGGTGGTTGGTGCGGCTTTTGCTACTCCCATAGTGTTTCCTCCCGCTTAAGAAAAGCGAAATTTAAGAGCCATCCAGATTACCGTCCGCGCCGCGCCGGGCGCAACAAGAAATTTGATGGCGGTCAAGAAGTCGGGGCCTGTAGCGGCGCTCGGCGCCTGCCCCGCACGGCGGGGAGCGCCGGGGTTTGTCACCCTGATCCCGTTCGCTGTCACCCTGATCCCGCTCTAAGCGGGAGAAGGGTCTTTTTCAGTTTCTGCTCAGGGTAAACTCCGCGAAAGGTCTTTTTCATTTCGAAATGCTGAGATTCTTCGTCCCCGTCAGCCGACGGGCTGACGGACTCAGAATGACACTTGATGCCGGCGGTCATAGACCGCCGCTACAGCAGCGCGTCGTCTGTGTTATGCTCTCGCCAACACTGTAGCGCCGCTCTATGAGCGGCGAGATGGTTCCATCGTAGCGCCGCCCTTCAGGGCGGCAAGATGCCGGGCTAAAGCCCGGCGCTACAGCTATGGACACGAAAAACAGACTCTACTTCGGCGACAACCTCAAAATTCTTCGCGAGTACGTTCCCGACGCGAGCGTGGACCTGATCTACCTCGACCCTGCCTGCCGGCAGGCAGGCCGCCGTTCAATTCCAGCCCCTCGGCTTTCGCTCGGGGCAGTGAGCGAAAGTCGAACTGCGCCACTTATCCGTCAGCCGACGGACTCTTCAAGGAAAAGAGCGGCGAAGAATCCGCCGCGCAGATCACGGCGTTTGAAGATATCCGTCAGCCGACGGACAGTGGAGCCAGGTGGCGGAGGCGGTCTACAGGGAGATCGTCGAGCGCGGCCCGCGTAAACTCGCCGACCTGATGCAGGCGCTGCCGGCGTTTTTGAACAATTCGCGACTGCTTACTGTATAATATGAGGTGGACGCGGGACCCCAAGGTGCCAAATGCCTTACGAGCTACTCGTTCAGCAAAACCAACTTGTCCACACTGGGTATTTCTCGCATCCGCTTTTTGAGTTATGGGGAGATGGTAAGACGATCCTAGGGGGACTGTTTGAGGCTTTCTCCCCGTATGGGACGAATCTTCCCGACATCCGTGTTGAACCGGGTCTGGTCAGCCCTTCGGAGCAAGTCATAACCGTCAACATAGGTCTGATGGGGCTACATAGGTTCAGGTTTGACAGGGTGGAGTCCACGTTCTTCAACTTCTCGGATGATACACTTCTGAAGATTCCGGGAATCATCGAGGCCTCGGCGAAGTGGATTCGGGTGGCAGTTTCTTCTCTTAAGTTCGCGTCGCACCAATTTGTTTATTCAAGCCACTGCCAAGTCGCAAACTTCCTCAGCAAAGATGTTCTTGGGCCCATTTGCGCGAGCCCTGTCAAATCAGGGGGGATTGACTTGGGATCCGGAGTAATCTTCCATTGGGAGGTACCAGACCGCAATTGGACGACGCAACTTGTCCTGGACCGATCTGTCATCGTCAAAAATGGCTTGTATATGATGTTTACACTTCTAGTCCCGGGCGAGGTGTCGGACTACGCCACCTTGGCGAGAGACGCTCGGTCCTACATTGAGAACGTGCTGGGTGAACTCGGCTTAACCTTTAACAAAGCTTCGATGTGAGGCCTCATGTCCGCCTTTCCCAACCCATTATCGAACATTGCCAATCCTCTCCTTCAACTCAGTTGGGTGCGGCACAGGTCGAGGCACGAACAAATCGACCCTCAAGCGGGGATTCTCATCGACCAGGATGCCCAGGAGAGGCGCTCATTCCAGTTTGATGTCCTCGAGAAGCGCATCGATCAAGCGACGCAGCAAGCTTCATCCATCCAACCCATTAATAGCAAGGTGGAAGTCGGGGAGGTTTTGGCCGGACCCATCGAAAGCCCGGAAATAGGATGGTTGGTAGAGAATCGAACCGCACTTGAAACGTACCGCGGGGAATGGTTGCTGATCTTCGGTCGCCTTCTCGTCGCTCATAGTACTGACTTTGCTGAAATTCGACAAGCCATTGCTAACCGAGGAATAAGGTCGCCCTTCGTTTATTACGTTCCGGCGGAAGAAGAATCGAACTTCATCGCCTTCTAAAGTGGTCACAGTCAACTACCCGCTAACGTTCGAGTATCGCCACATCCCCAACGCTGGTTTGCAGCCTGCAGTGGAGGTTCTGTTGACCAATGGTGAGCGGACGGCTAGGGCGGTGGCAATATTGGACTCAGGGGCGACACACACAGTCTTTAGCTGTGAAATAGCTGAGCTCCTTGGTATCGAGGATGTAACGACAGGTAACCGCGTGTCTACAAGCACGTTCGGCGGCCCCTTTGTGTTCTATCTGTTCGACCTCCACATTCGTCTTTCCGGCGACGATCGGGACTTCTCCGCACAGATTGGATTTTCTCCCGGACGAACTCCCCGCAACATTCTGGGGAGGATTCTGTTTTTCTCGCGCTTTGAGGTCGGGTTTCGTGAAACGCGGCAGCGAATGAACCTCCGACTAGAAGAATAATGCCCTCGGCGGGCTTCTGCGAGTCCGAGGATTTTCCTGGCCGCTATCCCCGCCTTCAAATCCTGACCATCGCCGAGCTACTCGCGGGAAAGAAGCTCGAATACCCCGCCCACCGCGTCGAAACCTTCGCCAAAGCCGAACGGAAGACAAAGTCCGAACAGGGCGGTCTGTTCTAGGGCCGGTGGGCGGAACTATCCCTGCCGAACGCAGATCACTCTCAGAGGTAGGTGAGGAGCTCCCAGGAAACCGCGTCTCGAAACTCAAGGTAGACAATCGTCGTGGTTAACAGACTGTATGCAACTTCTCCAAGGAACAGTGGGACGCACTGTAGGCCGCTGCCGCGCGTTCCGGCAAAGAATGTTCCAAAATAGGCCGGGTCGCAGTGCATGTTGGCGAACACGAGGAGGTGACGGATGCCATCTTTCATGAGCGAATCGGCGAACTCCCGCACAGCCTCGGGATTGGGGGGGGAACCGACCTCGCCATGTATAAAGACGGCGAAGGGTCCCGTGAGCGGAACTCTCGTGATCACCGATGACGCTGAGAACAGCCCGCAGAAGATTGGCCTCTCCGGTACAGGGAAGTAGCCGACCGTGTGCGGGCGACGGACGGGACACGGCATTGCGCGAAGTCCTGATTCGAAGACGATGGGGGCACGGCGTGCCCCCCCCCACGCGCCTAGAGCGAAAAATCTCGCGCTCACCGCTGGCGATTGGGCCGTGCCGGGTCGAGAGGGCGCGCGCAAAATCGGGCATTTTGTCGCTATCGAGGGTTTCTGAAACAGCGGCTCCAAGGCCCTCTCCAGCAGAACGACCTATCACGGGATTTACCCGCTAGCCTCTCCCCGCTCGTCCTCGCGGGCGGGGCGTGCGAAGCGACGTGCCCGCCGCAAGCTTAGCGCTTCGACCGGACCATCCCTGCCCACCCGCACGGGCGCTCCCTGAGGTGAGGCTCCGCGAGCCGCAAGAATTCGGCTCGCTCCCGCCGAGGCCGAGAGTATAATCTCCCCGCACTGACAACCAAGGAGTCATCCATGAGTCAAGAATCCGAGATCACCCGTCGTGAGTTTCTGAAGTCGAGCGCGTCGGGCGCCGGCGTTGCCGCTCTGGGCGGCATCACATTTCTCACCGCCCCGGCGCGCGTCTATGGCGCCAACGACCGCGTGCGCGTCTGCGTGGTAGGCCTGCACGGTCAGGGCTGGGCGCACGTGGAGGAATACTCGAAGCTGAAGGACGTCGAGATCGCTGCCCTCTGCGACATCGACGAAAACGTTCTGAACCGGCGGCTGGCGGAAATGGAGAAGATGAAGCTTCCCAAGCCGCAGACGTTCGTTGACCTGCGCACGGCGCTCGAGGAGAAGTCCATCGACGCCATCTCCATCGCCACTCCGAATCACTGGCACTCGTTGCAGGCCATCTGGGGGTGCCAGGCGGGCAAAGACGTCTACGTGGAGAAGCCGTGCTCGCACAACTGGTTCGAAGGCCGGCAACTGGTGCGCGCGGCGCAGAAGTACAACCGCGTCGTGCAGCACGGCACCAACAGCCGCTCGGGCGAAGCCATTATCGACGGCATGAAGAAGATGCGCGAGGGGCTGATCGGCGAGGTCTATCTCTCGCGCGGACTGTGCTACAAGTGGCGGAAGTCGATTGGCAAGACACCGCAGGAAGACGTGCCGGCTGGAGTGAATTACGACTTATGGACGGGCCCCGCTCCCATGAAGCCCTTCACCAAGAACCGCTTCCACTACAACTGGCACTGGATCTGGGACACCGGCAACGGTGACTTCGGCAACCAGGGCATCCACGAGTTGGATGCAGCGCGCTGGGGGCTGGATGTGAAGTTCCCCAATAAGGTCTCAGCCATCGGCGGGCACTTCATGTTCGAGGACGACCAGGAAACCCCCAACACTCTGAACATCGCCTACCAGTTCGATATGCCCGACGGCAAACGCAAGATGATGGAGTTTGAAGTGCGACACTGGATTTCGAACCACGAAGCGATGATCGGCGATCCGAGCTTCGGCGGCGGCGAAGTGCCCGTTGCACTCGGGGCCGCCGCTACGCCCAAGAAGAGCAAGGGCCCGCAGAACACGATTGGCAACATCTTCTACGGCTCGAAGGGCTACTTGGCCATGAATGGTTACGATGCCTATCGCACCTGGCTGGGCGAAGACCAGGAGCCCGGGCCGAGCGCCGCCAAGGAAGGCAACAATTGGGCGAACTTCATCGATTGCGTCCGCAGCCGCAAGAAGGAAAATCTGAACGCGCCCGTCGAGGAAGGGCACATCTCCTGCACGCTGCTGCACCTCGGGAACGCCGCGTATCGCCTGGGCCGCACCCTGAACTTCGATCCCGCTACCGAACAGGTGATCGGCGACGACGAGGCAAACCGCATGTTGCGCGACGGCGACCGCGGCTACCGCGCGCCCTACGTCGTGCCGGAAGAGGTCTGAAAGGAAGGGGCACAGCCCTTGTGCCCCTTCCTGATTTGACCCGGAACGCTGCTCGCCGGCAGCCCAATGACCAACTCCGCCAAACCCTTCCTTGCGTTAGCGGCAATCCTCGCCGGCGTGGTTGCATTGGTATCCGCACCGTATCCGTCGGAACAGCAGGCCCCCATACACCAACGCTCCACCCAGCGCGCCCCCGTGCGTCAGGCGATGGACGCGCGCCCCAATGATCCCTGGCCGCGTGGCGTGGGTCACGTCATCCTCGCCCCGCCTGGGAGTCGCGAGGAGTGGAAGAGCTACCACGAGCCCGGCGGCAGCTTCAGCCCCACCGTCGGCAGCTTCGGCGTTTCGATTTGGACACTGAATGTCGCAGGCGCGATTGAAGCCACCAGCGACAGCATTCCGGTCGACCAGGTCCGGCAGCGACTGGTTTGGCCGTCTCGCCACGGCATTCCGGTGATCGAGACTGAGACGCCCTACTACCAGGCGCGATGGACTCGCGCCACTGTAGGAGCGTTCGCGGGTAACGCGACGCTCGACCTCAAAAGCCCGCTTTTCGCCGATAGGAGAACTGCCGTCGTCATCCGCAGCGTCGGCCCGGCTGGCGGGCCGATTCGCTCGCTCCGCTGGGAGGGCGTCCAACTTGTTGTCAACGGTCGCTGGCGCGTGCGGATCACGCCGCCCCCCACGTCAGTTCGAATGGGCGAAGAAGGAGCAGAGCTCTGGACATTGCCGCGGCTCGACGTCCAGCCCTTGACCCAATGGACCGGCGACAGTGGTTGGGGTTATGCCGTTCTCGAACTGGCACCGGCGATGTCATCGCGCGTCGAAATCGAAGACTCGTATCCCATGCCGATGCCGGGCCTGCGCTACGAGACCACGCGCTCCGGCCTGGAACTCCACCTCCCCGAGCCGCGCTTCGCCGAGTCGCTGGATGCGCAGGTAGTGCACTTGATGATGGGTCTTGTGGGGCGCGAAACGCGGCCGGGCGACCCGACCAATTATCCCCTGGCATGGCTGCGCGATGGGGCCTATTCCGTCGTTGCGCTGGCGCGCGCCGGCCAGCTTGATGTAGCGCGCCAACTTTCGACCTACTTTGCCGAGAACGATTTCTTTGGAGGTTTTGGGTCCGAGGCAGACGCTCCAGGACTGGCCTTATGGTCGGCCGAGGAGGTGTCCATTCGGCTCCGCGATCACGAGTTCGACGAGTGGCTTTGGCCGCATGTGTTTCGCAAGGCGGAGTTTATCCTGGAAATGCTCAACGCGAAGCAGCCCATCCGCAAAGTTGTGCGCGGGCCAATCGTTCCGAAACACTGGAACGATCCCGAGCTTACGCTTATCTGTGATCCTGCTCGTGACGGACTAATCATCGGGCGGATGGACTGGCACCGCCCGCTGCTCTTCGTTAATGCAGTTAGCTACCGAGGGTTGCTGAGCGCCGCTGCCTTGGGGGAGCGGCAGGGACATCGGGCGGAGGCCGCGCGGTGGCGCGAGCGCGCTGCCGAACTTCAGCGCGCGTGGGTAAGGGCCTTCAAGCCGCCGGAGTCGGAGAATGAACGCACCTACGTCAGCGGCTTGTGGCCGACCGGCGTGGCGGCCAATGATCGCGAAGCGTTCCAGCGCGGCTTGGAGGGGCGCTGGGCGAAACTGAGGACACCCGAAGGCAGCTTTCGCGAGACACCGCTTTGGACGTACTTCGAGATCGCTGACGCTCACCAGTGGCTCTTCCTCGGCCAGCCGGAGCAAACCTGGAGAACTCTCCGGTGGTTCCAGAACGAACAAGCCTCACCCGGGCTCTACACATGGTGGGAAGGAAAGGGCGAAGAAAACACCTTCGGTTTGTGGGAACAAATACGTGGCTGGGTCGACCCGCCGCACGTCACGCCGCATTATTGGACGGCCGCGGAGATGCTCCTTCTTCAACTCGATATGCTTGCTTACGTCGACGAGTCCGCGAGTGGGCCCACCCTTGTCCTGGGTGCAGGAGTCCTCTCCGATTGGCTCGGCCAACCCATGCGCTCGCGAGGAATGTCAACACGACTTGGCGCGGTTGATTGGGACTGGGATGGCCGGGAAATGCGAGTCACCGTGCGCGGTCTCCGTTGTCCTGTGCGCCTGGGGCCAGCCTTCCCCTCTCGAACCCCTCTGCGAGTGAACTACATCAAGCCCGATTGGGCACAGTAGAAGGCGAACGTACTGGAGTCGTACCACTAGTCGAATGCCACGAAGCCAGGATTCAACACGCCCTGCGGGTCGAACTTCTTCTTGAGCGCGACTACAGTCGGCCACAGGTCGCCGTAGTGGGCCTTCCACTGGTTCTGATCGAATTTGATCCATCCGGAAAGATACCGCTTCCCACCCATCATCATGGCGCCTTGGCTGGCCATGTTCAGGTGGAACAACGGCTCGTCCACCAGATGTTTCGGGAAGGCGGGGAGAATCCCAAACCCCATCAGAAAATCACCCGTCGGACGCATGAAAAGCGGCGCTTGAGAAACATTGCCCCGCGCGGGCCAGAGCAGGATGTGGCCGCCGATGAGCGCCTGGGGCGGAAAATTCTCGAGCACGCGCGAGATATACATCATTGTGGATTGCCAGGGCAGGACACACTCCATCCAAGGATGCGTAAAATCCCACGCGCCGCCGCGCTTCCAGAGCTCAAACAAAGAGTCAAGGCGGGCGAAGAACTCGGCGATTGCACCGTCCTCCGTGTGAACGTGTTTGTAAACCCGCAAGCCCAGGAGCTTCTTAGTCGTGTCCGGCAAATTCGTTCCGTCGGTCTCCACTGTGGCATGCAGCGGGAAGAACCATTGCGCGAAGGGCGTGCGCCCCGGACCCACCTTGCGGAACCCTTGCGCGCAGGGCACGCACCACGATTCCAGATAGTCAAAGCGCTCGTCGGTCATCAGGGTTTGCAGATCTTCGAGCAGGAAGTTCAAGTTGTCGTAAAGCAGGTAGTAACTGCGGAACTTCGGCTGGTGCCGTCGCAGTTTGAGTTTGGCTTCGGTGATGACGCCAAACTGGCCCATGCCGGCGCGCACGGCATCGAAGAGTTCACGGTTCCCGTCTGGTGAGCATCGGACGACCTCTCCTGCGCCAGTCACGACCTCGAGTTCCAGGCAATTATCCGCCTGCGTGCCGTATCGCCAGGAGGCCACGCCAAGGCCGCCAGTCGAGAGTGTCCCGCCGACGGTCACATCCAGATTGTTGGTGAGCACCGGCGGAGAGAGTTGCTGAGCCGCAAGTTGTTCGACGAGCGTCCGCCACTTGATCCCTGCCTGGCAGACCACCGTGCCTGCGCCCTCATCGACACGCCGTACCTGGCTGAGCGAGGTCATGTCGAGGACGATATGCTCGGAGAGTGATTGTCCCGTCTGCGAGTGGCCACCGCCGCGTGTTGAAACGCCCAGGGAGTTTTTCGCCGCGAACCGGACCACGCTCGCCACGTCCTCGGTGGAGGCCGGCCGCACAACGGCCGCAGGCTTGCGCACGATCAGCCGTCCAAAGTCTGTGGACACGGCTTCGCGAGAAACCTCGTCGGTAAACACTTGCCCGGCAATTTTCGCCGCCAACTCCCCTGTCCAACTCATGGATTCTCCCTTGAAAAGAATCAAGTTAAGACGGAATCCGTACCCTGAGCAGTCAACCTAGCACATTGTCGTGGCCGGCTCAACCGGTAAGGGCGGCCGCTCGTTGCCGGGAACCATCTATCCTTTCAACATTTTGAGATGAAATTGGAGCAGACTTGATGTTAAGATACTCGCCGCCTCTTCAGGGCCCTTTTCGGCTGATTCTGTCTTCTAGGGATGGTGTTGATGGGGATAGACCTATTCAAACGCAACGGCGGTTCCGGGAATGGGAATATGCGCGCGGGCAGGAACGGCAACGGGAGTAAGCCTGCGGTTCACGAACCGCCCAAGGACGGCGGCAAGCTCATCGTCCTGACCGCGCCGCTCACTGAGACGATTGACCACGCGGGCTACTTTATCCAGATGGCGATGGCTTCTCTGCCCATCTGGATGGAGCGAGTGCTGAATAGCAAGTATCCCAACTGGCGGAACGTCGAGCGAAAGCCCGACGGCTCGGCGCGCTATATGCCCGCCGGGGTCCGCTTGGTGGAGAAATCCCTTCTGCGCGAATTCACCCCAGAGGACGTAGTGGCCTGCTATCCGGACGACCTCGACAAGTTCATCGGCCCGAACACGCGCGTCGTCGCGGTCTCGACGCACAATCCCCTGGGCGTGACTTTTGCGGCGGGAGTTTACACCTCCATCTTTGGCTCCTCGCGCATGCCCATCAATTCCCACTACGCCCGGCTGATGTTTACGAAAATAAATTCCAGCTCCTATCGAAAGAACTTCAAAGTGATCGTGGGCGGCTCGGGTGGCTGGCAGATTACGCAGACCCAAACCTTCAAGGAACTGGGCGTTGACTGCGTGGTGGAAGGCCGCAGCGAGTCGGTCGAATCGATGGCGCTGTTCCACAAGGCCATCCAGAGTGAGGAACTGCCCCGCGAAATTAGCGTCAGCCATCCCACCACGCGCGAAGCATTGCTGGTTCCTGATCAGCGAACCACCTTCGGCGTCGTGGAGATGACCACCGGCTGCGGGCGACGTTGCCAGTTCTGCGTCCCGGACCTCAACCCCCAGATCGACTTTCCCAAAGAAATGATCATGACCGGCGTTCGCGCCAACGTCCGCGAGGGCAACAAGCAGATCTCACTGGCCACGGAGGATATGTTCATCTGGGGGCAGGTCCACTCCGGCACGCCGTTCTTCTTCCCCAACCGCGAAGCCTTGCTCGACCTTTACTCCTCGATCGTGAACACGCCGGGCGTCGAGCAGCACGTCCTGAGCCACTCGACCATCGCGCCGTTCGTCGTTGACCCGCTCCTCATCAAGAAGCTATCGGATACCCTGCTGCCCAAGAGTCCCATTCACCTGCCCCGCCTGAGTACTCACCCGCAAAAGAAGGCTCTGGCGCCGCTCATCGGGCTCGAAACCGGCTCAGTGCGCATGGCTAAGAAGATCATGCCCAGCAAGGGCGTGCCCTTTTCAATCGATGATTGGCCGAGCATCGTCCTCGAAGGCTTGCGCATCGCCAACCAAAACAACTGGTTCCCCATGATGACGCTCATCGTCGGCAGTCCGGGCGAGACCGACCAGGACGTCATGGACACGCTCGACCTCGTCTATGAAATCGAACGGCGCGGCCTGTTTGCTTTCCTGATTCCCTCCATCTTCACACCCCTGCACGACACGCGGATGGAAAACCAGAAGGGTGTCACCGAAACGCGCAACCTGACGCCGCTCCAATGGCAGCTCATGATGAAGTGCTGGAAGATGAATCTGCGCCCCGGCCAATATAGCTGGTGGGGACCGACGGCGTGGCGCGTGGGCTCGATCGCCATGTGGCTCTACAAGCTCCGCCGGCTCAATGGGCCAAACTTCACTTGGCCGCTCTGGATGTTCTCCGGCGCCATCTCGGAGAGAAACCTTGAGCGCATGGGCAAAATCTATATCGGCAAACCTCTGAAGACCAAGACGCGCAAAGAGCTGATCGCCTCGCTCAAGCCCCACTACCTCCAGTACCTGCGCGCCGACAACGGTGACCTGCCGGACGGCTATACACCGCCTCCCAAGCCGCTCCCCCATGCCGTTCCCGATCTGCGCGTGGTGGCGTAAATATCGAGGGGCAGGGTATTCCGTGACCGCCCCGGCCGCCGTCTGCCCGCCACAGTCGCTTGTTCCCCAATTTCTCATAATGTAAGATGACCCATCCGGGACTCGTAGGGGCACGGCGTGCCGCGTCCTCGGTCACGTGAGAAGTGTAGATACCAT
>Ga0315281_10002861_pt1 | contig 25478 bp, 20 predicted proteins | sample YL17G07_0_MG_FD_204540 | JGI IMG/M metagenome (GOLD analysis project Ga0315281, IMG submission 204540) | Sediment microbial communities from Yellowstone Lake, YNP, Wyoming, USA - YL17G07_0 | ecosystem: Environmental > Aquatic > Freshwater > Lake > Sediment | place: USA: Wyoming | collected... | reverse complement strand
TTACAGGCCTGTTTGTCATTGCGAGGAGCAAAGCGACGCGGCAATCTGGTTGTTTTATCAAGCAAAATCGAGATTGCTTCGCTAACGCTCGCAAAGACGGAATTTCAACAAGATATTACTGTTACACCACACTGGCGCAAACGTCAATGAAATGTAAGACCCGCAAGGAGCATTACATGAAACAAGATCTGTTTAATCTTAACGATGAAAAACACCCTGTCAAGAGCGCCCGGGAGTATGTCGTTATACCGTCCCTTCCGGACAAATTGAAACCATTGCTTGATATTGCAAATAATTTCTGGTGGGTGTGGAACAGCGAGGCGGTGGAGTTGTTCCGCCGTATGGACCGCCAGCTTTGGGAGGAGACATATCACAATCCTATCCGACTGCTTGGAGCATTGAGCCAGGACCGGCTGCAGGAGTTGGCCAGAGACAACGGATTCCTGTCGCATCTTGAAAACATGCAGAACGACTTGAAACGCTACCTCGAATTTTCTACATGGTACGACCGGGAGTTTCCGCAACATAAGAACTGCACGATCGCATATTTTTCGACGGAGTTTGCCATACATGAATGCCTGCCGATCTATTCGGGAGGCCTTGGCGTACTGTCCGGCGATCACCTGAAATCGGCCAGCGACATGGGTCTGCCGCTGGTTGGTGTGGGGCTGTTGTACAGGTACGGCTATTTTAAACAATATCTTAATTTCGACGGCTGGCAGCAGGAAGAATATGTCGAGAACCACTTTTCGCGCATGCCCGTTCAGCGGGTCAGGGACGACAAGGGTAACCAGCTCAAGATTTTCGTCGAAGGCCCGGGGCCGTCAGGGAAGGTGTATGCCCGCGTCTGGAAGATACAGGTCGGGCGGGTGCCGCTTTACCTGCTCGATACGGATATTGAAGAAAATACCCCGGATGACCGGGAGATAACCAGCCAGCTTTACGGCGGAGACCGGGACATGCGTATTCGCCAGGAGATCATGCTCGGTATCGGCGGCATGCGTGTTTTGAAGGCGCTGGGCATAGATCCGGCGGTCATACATATCAACGAAGGGCATTCGGCCTTCCTTATCCTTGAACGCATTCGGATGCTCATGGACGAACAGAAACTCGGTTTTGACGAAGCCAGGGAGATGGTTCGCAGTTCCAGCGTTTTTACTACACATACCCCCGTCCCGGCGGGAAACGAAGTGTTCACGATGGATCTGATCGAGAAATACATCAGCCATATTTATAAAAAGCACGGGGTCAATGCCGACGACTTCATTGCCCTTGGCAAGGAAAACCCGGATGAATTGAACGATAACTTCTCGATGACGCTGCTGGCGCTCCGCATGAGTTCGCACGCTAACGGCGTCAGCAGGCTGCATGGGACGATCTCCCGCAAGATATGGAGCGGTTTGTGGCCGGGAATGCCGCGCAGCGAGATACCGATTACGTCGGTGACGAACGGTATCCATACCAATACGTGGATATCCTACGAAATGGCCGGCCTTTTTGACCGCTACATCGGTTCGGTCTGGAAAGACGAACCGGCAGATCAGACTATCTGGCAGCGGGTGGGCGATATTCCCGACACCGAGCTCTGGCGCAGCCATGAACGCCGCCGCGAACGCCTGGTGTCCTTTGCGCGCAAACGCCTCAAGGAGCAATTGATACGACGCGGCGCCTCGGCAAAAGAGATCGATTATGCCGACGAGGTGCTGGATCCCGAGTCCCTGACCATTGGTTTTGCGCGGCGTTTTGCCGGTTACAAACGGGGCAACCTCATTTTTCGGGATATCGGCAGGATAAAGAATATTCTGACCCGGAAAGATCGTTCGGTACAGTTGATCATAGCGGGCAAGGCGCACCCCGCGGATAACGTCGGGAAGGAACTGATCAAAGCCATCATTCACCTGACGCGCGCCCCCGAGTTTCGCAACCGGATCGTCTTCATCGAAGATTACGATATGAACGTCGCCCACTATATGGTGCAGGGGGCGGACGTATGGATGAATAACCCACGGCGTCCGGCTGAGGCTTCGGGTACGAGCGGCATGAAAGCAGCTGTGAACGGTGTGCTTAACCTTAGCGTGCTTGACGGCTGGTGGTGCGAAGGGTATAACGGACAGAACGGATGGATAATCGGCTCCGGCGAGGAATATTCCGACTGGGAATACCAGGACGAAGTGGAAAGCAAGGCGCTCTACGACATTCTGGAAAAGGACATCGTGCCGCAATTTTATCATCGGGGCAACGATGGCCTGCCGCGCGAGTGGATAAGAATGATGAAAACATCCATGCAGACGATTTGCCCTGCCTTTAATACGAACCGGATGATCGAAGAGTACACGCGGAATTGTTATCGCCCTGCCGATCTTGGCCGTGAAAAATTTTCAGAACATGGGTACGCGGTGGCCCGGAAAATGGCGCAGTGGAAGAAGTTCATTCATAAGAACTGGGCAAACATCAAGATCATGTCCGTGAGCGATAACCTTACTAATGACGTGAGCCTGGGCAATACCTTCACCGTTCGCGCCAAGGTAAAGCTCGGCGCCATTCTGCCGCGGGACGTTGCCGTGCAGGTGTACTGGGGGTACCTGGATTCCAAACAGTGCATGAACAGGACGAAAGTCAATTACATGAATATCGTTGAAAGCGGATCGGATGGTGTGTATTCGTATGAAGGGACGATCACGGGCGACCTGGTGGGGCATTGCGGATTTGTGGTCCGTATACTGCCGCAGTACGAAAACCAGGTTCTGTACCTGCCGGGAATGATAACCTGGCAGTAGACGCCGTTGCCTCAAATATGGGGAACTATCGGCTGTTGATCTTCGACTTAGATGGAACTCTTATTGACTCGCAGAACGACATCGCTTCTGCCGTCAATCATGTGCGCGCACGGTACTGTGAGCCGCCAATCGGCACCGATACCGTGCGTTCCTATGTGGGGAACGGTGTAACAGCGCTCCTTCAAAAGGCGTTGCCGGAGATCAGTGGCCGTGAAATGCCCGAAGCCCGTGAGTATTTTCGGGATTACTACTTAAACCATCTGCTTGATACGACAAACCTTTATCCCGGCATCAGGGAAATGCTTGAAAATCTTGCCGACCCCCAAAAAGCCATATTGACCAACAAGCCGCAAGAGTATTCAGTGAAAATTATCGGACAACTATCTGTTGCCGGGCATTTTGCGCTCGTCTGGGGTGGCGATACGGGGACAAAACGAAAACCTGACGCCGAACCCGTGTTGAAAATCATGGAACGGCTGCGGGCAGTCCCTGAAGAAACGTTGATGATCGGTGATGGGGTTAATGATATTCTTGCGGCCCGCGCGGCCGGTGTGCATTGCCTGGCCGTTGGCTATGGCTATACGCCGCGCCAGGAACTGCTTGATCTCAAACCCGACCATTTTGTTGAAAGTCCTATTGAGATACTCGATGTTGTTGACGTAAACCGATCGTAATGTATTTTTAGTGTCTCTTTAGCCAATTGAAGTTGTACCTTTCAGGCACTCCGATGATAACAACATAAGGAAGTCGTAGGGCGCGATCCCCGTATCGCGCCGTCGTGACAATAGGGTAACGGCCGGCGCGTTCGGGGAACGCGCCCTACAGGAACGCCGACGTAGAGCTATAGTTTTCTTCGCAACGCTAAAGAGACACTATTTTTATTTGTACCGCATGTTTTTGTCGGGGATATGGTTTAGAATAAATGGTGGGATAGATGCAGCAATTTCTAATCGAGGATTGAAATTGAGAGGCCGGGCCGCTTAACCTTCTTAAATTTTATGCCCGCTTCCCGGAAAAGGGCTTTAAAGGAAGGATCGGCGTATTCGGTGCAGGTGACGACGCACACTACGCCGGCATTTGACAGCATTTTCGCGCAGAGGATGCATGGGGAATGGGTGCAGTATAGAGTCGAGCCCTTGATGTTTATGCCGTGCAGTCCCGCCTGAATGATGGCGTTCTGTTCGGCGTGTATGGCGCGGCAGATTTCATGACGGAAGCCGGAAGGTATGTTCATCTCCTCGCGCAGGCATCCGAGTTGTATGCAGTCCTTGACGCCGGATGCGGCGCCGTTGTAGCCGGTCGTGAGGATGCGTTTGTCCCGGACAATGACGGCGCCGACATGGTGGCGCCGGCAGGTTGACCGCTCGGCGACGAGGAGAGCAAGTTTCATAAAATACTCGTCCCAGGAAGGGCGGATAAACGTTTTATTCTCAGCCATAGACTTGATTTAACCAAAAAATGGCCTGACTTGTCAAATGGTAGTTAATTTTCTATAATACACGGGAACCGCGATTCTCGGGTAATACACCGACAATCGAACAATCAGGGCGAAAAAATCATGCTTAAAATATCAAAGAAACCGTGGGGCGAGGAGCATCTCTTCGCTCTCGGAAATAAATATGCGGGAAAAATACTGGTTATCCGCAAGGGGCACCGCCTCAGCCTGCAATACCATCTCAAGAAGGAAGAAACGTTGTATCTGCTGAAAGGAACTCTTAAGCTGACACTGGGGATGAGAAAAGAGAGATTGAGAGAAAAAGTTGTCAAAGAAGGGCACATTTTCCACCTGCCTCCGCGCACCATCCACCGCATGGAGGCGCTCAAAAACTGCCGCCTTATCGAAGTATCCACCCCTGAGCTCGATGACGTCGTCCGCCTTGAAGATGACTATCAGCGCGCTCACAATAAATAGTTATTTTCAGGGTTTCATAAGGAGAATATCGTATGGCTAAACTATGGACATACAATGAGCACGAGGAATGTTTTGTCCCGGACGTGCGCAAGCTGCCTCAGCCGCTTGTCCATATGCTGGCCAACTGCCCGCAGTATTTCAGCATTTGCGATAACTATCTGCGCGGCTACAGCGGGTTCGATTATACGCGGATGTTCGGCGAGTTCGACGGGCCCAATTTCCCCAAGAATAACGGACGGTTTCTGTGGCTGCGTCCTGAGGACGGGACGGCGTGGCTTGCCAATACCCCCGACCGGTCGTCAAGCCCTTCTGCCGGTGAAATGTCGTTTGCCATGGGGCTCGGCTATACCCGTTTTAAGAACGCTGGCAGAAAGGCCGGCCTGTCCGTAGAGGCTACCGTCTTCGTGCCGTTAAACGAGATGGTCGAGCTGTGGGTAGTTGAAATAACGAATATTTCAAACCGCGCGAAAACATTTGATTTCATTCCGGCCGTGCCGATATTCGGCGGCAACCGCGCGTACACCGAATACCACCGCGACGTCGTGCGCCTGTATAATAAGAGCCGGGTGACGGACCACATCGAGATACTGCCGGGCCTTGAATGGGTGGAGGGGAAGACCGAACCCAGCGATATATGTTACTACATGTCCGCGGAAACAGATAAGGGCCGCAGGGGAAACCGGTTCTATTCCGACCGGGAGACGTTCCTGGGCCCCGAGTATTCGTGGTTGCGCCCGGAAGCCATCATGGGAAACAAGCCGCCCCGGTTTCAATGCCTGGGCAAAGAGGCTGTCGGCGCCATCGAGTTTAAGAAAATACGTCTTAACCCGAAAGAAACGTTGCGTTTAGTCATTATCAACGGTATCGCGCACGGCAGTGCGGAAGCGGAAGCGAAAATACGGCAGTATAACTACGATAATGCGATGATAGCACTGGAACGGCTGAAAAATTTCTGGCTTGAACGCACTAACCGGGTGACGATTCAAACAGGGAACAGGGATTTTAATCTGTTATGGAATAACTGGTGGTGTTATCAGTTGTCAATGCGCTACTGGTTCGGAAATACCGGCCATCCCCAGTTCGACTACGGATCGGATTTCGCCGGTTGGCGCGACTTCTGGCAGGACATGATGGCGGCGACCGTCATCGATCCCCGGGGGTTGGAAAAGCGAACGATGCACACGCTCGAAGGTATCCGGCTTGACGGGACCAATGCCACGAGATTTTTTGCGCGGACGAAGGAGTTCGGCAGCGATGAGATAAACGGCCTCTGGTGCGACCATCCTTACTGGACGGCGCAGACAGTGATGATACTTGCCGATTTCCTGGGCGATGCCGATTTCCTGTTCCGCGACGGCGTGTCGTACTTCAAGGACGGATACCGTGACCGGGGCGAGCGCAAGGATATCGCGTGGCCGGCCGGACAAATCGACCGCCAGAAATCAAAGAATGGCGACACCTATACCGGCACGGTTTTGGAACATTTACTGGTGCAGCTTCTTACTATGTTCCATGATGTCGGAAAGAATAATTTGCTCAGGCAGAAACGGGCCGATTGGAACGATGCGATCGATCAGGTGAAAGGCGAGAACGTGACTTTCTCCATGGGCCTTGCCCAGGACTGCAACGAATTGGCCGATTTTCTCGAAAAGACCGGCGCGAAAACGGGTACGACTGAAATTGAAGTTTTTGAAGAACTGTCCGGCCTGATAGAAGACTGGCGGAATGGCAAAAAAGAGAACCTGCCGGTCGAAGTCAAACATGCCAGGCTCTCCCTGTTCACGGATGCCGTCAACGGTGAGATATCCGGAAAAAAAGTGGCCATCCCTTTGTGCCGGATAATCAGCGACCTGCGGAACAAAGCGGCCGTGACAATAGATGCCGTTAATGCCATCGCATGGAACGGTGAGTACTACGGAGGATATTTCCATGGAGACGGGCGGCCGGTAGATGCCATCTTTAAACGCGGTGCCACGAGGATGCCGCATCCGACCAGCGGCGATTTTGAAATGATGCTTATGCCGCAAACCTGGTCGCTGCTGTCCGGCGCCGCGGACAAACTGGGAGTCGCCGACAAAGTGCTCAAGTCGGTTTTTGCCTTATTGGCGGACAAAGTAGTGGGCGGCCTCAAGTTGAATTATCCGCCATACGGGAAGTTCGACAAATCCATAGGGCGCATAACAGGTTTCGCGGCAGGGACGAAAGAGAATAACGCTATTTTTTGCCACGCCAATCTGTTCATGGTCTGGAGTTTGCTGCGGCGCCGCCGGGCCGAAGAGGCATATAAGATTTTCGCGGGGATCAACCCGCTGACTCATCCACAGGAGGTACTGCGAACCGGGCCATGGATCCCCGAGTATTATATCTCATCCGACAACCCCAACCGGGGTGGGCGCGGCGAGTACCCCATGTTGACGGCATCCGGCGGATGGACGCGGTATGTGTTCCAGAATTTCTTCTTTGGCGTTCGCGGCGAGCTTGATGGCCTGCGGATCAACCCGTGCCTTCCGGCAGTTCCTGAATTCAGAGAAGCTGCTTTGACTATCCAATTCAGGGGCGCTTTGTACGTTATCTCTTTCAGGAACCCGAAGATGAAAAAAAGCGCTGTTGCCGTTCAGATAACCGTTGACGGCGAGAAAATCGCGGGAAATATCATAAAACCGTTCAAAGACGGCAAGCACACTGTTGAAGTGCTAGTGTAGTGTAACAGTAACAGCTTTACAGGCCTGTTTGTCATTGCGAGAGCAAAGCGACGCGGCAATCTGGTTGTTTTATCAAGCAAAATCGAGATTGCTTCGCTAACGCTCGCAAAGACGGAATTTCAACAAGATATTACTGTTACACTACACTGTCTGGGTGCGCAGAAATAATGCGAAGGTGAAGACATGGGAAATGAAAAGGAAGTTATAAGCTTCGGTACCGACGGCTGGCGAGGCGTTATCGCTGACAATTTTACTTTTGCAAACGTGGAAAGGGTGGCGAAAGCCATCGGCGCCTATGCGCTGACTTTGGCAAAAGTTTCGCCTGTAATAACCGTCGGTTACGATACGCGGTTCCATTCAAAACGATTTGCGCGCACGGTGGCTGAAAAGCTTGCCGGGGCCGGTTGCACCGTCATCCTCAGTTCAGGTGTCGTGTCGACACCGGCCTTGTCTTCAAGCGTGGTTGACCAGCGCGGGACGATAGGTATAATGCTTTCAGCAAGTCATAACCCGCCGGAATTTAACGGCATCAAGATCAAGACTTCAAAGGGTTGTTCGGCCCCGGAAAATGTTACCAGAACCGTGGAATCTCTGCTTGGGAAAGAGCCTGAAACCACAGGGAAAGCAGGGGGGATTAAGGAAAAAGATTTTACCGGCGGGTACTGGCGGCGTTTGAAAAAGTTCGTGGATTTCGACCTGATAAGAAAAAGAAAGATAAAGGTCGTTGCCGACCCCATGTACGGGGCGGGAATCGGATATCTTGAGGCGCTTCTGCGTGATACGGCATGCACCGTATCGAGTATTCATGCGCATCCCGACCCCCTGTTCGGCGGCCTGCACCCCGAACCTATCGAGGAATATCTGGGTGAATTGAAGGGGGCGGTTGTGAAGAACAAGGCGGCCGCCGGGCTTGCGACCGATGGCGATGCCGACCGGATAGGGGTTGTCGATGAAAAGGGGCGCTATCTTACGCCGCACCAGGTATTCCCGCTCATCCTGTATTATCTCTGCAAATATAAGGGGCGGAAGGGTAAGGTGGTGCAGGCAATATCCATGGGCTATTTAAGCGAACGGATCGCAAAAGATTTCAATCTGGACTTCGAAGAGGTGCCGGTTGGCTTTAAGTTCATCGCTGAACGTATCATAAACGGCAATATTCTCATGGGTGGCGAGGAGAGCGGCGGGTACGGATACGGCGATTATCTGCCCGAGCGGGACGGCATCCTTAACTCACTCATGATCATAGAAATGCTTGCCGAACTAAAGCGGCCGCTTTCACGGGTTGTTGCCGAGGTGGAGAAAAAGTACGGTTCTTCATGCTATCTGCGGACAGACTTTATTAATCCCGGGATCCCGAAAATGGAATTCGTGGAAACAATGAAGCAGCAGGTGCCCGACCGGATCGCCGGATTGAAAGTAAAACAGGTGAAGGATTACGATGGTATCGAGTTCGTAATGGAAGACGATTCATGGCTCTTGCTGCGGCCTTCGGGAACGGAGCCGGTCATCAGGGTATATTCGGAATCCAGTTCATTTGAAAAGACGCGGCGCATTATCGGGTGGGGGAACCGAAAGGTATCCGGTTTGCGGGCGCTTGGTGGGTGAAAAAACAGTTGCCGGTGACGGCTGTGCGCAAAATGAAAGATGGCAGAACGCGGCAGTCGCCAGTACGATTAATGGTGCGGTACCAGATAGGAGCACAGTTCGGCCCAAATGATGCCGGTCAGTTCGTTTAACGTGACATCGTAATTGACGCTTTCGGCATAGAGTCTAACCTTTTCCATGGCGCCGCATTCAACGGCTTTCCAGATCATCGCTGAATCTTTATCTTTAATCACCTTGAGTGCCTTCGCTTCGAGTTTGATGAATTCTTCGAGTGACATGGAACTCACCTCCTTCCACGCTCTCTGGTACCTAAAGGATACGCCGGAGAGTGAAAAAGAAGCTGAAATTCATGCAAAATTGTTGCAAAAGGCATCGTAGAGAGCGGCCCGCAAAACCCAAAGAACCAAAACCAACCTTCCTTTTGAAAATCACAAACAAATAATGGGGGCACACCAGTGAAAGACTCTTTCTATTGCCACGACCAAACGGACGATCGAGTTCTTGACAATAGGCGATAGTTTATTCTAACATGTAATTATACCAACGGTAATAAGTTATTTGACATTCTGGAAGCCCGAAGATGGGCTTCCCCGAAGGGCAAATATGGGGGTGCGATGTCAGATATAAAAGCAATAAATGTTTTTGCGGGAATACTTGAAAATATAGCCAGCGGCGTGTGGCTGTCGGATAAGAGTGACGTCATTTATTATGCGAACAAAGCGGTGGAGGCGATTGCGGGTGTGCCTGTTGCGCAACTGGTGGGCGCTCATGTGCTGACAGGTTTTGGCGAGACTACATTACAGTATTTCAAGCCCCTATACATTCAGGCGAAAGAAACGCTCCGCCCGGTAAAATATGACGCGATCAGCGTAGTTACGCCCGGGCGAAGGCAAAGTTATCAATCGGGCTGGATTATGCCGGAGGTAATTGACGGAACATTTAACGGAATGATTTGTACCGTTGAAGATATTACCGCCAAAAAGGCGGCAGAGAAAGGCGAAGAAAAATTTAAAGTTATTTTTGAACAAGCCCCCGTGGGGGTCGAACAATTCGATCAGAACGGCCGATTGATTGAAGCAAATGCGGCAACCCTTGACATGTTCGGCATAAACAGCATAGAATCAATAAAAGGTTTTGATCTGTTCGAAGACCCCAATATTTCGCCGGATATTAGAACTGATATCAAAAAAGGAAAGAGCGTTAAATTCGAGTCCATCTTTGATTTCGACGTTGTAAAGGAAAAGCGCCTCTACGATACAACAAAATCAGGTAAAATGTACATTAGCGTTTATGTCAGCCCTATTATCGGCGATATGGAGACCCCCCGCGGTTATTTGGCGCATGTTGAGGACATCAGCGAACGCAAACAGAACGAACTTGAGTACAGAACGATACTTGGCACCACCATGGATGGCTTCTGGCTGGCTGACAGGCATGGGAAAATGTTGGACATTAACGATGCATATTGCCATTTGATCGGCTATACCCGCGAAGAACTCCTGAACATGAATATCTCGGACATTGAAGCTATGGAAAATCCGGAAGAAACTGCCCTGCATATCAAACGCGTGATAGAGGCTGGACATGGCCGCTTTGAAACCCGCCACAGGCGCAAGGACGGCAGTATAGTTGATGTTGAGATCAGCACCAATTATACAAATATTGAAGGCGGGCGGTTATTTGTATTTGCCCGCGATATCAGCGAACGCAAACGCGCCGAAGAGAAAATCCGTTATGTAAGTTTTCATGACACAATAACAGGCTTATATAACCGCGCCTACGGTGAAGAAGAGATCAGGCGGCTCGATACCGGACGAGAGTTGCCCATCAGCATTATCATGGGGGATGTAAACTATCTTAAACTGACCAATGATGCTTTCGGCCACGAAGAAGGAGACAAACTGCTCAAGCATGTCGGTTTACTTATGCAGTCCTGTTGCAGAAATGAAGATATTATAGTGCGTTGGGGGGGCGATGAGTTTGTCATGATCTTGCCCAAAACAGATTGCCCGGCCGCTGAAGCGGTCGCGCGCAGGATCAAGGAAACGAAGCGTGGAGCAATAGTAGATACGGTTCTTCATCCGAGCATTGCTTTGGGAATTGCCACGAAGGTAAACAATAAAGATGATGTCTATCAGATACTCCGTGCAGCCGAAAATAGAATGTATACCGCCAAAGCGCTGGAAAGCAGCTATAACCAGGAGCTGATTATTGATTCATTAACACAAAAGCTCAAAAATAAAACAAAAGTCGTCGGGGGATTGTTGCAACGGGCAAAATCTATTTTTTCGCAGCTTGGGAGCCGCATGGAGCTGACGGACAAAGAAATATCGGATTTAAACACATCGTTACTTTTACATGAATTTGGCAAAATTGCGATTCCGGATGCTATATTTATGAAACGAGGGCCGTTGAGTCCGGAAGAATTTGAAATAGTGAAACAACATTCCGAGACCGGTTACCGCATTGCGCGGGGGCTTAATGATTATGCGCCGGTGGCGGACACAGTGCTTTCCGTGCACGAATACTGGAACGGCGAAGGGTATCCACGCAATTTAATAGGCGATGCCATACCGTATTTATCACGGATACTGCTTGTTGTGATAGCTTACGATGCGATGACTCACGAAAGGCCGTATAAATTTACTTTCAGCCACGCGGAAGCGATCGAGGAACTGCGGCGCAATGCCGGCAAACAATTTGATCCGGTCATGGTGGAGTTGTATATAGAATCAGCCACCGCAGTCTTGCGCTAGGCTTATTTTGGTAATTTGACATTTTTTGGTTATTAAGATATATTATGCGAACATAGCGGTGCGGTACCCAAGTGGTTAAGGGAGCGGTCTGCAAAACCGCTATTCGTCGGTTCAACTCCGACCCGCACCTTTGAGAGACAGTACATCGCAAATCGTACTTCGTGCATCGTTATAAAAAAATGGGCGAGAAAATTAATAGTTACAAGCAGTTGAAGATCTGGCAGGCGGGGATTGAACTTGTTAAGAATGTTTATGAGTTGACGAAGAATTTTCCAAGAGAAGAGGCTTATGGTTTAAGTTCTCAATTAAGACGTGCTTCTGTTTCAGTACCTTCAAATATTGCAGAAGGATTCAAGCGAAACCACAATAAAGAATTTGCCCAGTTCTTGCATGTGGCGATAGGTTCGGTTGCAGAGTTAGAGACACAAGTTATCATCGCTCATGAAATTGGCTTTATAAAGAAAAGCGACTTGGAAAATATTACCGAGAAGATTGATCATATTTCAAGAATGATTTCTTCTTTACTCAAAAAAGTGGCAAAATGATTTTTACGTTGTAAACGATGTACGAAGTACGATATGCGATGTACTGTCTTTACGCCCGGTTAGCCCAGTTGGTTAGAGCGCTTCCTTGACATGGAAGAGGTCACAGGTTCGAGTCCTGTATCGGGCATTAACATTTATTATTATGGAAACAAACGCCGGCGATTTCACCCTGGAAACATTGCGTCACTCGACCGCGCATATACTGGCGGCCGCTGTAACGGAACTTTTCCCCGAGACCAGGATTGCGATAGGCCCTGCCATCGAAGAGGGCTTTTATTACGATTTCGACCGCCCTGCCCCCTTTACCCCCGAGGACCTGAATACTATCGAAAAGAAGATGGAGAAAATCATCAAGGCGAATTACGAGTTCGTGCGGACCGAAAAGACGAAGGATGAAGCAATCAGCTTTTTCGAGCCGCGCGGTGAAAAATACAAAATTGAGCTTATAAAGGAACTGCCCGCAGAAAAAGTCAGCTTTTATCAATCCGGCGCATTCATCGATATGTGCCGCGGCCCGCATATCCCTTCGACAGGAAAAGTAAAACACTTCAAACTGCTTTCACTTGCCGGCGCGTACTGGCGCGGTGATGCAAATCGCGAGCAGCTTCAGCGTATTTATGGCACTGCCTTCTTTTCGAAAGAGGAAATGGAAGAATACCTCAAGCGGATTGAGGAGGCGAAGAAACGCGACCATCGTCGTCTCGGAAAGGCGCTGGATTTGTTCAGCCTGCATGAAGAGGTCGGCGGCGGCCTTGTTCACTGGCATCCGAAAGGCACTCTCGTCCGCTTTCTGATCGAAGACTACTGGAGAAAACTGCACTATTCACGGGGTTACGAACTCGTTGTTACGCCGCATATTGCCAGCGAAGAGATTTACCGCATCAGCGGCCATTTGGAAAACTATATTGATTTCATGTACGGGGCTATGGATATAGAAGGGCGTCCCTACCGTGTTAAACCTATGAATTGTCCCGGTCATATCATGATCTACAAGACCCGGCTTCATTCGTACCGGGAGTTGCCGATACGCATCGCGGAAATGGGTACTGTATATCGCTTTGAAAAAGGCGGTGTCCTGCATGGACTCATGCGTGTGAGGGGTTTTACTATCGATGACGCGCATATTCTTGTAGCGCCGGACCAGGTTGAAGAGGAAATGATCCGCGTGCTCACGATGGCTCTTGATTTTCTGCGCACCTTCGGCTTCTCCGAGTTCGCCATATTTTTGGCCACACGCCCTCAGGAGAAATATGTCGGGAAACCGGATGACTGGGAAATGGCTGAAAAATCATTGCGAATAGCATTGGAAAAATCAGGCCTGCCTTTTGAAGTAGACGAAGGCGGCGGTGCGTTTTACGGCCCCAAGATCGATGTGAAGGTTAAGGACAGCATTGGCCGGCTCTGGCAGTGCTCGACAATTCAGTTTGATTTCAATCTTCCGGAACGTTTCGATATCACCTATATAGACCAATCCAACAAAAAGGCGCGCCCGTACATGATACACCGGGCGCTTATGGGTTCCATGGAGCGGTTCTTCGGTGTTCTTGTGGAGCATTATGGCGGTGCGTTCCCGCTATGGCTGGCGCCGGTACAGGTAGTTGTTATGAACATTACGGACAAACAGTTGAATTACGGATCGGATATCGTTGCCCGGTTGAAAACGGAGGGATTCAGGGTTGAATTTGATGCCCGCAATGAGAAAATCGGCCTGAAAATCCGGGAAGCGACCATGCAAAAGATTCCATATCTGGTGATCATTGGGGATCGCGAAGTGGAAGCCGGCGCCGTTGCCGTGCGGACCATGGCCGGACAGGATATCGGTACGAAACCCCTGGCTGAATTTATTCAGATATTGAAAGACGGGAACAAAGGCCCTGAGTGTCGTGCTTGACAAAGCAATAAGATTTTAATAGCATATAGCTAAAGTAGCCGTCCCGGCTCACCTTCACCGTGTGCCCGCGAACCGCGATTGGTGCGAGGACCGAGACGAAAAAGGTCAATAATTTTCCGATGAAAATGGTGAAAGTGTACTGTATGGTACGGTTGAGTCATTTTCATCGGCAAAATTGCAGATATTTTTCGTCGAATCCCGCAGCCAATCGTGATTCTCGGGCATAAGGAAAAAGGTTACGATATTCATATAGAACACAACTCTGTCTGAAGATCAAGGGATGGCATTATTGCTGTTCCTTGTTTTTTTGTAACAAACCACTGGCATCAGGTTTGAAGAATTAGGATGAAGAAACGCAGTGTATTTTCATCAGAATCTAAATCCTAATGCAATATTATGGTTCGAGGAGGCTGCCGTAGACAGAAAACTTCGTATCAACAATCAGATCAGGGTTCCACAGGTTCGTCTCATTGATGAAGACGGTACGCAGGTAGGGGTTACGCCCATAGCGGAAGCGTTGCAGTTGGCCCAGACACGGGGACATGACCTGGTAGAGATCGCGCCCCAGGCTACCCCGCCGGTATGCAAGGTCATCAACTTTTCCAAGTACCGTTATGAACAGGAAAAGAAAGAACGCGAAGCCCGGAAAAAACAGAAAACCGGCCAGTTGAAGGAAGTACGTATCCGCCCCAGGATAGGCGAACACGATCTTGAGATCAAGCTGAAACACGCGCGTGAATTCCTGGTCGAACATAACAAGGTGCAGATCACGGTAATGTTCATGGGCCGTGAGATGCAGCATCGCGATCTGGGAGTGGCGCTGATCAACAGAATCAAGGCAAAGCTTATTGACATAGCTGACACCGAGCATCAGCACCCGGTTTCAATGGGGAATCGCATGTTCCTCTCCCTCATTCCGAAAAAGTAACACAGCATAGGGAATACGTTGAACCATGGCAAAGCTCCATGCTCGCATGGAGCCGGCAGCCTGTCATTTGGCAGGGCGGTATTATTTTCTTTATAAATAAAGTCTAAACGTAAACCGGAGGTAGTATAATGCCGAAAATGAAAACCCATAGCGGTGCCAAGAAGCGTTTTAAGGTAAGCAAGAACGGCAAGGTTAAGCATAAAAAAATGGGTATGCGCCATTTGCAGACGGGTATGTCCCCGAACCGGGGAAGAAAATTGCGTAAAAGCGCGATTCTTGCCAAGACCGAAACCGCGACCATAAAGAAAGTATTGCCCTATTCCTGGTAAATATCAAACAAACTATTGAGCACATACAGTAAGGAGAGGTACGATGCGCATTAAAGCGGCAGTTTACACGCGGCAGAGAAAGAAAAAACATTTCCGTATGGCGAAAGGCTATTATTCCAATAAGCGGAACCGCTGGAGAATGACGATCCAGCAGATTGAGAAATCCCTCCGCTATGCCTATGTCGATCGTAAGGACCGTAAGGGTGAGTTTCGCAAGCTCTGGATTACCCGCCTGAATGCGGCTGCCCGTGAGCAGGGGCTTAGCTACAGCAAGTTTATCTCGGGGTTGCGCAAGGCGAACGTCCTTATTGACCGTAAAATGCTGGCCGAAGTGGCGGTGAAAGACGGCGTCGCATTCAAACAATTGGCGGATATCGCGAAAAGCAGCCTCGTTTCCTGATATAGGCTTAAAAAATGAATGAACGGCTGAAACAGCTTAGGGAAGAATACGCGGCTCGGGTCGCGCAGGCCGCGGATATTGAGGCGCTGGAGAAATACAAGGTTGCATTGCTCGGCAGGAAAGGCGCCCTGACGGAGATCCTGCGGGGACTTTCTTCATTGCCGATCGAAGAGCGCCGGACGGCCGGAGAGGCGGCAAACAAACTTCGCGCCGAGATGGAAGCGCTCATTGACGCGAAGACGCAGGAACTGAGAGTTAAGGCGCTGTCGCACGAACTGACGAAAAGTAAGGTGGAAATATCCCCGCTGTTTGCCTTCCCGTTCCCCCAGGGCCATTATCATCCGTTGCGCCAGACAATCGATACAATTTGTAATATTTTTAGAACGCTTGGTTTTAATCTAGAGGTAGGTCCCGAGATTGAAACCGATTGGTACAACTTTGAAGCGCTGAATATCCCCAAAGACCATCCGGCGCGGGATACGCAGGATACGTTTTATATTGAAGGTGGTAACGGCCGGCTGCTCCGTACCCACACGTCTCCGGTCCAGTGTCATGTCATGGAAAAGCAGCAGCCGCCTCTCCGCGTCATCGTGCCGGGCAGGGTCTTCCGTAACGAAGCAACAGACGCATCCCATTCGGCCATTTTTCATCAGGTAGAAGGCCTGGCGGTTGACCGGCACGTCACCTTCGCCGACCTCAAAGGAATAATTACACTTTTTGTGAGCCGCATGTTCGGTTCGAAGCTCAAGCTCCGTTTTCGCCCGTCCCACTTTCAGTTTACCGAACCGTCGGCAGAGGTTGACGTGCAGTGCGTCATGTGCGGCGGAAGGGGATGCCGGGTCTGCAAAGGATCGGGGTGGTTGGAGATGCTCGGCTGCGGCATGGTTCACCCGAACGTATTTCGCGCGGTGAACTATGATCCGGAAATATATACGGGTTTTGCGTTTGGCATCGGTGTTGAACGCTTCGCGATGATACAGTACGATGTCGATGATATGCGGCTCTTTTACGAAAATAATCTGAAGTTTCTAAGACAATTCTGATCCGAGAATACATAATATGAGAATATCGTATAACTGGCTTAAAGATTTCGTTGATTTCTCTCACTCGCCCGAAGAACTCAGCCAACTGCTCACCTTCCTGGGGCTGGAGACAAAAGTAGTTGAGCAGAGCGGCGCATGGAAAAATGTCGTGACGGCAAAGGTTATCGAAGCGGCGAAGCATCCGAACGCCGACAAATTGCGGCTTTGCGCGGTAACGGACGGAACGGCAACGTTTCAGGTCGTTTGCGGCGCCCCTAACGTTGCGGCGGGGCAGACAGTTGCGCTGGCCCGCATTGAAGCGGAGTTGCCCGGCGGCATTAAAATTAAACGAGCCAAAATACGCGGTGTGGAATCGGAAGGCATGATCTGTTCGGAAAAAGAACTGGGGATCAGTGACGAATCGGCAGGGATCATGGTGCTGCCCGATAATACCCCGCTTGGGACACCGTTGGCGGCGGTGCTCGGCGAGGCGGACGCCATCCTGGAAGTGGAGATAACGACTAACCGGCCCGATTGCCTAAGCCATTTGGGTGTTGCCCGGGAGATCGGCGCCAAACTCAACAAGCCTGTAAAATTGCCGGAGATCCGGGAGCAAAAAGCGCCGTATACGGTAAGGATAACCGTCAACAACGGCGATCTTTGCCCGCGCTACATCGGTACGCTTATCACCGGCATAACGGTCGGCCCGTCGCCTGCCTGGATCGTTCAGCGGCTTAAGAAGTGCGGATTGCGTTCAATTAATAATATAGTCGATATTACAAATTACGTTCTGATGGAGCTCGGTCACCCGCTGCATGCTTTTGATCTGGCGGCCATGTCGGGCGGAGAAGTCGTCGTGCGGACGGCGAAAAGCGGCGAAAAGATAGTTGCGCTTGACGGCAGAGAATATGCATTGAAGGATTCAATGCTTATTATTGCAGATGCCGCCAAACCCCAGGCGATAGCCGGCGTCATGGGCGGCGAGCATTCAGGTGTTACGACAACGACGACAGCGATCATTCTCGAAAGCGCCCAATTCGCGGCGGCCGGTATTCGAAGGACTTCCAAGATGCTCAACATTTCGACCGATGCCTCCTACCGCTTTGAGCGCGGGACGGGCTGGGATGTTGCTGAACTCGCGTCGAACCGGGCGGCGGAACTGATCGTTCAGATAGCCGGCGGAAAGATTGAGGCACGGACCGACAAGGTTGAAAAGCCATACGTTCCGATCGAAATAGAACTTCGGCCGGAACGCGTACAACATATTCTGAGCGTTGCTTTTTCGAACGATGAGATAGAATGCATGTTGAACGCACTGGGCGCCGATGTGCGGCGGAAAGACGGGAAATTCCGCGCCATAATACCTTCATGGCGGCTCGATCTCAAGCAGGAGATCGATCTGATCGAAGAACTGGCGCGTTTGAAAGGATATGAAAATATACCGGTAACGGTCATGCCGATCAATCCCGGTATGGAAGCGGCCAGAGAAAGCCGTGCGGCTGAAGACATTATTCGGGAGCGCCTGAAAGGGCTCGGGTTCAGCGAAGCCGTCAATTACAGTTTTGCTGAAGATGCAATCGTGAAAAAGTTCGGCGTAAGCGCGGCGTTTCGCATCGCCAATCCGCTTTCAAAGGAAAACGAAGTGTTGCGTCCGGACATGCTCAGCGGGTTGTGGAAGAATTTAAATTCGAATATGAGCCAGGGCTGTGAAGATATACGCCTTTTTGAATCGGGCACGGTCTTTCCGCAAGACGGCGAGCATAACGCTCTCGGCCTGATGGTGCTTGGCGCCGTGTGGTCCGACTGGTGGGGTTGGGAACAACTTGGATCCGTTCTGCCGAAATATGATTTTAATTTCTTGAACGGCGTGGTTCAGTATATGTTTGCGGGCAACCGGCTGGCCGTACGGGAAAACAAGGCGCCTTCTCCCTGTTACCATCCCGGAAAGACGGCAATACTGTTGATTGGCGGAAAAGAGGTCGGACAGTTCGGCATTCTTCGTCCGGGACTTGCGCCGGACGCGGCGTCGGAAATAGGGTACGCCGAGTTTAACCTGTCGTTGATCGAAGATCTGTGGAACCGCCAGGTGCCGCGCTACGTGCCGTTGCGGCGTTTTCCGCCCGTAAAACGGGATATCTCCCTGCTTGCCGGTAAAGACGTGCCTTTTGATCGTATCTCCGGCGTGATGGCCGGTTTCATCGGCACGGAATCGCTCCTGCAGGAATTCGAATTGTTTTCGCGGTACGAGGACGTTGCCAAACTCGGGCCGGATACAGTCAGCTATTCTCTCCATCTTTTCTTCCGTCATAGCGAACATACCCTGACCGATGCCGAAGTCAACGAACAGATCGACCGGATACTTGGTTGCCTGAACAAGGAACTGGGCGTGACGCTTCGCGCGTAACTGTTCCCTTACCATATCACCTCATGATACAAAAAACCGGGCACGATATTATACAATCATATTTTGAGGATCACTCCGGCTTGTTGGGGGGGCACGCTGAACGCGTGGTCATCCCGGAAAACGAGCGGGAAATCGTTGAATACCTGAGGAATGCCGCGGCGCGGAATGTGCCGGTTACGGTGTCGGGGGCAGGGACCGGGGTAACTGGCGGACGCATCCCCTTCGGCGGCGATGTGCTGTCGTTGGAAGCCCTGAATAGCATCGGGGAAGTCCTGACGGCGCCGGACGGATCGAAGACGATCAGCGTGGGGCCCGGCGTTCGGGTGCAGCAGCTCAATGAAGCAGTGCAGCCAATGGGCCTTATGTACCCGCCGGGTCCGACCGAGCAGAGTTCCTGTATCGGCGGCAACGCGGCAACCAATGCGTCAGGAAGCCGGGGCCTCAAATACGGTTCGACGCGAAAATATATACGACGGTTGAACCTGGTGCTGTCGAACGGGGAAACTCTGAGCATCCGCCGGGGAGAGATACGCGCTGCTGCGGACGGATATCTTGCGATCCCCATTTCCAGTGGCAGTTTCCGGCTGAAGATCCCGGGTTATCACGTGCCGCGGATCAAGAATGCGGCCGGCTATTTCTCAGCGCCGGGTATGGATCTCGTCGACCTTTTTATCGGACAGGAAGGCACACTGGGTGTTATCAGCGAGATAGAAGTAGCGCTTGTTCCAATGATCAAGCGAACGTTCGGCGGGATAGCTTTTTTCGGCAGCAGGGAAAAGGCATGGGCTTTTGTTGAAGAGGTGCGAGAGGTCGGACGGACTTCGAAAATGGTTGAGGCGCTCTCGCTTGAATATTTTGATCACAATGCGCTGTGCCTGCTGCGGGGCGACTATCCGCAAATACCGGCATTCGCCGCGGCGGCAATTCTTTTCGAGCAGGACGTTTCGGGGTGTGATGAAGACCATGCGATGAACGCATGGGGCGCGCTGCTTGAAAAGCACGGGGCGCCGCTGGAGTCGGTCTGGTTCGCAACGACCGGCAGGGAACAGGAGGCTTTCCGTGATTTCCGGCACCGGTTGCCGGAAAGAGTCAACGAGATTGTCAAGCGCAACCGCTTGCCTAAGGTCGGCACGGATATCGCGGTGCCTGAAAGGGCATTCAAGTCCATGATGCAGGCCTATGATGAGGAGTTCGGGCCCTGCGGCGTCGATTATCTGATATTTGGGCACATTGGCGAGAATCATCTCCATGCCAATATACTGCCGAAGTCCGAAAATGAATATGCAAGAAGCAGGGAATTGTACGGCAGGCTCGTTGAGCGGGCCGTGCGTTTCGAGGGGACGGTGTCGGCAGAACACGGCATCGGCAAACTTAAACACGCCTTCCTTGAGAAAATGGTGGGACCGGAGGGCATGCGGGAGATGGCGCGCGTAAAAAAATCGTTTGACCCGGCGCTCATTTTAAGTCCCGGAAATATCATTCCTCGCGAGCTTTTGGCGACGGTTTAGGCACTTGACATTGCCGGTCAATTGTTATACAATCACTTGGGATGGATCGCCTAGAGAACTTAGAGAGAAAGATACATAAAGCAGCCGAACAGCTTGTCGCTTTGCGTCATGAAAACCAGCGGCTTAACGCTGAATTAAAATTTCTCCAGGAAGAAAACCAGCGCGCCAAACAGCTTATCCGGGATAACGACGTCCTCCGGGAAGAAAAGAAGACCGTGTCTAATCGGATAGAGAAGTTGCTGAAAAAAATTCATGCCCAAAAGATATAGCTGTGAAACAGCCGTTCCAATGGAAGTGCATTTCGTATGCGAAACCAAAGGGATGTTGCGCAGCCGGTTCACGGGGGAAACAGACAAGAAGCCGCAATTGAAAAACGGCTTTTCGGTATAATTGAATTATGCAGGTCCTTGTCTGCAATTGCCCTCCGAACCGTTCTGCAACGTCAACAATCCCCTCATCCGGCGCTCACACGCGCTTCCGGGCTCGCAGTTCTTACGTTACTGCATTACAAAACCAGAGAGATAGTTTTATGAGCAAAGTTACACTAAACATTTTCGGACGTACGTATGACATCGAAGTCGGTTCAGGCGACGAACTGTTGATTTATTCCCTTGCAGAATATGTTGAACAAAAATTGAATGAAGTACAGCGAGACACCGGCATCGTAGACACGCAGAAGTTGGCGATACTGTCCGCATTGAACATCGCTGACGAGTTGTTTCGTTTAAAGAATTCTCGTGAGAATATCTCGGGTATTTTTGATAAAAAAGCCGACGAAATGATCAAGGTCCTGGACGAGGCCTTATCTGCATGACGGCAGTAATATTCCTGCGGTGTTGGTGAAGTTTATCTGATTTAAGCCGACAAGTCTCCACATCAGGGCGCATACAGGTTTGCCGTGTTTCGGCACGGCAGCCGGACGCCCACCTGTGAAAATGGGACTTAAATCGATAAGCGTAACGGCACCGCGGGTTTTTTTTGGTGTGCATTCTGGTGCATTGTATGAATCAGTCGGATCTTTTTATAAAAGACGATAGTGTGCACAGGGATAACCGGCCGCTTGCGCTCCGGATGACTCCCCGCACGCTTGATGAGTTTACGGGACAGGGTAATATTCTCGGGCCGGGCAAGCTGTTGCGCAGGGCAATTGAGGCGGATCGTATGGGATCTGTCATTTTTCATGGGCCGCCCGGATCAGGAAAAAGCGCTCTGGCGCGCATTGTCGCGCAAACTACACAGTCGCATTTCGAAGAGACGAATGCCGTTGTCGTAGGCATCGGCGAAATACGAAAACTGATCGAGCAGGCGAAGTTTCGGCGGCAAAGCAGCGGTGAAAAAACCATCCTTCTTGTTGACGAGATACATCACTTCAATCGTTCTCAGCAGGATGCGCTTCTGCCTGATGTTGAAAAAGGCAATATATCGCTTATCGGCATTACGACGGAGAATCCGTATTTTTACGTAAATCAGGCCATTCTGTCCCGTTCCGTAGTTTTTGAGTTCACGGCGCTGGGAGACGATGATATGCGGCAGATCCTTCATCGTGCGCTGGAAGATCGTGAGCGCGGCTTCGGGAGTTACCGGATCAAGATGTCGCCGGAGGCCGAACAGCATTTGATCATGCAGGGCGGGGGGGATGCCCGAAAATTGCTCAACGCACTGGAGATCGGTGCGCTGTCAAGCGCGCCGGATAAAGACGGTAGTATCGGTTTTGATTTGAGAGTTGCCGAAGATTCGGTTCAGAAAAAGAATATTCGCTATGACAAGTCCAGCGACGAGCATTACGATCATATTTCCGCGTTCATTAAATCGATGCGGGGGTCGGATCCGGACGCGGCGCTTTACTGGATGGCGAAGATGCTTGCGGCGGGCGAAGATCCGCGGTTCGTTGCGCGGCGTGTAATAATCTGCGCGGCGGAAGACGTGGGGAATGCTGATCCGCATGCGCTGATGCTGTCCACCTCGGTTCTCCAGGCAGTTGAGTTCGTCGGCATGCCGGAAGCGCGGATCCCGCTGGCGCAGGCCGTTACGTACGTTGCCTGTGCGCCGAAGTCCAATGCGGCTTATGCGGCGATCAGCCGGGCGGATGAAGAAGTGCAGCGTGGCAGGCCGCGCGCCGTCCCGAATCACCTGAAAGACGCTCATCTTGACGGCGCGGGCAGGGCACATGGTAAAGGGTACCAGTACCCGCATGATTTTCCGGGACATTTTGTTACGCAGGAGTACTGGCCGGACTCAAAGGTGTTGTATGAACCAGGCGATCAGGGGTATGAAGCAAAAATCGCAGAGCGGTTGTCGCAGTGGCGCCAAAAACGAAATGCGGCGGCGCCTGCGCAGCATAAGGGACGCGCTGAGCAGGAATGAACGCGCCGGGCTTAGCCGCCGCCTTGAGCAGCGGCTTGAAGCGTTCGAAGGGTTCAGGCGGGCGGCACGGATAATGTTCTTTGTAACACATGGTTCAGAAGTTTGCACCGAACGCATGATAGAGCGTGCGTGCAGAAAAGGCAAGGAGGTCGTCGTGCCGGTCGTTGACTCCGTTACGGACGAGCTCCGCGCAGCAAAGATAACGTCGTTGAAGAGAGGCCTGGCGGTTGGCGCCTATGGCGTGCGTGAACCCAATGAATGCGTGTATGCCGAAAAAAGGGATATCGATCTGGTGTTGGTCCCGGGTATCGCATTTGACCGTGCCGGGCACCGGCTGGGCTACGGCAGGGGATATTACGACCGTTGGTTGAAGGGTATTCCGCGCGCATTGCGCGTCGGGATCTGTTTCGACTTCCAGGTCGTTGACCGCGTGCCTCGCAGCCGTACCGATAAGTCAGTGGGAACAGTCGTGACTGAGCGAAGAACAATAGTGATGATGCGGCGTTCGAAACGCAGGGAACACGGATTAAAGACATCGAAAGGAGTTGCGATATGAATATCTATGCAATGCTGATGGGCGCAATTGTTGCGGGCATTGTGGCGGGTTACTTTGCGCGTCTGTTATATGCACGGTCGCAGGCAAAATCTGCTGAACAGACGGCCAGGCGCTTGATACATGATGCTACGATGCTTGCCGAGACCAAAAAAAAGGAAGGCCTGCTTGAGGTCAAAGAGACCATGGAGCGCGAGCGGCGCGAGTTTGAACGTGAGACGCGCGAGCGGCGGCTGGAACTGCAGAACCTGGAACGCCGCCTGACCCAGCGGGAGGAAAATCTTGAACGGAAGCTGGACCTTCTGGAAAAAAAAGATCGTGACCTGTTACAGCGTGAACGCGGTATCGGTGTCAAGGAACAGACATTGGTAGAGGAAAGCAAGGAGATCGCTCGGGCGCGCGAGGAGCAGAAACGAATTCTCGAGCGGCTGGCTGGAATAACCGGAGAGGAAGCGAAGCGGCTTTTGATGCAATCCATGGAAGAAGAGGCGCGCAAAGACGCGGCTCTTCTGGCAAAAAGGATAGAGCAGGAAACACGCGAACAGGCGGATAAGCGGTCAAAGGAGATACTCTCGGTGGCCATACAGAAAATAGCCGCGGAGTTGACCGTCGACATTACCACGACGTCAATCCAGATCAACAATGACGAGATCAAGGGCCGAATAATCGGACGGGAAGGGCGGAACATCCGCGCGTTCGAACAGGCGACGGGTGTTGACCTGATCATCGACGACACTCCGGAAACCATCACTATTTCCGCCTTTGACGGCGTTCGCCGGCAGATCGCCAGAGTCGCATTGGAACGCCTGATTGCTGACGGAAGGATACATCCGGCACGAATTGAAGAGGTGGTCGAAAAGGTCAAAAAGGAAATAGAATCGTCCCTGAAGGATATCGGTGAACAGGCGGCGCTGGAGGCGGGTGTCCCCGGCCTGAACCCGGAAATATTACGGCTTCTCGGAAAATTGAAGTACCGCACGTCATACGGCCAGAACCAGTTGCAGCACACGCTGGAGGTGACCTGGCTTGCCGGCGCCATAGCGGGCGAGCTCGGGCTGGATATCACGTTCTGTAAACGGGCCGCGCTGATGCACGATATAGGCAAAGCCGTTGATCAGGAAGTTGAAGGGACGCACCACCAGATCTCGGCCGATTTGGCCAGGAAATACGGTGAATCCGCCAAGATGATCAACGCGATAATTTCGCACCATGAAGGCATTGAAGAACCGCAGAGCCCCGAAGCTTTTGTGGTGGCGGCAGCCGATGCCATTTCGGCGGCGCGCCCGGGAGCCCGGCGCGAATCGATTGAACACTATCTCAAGCGGCTGGAAAAGCTGGAGAAAGTGGCGACCTCATTCCGCGGCGTTATCTCGGCATACGCCATTCAGGCGGGGCGAGAAGTGCGCATTCTGGTGGAACCGGATGACGTCGATGATAAGGGCGCGCAGCTTCTGGCGCACGATATTGCGAAGAAGGTAGAGCAGGAACTAGAATATCCGGGCCAGATAAAGATCACCGTGATACGGGAAGTCCGTGCACAGGAAGTGGCAAAGTAAACGTATACTCGGTGAGGCCGTACATTGTATATATGAAAGCATACGTGTCCAAATTACAATCGTCGGCTAAACATAAGAAATGACATACATTTGACACGTCCTGGCGTAGGGGCGGCTTTGAGACTGTGTCGTAATTCATTTTTTGTGTCATTGCGAAGGAACAAAGTGACGGAAGCAATCTCGCCTTTCGACGGAAAATTGAGATTGCCGCGCTCCCTTCGGTCAC
>Ga0315281_10002860_pt1 | contig 25478 bp, 22 predicted proteins | sample YL17G07_0_MG_FD_204540 | JGI IMG/M metagenome (GOLD analysis project Ga0315281, IMG submission 204540) | Sediment microbial communities from Yellowstone Lake, YNP, Wyoming, USA - YL17G07_0 | ecosystem: Environmental > Aquatic > Freshwater > Lake > Sediment | place: USA: Wyoming | collected... | reverse complement strand
AGCTGGTAGCTGGTAGCTGGTAGCAAGAACTGGTTTGGCTACGAGCTACAGGCTACCAGCTACGAGCTAGTAAAACTTCTTCTCACCTTTCGGCCTTGTCTTGAACCGCTTGTGCAACCAGAAATACTGCTCCGGCATTTCGCGCACGCGCTCCTCGATGAATTCGTTCATGCGCCGCGTGTCGGCGGCCAGGTCGCCGGACGGGTAATTCTCCCACGCCGGGTAGAAGCGTAGCTCATAACCCGCGCCATTCGGCAACATTCGCACAGTCAGTGGCACGACTTTGGCTCCTGTCATCCCGGCTAGACGCGGCAATGCGGTCAGCGTTGCAGTCGGCACGCCAAAGAACGGCGCAAATACGCCGTCGCGGATACCCTGATCCTGGTCGGGCAGGTAGTAAAACGGATGGCCCGTGTTCATCGCCTTGATGACAGGGCGCAAGCCCTGCTGGCGGGAATAGAGTTTTGATCCGCCGAAGCGCAAGCGTCCCGCGAGCAGCTTCTGGTGAAACACCGGGTTCTTCTGGTTGGAATACACGCTGGCCAGATCGCCCCGCTGCGTCAGCCATGACCAGCCCACATCCAGCGCGACGAAATGCGGCACCAGCAGGATCACCGGCTGCCCGGCTAATGCGTACAGGTGTTCATGGCCGATCACTTTGACGAGACGTTGAATGCGTTGCGGCGATGACCACCACAGGATGCCGCGCTCGATGAAGCTGCGCGCGAACGCCTGAAAGTTTTGCTTCGCCAGCGCAGTGCGTTGCGCTTCTGTCAGCTCGGGAAAACACAGGCGCAAGTTGGTGGCCGTGACAAAGCGTCGCTCGGCGGAAAGCGCATACAACAGCAAGCCGAGCACATTGCCCAGCGCGGCCAGCAACGGCAGCGGCAGGAAATGCAGCAGCCACAGGATGAAAATGCCCGACCGTGTCAACATGGTGGCGATTGGTAGGGGCAATTCATGAATCACCCGTGCGGAGGTAGGGGCAATTCATGAATCGCCCGTGCGGTGGTAGGCTCCACACCGCGCGGCACCTTGTAGCGGTTGTAGCTCCACAGATACTGCGCCGGGCAAGCACGGATCACGCGTTCCAACGCAGCATTGATTTGCCGGGGAACCGCTACGGCAAAATCCAGCGCCAGCGGTTCAACATGAATCACATAGCCCTGCCCGCGCGGCAGTCGCTCGGAATAGGCGATCAATACAGTCGCACCGCTACTTTCTGCCAGCCGTCCGACCAGCGTCATGGTGTAGGCGGGACGGCCAAAAAACTCTGCCCACTCACCCTCACCCCGGCTAGGCACTTGATCGGGCAACAAACCGATCGCTTCGCCGCGCTTGAGTGCCTTGTACAGCAGGCGTACGCCACTAACATCGGCCTTCGCCAGCTTCGCACGCCCGCGCTCGCGCCCGCCGCGCATCACCCCTTCCAGCCAGTTCAGCCGGGGTGGGCGGTACAGCACGGTGATCGGCATGCGACGTGCCGCATATAACGCGGAAATTTCAAAACAGCCCAGATGCGGTGTGAGGAAAATGATGCCTTTGCCATGCGCTTGCGCAGCTTCGATATATTCCAGCCCGACACACTCCTGAACCTTGCCGACCACCTCGTCATAAGGCCTGCACCATATCCAAGGGAGCTCCGCAATGCTCTTGCCGGATTCGGCTATGGTTGCCGACAGTACGTTCTGGTAATCAGCCTCACCAGCCGTCAAATTGGCCAGCCGCAGATTTTCTCGGGCGCGCGCCGCATACTGCTTTGAAGCCGCATCAGTCAACCTTCCAACCAATGCACCCAAGCCATGCAAGCTGCGTAGCGGCAGCAGGGCGAGTACGCGAAAAATAGTTTTGAACAGGAAGGCCGTCATGAGAGCGTCTCTAAAAATTTCGTTCAGGGTTGTTTTGATGGAGGCTCTTGCAAAATTTGGCATCAGGGCAAAATTTGGCATCAGGGCAAGATTAATCGCATCTGCAAGCAAACCGTGCAGCGGTTTTGGAGGCTCCCTTTACTCAAAGCATGACATGCTACCCGTGGCGAATACTACGCAACGCACCCTAATAATGCAACGCTGGCAATGCGAATGACATGAGCTGATTCCCTCGCATCCGACATGTTGCAGGATAGCGATAGCATGATTGGAGGTCTGCCTCATCGACCTTTGCAAAAGGCGAATCCACGGGGTAGATAAAATATTGGCGGAATCAGGTATAATTCGCCGCTTTTCTGCGGACTTAACGCAATTGGGAACTTGAATATGGCAAAGCCTAACGACAAGAAAAAGCAGGACAAAAAACAAGCTATGGTCATCGACCTGCCGGTCATTGACCAGCAGCAAGATATCGAAGCGCGGCGCACGCGCCTGAAAGCCTTGATCGTGCTGGGCAAAGAGCGCGGCTACCTGACCTATGCGGAGATTAACGACCACTTGCCGGACATGCTCGAAGTCGAGCAGATCGAAGGCGTAGTGAGCATGATCAACGATATGGGTATTTCGGTGTGCGACGTGGCACCCGATGCTGAAACGCTGATCATGACCGACACCGCGCCTGCGGTGGCTGATGAGGATGCCGCCGAGGAAGCCGAAGCTGCGCTGTCTACGGTAGATTCCGAATTTGGCCGCACCACCGATCCGGTGCGCATGTATATGCGCGAAATGGGCACGGTCGACCTGCTCACCCGCGAAAAAGAAATCGAAATCGCCAAGCGCATCGAAGAAGGCCTGAAGCACATGATCCAGGCGATTTCTGCGTGTCCGGCCACGATTTCAGAAATCTTGCTATTGGCCGTAAAAATTGAAAGCGATCAGATGCGCATCGATGAGCTGATCGATGGCTTTGTGGATAGCGAAGATGAGGCGATCCTCGGCGCAGAAGACGAGGAAGAGAGCGAAGCAATCGCCGATGAGGATGAAGAAGAAGACGAAGAAGCCACAGCCGCCGCTGCTGCTGCCAATCTGGCACAGCTAAAAGCCGATGCATTGGCGCGTTTCTCCATCATTTCAGACTTGTTCGCCAAGATGGGCAAGGCTTACGAAAAATATGGTTATCGCAGCAAGCAGTATGACAAGTTTCAGTCCGGTATCTCCGACCAGCTGATGGGTTTCCGCTTCTCCGCCAAACAGGTAGATGCCTTGTGTGACACCATGCGCGGACTGGTTGAAGAGGTGCGGCGCAGCGAGCGCAGCATTCAGGACATGTGCGTAAACAAGGCCAAAATGCCACGCCCGCATTTCATTAAAACCTTCCCCGGCAATGAGGAAAATCTGGGATGGGTCGCGCATGAAATAAAAGCGAAAAAACCTTACAGTGAATTGCTGGAACGTTATCAACATGCCATCGTCGAGCAGCAAAAACGGCTATTGGATATGGAGCAACGTGTTGGTATCCCGATCAAGGATCTGAAGGAAATCAACAAGCAGATGACCAACGGCGAGGCCAAGGCGCGCCGCGCCAAACGCGACATGATCGAGGCCAATTTGCGCCTGGTGATTTCCATCGCCAAAAAATATACCAACCGCGGCCTGCAGTTTCTCGACCTGATCCAGGAAGGCAACATCGGGCTGATGAAAGCGGTGGACAAGTTCGAATACCGCCGTGGCTATAAATTTTCCACCTACGCAACCTGGTGGATACGCCAGGCGATCACCCGCTCCATCGCGGATCAGGCGCGCACCATCCGCATCCCGGTGCACATGATCGAAACCATTAACAAAATGAACCGCATCTCGCGCCAAATCCTGCAAGAAACCGGATTGGAGCCGGATGCCGCGACGTTGGCGCTCAAGATGGAAATGCCGGAAGACAAAATCCACAAAATTTTGAAAATCGCCAAAGAACCGATTTCCATGGAAACCCCCGTGGGTGACGACGACGACTCTCACTTGGGCGATTTCATCGAGGATCAAAACACCACCGTTCCAATTGACGCGGCAGTGTACGAAAGCCTGCGCGGTGCGACAGCAGATATCCTCGACAGCCTGACGCAACGTGAAGCCAAGGTATTGCGTATGCGCTTCGGCATTGAAATGAACACCGACCACACGCTGGAAGAAGTGGGCAAACAATTTGACGTGACACGCGAGCGCATCCGTCAAATTGAAGCCAAGGCACTGCGCAAACTCCGCCATCCATCGCGTTCAGAGAGACTGAAAAGTTTCCTTGATAGCGAAGGTTAATCGTTCACGGGCCCTTAGCTCAGTTGGTTAGAGCAGAGGACTCATAATCCTTTGGTCGTTGGTTCAAGTCCAACAGGGCCCACCAAATAGAATAAGGCTTGCAGCGATGCGGGCCTTTTTTGTTTGGCGGTAAACGTGGATAAATCGTAACCAACAAATGCCGGATCAAGCCGGGCCAACGCACTTATAACGGGTACACCAGCGGGTTCAACCCGCCCACCCATTCAATAAATAATCTCGCGTATTCATTAATACCCACAAAATCAGTACCGCAGTTTCCAATACCTCAAGCAATGCCCCCGCTGTATCGCCGGTTGTACCACCAAGGCGTGCCATCATCATGCGCCGCATCAACCAGAACACAATAAAACATCCCAGCACCAACAAAATCCCGCGCATTCCCAGTACAGCAACCACGCACAGCAGCGTCGCCAACAACATCAGGGATACGGCGCGGCGCGGCGCATGCTGAGCCAGCGCCGCGCCCAACCCGCCTGGACGCACGTAAGGGGTGGTGAGAAACAACAATGGCATGGCGCTGCGCGCCAGCAGTAATGGCCACAATAAAGCCCAATCATCACCGCTTTGTTTCAGGCTGGCCAATGCGGAGAATTTCAGCAGCAGCACTAACACCACGGCGACCACCGCAGCCGGGCCGGCGCACGGATCTTTCATGATTGCCAGTGTGCGTTCACGATTGCCGATGCCGCCCAGCCACGCATCCACGCTGTCCGCCAAGCCATCCAGATGCAGCGCACCCGTTATGAGCACCCATGCCGCCAGCAGCAAAGCGGCCTGCAGTAATACCGGCACTCCATCCAGCAAGCTATGCAACCCGGTCAGCAATACGCCCAGCAGCAAGCCTACCAGCGGGTAATACAGCAGCGATGCGCCGACTTCGCGCTCGTCATACGACTGTTTGAGTTTGACCGGAATCTGCGTGAGAAACTGGATCGCGAGCAGCAACGGGTAAAAAGGTTTCATGCCGAAACCCGCTCGGTTTGTTGAGGTTCATGTCGCACGACAATCTGCTGCAGTGCCGCGTGCGGCACCGACAAGTTAAGCAGTTCGGCCAATGGGCGTTGTTGCAGGTAGCACAGGATGATGCGTATCACCCCGCCATGCGTAACCAGTAATACATGTTGCCCGGGATAGCGCGCGGGCAACTCATTCCAGGCTGCCAGCACGCGCGCCTGAAATGAAAGCAGCGGCTCCGCCTGCGGCGGCGTGCAGGCAACCGGATCGCGCCAGAAATTCTCCAACGCAACAGCATCGGTGGTGGCAATTTCCGCCGCGCTGCGCCCGTCCCAAGCGCCGAAATCCATCTCCTGAAAGCGCGATTCATAATGCAACGGCAAGTCGTGCCGTTGCGCGTAATCCTGCGCGAATGCCGCACAACGCGCCAGCGGCGAACTCAACACCGCATGGTAGCGCGGTGCATCCAGTAAAGCCTTTTCCATTTGCCGGTAGCCCTGTTCATTCAACAGCGCATCGCTGCGCCCCAGATAAACACTGCCCGCCAGCGTTTCACCGTGGCGTAAGAGGTCGATGCGAGCAGAGCCGGATTTCACAATTTATCCGACACGCCGGCTTCGGCAAACGTCGCCATGTTGTTATGCAAGGCGCAGGCCAGTCGCAACAGCGGCACTGCCATCGCTGCGCCACTGCCCTCGCCCAGCCGCATCCCGAGTTGCAACATCGGTTGCGCATCGAGTGCGGCGAGCACACGCTGGTGCCCCGGCTCGGCTGAAACATGCGCGAACAACATCCAGTTGCGTGCCTCCGGGTTAAGGCGCACCGCGGTCAGCGCCGCAACCGAACTGATGAAGCCGTCCACCAGAATTGGCACGCCGTTCTGGGCGGCAGCGAGATAGGCACCAACCAGCGCCGCGATTTCGAAACCGCCCACGTGACGCAATACATCCAGCGGCTGCGTTAAATTGGCTCGGTGCAAATCCAGCGCGCGCCGGATCACCGCAGCTTTGTGCGTCACACCTTTGCTGTCCAGCCCCGTGCCCGGGCCAGCCAGCATTTGCGGCGATTCCTGCAACAGCGCGCAGGCGATGGCGCTCGCCGATGTGGTGTTGGCAATGCCCATTTCTCCGCCGATGAATAATTGCGCGCCATCCTGTTTTGCGCGCAACACTGCCGCACGTCCGGCTTGCAAAGCCGCAGCCAGTTGCGTTTCGGTCATCGCCGGGCTTTGCGCAAAATTGGCCGTACCGGCGGCGATGCGTTCATCGCGCACGTTTTCCAATGGTTCGACGGGCGATACCGTGCCAAGGTTGATGACTTCCAGCCGTGCGTTCAGCTGTTTCGCCAGCACGCTGATCGCCGCGCCGCCACGCGCAAAATTGCGCACCATTTCTGCCGTAACGGCCTGCGGAAAAACCGACACGCCCTCGCACGCCACACCGTGATCTGCGGCGAAAATCCTGATATGGATATGCTCTATTTGCGGGTTGTCCGTGTCCTGCAAAGCGGCCAATTGCACCGCAATCGCTTCCAGTTGCCCCAATGAGCCGGGTGGTTTGGTAAGCTGCCCTTGCCGCGCCAACGCCGCTACCCGCGCTGTTTCATTTAATGCGGCACAAGGTTGTGCCAGCCAATTTGTTTCCATCAATTACTCCTGTTTTTGAAACCGTTAACAGATTGTGCACATAACCCGCATGTGCTGATTCATTACCAGCAAATGATGGGTATCGCGTTGCTCAACCCATCCTACATTTCACTTTTTACGACCATCGGCAATCCCGCCACCGTTAGAATCACTTTTTCGCAGCATTGCGCCACCGCTTGATGCAAACGCCCTGCCTCATCGCAATAGCGCCGTGTCAGCTCGCCCAGCGGCACGATGCCCATACCCGTCTCGTTGCTCACCAGAATGATATGCCCCGGTAACCCCGGCAATATTTCCAGCAGCGCGGATATTTCATGGCGCAGCCGTTCTTCGTCCTGCGCGCACAACAAGTTGGTCAGCCACAGCGTCAGGCAATCCACCAGAATACAACGCCCCGCAGCGGCATGATGTTGCAGGGTGGATGCCAGCGCCAGCGGCTCTTCCACCAATCTCCAATGCTCGGGGCGCTGCGCCTGATGGTGGGCGATACGCGCCCGCATCTCGTCGTCTTCCACCGTGGCGGTAGCCAGATAGGTGACATGCAGCCCGCTCGCCTGCGCGTACTGTTCGGCCAAACGGCTCTTGCCGGAACGCACCCCGCCTAGTATCAGTTCCTTCATACGTCTGCTCCGCACGGTTGCCCGACTTCTGCACCAAGCAGTTGCAAGATTCGCGGCATATCCAGATGCGCTTCCAGCGCATCGGCGAGGCGCTCGATATTCCGCTCGCGTAATGCGTGATAATCAAACGGTTGCGGTGCCTGCAATCCGGCCCAAGCCAACAATGCCGCACAAGCCTGCGGCGACTCGAATACGCCGTGCAGATAGGTCGCCATGATCTGTCTATCCTCTGAAATTGCGCCGTCCGTGCGGCCGTCATCAAGTTGTGCAAAAGGGCACAGCAACGCGCTGCCCTCGCTCACCCCGGCATGAATCTCGTAGCCGCTCACCCTCACATTACCTTGTGCAAGCTTGCCCCGCACATTGCGCAATTGTTTATGCGGTTGCAGAGTGGTGGCGAAGTCCAGATAGCCGAATCCTTTGCTGCTGCCCGGCGCGCCTTCGATGCCGTGCGGGTCGTGCAGGATGCTGCCCAGCATTTGCAGCCCGCCGCAGATGCCCATCAACTTGCCGCCGTAGCGCAGATGCCGCGCCAGATAATCCTCCCAACCCTGCGCGCGTAGCCAGTCGAGATCGGCGCGCACATTCTTGCTGCCGGGCAGAATCACCCAGTCGGCGGCGGGCGGCGTTGCATCGGGCGCGACCCAGTGCAGCGCCACTTGCGGATGCAGGCGCAGCGGATCGAAGTCGGTGTGGTTGCTGATGTGCGGCAAGGCGGGCACGATGACGCGCAAGCTCCCGGGTGCAATTTCTGCTCTGGCGCGCGAGATGGAATCCTCCGCTTCCAGATGCAGGCCATGCAGATAGGGCAGCACACCCAACACCGGCTTGCCGGTGCGCTCTTCCAGCCAGTCCAGGCCGGGTTGCAACAGCGCGATGTCGCCGCGAAAGCGGTTGATGATGAAGCCGCGCACGCGCGCCTGTTCGCTCTCGCTCAATAATGCCAGCGTGCCGACCAGGTGGGCGAATACCCCGCCACGGTCGATGTCGGCTACCAGCAGCACCGGACAATCCACCGCTTCGGCAAAGCCCATGTTGGCAATGTCACCGGCGCGCAGATTGATTTCGGCGGGTGAACCGGCACCTTCCACCACGATCATCTGATATTGCGTTGCCAGCCGCTGGTGCGAGGCGAGTACTGCCTCGCGCGCCACGCGTTTGTAATCGTGATAGGTCGCGGCCTCCATGTTGCCGATGGCACGCCCGTGAATGATGACTTGCGCGCCGGTATCACTGTTTGGTTTCAGCAGCACCGGGTTCATGTCGGTATGCGCGACCAGTCCGGCCGCTTGCGCCTGCACCGCCTGCGCGCGCCCGATCTCGCCGCCGTCTGCGGTCACCGCGCTGTTCAGCGCCATGTTCTGCGGCTTGAACGGCACCACGCGCACACCGCGCCGCAGGAGCGCACGGCACAGACCCGCCACTACGGTGCTTTTTCCCGCATCCGAAGTGGTACCCTGGATCATCAGTGTGGTTGCGATCATTTTAACTCACTTGTTTAAGCGCAGCGCCCAGCCTGCCCCACTCCGCCACGCTGCCGGGCAGGCCGAAACGCACGCTGCGCGGTTGCGTGAACAATCGGATAAGAATGCCCCGTTGCGCCAACTGCTGATGGATAGCCTCGGCCTGTTCCGTCAGCGCCCACTGAAACAAGCCGCAGCCGCCAACTGGCGGCAAGCCTACATCACTCAACAATTGCGCCAGGCGCGCCCCGTCCCGCAGCAGGCGTTCGCGCGTTGCCGCCTGCCAATCGCTATCGAGCAGCGCGGCTTGCGCCACATAACGCGAGGATCCTGCCACGCTCCACGGCCCCAGCGTCGCGCGCAAGTGCGCCAGCAATCCGGTATGCGCCAGCACGAAACCGACGCGCGCGCCGGCCAGCCCGAAAAACTTTCCCAGCGAACGCAGCACGATCAACCCTTGCGGCATTTGCGGCAGCGCAAAACTGGTTTGTGGGCTCGCCTCTATAAATGCCTCGTCCACCACCAGCCAGCCGCCGCGCGCTGTCAGTTGCATGTGCCATTCTTGCAGTTGCGCATGGGTAAATAATTCACCGGTAGGGTTGTTCGGCTGCATCAGCACCAGCACGTCAAGATCGCCCAACTGTGCGGCGATTTCATCTGCGCGCAATTCTTTTACCTCATGCCCCGCGCTGCGCCAGGCATGGGCGTGTTCGGCATAACCCGGATGCAGCACCCCAACACGGCAACGGTCGCGCAAACGCGGCAACTGTTGTATCGCCGCCTGCGAACCGGAGACGGGCAACAAATCGGGTGTGCCGTAATAACGGAGTGCCGCGCCCTCCAGACCGTCCTGCTCTTGTGGCAGACGCGCCCAAGCCGCGATTGGGATTTCCGGCGGCACGAAGGGAATGGGATTGATGCCGGTGGATAGATCCAGCCAGCCCTCAACGACAATGCCATATCGCGCTGCAGCGGCGCGGATTTGCCCGCCATGCACCAGCATGTCATGTTCAGCCATGCAGCGATCCGATCAATAACAACACGGCAACCCACAGCCATACGCCGCGCTGCACCAGCGTGATGGCGCGCGCGATGTCGGAAACTTGCGGCACCCTGCCCTCACCCAGCACGGGGCGTATCTCGCTCACACCGTGGTAGGTTGCCGCGCCGCCCAGCGTCACCATCAGGCTGCCCGCGCCACTCGCCATCACCGGCCCGGCGTTCGGGCTGTCCCAGGCGTGCGCCTGTTGCCGCCAGCAATGCAAGGCAACACGCGTGTTGCCGAGCAACGCGTAGGTGAGCGCGGTGAGCCGCGCCGGAATGAAATTCAACACATCGTCCAGCCGCGCCGCCGCCCAGCCGAAATAGTGATAGCGCGCGTTGCGGTAGCCCCACATCGCGTCCAGCGTATTGCTCAAGCGGTACAGCAGCACGCCCGGCGCGCCCGCGACGACGAACCAGAACAGCGCGCCAAACACCGCATCGCTGCCGTTTTCCAGCACTGATTCCACCGTGGCGCGCGCCACGCCCGACTCATCCAATTGACCGGTGTCGCGGCTGACCATCAAGCTCACCTGCCGCCGCGCAACCGGCAAATCTCCGGCAGAAAAAGCGTCAGCCACGCGCTCGGCATGTTCGCGCAGGCTGCGCGGTGCGATGGCGAAATACAGCAGCACGATGGAAAACAACGCGCCAAGAATTGCGGATTGTTGTTGGAGTATTATCGTGAGCGCCACGGGCGGAACCAGTAGCGCGCACACCGACGCGATGCCGCGCAGATAATGCGCGGCAGAAGTTGCATTCGTTGGCCCGTAAAACAATTTCTCGATTTGCGCTGCCAGATTGCCGAACCCCACCAGCGGATGAAAACGGCGCGGTTCGCCCAATAACCGATCGAGCAGCACCGCCGCCAAAATGATCAACGGTGCTTCCAGATGATTAAAAAATTCCATTAACAGCATTGTTGGCAATCAGGCGATTACAGGGCATCTCTAAAAACCCAAGTTTCTAAGCTAGGCAAGGCGCGAGCGAAAAATTGTGACGCAGCATATGTACGATATGTAAGGAGCGGTTTTTTGTGAGCAACGCAGCATAGCGACGAAAATTGGGTTTTTAGAGATGCCCTACAGCTCGATACCCTTTTGTGCCTGTATCCCGGCATCAAATGCATGCTTGATCGGGCACATTTCCGTAACGGTGTCGGCATATTCGATCAGCGCATCAGGCGCGGCACGCCCGGTCAATACCACATGCTGCATCGCCGGGCGGTTGCGCAAGGCTTCCAGCACTTGTTCGACTTCCAGGTAGTGCAGCTTCAGCGCGATATTGATTTCATCCAGCACCACCAGCGCGATATCCGGGTTGCGCAACATGCCGCAAGCCATATCCCACGCAGCTTGCGCCGAGGCGATGTCGCGTTGCTTATCCTGCGTTTCCCAGGTAAAGCCCTCGCCCATGACGTGATACTCGACTTCCGGGAAACGCCGGAAAAAAATTTCTTCGCCGGTAGAACAGCCGCCTTTGATGAATTGCACCACGCCGACGCGCATATTGTGCCCGAGGGCGCGGGCAATCATGCCAAACGCCGAACTGCTCTTGCCCTTGCCGTTGCCGGTATGCACCAGAACGATGCCACGGCTCTCGGTGGCGCGGGCAATTTTTGCGTCGACAACCCCCTTGTGGCGTTGCGTGCGGGTGCGGTGCCGCTCGTCTGCGGCGTTCTTGTCGCTCATTATTCGGCTTTGGCGGCGGTCGGCGCACGGGTGGACGACACCGCATACAATGCGGCCGCACACGCCAGATACAGAAGACCACCAGTCAGATAGGGCGCATAGTATTCGGCGGCGCGCGAAAAATATTCGGCTACATTCGTGTTGGTGTAACGTCCTGAAAACCAATAAAACGCCCCATTGGAAATGAAGAACGCCACGCTCAACGCGGCAACGGAAATGCCGGAGAATACCCCAAGACTGCGCAAGCTATGTTGATGGATACGCGCGTAGTAACGTCCCGCATACCACAATACCGCATAGGTCGGAATCAAAAACCAGTAGGCGGATGTCACACAAAAATCGCTCACGCCCAAGTGGGTGATCGCCACATAATCCAACGCACCGGCTTCAAACAACAGGCCGGCAAATAACAGCGGACTGGCAATGAAAAATCCGGCCAGCACGAATACCGCCAGCGAAGCATCGGGCAAATGCAGCGCGCTGCCAAAATGGTGCATACGCGTGGCCGCCATCAAGGCCACCAAAGATAAACCGATCAGCACGGGACGTTGTGATAACAGTTTCATGTTGCGCTCCTCAAATTAAAGGTTATGGAAATTGATACTCAAAATTTACCTGCGACTGCCCGATCAACTTTTGGGTCGATAATTCAGCGTGAAGTATACCCCGCGCCGCGCTTGGTTGTAGAACTGCACGGTCTCGTACTGTTTATCCAGCAAGTTGTCGACACGCCCCTGCACCAGCCAATCCGGTGCGACGCGATATTCGGCGCGCATGTCGAGCAAACTATAGCCGCCCAGGCGCTTGGTGGAGGTATTGGCAAGGTCATCAAAGCGACGGCCTTCCGCATACAGCGAAGTAGCCAAACGATATGCGCCAAAACTCCGCGCCACTTCGATACGCATCGCTTCCGTTGCGCGGCGGTTCAGCAGTTTGTCTGGATATGCACCAGAAGTTTGACGCGGGTCTTGCAAGGTCAGCGTGCTATTGATGTCCCAATTAGCTAGTTGTGTCTTGACTTGCCCCTCCAGCCCTGTCAAGCGTGCGGTGGCGTTGACGGGATTGTAGCTGGCATCAAAAACAATTAAATCGCTGATGTTAGTTTGATAGGCACTCAACGACCATTTGCCAACAGCACCTCGCCCCGCTACACCAACTTCCAAGCTGCGCGACAACTCTGGGCGCAATGTGGGGTTGCCGAACCCCGGGTAATACAGCTGATTGAAAGTGGGAGCCTTGAACGCCGTGCCGTAGGAAGCCGTCAAGCGCAGCGTATCGTTGACCGCATAACCATAGCCCAAACCGGCGGTATTGTGCCCGCCAAACTGCTGGTTATCATCGTGCCGCACACTGGCCTGCAGGCTATGTGCGCCAAAGTCGCCCTGATATTGCCCGAACAGCGCGCGGTTGCTGCGAGCGATTTGCGTATAAATAAGGCGGCTTTCGATACGATCCTGCTGATAGTCCAGGCCGGCGGTAAGTAACTGATCGGTGCCCAATGCAAAATCATTTTGCCAGGCCAGGCTGTCGCGCTGCGTGTTGAAGCGGTCAATATACAAGCCATTAAAAAATATATCGGAATTATCCTGGCTGCGCCCGCCGCGCAGTGTCACATTCCACTGCGCGAACGGTGCAAATTTCAGCGCGCCGCCCAGCACCTGCTGCACCGACCTGGCCTGGTTCCCGGCAAAAATGCTTCCGTCAGTTTGCACGGTGCTATTAGCTTGCAGCGCATTAAATTCAGCCGTTACGTTCTGCGCAAAATTATAGCCACCGTTCAAGCCTAGTGAAGAATTATGGTAGCCGTCCTTGTCCGGTTCAATGACATAACAACCCGCCACCAAGCTACCGCGACAGGAATTGAATCCCTTGGTGTTTTGTTGATTTATTTTTGCGTTAAACCAGCCTTGCTCCCCGCCACCACTCAAACCGAACGTGCTATTAGCCGTGCCATATTTCCCCACTGTCGCGCTAAACGATGGGGTCAACACGCCGCCGCCCTTGCGGGTGAAAATCTGGATCACGCCGCCGATCGCTTCCGAACCGTACAGGCTGGTACGCGGGCCGCGCACGATCTCGATGCGCTCAATTTGCGCCACGGGAATATCCTGAAACGATGCCGTACCAGTCGTTGCCGAACCAATCTTGATGCCGTCTACCAGCACCAATACGTGGTCGGCATTGGTGCCGCGCAAATACACCGAAGTCGCCTTGCCCGCTCCGCCGCTGTTGCTGATAGTTAAACCCGCCACACCGCGCAACACGTCCGGCAGTGATTGCGCTTGCAGGCGTTCAATATCCTGACGGGTGATGACGGTAACGGAAGCCAGAGTTGCATCGGCGGATTGCGCGGTGCGCGTGGCCGTCACCACGATTTCGTCCAGCGTATCGGGTGCCGCATAAGCCAAAGGAGTAGCCGCGCACAAAATGGCGGCGAGAAGTTTCTGCTGTTTCATTGAAGGTTTTCCTGAAAAAATCCCAAGCGTCCCCGCTGGAATGTTTAAACACAGGAAATGATGCGGACAAAACTGGAAGGGAGTGCGGCTAACCGACATGGCTGGCCATTCTGCCGTCCATGCGCCGCCCGCTGCATTTCCCGACCTGTGGAATCGCCCAGGATTTCTATGGGAGATTCCTGCACTCAAGGCCGATATACGGGCTCACAAGACAAAACGCATCGCCTTCCCATGATTGCTCACAGTGGCATACAGACACGTCCACACTTGCTTACCGTTGCGGGGGCAGCACAGGTATTTCACCTGTTTCCCGTTTAACCGGATGATTTGCGTCATCCGGCACCTCAATGCGGTGCGTAGTATACGCGGATATTGAAAATGTGGCGCCACTCGGTTTTGGCAAGGGTGCGATTCAAGCTGATGTGGCATCAATCGCGCCAACCAACAATGGGGTGCGTATTGTGTAGGGGCGATTCACGAATTGCCCGGGCGATTCGTGAATTGCCCCTACGCCATATCAGTTCTAATCGCACCCTTTTGACAATGCGGATACTCTCGCGGATCATTGCGCCCCTTCAGGTGCCAGCCGCAAAGGGAATAGCAATGAAAGCAGAACCAGCCCATCAGGACATCCACGCCTTTACCGCCGAAGCGCGCGAGGCCATCTATCAAGCCATTTTTTCGCGCCGCGACGTACGCGGCCAGTTCCTGCCCAAGCCCGTGCCAGACGAGGTGTTGAGCCGCATCATCACCGCCGCCCATTACGCGCCTTCCGTCGGTTTCATGCAGCCGTGGAATTTTTTGGTGGTACGATCGGACGAGATCAAGCACAAGATTCATGCCGCCTTTGCCGACGCACATGCCGAAGCGGCGGAAATGTTCGAAGACGACAAGCGTGCCACCTACAAAACGCTCAAGCTCGAAGGCATTCTGGAATCACCCGTCGGTATCTGTATCACCTGCGACCGCGAACGCACCGGCCCGGTAGTGGTGGGCCGCACCCACATGAAAACCATGGATTTATACAGCAGCGTCTGCGCCGTACAAAACCTCTGGCTGGCGGCACGCACCGAGGGCTTGGGCGTAGGTTGGGTGAGCATTTTCAACCAGGCCAAACTGCAAGCGGCTCTTGGCATTCCCAAGAACATCACACCGATTGCCTATCTTTGCGTTGGCTATGTCAGCCACTTTTATGCCAAGCCGGAGCTCGAAACCGCCGGTTGGCTGCCACGCCTGCCAATTGAAGATTTGGTGTACTTCGAACAATGGGGGAACAGCGATGGGCAGCAGCCCCTCATCAGGCAATTGATTCACGACCAGGCCGTAGCGCAGGCGGCGGCAAACGCCACCCTGCACCAGCCAAATAATGTCAAAGCGTGACAAGAGTTTTGGGGGTTTGTAGGAGCGTAATTTATTGCGCTCCTAACATTGGTTCCGGCTCGCCCGGCTTAAGAATGGGGCGAATACCAATCCCTTTTTCATTTTGTGAGGATTTTTTGACGTGACTGCCGTATTGCCAGCCAGCGCCTTGCGCCGCAAGGCAAGGCTTGATTCGCTCGTTGCCATCGAATTCCCCGCCGATCTGCCGGTGGTGGGCAAACGCGATGATTTGGCGCGCGCCATTGCCGATAATCAGGTGCTCATCGTGTGCGGCGAGACCGGCTCGGGCAAGACCACACAACTACCGAAGATCTGTTTGACGCTCGGGCGCGGCGTATTGGGTTGCATCGGCCACACCCAGCCGCGCCGCGTGGCGGCGCGCTCGGTGGCGACACGCATCGCGGCCGAATTAAAAACCGAGCTGGGCGGCGCAGTCGGCTACAAGGTGCGCTTCCACGACAAGGTGTCGCCCGACACCAGCATCAAGCTGATGACCGACGGCATCCTGCTCGCTGAAATTCATAGTGATCCGCTGCTGAAAAGTTATGACACTATCATTCTCGACGAGGCCCACGAGCGCAGCCTCAACATCGATTTCCTGCTCGGTTACCTCAAGCGGCTGCTGCCGCGCCGCCCCGATCTCAAGCTCATCATCACTTCCGCCACGCTGGATACGGATCGTTTCGCCAAACACTTCGGCGCTGTGGTGATGGAAGTATCGGGGCGCAGTTATCCGGTCGAGACGCGTTACCGCCCGTTGCAGGTGAGTGATGAGGGTGAGGCGCAGGATGTGCCGCAGGCGGTGAGCTCTGCGCTGGATGAACTGGCTGCCGGAGGTTTGCGCGGCGACGTGCTGGTGTTTTTGCCGGGCGAGCGCGAAATACGCGACACGGCTGAAGTGTTGCGCAAGCATCACCCTAAAGGCATTGAGGTGCTGCCGCTGTTCGCGCGTCTGTCGGCGGCAGAGCAGGACAGGGTATTCAAAACCGGCGGACAACGGCGCGTGGTGCTGGCGACCAACGTTGCGGAAACCTCGCTGACCGTACCCAACATCGGCTATGTGATTGACTGCGGGCTGGCGCGGGTGAACCGCTACAGCATCCGGCAGAAGGTCGAACAATTGCACATCGAGAAAATTTCGCGCGCCGCCGCCAACCAGCGTGCCGGACGTTGCGGGCGCGTGATGAGCGGCGTGTGCATCCGGTTGTACGATGAAGCGGATTTTCTACAGCGTGATGAATTCACCGACCCGGAAATTTTTCGCGTGTCGCTGGCCACCGTGATCCTGCGCATGAGCGCGCTGGAGCTGGGAGAAATTGCCGAATTCCCGTTTATTGAGCCGCCCACGCCGCGCATGATTGCGGACGGTTATCAATTGCTCGCGGAACTCGGAGCAATCAATGAGGCGCGCCAACTCACCAAACTTGGACATGAGCTGGCGAGACTGCCGCTCGATCCGAAAATCGCGCGGCTGCTGCTGGCCGGGCGGCAGTATTACTGCCTGACAGAAATACTTATCATCGCCAGCGCAATGTCGGTGCAGGACCCGCGCGAACGCCCGCTGGACAGACAGGAGGCTGCTGATGCCGCGCATAAACGTTTCGCCGACGAACGCTCCGACTTCCTCGCTTACCTGAAGATATGGGCATGGTTCGAGCAGGCGATGGCGCATAAAAAATCCAACCGGTTGCTGGCGGAAGAGTGCCGCAAGAATTTCCTGTCGCCGCTGCGCCTGCGCGAATGGCGCGAGCTGCACCAGCAGTTGCACACGCAGGTCGCGGAGATGGGGATGTTTAGATTCACTCACGCACCCGACACCCCCTCCACAGCCCTCCCCCGGCGAGAGAGAGACCTGCCTGCCGGAGCTCACGGGTTTAGCCCCTCTCCCGCCGGGGGAGGGGGTGGGGAGGGGGTGGTGGCCGAAGTAGCAAGCCCTTCACACCATACCGCCTTACCCGAAACACTGCTGTCTCATGCGCGCGAGTTGCGAAAAAAAACAACCGATGCCGAAAATTTGCTCTGGCAATTGTTGCGCAGGAACCGGATTCTCGGATTCGGTTTTCGCCGCCAGCATCCGGTAGGCGCATACATCCTGGACTTGTATTGCCACCAGGCAAAGCTCGCGGTTGAGCTGGATGGCGGGCAACATGCCGAAGAGACGCAACGTGCGCACGATGACAAGCGCAACGACTGGCTGAAGGCGCAGGGAATCACCGTGCTGCGTTTCTGGAACAATGAGGTGCTGACAAATACCGAGGGGGTGATGCAAAGTTTGTTTAATTGGCTGAATGAATTTTTAGCGTCCTCCAACACCCCCTCCCCACCCCCTCCCCCGGCGGGAGAGGGGCTAAACCCGCGCGCTCTGCCATCAAGCTCCCTCTCCCGCCGGGGGAGGGCTGGGGAGTGTGTGTTGGAGGAAAGAATGGAAGTAGCTCAACCCGCGACCTATGAACAAATCCACAAAGCCTTGCTGTGCGGCTTGCTCGGCAACATCGGCATGAAGAGCGTGGAAAGCAACGAGTATCTCGGCGCGCGCGGCATCAAATTCTTTATCGCGCCCAATTCGGTACTAGCAAAAAAAGGCAGCAAGTGGGTGATGGCGGGCGAGCTGGTCGAGACGCACCGCCTGTATGCGCGCTGTGTGGCGCGCATCGAACCGGAATGGCTGGAGGAAGTCGGCGCGCATCTGATCAAGCGGCATTATTATGAGCCGCATTGGGAAAAGAAAGCCGCGCAAGTCACCGCCTACGAACGCAGCACGCTGCACGGCTTGCTGCTGAACCCGAAGAAACGCGTGCATTACGGGCCGATGAATCCGGCCGAATCGCGTGAGGTATTCATCCGCCAGGCGCTGGTGGAAGGCGAGTTCGACACGCGCGCGCCGTTCTTCGCGCACAACCAAAAGCTGATCGCCGACATCGAAGCCTTGGAGCACAAGGCACGCCGCCCCGATGTGTTGGTGGACGACGAGTTGATCTTCGCCTTCTACGACAGCCGCATCCCCAACACGCTCTCCGGCCAGCACATCCATAACGGCGCGGCATTCGAACATTGGCGCAAGGAAGCGGAGCACGATCAGCCGAAGCTGCTTTATCTGAAAAAAGACGACCTGATGCGCCACGAGGCGGCGGGCATCACCACCGACCAGTTTCCGCCACAGCTAAAAATTGACAATATCAGCTTTGCCTTGAGCTATAACTTTTCACCGGGCAAGCAGGATGACGGCATCACCCTCACCGTGCCGCTGGCGCTCATCAACCAAGTGAGTGCGGCACGCTGCGAATGGCTGATCCCGGGCTTGTTAGCGGAAAAAGTGGCGCAACTGATCAAGACACTGCCACAGAAGTTGCGCCGCAATCTGGTGCCGGTGCCTGAATTCGCGGCGGCATTCTGCCGTGAAATACCCGCCTCGAACATGCCGTTATTGCTGGCGTTGGCACGTTATATCCGCGAACAAAAACAACTCGAAGTGCCGCTGGATACATTTCGCCTCGAACAGCTACCGCAGCACCTGCTGATGAACTTCCGCGTGCTGGACGAGCATGGGCGGCAGCTCGGCATGTCGCGCAATTTTGCGCAGTTGCATGGCGAGTGGGCCACCCCCTCCCCAACCCTCCCCCGGGGGGAGAGGGAGCCGTCTGGCAGAGCGCGCGGGTTTAGCTCCTCTCCCCCCGGGGGAGGGGTTGGGGGAGGGGGAGAGGTTGGGGAGGGGGTGGCGGAAGGGGCAGGAGAACAGCGCTATACCGCATGGAGCTTCGGCGCATTCGCCGAGACGCGCGAGGTGCAGCGCGCCGGGCAGAACGTCACGCTGTACAACGCGCTGGTGGACGACAGCGATGCGGTGCTGCAGCGCGCCTTCGATATCCGCGATGCCGCACAAGCCGCGCATCGCGGCGGGTTGCGCCGCCTGTTCATGCTGCTGTTGAAAGAGCAGGTAAAAAACTTGGAGAAGAACCTGCCCGATGCGCAGCGGCTGGGCATGTTATTCATGCCGTTTGGCACGCAGCAGGAATTACAGCAGCAGATACTGGCAATGACCTTCGAGCGTTGTTGCCTGAACGATCCCTTACCCACAAACGAAGCGGAATTCGCCGCGCGCGGCAAAGAAGCAAAAAACCGCCTGCTGCTGATCGCGCAGGAAATCGCGCGGCTGGCCGGCAATGTGCTCACCGAATATCAGCTGGTGCAGAAAAACCTGCCCCAGTTAAAAACGCACAACCAGGCCAACCAGGACGTGCGCGCGCAACTGGAATGGCTGTTACATAAACGCTTCATCGCCGACACCCCGTACGAGCGCCTGCAGCATGTGCCGCGTTATCTCAAGGCGATCAACCTGCGCATCGAAAAACTGCGCAGCAACCCGGCGCGCGACGCGCAATGCATGAGCCAGATACAGCCGTTGCTACAGGCGTGGCAGAAGTTGCGCCAGGCACAGCAGAGCCACACCGACCCGCGCGTGGTTGAGTTTGCGTGGCTGTTGCAGGAGCTGCGCGTGTCGCTGTTCGCGCAGGAATTGAAAACACCGGTGATTGTGTCGGTAAAACGGCTGGACAGGCTGCTGGCTACGCTATAATCGGCGCATGATCTCGCCGTAACACTGTTTCATGGTATGCGGCAGCCGTCAAAATACATCAGGGAGAAACCTAATGAACAAGCAAGAGGTTGAATTATTGAGCAAGGAAATCGAAATGCTGATGAACGAGCGTGCGCGGTTGCTCAAGGTGGTAGGCGCTGCCGCCGTGCTGGTGGCGAACACCGATTCAAAGGCATTGCCGGGAGCCGCGATGGATGCGGCGGAAATGTTGTCGGAAACACTGAACGCCCTGCCCGAAGAGACGCTGCAGGATGCGCTGGAATCGGTGAGCGCACAGACAGCATAGGGCGCAATGGAACAACGCACAGGTCTGATACTTACCGGCGGCGGCGCGCGTGCCGCCTATCAGGTCGGCGTGCTCAAGGCGATCGCCGAATTTCTGCCGCGCCGCGCGCGCAACCCTTTTCCGGTAATTTGCGGAACCTCGGCGGGCGCGCTCAATGCCGCCACTATCGCGGTGAACGCGCAGAATTTTCGCAAGGGCGTGCGCTACCTCAACAATATCTGGAAAAATTTCCACGCCCATCAGGTCTATCGCACCGACGTGCTCGGTGTCTTCAACAATACCGTATTGTGGCTGACCGGCCTGTTATTGAGCGCCCTGGGTATTAACCGCCTCAAACACGCCTCGCTGCTGGACAATTCGCCGCTGGCTAAATTGCTGGAAGAAGTCATGCCTTGCGAAAAAATCCAGGACAGCATCGATGCCGGATTACTGCACGCATTGAGCGTAACCGCATCCGGCTACGGATCGGGGCAATCGGTGACGTTCTATCAGGGGGTTGCGGGACTGGTTCCGTGGCGGCGCGCCAGGCGCATCGGCCTCCAGACACGGATCGAAAACAAGCATCTGCTGGCTTCATCGGCACTCCCGTTTATTTTCCCCGCAACCCTGATTAACCGCGAATATTTTGGCGACGGTTCGATGCGCCAGATTGCGCCGGTCGGCTCCGCGCTGCATCTGGGCGCAACCCGGGTAATGGTCATCGGTGTCACTACAAACGGCGCTATCGAACAACCCAAGCGCAACGAGCTGAATGAATATCCATCGTTGGCGCACATTGCCGGTCACGCGCTGAACAGTATCTTTCTCGACAATATGGAAGTGGATATGGAGCGGGTGAGAAAAATCAACGATCTGGTTGCGATGATGCCGAAAGAGGTGTGCGAGCGCGCCAATCTCAAGCATATTGACCTGCTGGTTATTTCACCCAGCCAACCGATCGAAAAAATTGCCGAGCTTTACGCATCGGAGCTGCCTTGGACCATACGCCTGCTGCTGCGCATGGTCGGCGCGATGCCGCACAGCGGCGGCATCTTGGTAAGTTACCTGCTATCCGAAGGAAAATTCTGTCGCGCGTTGATCGATCTCGGTTACCAGGATGCGTTAAAACAACGCGATGAAATCCTGCGCTTCCTCGATGCGCAACCGCATCAGGATAGCGGGATGCCACAATGACAAAAGGCATCGTTCATGCGCGCGCTTGGCAGCTGTTAAACATGTTGGCGAACGGCGAATTCCATTCCGGCGAGATTTTGGCAGAGCGGCTTGGGGTATCGCGCGCCAGCGTATTCAACGCGCTGGCCGATGTCGCGGATCATGGTGTTACGCTACAACGGATACGCGGGCGCGGCTACCGCCTGGCGCACGCTTGGCAGCGCCTCGATCACGATGAAATCGGACGCTGGCTCGGTGATACTGCGGGGCAGTTCGAGCTGGAGATATTGCCGCAAGCAAGCTCCAGCAATACATTGCTGCTGCAGCGTGCGGCGCAAAACACCGCACCGAGCGGCAGCGTGCTGGCAGTGGAGTTGCAAACCGGCGGGCGCGGACGAATGGGGCGGACTTGGCATTCCGGATTGGGCAACACACTGACGTTTTCCCTGTTGTGGCGATTTGGTTGCGGGCTGAATTCATTGTCTGGATTGAGCCTGGCGGTAGGTGTGGCGATCATTCGCGCACTGGACCAACTGGGTGCGCAAGGTGTGCAACTGAAATGGCCGAACGACATTTTGACTGCACAGGGCAAGCTGGGCGGCGTGCTGATCGAAGCGCAGGGCGATATGCTGGGGCCGAGTTTCGTGGTGATCGGCATCGGGTTGAATTGCAATTTGCCGGATAACCTGGTGCGACAGATCGACCAACCGGCCAGCGCGCTGAATGAAGTGTGCGCGACAATGCCGGAGCGCAACCGTTTACTGGCGACGCTGTTACAGGAATTGGCACGCGTGTTGCACCAGTTTGCGCGGGACGGCTTCGTCGCATTACGCGACGAATGGGAGCAATATCATGCGTATCAGGACAAGCCGGTTCGCTTGCATCTGCCGGACGGATCGATGGTGAGTGGTATTGCACGTGGTGTCAGCGATAGCGGCGAGTTGTGCCTGGAAACCGCGCAGGAGATAAGGCGGTTCAATTCCGGCGAAGTGGGAGGGCAGTAATGAAACTGCTGATCGATGCCGGTAACACGCGCATCAAATGGGCATTGTCGGACGGCATGACGCGGTGCGCGCGAGCGACGTGTGCGGGAGAGTATGAGCGGGCATCGAACGGCGTTTTGCAGACCATGCAAGCGGACGGTTTGCCGCAACAATTCTCCGGGATACCCGAGCTCCGGGAAATCTGGGTGAGCAACGTCGCAGGTGAAGATGTCGCGCGGCATATTCGCAATATCGGCGCGGGGCAACATCCGCATACTTACTTCATCGTTGCGCGTAAGAGCCAGTGCGGTGTGCGCAACAGTTACACCGACCCGGCGCAACTGGGCAGCGACCGCTGGGCTGCCCTGATCGCGGCATGGCATCTGGCAGGCCGCAGCTGCCTGGTAGTAAACTGCGGTACCGCCACCACGATAGATGCGTTGTCGGCGACGGGAGAATTTACCGGCGGGCTTATCTTGCCCGGGGTGGAATTAATGCAGCGCAGCCTGGGCGGCGCAACGGCGCAATTGAAGCCCGCACAAGGAACGTATGCAGCATTTCCGCGCAACACTGCCGATGCCATGTTCAGCGGCGCGATACAGGCCAGTTGCGGCGCGATACAGCGGCAACATGCTTTGCTTGGCGACGACAATGCGCCAGTCATACTGAACGGCGGCGCGGTGGAAATCTTGCATGAGCATCTTCTTAACCTGCCGCTACGCATGGAGGATAACCTGGTGCTGCAAGGATTGTTATTGATCGCACGGGAAGCGAGCACATGATGAGGACGTTATTCTGGATTCTGCTGTTGGGCAATGCCATCTTTTTCGCGATGATGCAATGGGGCGGATTGCAGATCGGCGATCAGCCAACGGTGCAGGCGCAACCGGCGTTGCATGAAGAGAAAATTCGCTTGCTGGAGATGCGGCAAAGCGCGGCAACTCCGGCAGAACCCGCGCCCGTTGCCGACAGCCCGACCGCCGCCGCAACGGTTTGTCTGGAGTGGGGCGATTTTTCCGGCACCGATCTGATACGCGCCACGGCGGCGCTGTCCGCCCTGCAACTCGGCGAAAGATTGAGCCAGCGCCAGATCGAGTACAACATAGGCTATTGGGTATACATACCGCCGCTCAAGGACAAGGCAACAGCCCACCAGAAAGTTGCGCAACTCAAAGCTCGCGGCATCGACGAATACTTCATCGTGACGGATGCCGGGCCTTGGCTGAACGCCATTTCACTCGGCGTATTCAAGACACAAGAAGCCGCACAGCATTTTTTGGATAACCTGCGCGCCAAAGACGTGCGCACCGCACAAGTTGGCGAGCGTGCCAGCAAGCTTAAAATGACCCTGTTTGTGATGAACGGAGCGGACGCGGCGATGGAGGCGAAATGGGCCGCCATACAAAAGGATTTCACCGGAAGCGAGTTAAGGAAAGTCCCTTGCGCGCATTGACAAGGTAAGGCGAAATCTGGAGAATGCCGCGCTCTTTGCGGTGATATAGCTCAGGTGGTTAGAGCGCAGCACTCATAACGCTGAGGTCGGTGGTTCAAATCCACCTATCACCACCAATACCGTATTTCAGGCAGTCTCAAAAAGCCTCGAAATACCACATAAAACCCGCACTGCGCATAGCTTTGCGGGTTTTTTCATGCCTAAACGGTATCAATCAAGCCCATTGCATCTTGCAGTATTTGACAGTATATTTCCCCATTAGGTACTGTCATTTAAGATTCGATACTGTCAAGGGGGAAATCATGGCTCTGACCGCATTAGAGGTAACAAAGTCAAAGGCAGCAGAAAAACCGCAAAGATTGGCTGATGGCGGCAACATGTATCTACTCATTCAGCCCAATGGCGCAAAGTATTGGCGCATGGACTACCGATTAGCAGGCAAGCGTAAAACGCTGGCTATTGGGGTATATCCAGACATTAGCCTGGCTGATGCACGGGAACGGCGCGAACAGGCGCGCAAGTTGATAGCAAACGGTGTTGACCCTGTCGAGGTTAAGCACGCGCAAGCCGCATCTATTGTTGCGAATACTGAAAACAGCTTTGAAGTGATTGCCCGTGAGTGGTTTGTCCGCCATGCGCCAAACTGGAAAGAGAATCATTCGAGCAAGATCATTGCCCGACTGGAAAAGGATGTGTTCCCGTGGATTGGTAATCGGCCTATCGCTGATATTACCGCGCCTGCATTGCTGGCAGCGATACGCAAAATAGAAGCCCGTGGTGCGCTGGAAACGGCGCACCGTGCGCTTGCATGTTGCGGGCAGGTGTTTCGCTACGCCGTGGCAACTGGACGCGCTGAGCGTGACCCTACCGGCGATTTACGCGGCGCATTGCCACCAGTCAAAAAGGAAAAACACTTTGCCGCGATTACTGAACCCAAAAAGGTGGGCGAACTGATGCGCGACATTGAAGGCTATCAAGGCTCGTACATCGTGAAGGGCGCATTCAAACTTTCACCGTTGCTATTCGTGCGACCCGGCGAACTGCGCAAGATGGAATGGGCGGAGCTTGACCTGGACAAAGCGGAATGGATTATTCCTGCTGATAAAATGAAAATGGGGGTTACGCATATAGTGCCGCTGGCAAAGCAGGCCGTGGCGGTGTTGCGCGAAATGCTACCGCTAACAGGGCGCAGCAAGTATGTATTCCACGGCGAACGTGACCACGACAGGCCAATGAGTGACAACGCGATTAGATCGGCATTGCGGCGTATGGGGTGGGCTAATGACGAAATGACACCGCACGGTTTTCGTGCAATGGCTTCAACCATCCTGGACAACATGGGCTATAAGCAGGAATGGTTGGAACGTCAACTGGCGCATGAAGAGCCGAGCAAGATCAAGGCGGCATACAAGCGCGAAGCATGGCGGATGTATCTACCTGAGCGCACCGCCATGATGCAGGCATGGGCGGATTATCTGGACAAGTTAAAGGCCGGGGCGGAAGTGATACCGCTGCGCGCATAATTCGAGTTATCCACATCTAGCCAGACGGGGCGAAAACGGAC
>Ga0315281_10002859_pt1 | contig 25488 bp, 24 predicted proteins | sample YL17G07_0_MG_FD_204540 | JGI IMG/M metagenome (GOLD analysis project Ga0315281, IMG submission 204540) | Sediment microbial communities from Yellowstone Lake, YNP, Wyoming, USA - YL17G07_0 | ecosystem: Environmental > Aquatic > Freshwater > Lake > Sediment | place: USA: Wyoming | collected... | reverse complement strand
TGTAGAGCGTTGTACAAGGCCTTGGGATCCACGATCGGTCCTCGAGCGGTGTTTACGAGTATCGCGGTCTTCTTCATGATCTTGAACCGTTCCTCGCCGATTAGGTGATGTGTCTCAGGAACCAGTGGAGTGTGAATGGTGACGAAATCCGACTCTGCGAGCAGCGTCTTCAGCTCCCTGAACTCGACACCGAGACTCTTCTCCAGAGCAGGTCTCCTCACAGAATCCGAGTAAATGATCCTCATATCGAATCCTTTGGCCCGCTTAGCCATCTCGGCCCCTATCCGGCCTAGTCCGATGATGCCCAGCGTAGCGTGATGAATGTCGTGACCGAGAAGGATCATCGGCCCCCAAGTCTTCCATTTTCCTTCTCTAACGTTCCTTTCGCCTTCCACGACGCGGCGGGCAGCGGCGAGCAATAGAGCAAACGCAAAATCTGCAGTAGTCTCCGTTAGGACGCCCGGGGTGTTGCACACCATGATCTTGCGCTTCGTCGCTTCACGGACGTCTATGTTGTCGAATCCAACTGCCATGTTGCTGATCACTCGTAGCTTCGGTGCTGCGTCCATGATGGGGGCGTCAATCTTGTCACTGACAAGGGAAAGAAGTGCGTCTATCTGGGGGATCTCTTTGAGGAGCACGTCACGTGGAACCACGAGCTCGCCCTCCCAGATACGATAGTCGCAACTCTGTGCGAGTTTCCTCAACGCCTCTTCAGGAATGAGTCGATTCACGTACACCTTTGGCTTCACTGTGTTCGACCTCAGTTTCTGCAACCGCGGATACGGGAATCTCAAGCATTCCAGTGAGGCTTACATATGACTTTCTGGGCGTCAATGACGCGACGTGAACGATGTGGCTGATGTAGCACGTGTGCTTCTGAATGCAACTCTCGATTTCCTCGGCAAGGCGTGGCATGTATTCCGCTCCGCCTTCCTGAAAGTCGAGCGCAGCATGTAGACACGCAAGACTGGCAGAGACGCGAGCCAGACTCCTTTTATTGGGACTCCTTGGTAGGCACTTGAGCTATGCAGGAAACGAGCGAGTGTATAGTAGTTTGACGAGAGCGAAGTTCGAGATTCTCTCAGCAGATGAGGTCATTCGGATTCATGATGCGTCGCTCGACGTGCTCGCCAACACCGGGGTGCAGGTGGACGATGTTGAAACTCGCAAGATGCTTGGGGAAGCAGGAGCGCAAGTCGCCAAGAGCAACGGGATCATCAAGATTCCTGAAAGTCTTGTACACGAGGCGTTGAAGAAAGCACCCAAGGAGTTTCTCCTGTATGGCAGAGATGGAGTAAAGCCGCTGAGGCTTGGGCAGTGGGACAGCTACTTCACCACGGGTGGTTACGCAACATATGTCTATGATTTGTGGACTGGTTCACGAAGAGAAGTCACGTCCTGCGATCTAGCAGACGCTGTGAGGCTTGCAGATGCGTTACCTAGCTGCGATCTCATCGCGAATATCCCTGCTGCTAGGGACGTTCCACAGGCGACTCTCGATAGGCATCAGTGGGCCATCGGATTGACGCACACTCGCAAGCATGTCCTGAGCGAGGCGAGAGGCTACGACAGCGTCAAGGATGCAATTGCGATGACTGCAGCAATTGCAGGAAGCACGGACGCATTGAAGAAGAGACCAATCATCACATTCGATGCTACTACTATTAGCCCGCTGACCTAAGATCGGCTTCAGACTCGGGAGATAGTTGGAGGCGCAAGGAACGGGATACCTGTCAGCATAAGCCCGGGCCGGATGGCAGGCGCCAGTTCCCCGGTCACCTTGGCAGGCACCATGGCTCAAGCGAACGCAGAGTTTCTGAGCGGCTTGGTCATCTCGCAAGTTGCATCACCCGGCGCTCCGGTCATCTACGCTTGTTGGGCGAGGCATCTAGATCAGAAGACGGCCAATGTTTCCATGGGAACTCCGGAATTTGCACTTCTGAGAGTGTGTCAAGCCCAGCTAGGCAGGTACTTTGGCCTACCAACGCGTGGAGGAGGTCTTGTTACAGACTCGAGGATAACCGACGCGCAAGGCGGATACGAGAAGATGGCTACCTGCTTGATCCCAGCAATGGCAGGATTGAACATTGTTGCAGGTATGGCGATGGTCGATTCATTGAACACGATGAGCTATGAGCAATTCATCGTGGACGAAGAAATCGTTGGATTCGCGAAGAGAATACTCAACGGAATAGATGTTACCGCGGAGAGGATTGCCGCAGACGTCATCGGGGCCATAGGGCCTGGCGGCAGCTTCCTGGGCACACGGCATTCTCTGAAGCACTTCAGACAAGAACTATGGATGCCCCAGATATCGGATAGAACGGCTTGGTCTCAGTGGCATGAGAGAGGCGAGAAGGGTGCTGAAGTCAGGGCTCATGAGGCGGCCAAGAAACTGCTCGCCTCACATCAACCCCCCGCGCTGCCGGCAGAAGTCGAGAAGAAGATCTGGAGCATTGTCCGAGAAGCCGAGAAACGCCAAGCCTAGGGCGCATGGCATTTCAGTGACAGCATTATCGGTTCGATGATCTTTCCCACTTGCTCGGATGTCTCAGGCCGCCCGAAAGCGTACACCACGTAGTACCTTCCCGAATCATCGCACTGTAGGTGCATGGAGTGCGACTCCTGCGTTACCCGACGTGACCCGAAGGGGAAACCTCCTCGTTCGACGAACATCCGCGCGTGAGTATAGGTGGCATCATGTCCCTGAATCTTCAAGTTCTTGGTCTCAGGAGTACCATCTAGTTTCGCACGTGTGCTCTTGACGGAGCGCTCAATGCTGCCAGATGCTTGAGCTGCGGCCGTGGCATACTGCTTTCTTGCATCTTCCAGACTCCCCCATGACAGGAAAACCTTGAGGCCCTCTTCAAGATGGAGCACGATGTCACCTTTCTCCCTTCGCGTCTTGGGATTGAGTTCAAGACGCGCGTTGTTCGGATAGTTGGCTGAAAACCCGTACATCGCTAGGAGTTCGTACTCTGGTTGAGTAGTCTTCGATTCGTCGGCTTCTGTACCTTCCGTCACAATTAGCTCTTCATCGCTTGCCTGCTTACTGATGCCTGAACCCTTCGTGGCTCGCGTTCGAGTGATCCCCAGCAATCTCAGTAATTTGTGGGTGAGATCGTCTGTGTCCTTCATGATTACTGCCTGAGGGCAAAATGGCGAGGTTGGATATTACCTCTCCGCACCCCTCCGCACGCGGAAAGTGCCGACGCGAGTTGCTTGCCAGCATGAAAGAACGGTGTTTACATCCGAAGCGATTGCACTCATTCGTAGTCATGATTCAATATCTGTGTCCGCGGTGATCCGGGGTTTGGTCGAGGTGGTTTGGTAGAACTGATCGAGGCCTATGATTTCGGTCGAATTGTGATCAACGGGGTTGTCTAAAGGAAGGACGTGATAATCACAGGGGAGAAGACAATGGCTGAGTTCAAAGATGCGTATACGAGATTCCTCGCACGCTGTGTAGATCTCGCCAACACGGAATCCGGGTAGCTGACGACAAGCTTCATTTTCTGTTGAGATTGACTTCTTGCTGATGATCGGGATGGGAAAGCGCATTAGAATAACAACTAGGGCAACGGGCGCCGTGGAGGCCGCTGTGACCTCTGAGAATCCTAAGACGGCAGAGGCGATCTGGACGGCGCTTCCAATCAAAGGTAACGCGAACACATGGGGAGACGAAATCTACTTCTCAACCTCAGTGGGTCTGAAGGAGGAGAAAGCGAGGGCTGAGGTCGAAGTTGGCAGCATTGCGTATTGGCCGCCGGGCAAGGCTCTATGCATTTTCTTCGGGGCAACCCCGGTTAGTCAGCACGGTGAGCCGCGAGCATACAGTCCCGTCAACGTTTTTGCCAAGGTCACCACTAATTCGGCGGTCTTCAAGAAGGTCCGCGACGGCGATCAAGTGACCGTAGAAAAGGTCGAAAGCTGAGGTTGTGTGAGGCCAATTGACCTGCAATCATGCAACTCTGGACTGGACTTATCGCGGAATGCGAACGCTGGTCCTTGAAAATCGCAATCTACGTCTCGTCTCGCTTCTCGACAAAGGGTCAGACATCGCAGAGTTGACCTACAAGCCGCTCGACCTTGGCCTGTTGTTCCACGCACCAACCGGCTACAGGAAACCCGGAAGCATCGTCGGAACCTGCAAGAGATCTGAAGGCGAATTCATGGAATACCACGGAGGGGGCTGGCAGGACATGGGGCCCAGGCACAAGGATAACCGTCCCCGCTGAGGCAGTCGTGATGGACAAGGCAGAGCCGTGGGGTCGCCTCAAAGCGGAAACGACCCACAAATGGTCATACGTGGAAGACAAAGCGGGAAACAAGGTCGATCTGAGCGTACTGCCAGCGGACAATGTGGTTGCTGACGAGACAGCCTTCATCACGAACATCAAGGAACCATGGTATACCGTCGTGAATCCGGATCTAAAAGTTGGATTCGCGCTCAGATGGGACCTATCCGTGTTTCCCGGTCTCTGGTTCTGGCAGAGCTACCGAATTCCGGATCATCCATGGTTCGGAAAGGCGTACTGCATCGCGTTAGAACCATGCTCCGGCCACCTCACAGCCTACGAGCAGCTAGGAAGGGGAACCATCAAGAGACTTCAAGCCAATGCATCTCTCGAGACTCAGCTGACCGCCACAGTGTTCGCTGGAGTCGAGAAAGTGAAGACTGTTAACTTGGACGGAACTGTCGTTCCGTCCTAGGTGATCTCAGGCAATTGTTACAATGATGTCTACTCGAAACGATCCAGATGCGCTGGATTGTACCGTACCGGTGAATGTCCCAGATCATAGGGCTTGGAAAACCGAATAGTTTAGAATCTCCCTTCCCACCAACTTGAACATGTGATTAGGATGGCTCTTGCAATCTTGGGTGCGCTCGGCGGTGCAGCTCTCGGCGGATTCGGTGGATGGGCTCTTGGCGGATTCACTGGTGCAGCAATAGGAGGCCTTGCCGGTGCCGCCCTCGGTGGCGCAGTAGGCGTGGCTGCATCCTACCCGTGGTACTACCATCGCTACTGGTCTCCCTACTACCAGCCATACTACTATCAGCCGTATTATCCGGTAATGCCTCCGCGGGTTTATCCACAGTACGCAATGCAATGGGTCCCAGCGCCTGCCTTCGGATACTGGTAGACACTAGACCGAGATTCGCGTCGGATCGACAGAACCTACTGGGTCACGTTCTGGAGAGTCGCTAGCCTAGCGTGCGCGATACTTCGATGCGGAGACTAGAACGCCTAGAGCAGGGCCTGTCTTCTGGTCCACATATACCAGATCATGATGGGCCCAGAGAGAGTCAATGCCCAAACGTTGATTATTATCTCGAAAGCAACTTCGCCGCTTGCTATGAGATAGGTGCCATTTTCCAAGTTGTAGAGCACGTCCATCAGGCCAAGGAAGATAGAAGCGCCTCCCGAGAGTAGAGCGAATAGCACTCCCCACGGTTTCCGTCGATATGTCGCAAACTGCATAGGCGAATCTCTGCACGAAGGAGAAGTCGGTCTGTTGCTCATCGATTCGAGACGTAGGCTTGAGTTGCCGCAAGATATACGTGTCATCAGGGTCTGTCCATTCGATCCGGCCGACTACTTGACTTCAAGAATCGTCAAGGCAAAACTAAAGTCAGGAAAGCCGAACGTGACTTCATGAGAGGACTGACTGAGCTTGTCAAATCAAGGGTATTCTATTCAAGCAGATCTAGCTATCAGCATCTTGCCGCTTCTCAGTTCCTTGGTTAGTTGCCATCCTTTGCTAAGGTAGGTCGTGAGTTCCTCTTCCGTAGCATTGTGGCTCCCTACAAGCGGCTCATCAACAAACATCTGATACGGTCGAACCGTTGGCGTCAACAGATCCTGTACTCCGCTCCGCCATGACTTGGGGACGTATATACGGGTCTTCATCGATATGTGTGACCGTATATTTCGATCAGCCACGATGGGGCTTCCCGCCGGAAGGGGGCACACTGGAACGAGTCGCTCAGATGAACGTTCAGGGTGTCCTAGTTGCGTGTCTTTCTTCGCGTTTTTCTGGGGTGCCTGTAGATGGAACTGACTCTTTGCATGGTGAGCGTCTTGTTCTTGCTTGATAGAGTATTGCCGATCAAGTGCTGTGTGGACTTGAACACCTGGACAAGATTCCTTGCGAAAGGGGTCAAAGCTGTTCCTCCGCCTCCCTTCTTCTTGCCGGGATCAGCTCCGCCGCGACGTGTGACAATTATGGGCTCCTTGAGTCTCTTCTGTGTTCTGACAAGATAGTCACACACGAATTTGTAGGACATGCCGAGATTCTTGGCAGCTGCAACGATTGAGCCATACTCGTTGATCGCCTCTAGGATTTGCGCTCCCCCTTTGCCAAGAACCCTTTCCCCAGCCGCATTATTGAGGTAAAGCCGAAAGGTATACTGCAGCTTCGTCCTCCGGCTGTCCAACAAGCATCAGTTCCCATACGACATTCAGCCATCACGAGCATAATAGTGTGGAGCATTGGGCCTACTAGATCCATGGCTGTTAGTCGTTTTCCATCTTGTGTCTCAGCTCTCTATCTCGGATGCGCCAAAGGCGCGGAAGGGCGAATGATACTTCCCTGGTAGTTCGATTACGTACGGTTAGTCTATGCCAGAGGATTCGGATTCCTTCACAATTGCTACACCTTTCCTGCCGCGTTCTCTTCTGACCCCGGCTATCCTCTGAATTGCCGACGCTCCAAGGGAGCCGCTCAGTTCCAAGCGATTTCGGGTATTGGGCGGACCTTTGGCGTAGGCTTTCCACTAAGATTTCGTTGGTTCAAAACGCGAAATGTCACCTAACCGGGCCCGCCATTACTTTTCGGGCTATCTGCGGAGTCCTTGTGCATATTCTGTCCGCAGATATGCCCAGCGGACGCAAGGAGAGTAACCGGACGACAAGTGGCCGTTAACCAGGTCCTCGAAGAAATCGAGAAGGACAGATTGTTCTACAGGGCGTCTGGTGGCGGGGTCACAGTAGGCGGAGGCGAGCCAACGATGCAGTGCGAATTCGTTACGCGTTTACTTACAGAGTGTCAACGACGAAACATACACACCGTCATTGAGACATATGGGTACGCCAGTTGGAGCCGTTTGGAAAGGATCTTGCAGCATCTGGATCTAATGCCTTTTGCCATCAAGAAACATGGACCCCGAAGAGCGTGTCAGGCTGATGGGTGTCTTAAATGAACCAGTTTTACGGAACGCACGGAGAATCGCGAGCTATGCGATACCCGTGATATTATGCGTCCCAATCATACCTGGTTTCACTGATTCACAAAGCAATATCGAGTCCATAGCGAAATTCGCAACAGGGTTAAGAACAGTGACCCAGATAGAGCTCCTGCCATATCATCAACTCGGCGAACGCAAATATGAATGGTTAGGAAGGGATATCCACCGAGGCGCGTTGAGCCACCTAGACAAGAACACATGGAAAGTCCAAGAGAAATCATTATGCAACATGGCTTGAGCCTTCGTATACACTATTGACCAGTGGCGACCGGCTGTCTTCTCAGCTGGGCAAACCGCCAATTGATTCCCATCGCATGCTCATCAGAGGTAAGGAATGAATTCAACGGCTTGCGGAGCTAGTGACAGCGCATTCTCTTGGGGCGGGGTGAACAAATCAGGGCTTGATTTGTTCTGCGTAGCCTAGGCGCATAGACGCTTCGTCAGATATCTCGCGCCAAGGCGGCCCAGTCTTTTCTCCTATAGTCTTGAGGAATTTCTGCCAAGCCTGCAGGTCGTCAACTTCAATGTCTTCAATGATATCGTAGGGCGGCTTCGGGTCGCCTCCCTTGACCTCGTAGACTGTGTAGCTTCTAATCCCAGGTATTTTGCCAAGTACCTCTTCTTTCCAGATCTTCTGGTCGACTTCACGGGAATATCTCCTATATTCTTCGGTCGTCCTACCTGCTCTTAGTTTGTACATCATGAATAGGTGCATGCGAATCACCGCTTGCTAGGATCGCAGAATGTTCGCTTATTAGTGTTGGTGGCTGCCGGGGAGTCCATCGCTCGTGTGGGATTTTGTTCGAGGATCTACTCACTCACTACTCTCAGAAGCGGACCGCCTCTTGCCATACTACACCGTGTCCAATCAGGCGGCTTCTCGCACCACGGGTTTGAAAATCTACCGTCGACGCGCGCGCACAGATAGAATGCCGTTGAGTAGACGCCTCTAGCTAGTCGTGAATCAAACATGAAACCCGCCCCGCGGATTCTGGCCGACTTGTGGCTAGTAGCCTATCCGATCAGGCGAACTAGGGTTGAAGCCACGACTTCGTTCTTCCGCGTTCTCAAAGAGGTTCCAAAGGTAGTAGGTTTCCGTCCTGGCTGAACTGGAGTTCTTTCGGCTTGCTTAGTTGGAGCAGGTCATTTCGTTTCTTGAGCAATGGCGCGTACGCCTCGGACACCTCGGCTTCGCTCAGGTCAAGGGTGTTCTTGATTCGAACCAGTCTCGGGGCGCCCGCTTCGATCATACCGACAGTGCTCAGAGCGGCATCGATGGCTTCCCTATCCGTGTCAAAGTACGGGGGTATCTTTATGGATCCAGGGTCAAGAAAGGTCAATGCGTTCACATAGGTCGCCTGCCGGTCGATCTTCTCAACGAGTCTCTTCGTGGTGAAATCGGCTCTTCCGATCCCTACGGCGTTCCCTCGGCTCTCTTCTGTCAGGTCGAGGGCGACGATCTTGTCAATCTTGGGCCCGGATGCTGCATCTGAGGCTCGGATGAAGCGGCCGATGACGTTCGTATCCATCCCGTCGCCACTGATATTCTTCCCGATCTCGTCCACGATCAGGACATCGATCTGGTCGAATGGTAGCTTCATCATCCAACGCTTGGCCTGACTAAGCAGGTGCTTGTCCTTCTGCTCCATCTCGCTAGGAAGAACCGCCTCGACTATCGCCGTCTGCTCATATGCGTTCTCTACGACTCCCACTCCGAAGGCGATCTTGCTCGTCTTCAGTACCTCACGTCCGACGTTTTCTAGAACTTTCTGATAGCCGTGCCTAACGAACGCATGGTGGCATGTGGCCGCGCCTTCGTGCTTTCCGAGACCGACGGCCATCATCTTGCAGAAGCCGCTCTCTATTTCAGCTTTGAAGTCCGTGTGGGGTTTGATTCTAACCACGAGTGCGATATGGTCTGCCTCCCAGGCGGTCTTGTCGAGGTAGACCGGAAATCCTAGCGTCTCCCCAACCTGCACCACTTCCATCGAAGACCTTATGGGAACACCCACAGCCTCTTCGGTGATCCCGTGCTGTCTCAGGATTTCTAACTGTCCATCAGATGTTGCTCCACCGTGGCTTCCCATCGCAGGGACAATGAAAGGTATGGCTCCTATCGCCTTGAGCTCCTTAACGACCGTCTTTAGGATGACTGTGATGTTGGCTATTCCCCGGCTTCCGGCCGTGATGGCGACTGTTTCGCCGCGTTTGATGTGGGAGGAAAGCTTGAGCCCTACTAGCGCTTGCCGGACAGTAATCGGAATATCGATTAAGGGAGGGGCTGTTTCGAAGAGTTGCTTGACACGCAGCATCTTTGGATACGGCATTGCAGTCCCCCTCCCAATCCGGATGTGCTGCTAGCATCTAAGATTGCGGGATTCTCAGCGGGGGTCCCACTATTTTCGAGACACACCTGCTCCCATCTTTCACGGTGAAGGTCTTTGATGTTTCTGTCAATGGTATTTTCTTTCGGCGTCGCTCATTACTGAGTCCATTACTTCCATGGCGCGGTCTATTTCTTCTTCTGTGACGATTAGTGTTGGATAGTTGTTGAAGCGGTTCCCGTAGTATCCTGCTCTCTGTATGAGGAATCCTCGTTTGTAGCATTCGTTCTGGATCCAAGCAGTCTCTTGAGCGGCCGGCTCTTTTGTTTCATGGTTCTTGACTAACTCTACTCCAATGAATAGCCCTCTGCCTGCCACGTCTCCTATCAGTCGATGACGATCTTGGAGGGCCCGCCACTTTTCCGCGAGATATTTGCCAGTCTTAGCAGCTCTCTCCGGTATCTTCTCCTCAAGAAGTACGCGCACCAGTGCGAGACCGGCTGCGCAGGCGATATGGTTTCCAGCGAAGGTTCCCATATGCGCGCCCGGTCCCACATAGTCCAAGATTTCTTGTCTCCCAACGACGGCAGAAAGTGGGATTCCGCCTCCAATGGCTTTGCCTATGCACATCAGATCTGGGGCCACATTCGAGTGTTCGCACGCCCACAGCTTGCCCGTTCGACCGAACCCGCACATTATCTCGTCCGCGATCAGCAGCAACTCGTATTTGTCACATATCTTTCTAAGTTCGGATAAGAACTCAACAGGTGGAACTATGTATCCAGCGTGACCCTGACACGGTTCGACTACAATGCCGGCGACATTGGTGATTCCCTTATCAGGATCTCGTAATCCATAGTGTACTGAGGAAAAGAAGTTCTCTAGGTACTTGGTGCACGCCATTTTGCAGTCTGGATACTTCTCTCCCAGCGCGCAGCGGTAGCAGTATGCGTACGGAAACCTTACTACGGCTGTGTCTACAGGGAGCTGGTGAAAGTTCTTGAAATATGCGTTTGCTGTCAGCGCCATCGCGGCGGTTGTCCTTCCATGATAGGCTCCCGTGAAGGCGATTAGGTTCGTCCTGCCCGTGTAGTATCTAGCTAGCCTGGTGGCTGCCTCAATTGCCTCCGCACCTGTGACTGCCCAGAGGATCTTCTTTTCGAAATTTCCCGGCGTTATCTCGAGCATTTTCTTGCCCAATTCAATTCTGGGGATGCTCGGCATTTCGCAGTATTGCAGAACGCGTCGAGCTTGCTCTTCAATCGCTGCCACCACCTTTGGATGCGAGAAACCTATGGCATGCACGCCAAAACCTCCCGTGAAGTCAATGTACTCATTGCCATCAACATCTGTCATCGTCGATCCCTTGCATCCAGCCACGACTGGGGGAGCCACGCAAACGTTCCAATACAGATGCGCGAGCGATTCGGTCTGCATAATCTCTTTGAGCAATTTCTTCGACTTCTCACCCCTTGCTTCTTTCTCTATTCGATTGAGAAGTTCGTCTCTCTTGGCCTTCATTCTTACTCTTTCGTCGACTATTCTCTCTTCAATTGGCCTAACCATGATTGCACACTGCTCATGACGAGCCGATCGGTTGAAATCCAGAGAAATAAGTCTTTAGCTCCAGCAAACTCAGAAAACTGAGATTCTCATTGGCCTGCATCTGACTGGCTGTGCGGCTAGATCCAATCGAGTTTATTCTATCCACTGTGTCTTATCGATCCAGTAGGTTCGGCTGTGGAAAGTTATCTGTTTTCTTCTCTGATCGCTGTGAGGTTGGCTACTCCGATGTTGTAGCTGAGGGTCTTGAGGTGGAGTTCTCTTCTTTGGGCTGCTGCTTTGCGGCTTGCGAGGTGGTTTCTGGAGCATCGCTTCAGGGCGCTGTAGACTGATTGGGCTTTGCTCCGCTCGGGGTATCGTCTGAGGAATGTGGTTTGGTCTTTCAGCCATAGGGTGATCATGTCTCGCCATGCTTGGCTTCCATGTTTCGTATGGTTGTGTGGCTAGGCGCACTCTCTAAACCTACTCTGGCGCGTTGCTCGCGGAAGACGCGTAGGTATACGCTGATGCTTCTGTAATCTATGCCCAGCCACGTCTTGAGCAGCAGGAGCGTAACCATCGCTTTGGGCGGGTATGGTGGTTGCCCGCGCTTCTGAGGAGTCCATGGGGCTGGGTTCGACTGAACGAGGCTCTTGGCTTTGCTTAGGAAGAGGTTCACCTCATCACGCCTGTAACGCTCGTAGCCTCTCCAGTCACGCTCATACTTCCGCCAGTCCCTGTCTCCTCTCGTTTCCCTAGGCATTCATGGCACCGGGTTGAGGCTGTCGGGAGGATTCCCTTGGCGGTAAGAAGCATCAGGGAGGCAATTCTACGCCGATACGCCAACAAGCCCAGACAGGAAAAAGACCGATCAGCTTTCCACAGCCCTTATGCGCCCTATTGTCTGGAAATCACAAGTCTTCCGTTTGGCGAATAACAGCATATATAGGTGGTCGTGCGCTGCGCTTCAATCTGGGTGTCAGATTCGGTGGAGTCCTTGTCGCAGGAGCTCAAAGCTATGGCTATCCGCGAGATCGACATAAAAGAGATACTCCCAACAGGTATCAGCTTGAGATGTTTGGACGAGAAGACTGTCGGCGAATTGATGGAGTCGGTCCGGCTCAACGGGCTACTGCAACCGATCAGCGTGAAAATTGTTGACGGGAAGCAGTTTAGGCTCATCTTTGGGTCTCACAGACTTGAGGCCGTAAGAAGGCTGGGGTGGAAGAAAGTCCCTGCCATTGTGAGAGAGATTTCGGACGAGGAAAGCTTCTTGATGAACCTGACCGAGAACCTGCAAAGGAACGTCCACGTGAGCCCAATTGCCGAAGCCAGAGGGTACAAGTATCTCATTTCCAAGGGCTGGACCATAGGCGAGATAGCCAAGAGAATTGGAAAGAGCGACAGCTATGTCTGCAATAGAATGAGAATCCTTAAGCGACTTCACCCTGAGCTACGAAGGTACGTGGAATTTCCACGTGGAAACTCATATCTAACATTGTCCCACGCGGAACACTTGTCCACGATACGAGAACCTTCGCGTCAGCTTGAACTGGCCCGCTTGATCCGTAAGCAAAGCCTTTCCATGCGTGAGCTGGAAAGGCTGACGCGAAAGACCGCGAACAAAGTGGCCCCGAACAAATGCCTATGCAGTGAGTGTGACAAATTCGAGTGCAGCCTGCACAAGGACCCAGGACATAAGCAATATGCAGCCAACAAACAACTTGTGAAGCGGTTTTGGGAGGCTATCAATTCGGGGGATTTCGATGCCTTAGATCACCTCTGCGCCCGAGACTACGTCTGGCACATATGTGTTTGGCACACCTACTCTAGCACCATCACACACACTGAAATGCACGGACTTGAGAGCTATAAGAAAGCTGAAGCGGAGTGGCGCCTAGGCAATCCGGACTTGAACATGATCATAGAGGACGTGATCGCCGAGAGGGATCGTGTGGCGGTCCGCTACACAATGAAGGGCTCAAATTCTGACAACACGAAACTGTCGAGATCATCGGTAAGCATCTTCAGAATCGAAGACGGTGAGCTTGCAGAAGAGTGGGAGCTGGACGACGAATTCAGATCGGTGGAGCCCATCGACCAAGTATGAAGTTCGCTCCACCTTGGATCGATACTCCCATGGAGTATCTGGCATCAATTTGGTTACACATATTTGCAAAGAGATACGCCGACGATCCTACGGGGAATCCTTAAGGAACGGAACCTTTCAAGTTCGACGACTTGAAGAAGGATGAGTTCTTTCGACACAAGAGAAACGAGGACTACTGGGAACAAGGGCTTCTCTACCTGGATGGACCAGAGATGCACAAGTCAGGTTGATTGACGTCGAAAATGGCAAACTCGAAGACTCGCGGACCAGGTACGCGAGTAGAGCTGCCGTCGATGTCCATTTCACTAATGCACGAATGCCTCTCGTGATTGGGCTATTTCGGCGAGAGGTTGTCTTGCCTTCTCCAAAGTCTTCTCAATGTCTTCGGGCGTATGACTGGCACTTATGTATGCACGTTTTAGGTTCGAGGGAAGCATGAAGATGCCGCGCTCTATCATCTTCCTGCGGAATGCAACGAAACTCCTAGCGTCATTCCGCAGAAGATCAGTATAGCTTTCGATTGGGGGATCCATGAAGTAACTCACGAAAACTGATCCGAATCCAGTCGTGAACGTACTCAGATTGAGACTATCACATAATTCTTGCAGCCCTTTTCGAAGTCTATCTCCCAGTGCAAAGATATCCTCGTAAACGGACCCGCCTTCAAGTTCCTCAATAGTAGCGAGAGAAGCGGATGTGGAGAGGGGATGCGCGTTGTAGGTGCCAGCGAAGAACACATTTCCGCCTGCGGTATTGAATTGCATCATAAGATCTTCTCTGCCGCAAATTGCCGACAAGGGGTATCCGTTTGCGATAGCTTTTCCAAGGGTCGTCAAATCGGGAGTGACGCCGCATATCTTTTGATATCCGCCGATGCTGTGACGGAACCCTGAGATGATTTCGTCGAAAATTAGCACTATGTCATGGCGGTCGGCAATCTCCCTTAACCCCCGGAGAAATTCTTGCTTCGGCAATACACAACCAATGTTGTGGGGAACAGGTTCAAGGATGATCGCAGCGACTCTATCGCGTCTTTGGCGGACCTTCCGCTCAACTTCATCAAGCTTGTTGAAAGTCAGAACATGTGTGTTATCAATTGCTTCTTTCAACATACCTGCAGACCCTGGGTCCTTGATGCCCATTTTGGAAGCTTCGGTGATTACGTTCATCAGCACGCAATCGTGCCACCCGTGGTAGCAACCTTGGAACTTGATTATTTCGGTTCTTCCGGTCGCGGCCCTTGCTAGTCTGACAGCGTTGTAGGTTGCCTCAGAACCGGAGTTGCAGAACAAAACCTTCTGTGCGGAAGGCACGCACTGACATAGCTTATCCGCAAGTTTGGCTTCCAGCTCGGTTGTCCCAATTCCCACCAAGTCAAGTGTTTGGATGGTTTCAAAGACCCGTTTGTTGACTTTGGGGTGACAATGCCCCAAGATCGTCGCACCAAAGCCGCAATGGAAGTCGATGTATTCATTATCATCAGCATCCCAAATCTTGGAGCCCTTAGCCCGCGTAAATGCCAGAGGTATTCCGATTGATCTTAGAGATGTGTTCACGCCTCCGGGGATATGGAGCTTGGCAAAGTCAAAGACTCGGCTTGACTTGGACAAGTTCAAGAGGGAATTCCCCAAGGGTAACTTTGCACGACTGTTCTTTGACTACTCGGTATACCCGCACATAATGGTTCAGAAAACGCTGCGGACGTTCTCCGCAACTGTGCGGATGAATTTCTTGTCGCAGCTCGTGTAGAGGCAAACCTCATTTGCGCCAATCTCCTAGTAGGTCTCAATTGCATCCACCGAGCCTTTCCAGTTCTTGCAGATATGAAAGTTGCTTCGGACGTCGTCGATGGTTGTTTTTCTGCTCTCTTCTTCGGGTGTAACTGGATTGGGGAAGCTCCAAGAGTCTTTTCGTAGGATGCCCAGTGAACGCCAGGCCTTGCGTACTAAGTCTTCTGTTTTCTCGAGGCTAAGGTGCAATTCGATGATAACCTTTACGAGGCCCTTCCGGGCTTCGTTTTGTTTTGCATGTAGGCAGGAAGCACGACTTCTTTCAGCTTCCGGAGACTATTTCTTGGTGAGCCAGCTACACACATGTGCCAGTGACAAAAAGACACTAAATCATTGGGACAAGTCGGCTGGCATCCGTGGACGGAACTCTGCGCCGAAGAAGATGGATCATTCACAGAAAACTCGGACACTGGAAAAGCGGAGAGATCGCAGCAGCTCTACGAATTGATGAGAGAACAGTCTATCGCTGGTGGCGAATCTGTCGATGCCTGTGAATCCCATCAAGAGCTTGACCTCCGGATTGTCGACAGCGGATACTGCGGTTGTTTCGGTTGGTCTATGGATTGAATGGTTGAGGCTGTTGAGTTGTTCTAGGTTGACTTCTAAGAGTAGTTAGAACACACAGCCAGTCGGTTCGAAAATCTTAACTAGGTTGCCTGAGCCAGACTGGCCTGACAGGCAACTTGAGGTTCGGGAAATAGATGCCACAAGAACCGGTTGATCAGATCGTCGAGACTGATGTTCTCGTCATCGGAGGTGCGATCGCTGGACCGCGAGCAGCGATCGAGGCAAAGAGACATGGCGCCAGAGTATTCATGGTCGTAAAAGGAATCTACGGTTCCAGCGGCTGCTCCCTTAGCCCTTCCACGGCGAACTCAACCGGGCCGTGGACCGACCCAAAGAAAGATTCGGTGGATCGACATTTCAGGAACATTGTGATCGACAGTCGGCAGTTCATGTGCGATCAGGAACTGGCAAAGATCCAAGCTCAGGAAGGGGGAGAGAGGCTAGTTGAACTCGAAAGGTGGGGCATGGTGTGGGACCGAGACGCGGAGGGCAAAATCAGTATATTTCCAAGCGGGAAGCTCTTCCCTGGAATGGCTGTCGTCGACCGCTGGATCACATTTAGCAGGAACGGAACACGTGCGGTCGGTCCTTTCTGGACAGGCCATGGAACTGTTGATATCCTCCGCGACCAGGTTAATCGAGATGAAATCCCGTTCATTGACGAGGCGATTGTTTCCGACGTGCTCGTAACCGACAACATGGTAACGGGAGCTCTTGCGTATGATTACTTCAATTGCAAGACATTGATGATCAAGTGTTCGACAGTAGTTATCGCCTCTGGTGACTATGCTCAGGTGTACTACCCGCATACTATGGTCAGCGGGGAGAGCAGCGGGGACGGCTTCGCGCTGGCATACGAAGCAGGGGCACAACTTGTCAACGTGGAGATGTTCGAGTACATCCATCTGCATTTCGCCTACCCCGACTCCGCCAGGGGTAAGGCTGTGCTGGAGACACCCTCTGAATCCGGAGAAATGGCATATATTCGGAACAGCGTCGGCGACAGATTCATGGAACGATACAATCCGAACGCGAAAGAGCTGAGTCCAATGTCAGATGTAGCGTTGGCGATATTGCAAGAGGCCAAAGAAGGACGCGGAGGCCCGCATGGAGGGGCTTTCCTAGATTTCCGGCATATTCCGCCTTCCATTGTCAAGAAGAGCGTGCCAGGGAGATTTGAGGTCTTCGAAAAGCTAGGGTTCGACATTCGAAAGGACTTGATCGAAGTGTACCCGAGCGTTCACACTACCTCCGGAGGCATCAGGATCAATCCGGAATGCCACACGAGGGTACGAGGGCTATTTGCTGCAGGCCAAGTCGCATTTGCGATAGGTGACTCCATGATCGAAGGGGCAACAGGCATCGTGGATGCGTTAATCTGGGGAAAGCGGGCGGGAGAATTCGCCGCCGCCTACTCACACTCCAACAACCGGCTTGAACCAAACCTGGCGGACTTGCAAGAGAAAGTCCGCCTCATGAAGGCTCCACTTGAGTCCAAATCAGGGATTCCGCCGATCAAGATTATGCGTAGGCTTCAACGCGCGATGTGGGATGGAGCAGGGATCGTCAAGAGCGAGCAAAGCTTGCACAAAGCGCTGGAAGTGTTAGGTGACATACGAAAGTCCATGGTCGATCAAATGTCCACGAAGACCAAAACAGGAATCTTCAACCATGAGATGCGTGAGGCGATCGAGGTGAGACACATGCTGACTACCTCCGAAGCGATCGTTCGATCCTCGCTAACCAGAAAAGAAAGTCGAAACAGGTTCCATCGATCAGACTACCCTAGGCAGGACGACGAACACTGGCTGAGGTTCGTCATCGCCGAGAAGACGCGTGAAGGCATGAAGATTACGACTGAACCTATTGAGTTTCCGTATATCAAGCCGGGGGTATCCCCATGACAACGCGACGTGAGATAAAGGTCACGATCATCAGAACGAATCCGGAAACAGACATGAAACCTAGGATGGTCGTCTATGCTGTTCCTTATGCAGAGAAGATGCGGGTCATGGATGCTTTGAACTACATTCGCGAGTATATCGACAGCTCGTTGGCATACAGATGGTCGTGTCGCTACTACGCAAAATGCGGGCTTTGTGCAGCGATGCTAAACGGAAAGCCTGGATTAACGTGCTACGAGGCCGCAACGGATGGAATGGTCATCGCGCCTCTGGCGAACTTCCCTGTCATCCGAGACCTCGTCATCGACAGACGAGAATGGGACAGACGCGTCAACACGCAGCTCAAAGGGCTCATCGCGCCCGAGCCGGAGTCCCGTTCGACCAAGTAGTGGGAGGGAGAATCGGTCATGGTGTTGAGTTTTCCTGACTACGTCTCTGTCGACCTAATCCATGTCGTCGGCGTCGGGATGGGCATCATCATCCTACTCATCGTCCTATACGAGTTCATTCGTTGGCGCACCATCCTAAGCCCGATCGGAAGGGCCATCAAACTCGGGCCAGCCAAATGGTGGAGCATCTTCTTCAAAACGCTTGCGAACGAGATAGTCTATCAGCAGATCTCAGTCCAATGTGGACGCACCAAATGGATCTCACATGGCTTGGTGTTCTGGGGCGTCTTAGCTTTGGTGGCGTCGACGACGATCAACTACATCACAAACCCATCGGGAGGGTCGTTGCCCCTCACGAATATCGTTCGAGTACTCGGTAACATTGGAGGCGTCATGATCTTGGTGGGGCTAGCGATTGTGGTCTACCGTGCGCGCATGGATGAGAACAAGCGTACGTACACGTTCGCGGCTGACTACTTCTTCATAACCCTTCTTCTGCTCGCTACGCTAACGGGTTTCCTGACAGAGTTTTCGGGTGAACTGAACGCGGCTGAATGGATCTACGGCGTCTACGTAATCCACCTGCTCTCGTCTGCTGCACTCCTACTGTTGGCGCCTTTCACGAGATTCATACACGCCTTCGGGAGACCCGTGATCAAACTGTCGGAGCGCTACTTGGAAGCTCTAAGCCGTGAAGGGCTACTGAAACCGCTGGAGATCACATCCATGCCTCTACTAGGTGCAGAGTGAGACGAGAAGTGAATGAGATGAACGCGAAAGTAGAAGTTGAGTCGAAGAAAAAGCCACCGAGGCCGGATTGGACACTTGAACGGTGCATGACGTGCTACATGTGCCTCGCTAGCTGTTCCGTATACACTGACCACCCGGACCTGTTCCTCGGTCCTGCTGGCTTCGTGAAGCTAGGGAACATGCTCTTCAACCCAGTCGACATAGCCGACCGCGTGAAAGTATCCGCGTTGTTCGGCGCACATTACTGCGACCTCTGCGGCAAATGTCAGGAAGTATGCCCGCAACACATCAAGATAGTTCCTCTAATGCGACTTCTCAAAGCCAAATCATCGGCCAGAAATCTGTCGGACAGATATGGATTAGCCGCAAAGGCAGCCCTCGAGAGCACCGAGGGCTTTTTCTAGGCACCAGTCCCCGGTCTGCCGCCTGTCAACGTTAGTGTGCTCTCTGGATAGCACGGAAACTGACTCCAAGAATGGGCGAAGTATTACTAGACTTCAGCGTTCATGTCTAGACATTGTCCTGAGTACAAGCTTGATGTGGTCTTGGCTTGACAGCGACCAGACATGAGAGATCAGTCTTAAATACTGACCGAGCAAGAGTACCGCACCACTTCGCTCTCGATCGATGGAAAAGAACTGGAGAATGATGGAGATGGAAAAGAAGACAATGTTCCTCAGGACAGCAACCGGTCTTGTAAGGCCATGGTCAACCTGGGACGGCTATATTTACAACCTCTTCGCTGTGAACCCATTCATCATCTACGGAGCCACTTTTGTCAATGGGTTTGGTCTATCGCCTGGAGCTAATATGTGGCTTGCTTTGCTCATCGTAGCAGTCACCTCCACATTCCTATCGTACAACGAGGCTGCTTTGATATCGACGATGCCCCGTTCCGGCGGAGACTACGTGTTCCAATCACGGATTGTTGGAGGAAAAATAGGATACGTATTGACATGGGGTCTAATGCTTGTGAACCAGCCCGCAATATTCGGTATGCTTGCAGGGTGGTGGTGCGCGACTATGGTTCTCGCGCCCTTCTTTACCATATATGGCGCCCTGTTAAACAGCCCAGCCATGAGTAGCTCAGGAGTGTGGATGACCACACAAATCGGGATCTTCACAATGGCCGTGATCGCCGCTGTATGGTCCACCATAATAAACTTGGTGGGAATGGCATGGTATCGACGTTTTCAAAAAGCATTCTTCGCAGCGGCTGTGGTATCCTTGGCGATAGTACTAGTGATGATACCAATAGTTGGAGTGAGCGATTTCCCAGCTGCGTTCAGCGGATTCGCAACCAGTGTATTCGGTAAGGATCCTGGAGCTTACCAACTATTGCTGAAGAAAGCCTATGAACTCGGCTTTACCGCGACTGCGGCTCCCCCCTCCGAGGCCTTCATCGTGTCGATCCCCTTTGCGATCGGGTCTATGGCCATCGCATGGTCTGCGTTTAATGCGGGAGAGATTAAGGGCGCTGCAAGCCTAAGAGGGCAGGTATATCAGGTTGTGCTTGCATCAATAACCGCAGCGATACTCTCATTCGTACTATACTACGCAATAGTCTTCACAGCGGGGGATGAATGGTATAGAGCCGCATCTTGGATGTACTGGACTCATGGAGCAGATTACAGCCAAATTGCAGGTCCCGTTGCACCCTACTTTGGCCTCATACTGGGAATTCTGTTCTACAAGAATGCTATAGGGCTTCTCGCTGTGTTCATAGCCTTCCAAGCATGGTTCTGGATGTGGTATCCGAACGTTCAACTTGCGGTATCGAGATACATGCTAGCGCTATCTTTTGACCGAGTCTTTCCAGCGAGTCTTGGAGCAGTGCATCCAAGATGGAGGACTCCGCATGTCGCTATACTAGTAGTCTTCGTGCTCGCCTTGCTATGGTCATGGGTTTTCTCTTTCCCAGAATACTTCCGACTTGCCGCTTTGGTCTCCCTTGTCGGCATAATAGGATACGCTGGCTCAGGCTTAGCGGGGGCCCTCCTTCCGTGGAGAAGAAAAGACCTCTTTCAATCATCTCCAGCTAGCAAACATGGTCCGTTGATTATTCTCTCCGGTCTCGTCTGGGTAATATACTCAATCATCTGTGCAGTACTATACTTGGGTGATGCCCGGTTCTTCGTCTATGACCCAACCGCGGTAGGAATGTTCGTGGCAACATTTCTGAGCGCAATAGTAGTATACTTCGCCTTCAGCGCTTACAGAAAAAGACAGGGAATCGACGTTAGCCGGGCGTACAGAGAAATTCCAGTTGAATAGACTGAGCTAGCTCCGCTCTCTTTTTTCATCTTTTTTCTTCTTCCCCCCTCTTTTTTCCCTTTTAACAGAACCAGTTGCCGAAATGCTTAAGATGCAAACGGCTTGGCATAGGCAACTTCAGGTGCGAGAAACATGAGTCCCAATTCTAAGAGACTGGCAGGAAAGGTTGCGATAATCACGGGAGCGGCTTCAGGTCAAGGCAAGGCAGCCGCACTAAGGTTTGCGCAGGAAGGCGCTCGCGTCGTGTGCTTTGACATCCAGTCGCTAGACAAGATACAACAAGTTGTTGACGAGGTCCGGAAACTGGAATCCGATGGGGTCGCCGTACAGGGTGACGTGTCAAAAGGCTCAGACATCGATAAGTGCGTTGATTCAACGATAAAACGATTTGGCAGGATTGATATCCTTGTGAACTGCGCGGGCATTATCACATTGAAGCCATTCCTAGAGCAAACTGAAGAGGATTACGACCGAGTCATGAATGTGAATCTGAAAGGTCCGTTTCTATTCACTCAGAAAGTGATACCGCTGATGCTCAAGCAGGGCAGGGGCAAGATAATCAACTACGCCTCTATTGACTCATTTGTGGGAGAAGAGAACGCGTCACCATATGTCGCGTCGAAGGGAGGAATTAAGAGTCTAACTAATACACTTGCGCTCGAATTCGCGGCGAAGGGAATCAATATCAATGCTATTGCTCCTGGACAGATCGATACACCCATGCTCAGACAATTCACGGACGGCCATCCCGAAGTGAAGGAGTGGATGGTCAAGAACACCCCAGCCAGACGGATTGGAAGACCCGAAGATACAGCCGAGGCCGCCGTCTTCTTGGCCTTGGACGAGACCGTCTTCATACATGGAACAACGCTTGTCGTTGACGGAGGATGGCTGTGTCTCTAAGGCATCTGGTTCCGAGAAAAGAAGGATCTCTCTCAAATGTCAATGACGACGGTAAACGTTTTCAATGATTCGAATAGTACGAAGAGCCGAGGGCATTGAAATGGAGAAACGATTTCAATCGAAGGTCTCTCTAGTTACCGGCGCGACATCCGGAATAGGCGAAGCAACGGCAATTCGCCTCGCAGCCGAGGGAGCCAAGCTGGTCTGTGTAGGCCGCGACCCACAACGAGGCCAGGCTGTTGTCGATCGAATCAAGAAGAGCTCCGGAGAAGCGCTGTTCATTGCGGCCGACGTACGACAGAGACCTCTTGTTGAATCGGCCGTCAAGAAATCTTTAGAGGCATTCGGCAGGATCGACGTTCTCTTCAACAATGCAGGAACTGAGGGACCGCTCAAAGAAATAGTGGACATGACGGAAGAAGAGTGGGATGAAGTCCTCGATGTCAACTTGAAGTCAATGTTTCTCTTTTCAAAGTACGCGTTACCCCATTTGAGAAAGAGCAAGGGCGTGATTGTGAACACTTCGTCGGAGCTTGGACTGATTGGCGGTCCGAAATATACAGCCTATTGCGCGTCTAAAGGCGGGGTTGTGCTTTTCACGAGAGCGTTGGCTTTGGAATGCGCTCCCTGGCAGGTTAGGGTGAACTGTGTGAGTCCCGGATTCACAGCGACCAGGATGAGCGAACGAGAATTGTCTCATTATCCTGACAAGGAAGCGGCTAGAAAGTCAGCTATGGAGAATATCCCGTTGGGACGAATGGCAACGCCTGACGAGATCGCCAATGCAGTGGCCTTTCTTGCATCAGATGAAGCAAAATACATCACAGGAGCCGTCTTATCAATAGATGGCGGGACAACAATCAAGTGATGCATTTCACTGTTGGTCAACGAGTGAACGGCTGTTTTTCAGAGCCGTCATATTGTTTGGGTAGCATTGCTTGGGGATGGTTCACCCGGTCGGCAGGTACCATTCACCAGAAAGCCTCGTGAGCTAGAAGTCAGGAATCAAACAGCGGCGCCCTGTGTGCAATCCCACGTGATCTGTTCCTGACTTCCTATGCCAGCGCAGGCACTGAGTCGGCGAATCAGGGGGGGCATTCCGCAGACAACAGTTCCCTCAAAGCAGTGGCGAGTTCTTTTGTTACAGGGCCAGGTCGTTGGGTGCCTATCAGCCTTCCATCGATCTCTGAAACCGGAGTTATCCCTGGTGTGGTCGACGTAAGAAACACTTCATCGGCCGTGTAGAGATCGTAGCGGGTCATGTTCCTTCTCTCCGTGGGATATCCTTTCTCCTCAGCGAGACTCAGCACTACCCTGAGTGTTATTCCGTCCAGTTGGTTGTTCAGTTCTGGGCTGTGAATCATCTTTTTCCGGACAACGCAGAGATTCGCGCCAGGAGCTTCGGCCACAAAATCGTTGCAGTCTAGTAGAATCGCTTCGTCTGCGCCTGCGTTTGTCGCCTCGAGTCTCGCCATGATATTGTTGAGGTAGTTCAAGGACTTGATGCGACTATCCAGTGATACAGAGGGGGTCTTCCTTGTCGACGCGACTACTGCTCGAATTCCGGCTTCTCGACTGTGGTATGTCTTGGCGACGACGAGTGGTAGCTCTCGGTTGTACGTCAGCACCACAACCGTGGGCCGCTCCGGTATGCGCGGGTCGAGGACGGGATAGCCCTGCCCACGCGTGACAACCACTCTGACATAAGCGTCTTTGAGCTGGTTCTTTCTAACCGTGCTCAGAATGGCTTCCTTCATCTTCTCCTTCGACAGAGGGATCCGGAGCGCGATAGCTTGCGCTGAGGCAAAAAGCCTGTCAACATGGTCATCCAGTCTGAAGATCTTTGAGTTGAATGCTACCACGCTCTCGAAGATTCCGTCGCCGTACAGGAAACCGTGATCAAACACGGAAACCTTGGCATCTTCGACTCGGAGGAACTCGTTATTGATGAATATCCATTCTTGGTCAGCAGCTGTCAAGGAGTCTCGTTTCATCTGAGGGCCGCTCGCTTCGCGATACATGGTGTCCTTGATGTAAGGTTTGCCCCGGACCGAGAAGCGCTGGCAGGATGGGAAGTAGCTCCCGCCGGGTGCTGGAAGAGAAGGAGGAAAAGTAGAGCCTCAAGGATCATTCTCATCGACTCGTCCGATCGAGTCGTGTCTCTCCCTGGATGGAAATTCGATCGTCGAACTTCCTTGTCTGTCGGGCGATCGCGCGGAACCTGTGTTTCTGATTCGTTGACGATGCCTGGCGACTGCGGATCGCGCAGACCGGTGAAGTCTTTTATATGAAGGATGAATGAGACAACTTCGGAGGCCACGGCTCATGAAGCTAAGTATGGATCATGTGGCGATTCGTGTTAAGGACTTTGAACGATGCAAGAGCTTCTACAAGAAGTATTTCGGCTTCGAACAGTTTGACTCTTTCGACGACCCCCCACCAATAGGGAAAGAGATTCACCTTAGATCCGGTGACGTTCACTTGGAGCTTTTCATGGCCAGAGAATCCAAGGACCCGGAATTGGACGAGATCGGAAAGAAGGATCGCGGAGTATGTCACCTCTGCTTCAACGTTGATCGTGTCGAGGATATCTACAACAGAATGAAGGCTGATGGTGTCCCCATCATAGCAGAGCTTGTCAAGGCTACCTTCGATAGTGGCAAATGGTGTAGGTACTTCTTTTTCAAGGATCCAGAAGACACGGTTGTCGAAGTCTTGGAAGGATACTACTCCTAGGAGGATCACTGTCTCTTCTGGTTCTCTACCCTTTCCCTCTTCTCATTTCTTGAACACGAAGTAGCGACGAGTTTCAGCGAATTCTTTGAGTTTGAGGGTCGAGTTTAGGTGGTATCCACTTCCTGGTACCACTTCTTCCTCGGCCCGACTTTTGCTCTCATCTTCCAACCAAGTGATTTAGGCTCATTCTCAATAGCCTGCAGGATTCGATCGATCTTGTCATACAGATCTCTGATGAGGTTCCCAGGAATCACATCCTGATAGACAAATTGGAAATCATTCTTTATCTTTCGAAGGTTCCTAGTGAAGGTGTAGTAGAATCCCCAGTCATTCGCGAAGAGTTCTGCGATGTACCGGCAGTCTATGCCTTTTTCATCATTATCTCCGACTTGATGATCCAGCAACAGAGTGACGGTGTCTTTGACATCCTTTTCGTTGATTTCCACTATCTGCATTTTTGAGAGAAGCAGATCCGCGGGGGTCAACGTTAGGTCATCCAAACTTAGCCTATTTCTGAAATCGATGGTGTGGCACATCGTCAGTCTATCTAGAAATACGTCAATCACGAAATTCTTGATGGGATGTCGGAAGATCATCCTATCAAATTCTACAGCAGTGAATCTCCCCCTAGGCTCGTACCCGAATTCTTGGATTAGTTTAGCAACTCCATCTCGCTGCTTGCTCAAGGAGACGAAGTCAAGGTCAGGAAAGGGCTTGTCGAAGCCCTTAATTCTGTCTTTTAGAAAGTGCTCGTAGGTTCTGTTTGCTGCGATGCTTCGAATGCTAATTCCAAGGCCACCTAGTACTCGCATGGTGATCCCGCGTTTCGCAGCCTCTTCGACGAAAAGCCGTGCGGTGCTTACGCCCTCGTCAAGCGTCAAGCCCTCTGAACGTGCGTTTGGAGGCATCTTTTTCCTCTCTATCCTGAAGTCGGAAAGTAGGTCCGG
>Ga0315281_10002858_pt1 | contig 25489 bp, 22 predicted proteins | sample YL17G07_0_MG_FD_204540 | JGI IMG/M metagenome (GOLD analysis project Ga0315281, IMG submission 204540) | Sediment microbial communities from Yellowstone Lake, YNP, Wyoming, USA - YL17G07_0 | ecosystem: Environmental > Aquatic > Freshwater > Lake > Sediment | place: USA: Wyoming | collected... | reverse complement strand
GGTATTGGTTATTGTCTGATGTATATGCTGGGAGAGAGTTTATCGATGGAGTCATGAAGCAGGAATCAAAGGTAATGGAAAGGATGGCCGCCTAAATGATATTTACACACCTATTGACAAGACCTCAAGGCACACCTGCATATTGTTTAGATTATGCTTATGTCTGATAAGATATATTATGTTAAATTATATATGACTAACTGTGGCCGACACATTTAGGGGTTATTACCGAGATTGTAAATCAGATATCCTTGTTTTTCATGGCAGTTTATTATTTATGGAGGTAAATAATGAAATATTCCAAACTATTAATACCGACTATGCGAGAGACGCCATCTGACGCCGAAGCAATCAGCCATGCTCTAATGCTTCGTGCCGGCTATGTTCGTCAACTTGCTTCGGGTTTATACATGTATCTTCCCCTTGGTCTGAGGGTCCTGAACAAGATTAACAGTATTATGAAAGACGAGATGAATGCTATTGGCGCTCAAGAGGTGTCACTTCCGATTCTGCATCCGGCGGACATATGGCAGCAGACCGGCAGGTGGTATGACATCAAAGATGAGATGTTTCGGCTTAAGGATAGAACAGGCAGAGACATGTGTCTTGGGATGACACATGAGGAGATTATGACATGGTTGGCTTCAAGGGAGATTCGTTCGTATAGGGACCTACCCCAGGTATGGTATCAAATCCAGACCAAGATGCGCGACGAGGCGAGACCTAAAAGCGGAGTGCTCAGGACCAGAGAGTTTACCATGAAAGACAGTTACAGTTTTGATGTGGATGAGGCCGGTCTTGATGTAAACTACGATATGCATGCTGTTGCTTATCATAGGATTTTTAGCCGTTGCGGACTGAGATTTTATCAGGTTGAATCAGATGCCGGAATGATGGGCGGAGCTGTGGCCCATGAGTTTATGGCTCCAAGCCCTGCAGGAGAAGACAATATTATTCTTTGTGATAATTGTTCTTATACTGCAAACGTAGAGGTTGCAGTGTCTGCGCCTGACCTCGTTGAAGAAAACAACTGGAATTATGAGGAAATTCACACCCCGAATAAGAGAACCATTAATGAGGTGGCAGACTTTCTCAGCCTTGATAGACAATATTTCATTAAATGTATTCTTTTCATGACTTCCGATAAACCAATAATGGTGCTTGTACGTGGTGATCAGGAAGTGCATGAAAAGAAGCTTATGAAAATAATAGGTCCTTTCAGACCTGCAGCAAAGGATGAAGTTATCGAAATCCTCGGCATAGAATCCGGCTTTATTGGGCCGATGAATCAAAAGGTATCAATATTGGCTGATCATTCAATTAAAACAGGATCTTACATAACCGGCGCCAATAAATCCGATTTTCATCTAAAGGGCGTAAGGCCTCATGTTCATTTTAGTGCTGAGTGGCACGACCTTCACGAGGCAAAACAAGGTGACCCCTGTCCTAAATGTAAAACATTAATGAGAAGTGAAAAAGCAATTGAAATTGGTAATATATTTAAGCTTGGGACAAAATATTCAAAGGCCCTTAATGCCGTGTACCTGGACAAGGATGGTATTGAACAGCCAATAATAATGGGAAGCTATGGTATTGGTCCGGCAAGGATTGCTGCGGCTGCAATTGAACAAAACAATGATAAGGACGGCATAATATGGCCAAAGAGTATAGCTCCCTTTGCTGTGGAGATTATCCCTTTGAATATGAAGGATTCCAGGACTGTTGAGGCGGCCGAGTCTATATACAGAGATATTAATGATGCCGGAATTGAAGTCCTTTTGGATGACAGGGACGAACGACCGGGTGTAAAATTTAAGGACGCAGACCTAATAGGCATTCCGGTACATGTTGTAATCGGTGAAAAAAACCTTAAAGACAATAACATAGAGATAAAAGTGAGAAGCACAAAAAGCATTATAAAGGTCAGCCTGGACTGTGCCGTGGGAGAGATAGTCAAGACATTTAATGAGATTTGAATTGCATGCAGATATGTTATAATTATTTCACAACATTTAACAGCCGAGACCACTAAAAGGATACGATTATATTGAAAACGAGAAAAGCCAATACAGCAGACATTAAAGAAATACATAAGCTTATTAATGAGTTTGCAAAGGAAGAGGCAATGTTGCCCAGAGCGCTTAATGAGCTTTACGAAGGCATCAGAGACTTTATTGTATGCGAGGATGAAGGTATCATTCAGGGTGTTTGCGCTTTACGTATTTTGTGGGAAGATCTCGCAGAGATCCGCTCTTTGGCTGTAAAGAACGAATATCAGAAAAAAGGTATTGGTATGGTCCTGCTCAGAAAAGCCTTGAAAGAAGCCGATGAAATGGGTATTAAAAGGGTTTTCGCCCTTACCTATCAACCTGATTTTTTTAAAAAAGCAGGATTCAGGGACATAAATAAAAACAAGCTGCCGCAGAAAATATGGGGAGACTGTCTTAAATGCCATAAATTTCCTGATTGTGATGAACACGCAGTAATAATTACTCTCTGTCCGTCAAAGAATACAAAATCTGTAAAAAATTAAAATCCGTCAAGAGGGTAGTTGATTTGCACCTCGGTTTCAACCCTGAGATTATTCAGATGACTCCTGAGACGTTCGTTTATCTCTTTTTCAAAAAGATATCTTTCTATATCATCCTTTACTGCTAAATATGGTTTCCCCCCGAAATTAGATTGATTGGCATTGTAAAAAGTCTCTGTTTGACTTTCTTTTATATATATGGTTGCCTTGATTCTGAGGTCAATGTAGTCTTTTAATAAAGCAGCCTTATCCTTTGAATCTATACGCATTTTACGGGCTTCTCTTAGAAGCAATACCTGATTGATCATGGAATCCATTACATCATTTTTAGATATATTGTCCATTATCGCCTTTGATTTTTCATAATTTGAATTTAATTCCGACAATGTAATTGCGGTGTCCTCCACATAAGCCACAACCCTATCCAGTAGTTCTGCATGACAATTGCCATGATATATGATAAGAAATAGGACCAATAAAAATGATCGCAGAGAACAAAGCGTTCCATTATTCATCAAATGTTGTTTACTCTTAAAATGCCTGTCCAAGGCTGAAGTGTATCTCACCATTGCTTTCTCCCTTTTCTCTGTTTAATTTATAACCGTAATCAATCCGGAAGGGACCAACAGGAGTATTATATCTCAAGCCGATTCCTGAGGAATATTTGAGCCTGGTATTCATTTCATCCATCTTCTGCCAGACGTTTCCCGTATCCATGAAAAGCACAATGCCCATATTTTTTGAGAAGGATCGCCTAAGCTCAAGATTGCCGGATACAAAGGCATTACCGCCCGTTGGGGAACCGTCCTGACCCTTCGGTCCCAGAGTGTCCTGATTGTACCCTCTGACGGTAGTTCTACCGCCCAGAAAAAAACGTTCTACAATAGGCAGTTCCCTCGTATCTCCCAATCCCTGTGCTGTTCCCCATTTTAATGAAAGTGCAAGAACGGTCTTTTCATTGAGACTTTGATATTTGTTGGCGTAGATAGTCATTTTTAAAAAATCCGATTCCGATATAAACAACGATGAGGCTACCTTGAAAGACAGGCCTGCAAGGATACCGTCTTTCGGGTCGAAGGGATTGTCTCTACTGTCATATATTATGCCTGGACGTATAGCGCTAATCAGCAGGGAACCGGTGTCCTCCCTGCTGAGCACTACGTCAGGCTTTACATATGTTGTATCCACAACTGAAAATTCATACATAAGTTCCGTCTTCAGTCTGTCGTCAAGTCGTTTTTCAATGCCTACGTTTGCAGAGTCTCTTTTTAACCTGTACAAGACTTCCCTTGTGTCTATACTTATTTCCTTTCTGTTTTCATGTAACACCAATCCCTTAAAAATCAATTCTTTTCCTAAAAACCAGGGCTCCTGATATGAAAGTATGTAGCGCTGTTCCAGAGTGCTCAATTCAGTCCTGAAAGCTCCCTGCTTTTCTAAACCGAAAAGATTTTTATAGCTGATATCAATGAAACCGCGCTGTTTTTCATATTCTCCATAACCTGCGCCTAAATTTACTGTTCCCGCATCAGCCTCTCTCAGTCTTATCAGAAGGTCTCTTTTTCCGTTTATTTTATCAAGGAGTTCCGTTTCTATATCCGAAAATAGCCCTGTTCTGTATAATCGCTGTTTTTCCTTAAGCACCACATCGTAATCAAGCGGATTACCTGTTTTATGGAGCAATTGCCTTTCAATTACCTTGGACCTGGTTTTTGCATTGCCCTCTATTATGTTCCGCCCAAAGAAGGATATCTCACCCTCCGAAATATCAAAGGTAATATTTGCAAATTGATTGTCAATGATGGAATCCGAAGAAACACGAGCGTCTAAATAGCCGTATTTATTGCAGTTTTCCCGTATTCTGCGTACGGCATTGGATATATCCAACTCATTATACGGAGATCCGGATTTCAGTTGCACCCCGTCCATTAATATATTTTCTGTCAAATTAATATTGTTTTTCAGATATATGTCTTTGACAACTATGCGAACACCTTCTTTGATATGGTAAATCAACGTAATAGTATTTTCGGAAATATTCACATCCGGACCCTCAACTTCGCTATTAATGTATCCCAGAGAGTGGTATAACTCCAAAATACTCTCCTTATCGGATTCAAGCAAGTCCGGGTTATAGTTGTCGCCCTCACCCATCATAAGAATATCTGAAAGTCTTTCCTGTGCAAGCGCAGTCCCTTGAAATACTACTTCATTAACGGAATACCTATTGCCTTCAAATATGTAATAAGTCAATAAGATAGCGTCTTTGCTGCTGTTTATAGTAGGCGCTATCTGGACATATGGGTAACCGTTTTTATGATAAAGATTTACTATCTTGGTTATTGTCTCCTCTAATATTTCATCGTTAAACATGCTTAAGGCAAATATATCTGCCTCCTTTAGGAGCGAGGAAGATGTAATTTCCTTGTTTCCACTGAAAACCACAACGAGTTTTTTTCCTTCCTGAAGTGTAATATCAAGCAGTCCATCATGAAACTTCCATGAAAAAATCATATTTACATAGTCATTTTCCTTATAATAGTTCAGTATTATTCTTTCCAAGGCGGACATTTCATGTCGGTCCATAATATCACCGGGAGAAAGTTTTAAATATCTGTTTATTATTTCCTCCGGACCATTTATATAAATCCTTTTTATCTTCTCAGGTTTGCCCTGAACTACACTGACGGCCAGTCTTGCATGGTTATTTTTCTTTAAAATCACCTTGTAGTCAGCTTTTGAATCTGGGAATCCTCGTTCACCTAATGACGCCTTTATAGCGATTAAACTTTTCTTGATTTTAAAATAGTTAAGTCTATCGCCTTCATGTATTTCCATACGGTCCTTAATGAATGAGTCTGAAAAATCCTCATTGCCTGTAACAGAAATAGAATCAATGACAGGTTTTTCTTTTACAGTTATACGCAAGGAAGAATTATCATTTCCGGTCCGCTCAATAACAATATCCTCAAATATTCCTTTTCTGAAGGCCCTCTTGATTCCTTGCTGTAGAGAAGACGCCTCCAGAGACTTGTCTGGACTTATATTGAGAAGGTAGAGTAGTTCATTATTTGTGATTGAATACAGGCCTGTTATTTGTATCTGATTTTCAGTGCCCTGTGAGGCCGATGATTCAAAAGCAATTGAAAGATAAAGAACAGCAAAAAAAGCTCCAAATAAAATAAGGAGTGTTTTACATGTGTCTATTGAAAACAGATCCGGTCGCAGGCAAATATCATCTGAAGCCGAATCTGAATGTGACATCCCCACCCATTCCACCTCTTTCATCCCTTACACCTAAAAGAGATGTATTCTCGCTTACATGATATTCCAATTTCAATACCTGCTCCTCAACAGTGCCTATTGCGGTACTATAAGTCACATAAAGCTTGTCGCCCATGAGCTTTTTTGCGACAGTGACCCGGGGAGTCACAGTGCCGGTTGTTCTTGAGACATAGGGGTCTATTTGTACCCTGTCTATACCGGTTATTGTCCTTAGTCTCTCCTCCATAACGTCCTGGAGTTTACCTGTCAAAAAAGATGTTGCCTCAGCCGCCCCTATTCCGCTTTCAATCCCTTTCATATTCTTGCCTATATATCCAACAGTAAGAAGACTGAAGATATCCGATTCATCGAGAGGTGGATTTGAGGAAAGTGTCATATTGAATTGCTCAAGAGAACCGTCCAGATTAAGTTTAACCTTATAATTGGACACACTGGTTTCGGAGACAATATCAAAATAAGGTTGTATGCGGTCGGGGTTTGAAAAATCGAACCGTGTCTTTATAATTTTAAATTCATTGTTCCTGAAAAAAACAAAGCCCTCTTTAGTCTCGGCCTTGCCCAGAATTACAGGTCTGCCTATAGTTCCCCTTAGCAGCAGGTCCATGCTCACATAAGCCCTGGCTATGTTATTGTCTATTTTAAGATCGTTACCCTGCACATTAATATTAAGATTCACGTTTTGCAGTTTTGTAGCATCAACCTTTGGGACCTCCCTGGAACGCGCCTTGATTAACCAACTTTTCCATTCAATCCTTTCAGTAAACCTGGCCTTTTTAATATTAACGTCTCCCATGATGCTTTGAATATCAGGTGTCCCCTGACAAAAAAGGTTACCATCAAGATTTACCCAAAAATCTTTTGACAGCGAGACCGTTATTCCTTTAATCAGAGACTCAAGGTAGAATTTATTCATTTTAAACCTCTGCAGATATGCCGTGCCATTCGCCTTTATGTCTCCTCCTGCTATTTTTCCAATAGCGTTATCAATTACAATTTTGTCCTCGTCTGCATATATGTATGCCGAGACAGATGAAAGGCGATAAGGAATGTTTTTGAAACCCAATGTTCCGTTTGAGACATCCATGCCCCCGTTTATTTTCGGATTGTTCCAGTCACCGGAAACAAGGAAAACAAAAGACGACTTTCCCTTAAGAACATCTATATTCCTGGAGAAAGCCCTTAGCGGAGCCAGGGACGATGATCCCTCAAGAAGGAGAGAATAGCTTTTTCCTGTTGATACGTTACCGGAGATATTGAACTCGGATGTCTCGCTTTTCATGGAAAACTTATCTATGAAAAGTTCCTTATTATTGATCCGTAACCGTATTTCCTCCTCGTTGGCAAATGCATTGCCGTAGATAAAAAGATGTGCGCTCTTTAACCCGGCTACACCTCTAATACTGTCCTTGTTTCCATAAGCGCTTATTTCACCTGACAGGTTCAAGATAAGATCATCCGGTGCGTCATTAAGAAAAGAGGAAATAAGAAAATCGTAACGTGCAGGCTGAAGATTCGCCTTAAACGTCCACGGAAATGGGTCCGAAAGCTCGGCCTTGGCCTTTATATCAAGTTTTTCATTCAGCATAGAAGCATTCAGCACCAAATCCCTACCCCTGAGCCTGGCCTTAAAAACACCTGTATCGCTCTTGAAATGGCCTCTGTTTACGTTTCCGCTTATTTCCATTTTGGGATTGTCCAGATTGCCACTTCCGGTTATTTTTATATTTGCCAGGTAAAATGACCTCATGAATTTGGAAAATGATAATCTCCTTGTTTCTTCATTGATAATCTCCTCAATACTGATATTGTTGGATTCCGCATTCAGAAAGAAATCTTTCTTGCTGTTGAGGCTTGCGCGCGCCCTGACAACCGACCTGCCCTTTGTTATTGCCAATCCATCCAGTAAAACCTCATCGCCTGAGTAGGCGAGTCTGCCTGATATGGAATCAATGATAAATTTATCCGCAAGAGATATATTATCGGCCTTAAAGGAACCGGATGAAATAATATCTTTATAAGCTCCTTGGAGCTTTAAATCTGCGTTAAACTTTCCGGATAACCTTGGCGCATTTATTAATAATACTGTTGAACTGCCGATGTCGATATTCTTCAAGGAAATGCCCATGTCATAATTCGGGTCCCTGAAATCAAAAAAAGCATTCGCCTTATTAAAATGAATCTTACCGTAGGCATTAATAGTACCATTCCCATTGGCGGCCAGAAATTTATTTACACTCAGAAGATTTTTATTGTATAGAATCTCTACACTTATCGAGGGGAAAAGATATGTCCTGTTTGAGAATACATCCTTAAAACCCAATCTGTCGGCTGAAAGATTGGAGCCGCGCGATTCAAATCCAAGTCGTACTGAAGGGTCTGCAGTAGTTCCGAATACTTTTACGTTAAAATCTGCAGGCCCTGATAAAGCAGTCAAATAGGGGGCGGAAACATCCCTGATTTCAGAAGTCGAGCCTTTCCCTGAAAAATCCAGGCTTCCCCCATCCATATCTATGTATCCATTTACGGCCATGTTGGTCGTTTCAGTTGCAATGCCGGCATTTGATATGTGCAAAAGCTTGCCCTTCATGGAGAACTCGCCCTTTGCCTCCCGTATCCTTTCAAGTACGTTAGAGCCAGGGTTACGGCTTTTATAATGAAACCTTCCGACAGGTTCGAAAGATTTTCCTTTAGAAGCTATGAAGCCGCTCACTCTTCCATCTGCCACATGAGGGTCCCAACCTATAAGTCTGAATATTGCATTGCTTTTTATGTCCCGCACCTTTACGTTGAAATCATACTCATTAACAGACGGAAGAGTGATATGTGCTTCGGCCAATGCCTGACCACCATACAAAACGGCATTGCCCCCGCTGAAATGCATTATCCTGTCTTTGTATGAGACGTTGCATTTCAGCTTGTCCAGGTCCACGCCGAACAATCCGCCATTTTCGAGCATTGCACTGCCCGTTGCTTCAAGCTTGTTGAGGTATCCCTTCAATTGCCCGTTCACGGTCATGCGGCCATAGAGGTGTTCCTTGACTCCAAGGAGTTCCATCAGGGTTTCCAAAAACATACGTCCATTTAACCGAAGGTCTATGAATATACTGTCCGGCCCTTTTATCTCTGTCCCCCACTTGATTTCCCCTGAAACAGAAACCTTACCATCACCATTTTTTTTTAGACCGAACATCTTTTTTATTGCATCTATTACAATGTTCATCTCTGTTTTAAAATCACCTTTGCGGCCGCTAACGGCAGCCTGACCATGAGTAGTGATAACAGAACCATCTGAGTCCAGCTTTAGACTTTCAACCTCAATCCCATTTCCCTTTAATGAAAAAACAGTGTGAAGTGCGAGGTTCAGATCCCGCTGGCCTTTCTTGGAAAAAAGGACATCTTCTGATACAATTGACAACCTCGGAGCACCTGAAAGCGTTATGTCGGCATTAAGACCCTTCAGGCTCAGGCGATAATCTTTATCGCTAAAAGATAGAAGGCCTTGATTGATCTCAATGGATTTTATAACTGTCTTCAGTGCATGCTTCCGTCCGGCGGAAAGATATTTTTTTATGTTTGGGATCAACACAGCCAATTGGTCCCTGTCCGTACTGTAATCGGGAGCCTTGATTACAAGTCTGGTAATCAGGAGTTCTTTTCTGAAAAAGGCCATAATCCCTAAATATCCCTTTACACGATCTGCTGTAATGATTCTGGTGCCATTATCGTCAAAGGCCTTTACTCCCTTGAGTTCTACAAAAAATGGATATAAGTTAACATAGGCATGCTGAGCAATGAACTTCTTACCCGTTGCTGCCTCCAATTCAGGCAGGATATTCTTTTTAAGCAGGTTCGATATGTTCGGTCCACGTGAGATATAAAAGAAAAGTCCCGCAATAAATATAAATATCGTTATGTAAATAAATCGTTTTTTCATATACAATAATCTATTGTCCTATACTAATCTAACATTACTGACCCGGCAGAAAGATATTGAACACGCTACCCTTGCCTTTGACGCTATTGGCGGTGACAGATCCTCCGTGCGAAGTTATTATTTTATGGACCAGCGCCAGTCCAATGCCCATACCACCATTTTTTGTTGTATAAAAAGGCATGAATATCTTGTTCATATCCTTATCCGGTATGCCGTCACCATTATCTGATACTCTGATGAAAACCCCGGCCTTGTTGCTTAAAAAGCCTCTTTCAACGGACACCTGGACCGTTGTCCCTGCATCCATTGCATTGGCAATAAGATTTTTTAAGGCGCGCCTCAGCAATGCAATGTCTCCTTTAATAAAAATCCCGGAATCGCAGAAGACCTCTATATTATAACCGTTACTTACTATCGAATCTATTGCTTCACGCACGAGATATGAGACGTCCATATCAGTCTTATTCAGTTCCTCTAACCTGGTGAACCTCAGCAGTTCCTCCATTACCTTATTCATTTCCCCTATCTCGTCAATAATTGCCATAACCATTTCCCTTCTGGGGTCCGAGGCTTCAAATTCCTTAAGAAGCAATTTGGCATAACCGCCTATAATACCCATGGGATTTCTAAGTTCATGAGCTATGCCCGCCGATACCTCACCAAGAGCTGCCAGCCTTTCGTTTATATCAAGTTGGTTTTTGAGAGACTTTACTTCATCACCAAGAACCTGAAAAGCGCCCATAAAGCTGTTAATCTTGTTATTGACGTCCTCAACGTCTCTTTTTCTCAAATAGCGGGAGAGAGAGAATACGGCTGCAAAAAGAATACTCAGGAAAAAAAAGGTTGTAAAGATAAAAAAGGTTTCCGGGACGAATTTCATTTGCTCCCGTCAATCAAGTCGGCAAGCTTATCAGAAGAGATTGCGCCAGTCTTTATCCTGCCATCCGGAAGAATTATCGTAGGCGTTGAGGTTATACCGAGGGTGCCGGCCAAACTGATATTTTCTTTCACAGCTCCGGTATTACATTCATGCCTTGAGATAGGCTTTTTGGCGAAATTGTCTTCCATTAATGCGATCGACTTCTTACAAACAATGGAAACAGACTTCCAGTATGAATCCTTATGTATTGATAAAGGGAATAACTTGAGATAGAAAGCTATGTCCTTTCTCTTGGCAACAATCTTCTTCATTTCCTTATGCAGCTTGGCGCAAAAAGGGCACTCCGGGTCCGTGAATACAATAACCTTATTCCTTGCCCTTGGATTGCCTATAACAAGATCATTTTTCAGGGAGATATTAGAAATGTCCACCTTCCTGTTGTCATTAATATTTCTGATATCTTCAAGAGATTTGTTGGTTCCGGTGGCTATCTCGATAATCGGACCGGACAGCATATGTTTTTTTGCAAAGTCAACATACAACACCCCTTTTTTTCCATTTTCTTCAATAACAAGTTCCCAAAGGCCTTTTGCAGGACTTATACTAATATTGAGCACCCTGGAGTTTTTGAATTTTAGTTCTTTGAGAATTTCTTCCGCATCACGTTGTGTGAAACTGTGGCACTTACTGCAATCCGAGTCGCAACCTTCGGAACCGAAGGCCCAGACAAAACTGAAATTTGCAGCAATCAGAAATATAACCTGGACAAGACAGGTATAGACGATTATTCTCTTCAAAGTTTATGCTCCTTAAATCTTTAGTAGTATAGTAAATAATAAATCCTTTTATTTTCAAGGTTGATTTTGTTATAATTATACCTGTGGAGAGCCTGAAAAAGAAAATGTTGCTTGAATCCCTGCTCTTTGTTTCAGGGGAGCCTGTTACTATAGCAGGTTTAAGCAAAGTCACGGATACCTCCGAGCAGGAAGTCAGGTTGTTCATTAACGAGCTTAGCATGGAATACCGGGATAGAAACTCGGGCATAATAATAGCTGAGATAGCAGACGGCTACCAAATGCTGACAAATCCCGATTCGTCGGCCTGGGTAAAAAAATTTAAAAATGTAAATCAGAGCAGTAAACTTTCACAACCTGCACTGGAAACTCTGGCGATTATCGCGTATAAACAGCCTATTACGAAGGTAGAGGTTGATCAGCTCAGGGGCCTCAGCTCGGACAGTGCAGTAAAGAGTCTGATGGACAAAAGACTGATCAAGATAGTTGGGAAGAAGGAGTCTCCCGGGAGGCCTTTTTTATATGCTACAACAAGGGAGTTCCTGCAATACTTCGGGTTAAATGGTCTTTCCGAATTGCCGCCGATAAACAATTTTCTCAGAGACGAGGCTGCATGATAAACTTGAAGGCACTAATGAAGAATATCGTCTTTTTTTTATCGCTTCTGACAGCACTCGGCCTCGGTTTCAACTCCTATGCCGAACAGTCATACACTGTTAGAAAGGGCGATAATTTAAATGTAATTGCCAAGAAGTTTAACGTCACAGTCGCCATGCTGATTGACACCAATAATATAAAATCAAAAAAACTGCGCATTGGGACGAAACTCACCTTGCCGGATTGTCACAATTCAGACAGACAACAAAAAACCGCAATAAAACATAAAGATAAAGTAACAGTTTCAGAAAAAGCTCTGACTCGAAAAAAGGCCTTATCAGGTCGTGATTCAATTAGCCCTGAAAAACTGAATAATTATCATTTTGTCAGGAAAGGTGATACATTTAGGTCTATCGCAGATAAGTATTCCATGACAGTAGGTGAGTTAAAGAAATTGAACCACTTAAAGTCCAAAAAGATCAAGATTGGTCGTAAGCTTATAGTCAGGACGTCCAATCCCTCAACATATATTGTGAAAAATGGGGATACCTTATGGCGGATAGCATCTAAATTCAATAAAAACCCTGGCGATTTAAAAGAGATAAATTCTCTTGGCAGCAATTCCATCAAGCCTGGGCAGGTGATTCTCCTTTCCGCCCCTGTAAAGGTCGATGAGCCAGATGACACTATAGTTTTATCCTCGGTTAAGGAGGATGTTTATTCCCCGCCGACTATTGATGAAAAACCGGCCGTCATTATTAACGAAGTGCGGGAGATGTCACATGCCGAAGACCTGTCCGATCTGAGCGTGAGAGAGAGACTTATACTTTTTGCCAAGAAGATGCTCCATCTTCCTTACCGTTTTGGGGGCAATGGAACAATCGGACTTGACTGTTCATCTTATGTGCAGAAGGTATATGAAATAGCAGGGATAACCTTGCCCCGCAGCGCAAGACAGCAGTACAAGGTTGGTGAATCGGTTGAAAAAGAACAGCTTTCAACAGGTGATCTGGTTTTTTTCAGGACTTACGCATCTTATCCTTCCCATGTCGGGATATATCTTGGCAACAACCTTTTCATACACGCTTCTTCAAAATCAAAAAAGATAACTATAGACAGCCTTGAGACACCGTATTACCTGAGACGTTTTATAGGTGCAAAAAAGGTTATTGTTTCCGAGGATGGGGACAATCTGAATCAACTATCTGATAAGGACAGTTGATAGATTGTACCGTGATTTAATTCCTTATCCCTGAATGCAGCCATGGCCTCCGGTGACTTGTCGTCCGTCCTGTACAATAAGGGCTTTCCCTCCGATCTGTAAAAGGGCCCGTGCTTTGACTGAATATGCAAAAAAACGAGCATTACGGACACAAATATAAGAATCTTGGTGATATGAGTATGTCTCATCTCTTTCCGCTCCTGTATTTCTTAATGCCTTCCTTGAAATGAGCGACGGCCTTCTCGTAATCCCCCTGTTGTTCATATACAAGACCAAGGACATAATGAGTCATGGAGGGATAAGGGTTCAGTATCAGGGCCTCGACAAGCGCCTCCTCAGCCCCCTTCATATCTCCCTTTTTAAAGAGCACCCAGCCTATACCGGTCCTGGATGTTCTTTCGCGGGGATTTAACACAAGGGCCGAATTGAACTCCTTTAAGGCCCCATCCAACAATCCCTTGTCCATCATGATATATCCGGCCATATCATGTATATCAGGGTTTGCACTATCAGCCTTAAGCGCCTCGTTAATAACATTAAAGGCCTTGTCGAGATTGCCGTCCTCATAAAGAGAGACCGCCTCTTTGAATAGAGTCTCGGCCTTCCCCTTGACTTCATCGGCTTTGGCTGCGGAAACACCGACGCATAGGAAGAGCAAGATTCCGATAGCGATAAATACCCAGCAGCCCCTTCTCAGACTCATAAGTTACCTCGCTCTAAAACTTGGTTAATGCCTACTTGTTCTTGATCGGGCTTACCCTATTGTACTCAAATTTCCGGTGGCAACCCGGCAGACATGAGCCGCCGTTGTCGGTCTTCTTGAAACCCACAGGCAGGCCCCACTCACCGAAAGGCACGCTGTCCCTGATATGTCTGGGATTGTTTGTGGCATGGGCATCGTGACACGCCCTGCAGGTACGGCCTTTTACAGTCTTATTGACATGAACATAATGAAGATTTTTGTCCCCGTTTCTGAATCCGGTCAGGGTAGTGGTCTTCTCTTCCAGCACAAGGGTCTTTTCATGACAACTGAAACAGAGATCATAGTTCTTCGGATCGAACGGTGCATAGAAGACCGGAGGGAAATATTTCCTTAGTATCCTGAAATTGTCGGAACCATGCGTATTGTGACACGAAGAACAGTCACCCTGCCTGATGGGGCCGTGATGGTCCTTGTTCTTCGCAAGATAATCCAGCATGTTCATTGTCCTGACCTTGCCGTCAGACTCCTTGTAGTCCTTGTCGTGGCATATAAAACATGTATCAACAGGCTTCTTTGCAAGTTGTTTGGGATAGTCCGAGACATGAGGGTCATGACAGGCAAGGCACTTCCTGTCGGAGGAAAGACCGCCGTGTTTTACCTTTACATTGGCTATCCAGTCCTTCTTGTCCGTATGACAACCAAGACAGAGGTCCTGAGAACCTTCCGTCTTGAGGTTGAATTTGCTGTTGCCGCTGTGAGGGCTGTGGCAGTTAACGCATTTTTCCTGGACCGGTTTGTGGATGAACTTCCTGGATTTAAAGGCCTCGGCCTTGTCAGCATGACAACTAAAGCAAACTTCGTTCCCGTCGGCGCTCAGCATCCTGGGGAAGTCGGCCTGGTGAGGGTTATGACACATCAGGCATTCGCCGGCAGCTACCGGGCTGTGGACAAACTTGCCGCTCACCATGGCCTTGTCATGGCACATAAAGCAAAGTTCCTGTCCATCGCCCATCAGCATGAACTTATAAGGGGACTGATGCGGATTGTGGCACATGGTACAAAAACCGTCTTTTACCGGTGAATGAACAGACTTTTTGGAATCAAGCTTGTCATGGCATTTATAGCAGAGGTCCGACGCCTTATCAATGGACTTGAACTTGCCGTGCTTCCCACCGACGACCTTGAACGGTCCGTCGCTTATATGACAGATTTCGCACTGCCCGACTGCTGCTGGTCCGTGGACAAACTTGTCCTTGCCCATATTCGCATGACATTTGTCAGTTACGCATGAACCGGCGGCCTCGGCAGTCGCCGTGCCTTTGTAACCGGAAATATAAGATAAAAAAACGGCAAAAGCCACATATATGAAAGCAATTATGATGAGCCTCATGTTTCTCATTGACTTGGTCGGCCTGTTACCCATTAACGCCCTCCTCGTGAATTTGCAGTAAAAATACAGGTTCCATTTTAATTGCAGCCATATCATTTGTCAAATGAGCGAACAAAATCCCAACCTAACATCAAGCAATCGTGAGGATGTGGGGTTACCGTAATGTTTCATTAAAAAATGCTAAAATAAAACTTACCTGTGCTATGGACAAGATATTGGAGATCAAAGAGAATTATCCCCTGAAAAGTCTTACTACCTTTGGCGTCGGTGGTCCGGCCAGGTATCTGGTTGAAGTCATGTCGGAAGAAGACCTGGTAAAAGCAATCTCCTTTTCACATGCTCACCAGCTCTCTATACTGATCATCGGGAGAGGAAGTAACCTCCTGATAAACGACGATGGCTTCAACGGACTCGTCGTCCTGAATAAAATCAAAGGCATGGAATCCCGCTCTGAGGACAACCATGTCTTTCTGACTGTTTACAGCGGGGATGATTGGGACGGATTCGTAAAGTATTGCGTTCAAAACAATCTTCAAGGAATTGAGAACATGTCCGGGATTCCCGGTACGGTGGGCGCTTCTCCGGTGCAAAATATTGGCGCTTACGGGCAAAATGCCGACTCGGTAATCACAGAAGTTCGCGCAATGGATGTTCAGTCCGGCAAACCACATGCCTTTAAAGCCTCTGAATGCGGCTTTGGATACAGAAAGAGTATTTTCAATACAAATGCCTACGGGAGATACATTATCACAGCCGTTACCTTTAGACTGACCCTTAATGGTTTGCCGGACATATCATACCGTGACCTCAGGAACTACTTTCCCGATATTAAAGGCGTTGCCCTCCCCGACGTCAGGGAGGCGGTGCTGGATATACGGGACAAAAAAGGCCTGTTGCTGATGGACGGCCGCGAGGGTTTTAAATGTGCTGGTTCTTTTTTCAAAAATCCGGTCATTTCCCCTGCGGATATTGATCTTGTTAAAGATGAAGTTGAGCAATCCGGCAACTGCGAAAACTGGACCTGGCAAATGCCTTCCGGAGAGGTAAAGGTATCGGCGGCCTGTCTCATGCAATGTGCCGGGTTCGGACGCGGGTATCGTTCAGGCAATGTCGGCATATCTCCCAAACACGCCCTCTGTCTGATAAATTACGGGGATGCTACTGCATCGGAGGTCTTTAACTTCTCGGAGACTATAAGGCAAAAGGTCCAGGACAAATTCGGCATCCTGCTGGTCCCCGAGGTGCGTTTAAGCGGCTTTGACAGCGACAATGCCTGAGTCACAGTCGGTCCGACGTTCAGGTTAATGAAGGTTTGGTCCAATGCATGTCCTTGAGGAAGGGGAATTGCACCCGGACCCTTTCAACATCTTCGGGGTCAACTTCGCAGGTCAGGAACTCATCAGTCTCGTTGCCCGCGCAGACAAGCCTTCCAAGCGGATCAAGGACGCAGGACGCCCCGGGATAACTGAGGCCGTTTCCGTCCAGTCCTGTGCGGTTGACTCCTACGACAAAACACTGGTTCTCAACAGCCCGGGCTTTGAGCAGTGCGTCCCAATGCTCCTTGCGCTCTGTCGGCCAGTTGGCGATAACGAATATAATTCGCACATCTTGTGCAACGCTCCTGAAGACTTCCGGAAACCTGAGGTCATAGCATATAAAGACACTTGAAGGTATCTTATCTATTCTGAATATCGAGGTATGCTCTCCGGCAACATAGTGCCGGTCCTCACCTGCATACGAAAAGAGATGGATTTTGGTATAAGTCGCATCCAATCTGCCTTCACGGTTAAAGAAGAAGGCCATATTGCGGCCTTTCTCTTCCATCGGCGTCTTGATAGGGAATCCGGCAATAAGGTTGATTGAACACGTCTTGGCGAGCCTGGAAAGAAAAGATACTGTTTCCCCCAGACCCTCCTCGGCAATAGTCGTGACGTTCATTGAAAAACCGCTTGAGAACATTTCAGGGAAGACAACGAGGTCACACATCTCTTGAGCGGCCCTATTGATAAACAGTTCTGCCCTTTGCAGGTTGACCTGTTTCGATTCCCATACGCTGTCAAGCTGGATGAGGGCTATCTTCAAGCCTAATAGTATCCTTCATACGACGTTATCAACTCGCCGGTAGCGGCATGTACAACCTTTATTCGGAGCCGCCATTTCTCCCTGCCCTTAAACGGTATCAATATGCCTGAGAGTATTGCGTCCGCCTTGCCGGCACTGATGACTACGATTCTTTGTTCTGCTGAAGAAAGCGCTTTAATAAAACTATCTCTAACCAGCCTGTTTTCTTCAGTTTCACGACCTTTTGCATCTTTAAAGGGTTCCACCCTGACGGCCTTCGCACCCTTTTCAACAATCTCGGCAGCGAGGAAACCGGATATTCGCATAATCTTTGAGGTATACTTTCCGGAATTGAATTCAGCCTTAATCTCCTTATGTTCAGCGGACAATAGGGATGGCTGGAGACAAACCAAAAGAGACAACGAGCAAAAGGCGTTCGTTACGATAATTTTCGATCTCGTCATTATTCCTTCCATAGTATTAGATTATACAGCAAACCTGATCGCTGTGAATGTACCCTTTATTCAAAGCAACCGGACCTGTCAGTTCGCGCCGTCGTGAAGAAGCAGGTTTCTCATGTCACCTGTTATCATTATAAAGGGCGTCCAGAGGGCTCTTTGGTGCGCTGGACATATTGCGTACAACATGGGTGTAAATCATGGTCGTCTCGACGTTCTTGTGGCCCAGGAGTTCCTGCACTTCCCTGATATTTACGCCGTTCATGAGCAAGTGCGTCGCAAAACTGTGTCTGAGGGTATGCACTGTAGCGTGTTTCACAATGCCAGCCTTTTGCACAGCGTTTTTAATCGCAGCCTGGATAACAGAATCGCTTATATGATGTCTTCGTACTACACCGCTTCGCGGATCAACTGAAAGAGACCCCGATGGGAATACATACTGCCAGCCCCATTCTTTTGCAGCATTCGGATATTTTCGCTCAAGCGCGTCAGGCAGGGAGACCGCTCCATGCCCTGCGGCAAGGTCTTTCTCGTGCAGGGTCTTCACGCTTGCCAGATGCTCCTTCAAACGTTCTTTGACCGCTATCGGAAGCATTGTGGAACGGTCCTTGTCGCCCTTACCGCTGCGGACGAAGACGGTGTCAGCAGCAAAATCTATGTCCTGCACCCGCAAGCGGGCAAGTTCCATAAGTCTAAGACCTGCTCCGTAAAGCAGCTCGGCAATAAAGCGGTCTCTGCCGGTCATCTGTTCAAAAAGCTGTCTGACCTCATCTACAGAGAGCACGACAGGAAGTTTCGGGCCCCTCTTTGCCCTCACCGTAGTATCGAGGTTCCCGACATCCCGCTTCAGGATATTTCTGAACAAAAACAGTAAAGCATTGAAAGCCTGGTTCTGCGTTGAAGAAGATACCCTCTGCTTCAGCGCAAGATGGCTCAAGAAATTCTTTAAATCATCAGCATCAACGTCTCCGATCCCCTTTGCTCCTGATTGTTGAACATATGCAGCAAATCGCTCGACCCACTGAATATAGGTGCGCTCGGTGCTGTAGGAGTAATGTTTCAATCTGATAAGACGTCTCATATCCTCAAGCACATCGGTCAAGCTTGTAACAGCAGGGGTGACTTGGTCCCCCTTTGTCTTGCCAAGGTAATGAAAATAATAGAGAATAAGGGCCTCTTCAGCCTGGCGTGGCTGCCACTCCTGAATACGAGCATCTGCCCGCAACTCTTCCAGAAAAGACATTATTAAGTGCTCATTATATTCTGTTGCGTCAATCGCATGTTTTTGAGCATAGCGCAAATAACGGCTTGCCCAATGAGCAAAGTAGGTGACCCTGTTTGCCGGAACAAGCTTTTTATCAATAAGGTATTGTTGAAACTCCGGCAATATCGGCAGTGCATTTTGTCCCTGTGTGCGAATATCCATCAAATACCCCTCAAGTTTTTTATCTATATTATCATAAATTGTAAGGTTTTTCATTTGCCAGTGCCATTGATATTAAAATGTATTTTCAAGTTGCAGTATTACATGTAACATGCTATTATGATGCAATAATTTACAACTACCTGCGAGGTAGATTATATGTTCGGCCTGTGGCGCTCGGCTTACGCCTGGCGCCATGAAATTTAATACGGCTTGCGGGCTGTGTCTAAAAGTGACGCCCGCTGAGTCTAACGGCGTGATTAACGACCTAATAACGACAAAAGCTGCCACAATAAATGAACGACGGAACGACATATACAAATATCAAAGGCATAGAGGCATACCCTCGCGCCACAGGCCGAACGCGACGCACGAGGACGTGTGGGCAGTAACGATAGCTTTATCGGCGTTAATAGAAGCGCCGAACAAGCGGATCGAACCCGCATAAAGACGCGCGCTCATCCGTCGCGTTCTGTGAAGATAACAGCAAAAATTAACGACCTTGATAACGGCTTAATAGAGACCAAAACAGTAAATATAAAAATAAAAAAAAGAATAAGGACTGCAACCGTATTGACACTCCCCTCTTGACATGCTACTTTTACTTCAGTATACTACAAGTAAGAATAGTGCTACTCGTAGCGGTAGCAAATGCAAAATCATGAGGAGGCAAGTAGATGAAAACATATGAAATAACAGTCGATGAGGATATTTGGAATTTTTTAAAAAATCATGCCATACCGCTTGAAGATACCCCCAACTCAGTCTTGAGAAAGTTTTTGTTGGGCAACAGTGGCGGTCTCTCACCAAAAAAAACGGAGCTAAACGATGATTTCCCCGATTTCCCTGTCGGCGTTCCTAAGGCATTGGCTCAAATACTTGAAGTTATCTACCTCGTTAAAAAAAGGCGTTTTACTCGCACAGAAGCCACAAATAAAGTAGCGGACAAGAGATTAACGGCTCCTCAAACTGTCCTTGATAAATATTGCAGGCAGCTTAACAAAAAAGCGTTTGAAATTGATCGCCTCTTAGAAGATAAGAACTTAGATGAATTCAAGTCACTACTTGAAAACAAATTTATTAACCATCGAGTTGTTGTTAAGGATTTCTTTTCTTCTTTAACCGCAAATAAATAGCTATGAGGTAGATCAATCATGACAACTTCACAGGAAATTTGGCAATGCCTTACCGATACCATGCCCCAAAGGCGATGGGTCGCGTTATCAGAAATATATCAACTGATCGAAAATAACATAAGCCTTGATAAAGATGATTTCAATTGGCAATCGCCAACATCCAATATTCCAAAGTGGCAAAGAAATGTCCGAAACGTTTTACAGCATAGAAAAAAGACTGGCGACGTAGAATGGGATGGCCAAGGCAATTATAAAATCTGAAATAAAACACAGAACGAATCATTTCACGGGATCGCGTAAAACGCTCCCCGTGAATTCAAGCGTTCTGTGAGGAGAAAATAAATGATGAATAAACAAATCGCAAGAAAATTGATATATCTTTTTGGAGCGTTATCGATTTTAGGTTGCTCTACAACAGCCAATCTATATCCAGTCAAGGGTCCACTGTCAGAACAAAGCCCTCCACCAGTTCTTATCGCACATGTTGACGGCATTATGGGGAATACAGGAAATATTTCACTCGCCATGCCAGATGGCGAGGCCTGTCAGGGCAAATGGTCGTCTGCTGCTGGGATAACGGTAAGCTTCGGAGCCGTGAATCTCTTTTCTCAATACGGTAGTGTTTTGGGAACAGGCTACTCAGTCAGCAATCAGCCCGGCGTTAATCGTGGCGAAGCAATTTTATTCTGTAATAAAGGGACAAAAATAGAGGTGGAATTCTATACGGGAAGCGGGACTGCAAATGGTTTTGGATTAGCCAAAGACAATCACCAAAATATCTATAAGGTATTATTCTGATGGCTTATATATAACGGCGAAATAGAAAACAAAAGAAATAACAGCAATGATAAAAAACAATACGGCAAATAAAAAATAAAATAATGACAACGACCTAATAGAGGCAACAGAACAAACTCATCCACGGGATCGGCAGGAAGCCTCCCCGTGATTCGTAGCGTTATGTATGAGAAATAGAATAAATGAATAAAAAACATATCTCAATGGTTGTGACACTCTCCTTAGGTATCTTGTGCAGTTTTTTATGGAGCAAGATTTTTATTCCAAAAAATGCTACGCCACAAACTATAAATGACGGCTTAACGACATACTACATTCTTTATGCGACAATAGTGACAATACCAATAGCTATTTTCAGTTCAGCAAGTCCATGGGCGTTGAGCTCGATGTTAATTCTCGGCTTTTATTTTTCTGGTCATGTGTTTATTCCTTATTTTGGGCAATTGGGTCCATTTGATTTAATATTTATATTCATCTTTACTATCCCCAGCATCATAATGGCTTTTATAACCAGAGGAGCAAAAACACACTGGAGCCAACTCCAGGAGAAAAAGCGAGTCCTATAATAAAAAATGACTTCTATAAAAACCGTATGAACGGCAAATAGAAAATAATAAAACAAACAGCAAAATTTAAAAATATAAATGCAGCAAGATAAAGCACATAACAAACTCATTCACGGGATCGCGTAAAACGCTCCCCGTGATTCGCGGCGTTAGCCACAGAAATAAAGATAAATGAGGAGATACTAAAATGGCAGTTCCTGATTTTCAGTCCTTCTTCAAACCATTGTTGGATATAGCGGCAGATGGAAAGGAACATTCAATAAAAGAGGCACGAGAACTAATAGCAAAAAACATAAATATATCTGAAGAAGATTTAAAAGAAACACTGCCAAGCGGTACACAGACAAAATTCGACAATCGCATTGCTTGGGCAAAAAGCTATTTTATTCAAGCCAAAGTACTTGAATCGCCGCGCCGGGCTTTTTTTAGAATTACGGAACGCGGACAGGAATTGTTGAAAAAAGGACATTCTCGCATCGATGTTAAGCTTCTCAATCAATATCCAGAGTTTGTTGAATTTCATTCGATTAAAGCCTCTCCAACAACAGAAGAAAACCAGCAAGACACGTTACCACTTGAAACCCCGGAAGAGACACTACAAAAGGCATATCAGAATATTAGAGGAGACTTAGCAGCAGAAATACTGGAAAGAATAAAGGCAAATTCACCCCAGTTTTTTGAACAACTTGTTGTAGACATAATGGTATCTCTTGGATATGGCGGGTCCCGATCTGACGCTGGTAAATCTATCGGCCAAAGTGGTGACGAAGGAATTGACGGAATAATAAAGGAAGACAGACTCGGACTGGATGTTATTTATCTTCAAGCAAAAAGATGGGAGGGAACAGTCGGGAGACCAGAAATTCAGAAGTTTGTCGGCGCACTTCACGGCAAAAGAGCAAAAAAAGGAGTTTTTATCACAACAGGTAGATTCTCCGACGATGCTGTGAAGTATGTCGAAAGCATTGATCCCAAGGTTATCCTTATTGATGGCAGAACCCTCTCTGAACTAATGATTGACTATGGACTAGGGACAAGCACAACAGCAAAATACGAAATAAAGAGAATTGATTCCGATTATTTCACTGAGGAATAAACAGGCTAACAGTTCACTTCAAGGGATCGCGCGAAACGACCGCGCTCCCCTTGAGTTCAGGCGTTACACAGCGAAATAAAAACATAGGCTCATCGTGAAAGAGTGTGGGTAAAAAGATGAGTTCAAAACAGTATAACACGGCTTCAAATCAGGATAACAGGGTTTTCAAAGAGGCTAAGAAATCCGTATGATTTATAGATGGGAAAGAAGAAACGATTACTGGACGAATATCAGTTCCTCGGATTTCGACCGCGATCAGAAATACAGGGGATATTCGGAGATTCTAAGGCAAGGATTATCCGACTTGAGAGGACTCAAAAAAAACAACGTGCGGATGCTGCGGGAAGATGCATCGAAGCTATTACGACAAGACGCAACGACAGATACGGGATCTGTCCTGTGGGGATGCCCGAATCTACCTATCAGTGGAAGTTCGACGAGTGCAGTGCAAACGGTGTGGGAAAGTGAAACGGGAGAAGCTCCCCTGGCTGGCAAACAATCCGTTTTACACAAAGCGGTTTTCCTACTATGTGGGTCGAAAATGTCGAGCCATGACCATAAAGGATGTGGCAAAAGAACTGAAACTGGACTGGCACACGGTCAAGGCCTTGGAGAAGGAGTACATGCAGGAACAGCTTCGGAGAAATCCTGTTGCAGCACCCCGGGCAATCGGGATAGACGAAATATCTCTGCGGAAGGGGCATGTCTATCGAATTGTGGTCAGCGATCTGGAGAGAGGCCGCCCGATTTGGTTTGGCGGGGTAGACCGGTCTGAGGTGAGCATGGATATGTTCTACGAGTGGCTTGGAACTACAAAGACAAAGAAGATACAACTGGCGGTAATGGATATGTGGAAGGCATTTGAGAAATCGACAAAGAATAATGCACCCGACGCAGCTATCCTCTATGACAAGTTTCATGTGATCAGACATCTGGGAGATGCACTGGATAAAGTACGAAAGATGGAATACTCCCGGCTATCAGGAAAGGATCGTACCTATATCAAGGGGCAGAAGTATACCCTTCTATCGAACCGGGAGAACCTGACTCTTGATGGGAAAAAGGCATTGAAGAAACTGCTTACTACAAACAAGCGGCTCAATGCTGCGTATCTCTTAAAGGAATCCTTTGGTCAATTGTGGAGTTATCAGGCAGAGGGCTGGGCACGAAGGTTTTTCGATAACTGGAAAAATGCGCTTAAATGGCAGAGGCTGAAGCCCTATGAGAAGTTTGCCAAAATGATAGAGAGACACTGGGATGGCATTGCCGCCTATAGCAGACCGGAAAATAAAGTTCCATTGGGGTTCGTCGAAGGGATGAACAACAAGATCAGGGTTATCCAGAGAAGGGCTTACGGCTTAAGAGATGAGGAATATCTTCGACTGAAGATCCTCACCTGTATGCTCAAAGAGATATGAAATGACCCACACTACGACGCGATGAACCAAAACATATGACAGATAAAGCCAATATAATAAAAGCAATTTGCGATGAGCTATCGTCGGGCAACCTGTCAAGTGCTTCTGACATAGCACGTCAGCAATATTCATTTTCAACCCAAAGCATATCAACACGGAAATTCTCCGATGTTCAGGCACTTCAAGTTTTCATCCGCGACGGTTTCATTGATCGTTATTCTGGACATCACCTCATCTTCCCACCGGTTCTTCGGGTGCTGTCCTTTGTGATGCCTTCCGAATTTCCATTCCATAGCAACTGGAAAATGACTGAAACTCACCAATCCTATTGGGAACTTATTCCTACACTGGATCATATTGTCCCCATTGCCAGAGGTGGTGCCGACAATGACGCTAACATTGTATCAACATCAATGCTTCGCAACAGCGCAAAGTCGAACTGGACACTTGAAGAACTCGGATGGTCTTTACATCCACCGGGGAGAATAACCGAATGGGATGGAATGCTCGCTTGGTTCATAGCATTCATTGATAAGAACAAACACATCACCCAAGACAAATATATCAGTCGCTGGTATAAGACTGCGATGGCCAAATTATGAAAAATGACTATTAAAGAAAACTTAGAAAAATTCAAAAACTGGTACACTGGTCGCTCGGCTGACTCAATCTTTCTAAATCTTGGCACTGACGATATTAAAAATCTTGTTGAATTCAAACCTCCTTGTATTGCCAGAATTCTCAATGCCATAGGTCGGTTCTGGCTCAGAAATTGGCAATATTTAGTTTCTACATTCATCACCTTGATTTTTGGACTCCTTACTTTGTACATAGGATATCTAAAACTAATAAAAACGCCATGAGCAGAATATTAAACAACCCCATGAGAAGGGCATATTTCCATCCAGGCATTTTCATAATCAAACCTCCAAAGATACTGATAAATAAAGAAAGTGTAACAAATCACTTCACCCGACCCCGTGAAACGTGGCCGTGGTTTTGGGTTTATACAAGCCGGTCTCCCCGCCTATGCCCTGCCAGTGCAGGCGCACGGGTCGGTTGAGTTCCGGCGTTCGGCCTGTGGCGCTCGGCTTACGCCTGGCGCCATGAAATTTAATACGGCTTGCGGGCTGTGTCTAAAAGTGACGCCCGCTGAGTCTAACGGCGTGATTAACGACCTAATAACGACAAAAGCTGC